>JACCDG011009477.1_pt1 | contig 64169 bp, 78 predicted proteins | sample 7442471 | NCBI WGS metagenome assembly JACCDG01 (sample SAMN15323444, study PRJNA562643) | freshwater metagenome | isolation source: river surface water | place: USA:Blue River Watershed | collected 2017-08-17 | reverse complement strand
TGGATTGGTTAGAATAGAAACAGATGGACCAGATAGGGTAATAGCTTACGGAGCAAAACCATCAGTAGGCGGGCAATCTCAAAGAATTGTTTTTGCAGAACATCCTGATTGCGACTGTATTGTTCATTTTCACTGCCCTATAAAGCCAGATTCAAAAGTCCCAACCGTTTCTCAAAGAGAGTATGAATGCGGGAGTCATCAATGCGGAACCAATACTTCTAGAGGATTAGAAAAGTTTGGAAATTTGTATGCGGTATATCTAGATCAACATGGCCCTAATATAGTCTTCAATAAAACTATTGATCCGCAAGAAGTAATAAATTTCATAGAAGATAACTTTGATTTGTCACAAAAAACTGGTGGTCCAGTTTCGCTTGTAGAAAACGTTTAACATCAAAAAGGATCAAAGAATGAACAGCGGAAAGATTTTGTCTCAAATTGTTAATGAAAACGACATTAGCCTTAATCGTAGGGTTAATATGATGGGGCAACAACTTGCAGATGCTGGTTTTGAAAAAGTAAAAGTAACTCTCAATGTAACAATAGAGTGTGTCGATAGTGATGGTTCAGGTAAGGTTAAAAAGAAAATTGAAGGGTCTTATAGCGGTTATAAAACAGCCAATGCGACTACTGTTACATCTGTTACATCCGTTACGCCCGCTGCACCTGGAACGCCTCCTCAGCAATCTTTACCTAGCGGTTGGGGCGGAAATGGAAATTCTGGTAATTAAAAAGGAAATATGGATTATTTTACGGCGGACCCGCACTTGGGTCATGAAAATATAATAAAATATTGCAAAAGACCATTTTCTTCAATTCAAGAAATGGACAATGTAATTGTAAATAATATAAATAATAAAGTCTTAAAAAATGACAGATTATTTGTATTAGGAGATTTTTGTCATTGGAATATAGATCCTAAATTTTACCTTGATAAAATCAATTGTAAAAACTTGATTCTTATTCAAGGAAATCATGACAAATATAAGTGGCTTCGATCTTTTCCTGAATCTTATTGTTATTATGAATTAAAAACATTCGTAAATGATTCAGAAAAATTGATAATTTTGTTTCATTACCCGATCAGAGAATGGAATGGATGGCATAGGGGTAGTTATCATTTATTTGGTCATGTTCATCAACAAATACCAGATGATCCAAATAATTATTCTCTAGATGTTGGCGTAGACGGACATAATTTTTCTCCTTTGAGCCTCACTGAAATTGGAGAGATAATGTCTAAAAAAACTTGGAAAAGCCCATTCGATCAATGGGAAAAAGAGGGACGCCTTTATAAAAAAGATAGAAAACCCGAAGAAGAATTAGATCATAAAAATGACTGAATCAAAATTAAAAACCTGGATATTTTTAGGAACTCCATATTCTTCTCCTAGTCCAGGCGAAAATATTCACGAGACACTAAAACTAAGTAATGTATTGATGGATTTAGGTTGTTTTGTTATTTGCCCGACAATAATTTGTCATTATCAAGATCTATTGTGTAAAAGATCTTATGATTATTGGCTAAATTACACTATGGAAGGCATATATCGTTGCGATGCGTATTTTTATCGCAATGGCAAAAGTTCAGGGGTAGAAAAAGAAATTCAATTGACAAAATCGTTAGACAAACCAGTTTTTAACGATATTTTGGAATTAATAAAATGGCTGAAGACAAGACAGTAAAAAGATATCAAGATTGTAATTTATTTATAAAAATCTGGAGAAGAAGATGGTATTTTGCTATTCCATACTGGGCCTGTCGTATATATTTCTTCAAAGATGAAAATATTGATATGGAATGGGATTGCTGTTGGTCTGTGTCTAAGGGGCTAGCTCAATCAAAAATGAATTGGTTCTATACCACTGAAGAGGTCTTTGCGAGCCTACAGGACAAACTGGATACCATGCTTCCTTCTGAACCAGAAGAGGAATGAATTATGTCAAAAGAACAAGAACCAGAATCTAATTCTTTGTTTACTATACTTATTTGTGTTGTAATTGCAATTGTTGCATATCTTGTTGGATACGATAATGGAGCAATAGATAATTATAAAGGCGTTGTGGAAGTTACTAAATTTAAAAGCAAATCTGGCAACAGTAGTTATATCGTACAATCAAAAGAAAGATTTGAGTAGTAAGGCCTCTATCTGCATAACGGCTAATGCAATTGGCTCTAACCCAAGTGATGCGAGTTCAAATCCCGCTAGAGGCATTTAAGGAGAGTAGAAATTTTCAGCGTCAATATAATTGAACAACCGTTTTTGCAAAGAGCAATGACTTTTGCTTATTTTGCCCATTTGGGACAGAATAGAAATGGCGGCGAGCCATATATTATTCATCCAATAAGAGTTGTAGAAAAATTAAAGAAAGCTGGAATAAAAGATGAAGATATATTGGCAGCTGCTTATTTACATGACACTATAGAAGATTGTCCAGGAATAACTGTTGAAGAAATTACCAAATTTTTCAATACTAGAGTAGCATCTCTGGTGTTAGAATTGACTAACATAATAGAAGGTCGAGAATTAGAACATAAATATACATTTGAACAAAAACAGGCGTCCTTAATTGAACATTGTAAGAAAATGAGTAATGACGCTAAACTTGTCAAAATTTGCGACAGAATAGATAATATTGAAGATTCTATTCTTATTTGGAAGCCGGAAAAAGTAAAAAGATATGCTTTGGCTGGATTAGAAATTTTAGAAGCAATGAAACCTTTTCCTGATACTAAAGAGTTTAAAATTTTATCTTGCGAATTGAAAAATCTTGTAGAAAATTATATGGGTTTTGTAGAATCTTATTCAAATCTCATAGAAAGCTAAGGAGTAATCGCAATGAGGATAATTGAAGGAAAAGAAATTGTTCCACCGAAATCTATTATAGAAGAAAAAGAGCGAAGCGGAAAAATAGAATGCTCTTGTAATAAGGTTTTTATATATTCTGTCGATGAAGAAATAAATGTAGGAGAAATGTACGGATATATTGTGCCTATTTGTCCTGATTGCGAAACTATTCCGGAATCAAAAACCCGAAGAATGGATTTATAGCAAGTAATTGTGCTTGCTTCTTTTTAAGGAGACTTGTATGGTATTCTCGTAGAACGGTTCAGAAGAAAAGGCGTATGTATATGTTTTTTGCAGAAGAGACTTATCAAAGTCTCAATGTGCTGTCCAATCAGGACATGCTATTATTGAATCCCAAAAAGAATTTGGATTCACAAAAGTTCATCCTAGTATTATTTTATGCGATGCTAAGAATGAACAAAAATTACTTTCTATATATGAAAAACTAAATAAGTTAGGCGTTAAAAGTTCTCTTTTTAGAGAACCTGATAGAGATAATGAAGCAACAGCGTTTGCTACAGAACCAATTTTTGAAGACAGAAGATTTTTATTCAAAAATTATCAACTTTTAAATTTAGATAAGATTGATTCCTCAGTAGAGGAGATTCAATCATGACTAAAGTTGATAAAATAGAAATACAAAATTGGCTCTCACTCAAAAAATCGATGGAAAATTGTCCTCAAACTGATAATCAATCTGTTTGGGATCATGGCCAATCTGTGCAAAGACACTTATTTGCTCTGATAGATTTTCTCAATTCTGATAAATTAAAGTTAGATGATTGGGTTTTACCTGATTGGATCATAAAGTATAGAAAAAACTTTTTAGAATTATTACCAAATGATTCTATTTTAGAGAACTATACGTTATTTCACGATTGTGGAAAACCTTTTTGTTTAACAATTGATTTTGAAGGAAAGAGGCATTTTCCAGATCATGCCGTTATTTCAAGCCAAAAATGGAATGAAGTGAGCGGTGGATTAGGAGATAATGCGACTGTTGGTGATCTTATTCTTCGAGACATGGATATACATCTATTAAAACCAGAAAAAGTAAATGAATTTTGCTCATATAAATATGCTGCGGTTCTTTTGCTATCAGGTTTATCTGAAATTCATAGTAATGCCAAAGCGTTTAGTGCTGATTGGACTGAATCTGTGAATTTTAAAATTAAATGGAAGAAACTTAATCAAAGAGGCAAGTCTATTTGCGAAACACTTTTTAGAAAGGAAAATGAAAATGTCTGTAATGATTGAAAACGGCGTTCACAAAGGTAAGTACGGTTATTATCCTTGCGATTTCGAGACTTATCGAAAGCTTAAGGAAATCAATAAACATTTTGAAAAAGAGAAACACCAAGTTGGAAATTGGAATCGTTGGGCAGCAAAGCTTCCTAAGAATCGTTTACTTCGTCGCTGGTTGCGTAATGATAAGAATCAGCGAATTGGAGTAGAAATCTTGGGGCCAAAGCCTGAGCCCATTCTTTCTAGAATTTTTAGCGACATTAAGACTTTTGCGTATGGAAGAAATCTGGCACAATTTACTCGACAGGATATTCCTTACGAATATAGTAAAGCTAGATATCCAAAATCTCGTCCAGAAGATGTGTTGCCTCTGCTTATAACTCAATCAGAGATCGATACTATTCTTGCTCGTATCAATAATCAGTAAAAACATGATGGCGATTGGAAACGATCGTCATCATTTTATGACGAAGTATCTTGTTGATCCAACCAGAATAACAAATTACGAAAGAACAGACGAAGAATTACAAACTTTTCTTTTGTTCTGTATTGCGGTTGCAGGAAAGACAGCTTCTGTCATTTCGAAAAAGATTCAAGATTTTTTATATCTTTCTCGCAATGATTTTCTTCCATTCGATAAGATTAAAGAGATGGTACAAAATCATAGTTTGGGAATAAATTTACAAAGAGTAAAATTAGGTAAATATAGTATTTTGGGCCCGTGTTATTCTCAAATATCTCAAAGTTGTTTAGATTTACGAACATGCAGCACTGATGATTTAGAAAAATTTCCCGGCATAGGGCCAAAGACTTCTAGATTTTTTATCTTGCATAGTCGCAAGGATCAAGAGTATGCGTGCCTGGATACTCATGTTCTACAATATTTAAAAAACCTAGGACACAAAGTTCCTAAATCGTCTCCTTCTGGAAATAAATACAAAGAATTGGAGCAGATTTTTCTTTTAAGAGCAAAAGAATTAAAGAGATTGCCTGCTGATTTGGATTTAGACATATGGAATACTTATAGTAAAAAATCAGGCAATAAAGAATTAATAAAATACAGTATTTAAATAACTTTTCTTTTATGAATGCAAATTCCTTTGCCAAGATACTTACTAAAATTACAATTATGACAAAGTAATTGGAAGTCATCCGGATATCCATTATCCCGCACATATCTCCACATTGCGCTCCCTCCTCTTATATTGTTTTCTTTAACGTGCTTTGTTCCTCCACCCTGAATGTGATCTATACATAAAAATTCTTCAATGTCGCTATTGCAACATTTACATCTACCACCCATTGCTAGAATAGCTTCTTTTTTAATTCTATCGCGAGATATTTTAGAATATTCAGAATTCTTTGTTTTTCCATATACTCGCCTTTCCATTTCGCCTTTTTTCTTTTGTTTTTCACAAAGATACTGCATATTTTCCTTGACCCATATATCAACTCGTTTTCTTATTTTAGGCAACAAATCTTTTTTGTGTTTTTCATAATATTTTTTATTATACTCTTTTTGATATTCTTTTCTATTGCTCATTTTTATCTCTCTTATGCCAACAAATCCCGTTACCAAAATATTTGCTATAATTACAATTAAAACACATTAATTGTAGATCTTTGGGATATCCTAACAATTGAACATTTCTCCAAGAATTACCATTCATTCTACTTCCTTTTTTCCTATCAATATTTCCGCCTCCATTAATGTGATCAATAGTTAAAAATTCTGGCTCTGATTCTCCACAACAAGTACATTTATTTCCCATTTTCTCGATAGTTTCCAATTTAATTTTGAGTCGTCTCTGTTTTATATATTCGCTTCTTGTTAATTTTATGCTCATGTTTCGATCCTATTAAGTTTGTGAAAGACTCAATTTTGTACAAAGATCCATCAGATATATCCTTTGCAAGACACTTTTTTCAAGGAATTTTTATGATTACCTTTTGGCGTGTATCGGACGAATATGGAGTTTTAAGTAATTTTTCGAACCATTCTATTACTGTTGATGGAAAAAAGTACAAAACTTGTGAACATTATTATCAAGCAATGAAATTGTCTGATGAATATGAACATGAAATGGTGCGAACTGCAATTTCTCCTAAAACGGCAAAGCAAACAGCATATCTTTATAAGGCTGTAGATAATTGGGAAGAAATAAAATATGATATAATGCTGAAAGCCCTAAGAGCAAAAGTAGAACAACATTCTTCTGTCAGAAAAAAAATACTTGAGACGGGTGATAATGAATTAGGAGAATCTAGTCCATACGATTATATATGGGGGCTAGGAAAAGACGGATCAGGCACAAATCTACTTGGAAAAGCCTGGATGCAAATAAGAGAAGAGGTTAAGAGTGCAAGTAGTACAGTCTCCAGTTGAAAAAGAATCAAATAGTTATTTTTCTATTTTTCTAGCCGGAGGAATATCGAATTGCGGAAATTGGGCCAAAGAATTAATAGATTTACTTTCTGATACAGATTTAATTATATATAATCCCAGAAGAGATGATTATAAAAAAGATGATCCAACCGCCGAAGAATATCAGGTAAATTGGGAATACAAATATTTATCAAAAGTTAATGCTTATTCTTTTTGGTTTACTCATGAGACATATAATCCTATAACTTTGTTTGAACTTGGGACTGTTATAAAAAACACAAATAAGCCTATCTTTATAGGGTGCCACCCAGACTACATGAAGAAAAATAATCTAATTATACAAATGAAATTATACAGGCCAGAAATAAAAGTTGTTCATTCTTTATATGACCTATCTCAACAAATCAAGAATTGGACCCTAAGTCCGTTTTAACTGGTGAACAAGTAATTTCTTAGAATACACATATGCTTACTTCCAAAGAACTAGAAAAAATTCACTTTCAAAAGTCTATGGAAATTCTTTATGGAGACGAAAGATCCATTCTCATTAAAAGATTAATGAAAAGCACATATCTTAATGAATTTGAAATAGAAGATATAATTCAAACAGTAGCTTGTTTTTGCGCTGAAAAAATGCATCTTTATGATCCAAATAAAAGTAGTTTAAAAACTTGGCTTAAAAGAATATTAAAAAATAAATGTATAGATCAGATTAGAAGAAATGAATCTGCTCAAAAGCGAATAAAAAAATACGCATTACCAGAGAGCCATAATTGTTCTAGTCCCGATTCTTTGGCAATAACAAAGATAATAACAAAAGAATCGTTAGATTTTATTATGGAAAAACTAAATAAAACTAAACAAGAAGAATTTACCAAAGAAACTATTATATTGAATTCAATATATGGTTTTAAATATGAGAATATTTCTAAGATCAAAAATATTAAACTTGGAACTATAAAAACCAGAGTTCAATCAACCCGTATTCGCAATAAGGATATATATGAAAGAACAATCGCAACTTAAGATATTTTCAGGAATCAATTACAAAAGCCTCACAGCGAATATATGCAAATATTTAAATATACCAGTAGGTAAATCTGAAACAGAAATATTTCCAGATTCTGAAATACTTGTTAAAATACAGGAAGATGTTCGAGGAAGAGATTGTTTTGTTGTTGCCTCAACATGCGATCCAGTAAATGACAATTTAATGGAATTGTTAATTTTTATTGATTCGCTCAGGCGCGCCTCGGCAGGACAAATTATAGCTGTAATTCCATATTTTGGATATGGAAGACAAGACAGAAAAGGGGATGGTAGAGTTCCAATTACGGCTAAACTGGTAGCCAATATGATAACAACAGCTGGAGCCAATAGAGTTGTTGCAGTAGATTTGCACGCGGCTCAGCTTGAAGGTTTTTTTGATATCCCTGTAGATCATCTTTCTGCTACTCCTGTCTTTTTAGATTATTTTGAAAACAATAGACACTTAATTCCAAATCTTTGTCTCGTTTCTCCTGATGTAGGAAATGTTAAAGTAGCGCAAGGTATGGCTAATCTACTTGGCGGAGATTTAGCTATAATAGATAAAAAAAGAATTAATGGAACAGAAACAAAAGTTTCTAATCTTATAGGCGATGTTTCAGGTAAAACCGTTCTCATGTTTGATGATATGATATCAACAGCTGGAACAATGACCAAAGCAGCTACTTTCGTATTAGAAAGAGGCGCTAGCAAGGTTATAGCAGCTGCTACGCATCCTTTATTTGTTGATGAGAGTTTATCAAAACTTTCGTCCGAAGTCTTCGATCAAGTCGTTGTCACTGATTCGACCCTAAAGGCAGAGAAGCCATCTTTTCAAATTCATCTTAAAGAGAAGTTGGTTCAACTTTCCATAGCTCCATTATTGGGGGAGGCAATACAAAGAATTCACAGCAAAAAGTCCGTAAGCGAAATGTTCAAAAAAACAGCAGGAACTAAGAGGTAAACAAATGAACAAATTTTTTAAGACAATTTTGACCTTATCTATTGTTGGTGGGTTTTTGTTTTTCTGTGACTATGCGTATGATAAAATAGAAAAAAGCAGTCTTAATGATAAAGAAAAAGAAATACAAAATCTTAAAATAGAAATTGAAGCCTCTAAAAATAAAAACAAGCAGATTGCTATTAATATAAATAAAATTAAAGAATCTATGAACATTCTTTTCCCATCAAATAAAGAACAAGTTCAATCTCTTTTCGACGAGTATCTAAAAAATAACGAAAGCGGAGAAATACTTCCATCCAAGACTGTTGCTATCGAAGTCGAAAAGGTATCAAAGTAATCAGCGGAGAATTTAAATGTCTATTGCGGTTAGCAAATCAAGTTGGCACTATAAGCTTTTTTTAACTATTCGCTCTCTTTGGGGCGTAGAAAAAAGGCCTCCTACTCAATGGAGTTTATGTCCATATTTTCATACTTTACTATGGGGTTCCCTTGGTACTGTTATAGCAATGCCTTTTGCTGTGCTGGGATTATTGTTTCTAAAAATATTTCGCAAAGCATACAAGTGGAGCGATAGAATATTCATATTCAGATGGTTTGCAAGTATTTGCGATAAGACAAATTTTTCAAATCTTATAGAAGTAATAACTCCAAAAGAAAAAATAAATCTTCTAAATGGATTAATGTCGTTAGGTATTTTTGGCTTCCTTGCCACTATGCTTGCCGGCGTTGTTGTTCTTTTTAATTTTATCTTTATAAAAGATATTTCAGGAACAATAGGAGTATTAAAAGATGTCGTTAATTTCATAATGTGGCTACCTTTAATAATTGGCTATATACTGTTTAATGTTTTTTGGTTCATTGGTTTTTTGTTTAACGAATCTATTAATTGCATTATAATCGCCGCTAATTGGACTTGGATTCACTTAATAAATGGCGTTCTTTTGAATGTTTATATATGGGCAGCAATTGGTAAATGGGTTCTATTTTTATTCATAATCTCTGCTGCTTGCTTGTCTATTTTTCTTTTGATTCGCAAGTTCCTAGAAACCAAAATAGGTTCATTGTTAATTTCTTTTCTAGAAATAACAGCAAATGGATTCGCTGAATCACGGGCAAGGCGAAAAATAAAAAGCGAGAAGATAGAAAATGAGAGACAGCGCAAAAAGAATGAAAAATTAAAGAAACAACTTGAAAACCTCAAAAAGAAACTAGGCGATGAAAATCTAGGCTACTATGATCTTAAAGAATATAAGAAAGAAAACACGATTATATATAAATCGCTTGATGCTATTGCTAAGTTTGGCGGTAACACAATCAATGCTATTATTGGGCTATATAGCAAAAAAGCCTATATTAATGATAAGCCTGTAGAGGTATTAGGGCCAATAGGCATGGCAGTTGAATTCTTCAAAGGTAAAAAAGAAAGTTTTTGCCCAGTTCTATCTTTTGCGAACGAGAACGATATATCCTCGACTATTTCTGCATCAAATTTGCCCATTATAGTTAGCGAAGATATCGAGATTAGTTACGATTCATTTGGCGCAGAAAAATCAGATGGCGTATTGTTTGTTCCTTCAGTTTTTAAGACATTCATAATTCTCAAGAATATTCAAACCGCAAAAGAATTTTATGATAATATAAATAGCAATATTTATATAATTGCAATGCTATTAACTTGGGAAGAGAAGGAAGTGATAGAAGCCAATAAGTCTTTGGCTATCATGATAAATTTGCCTACAACAATCAATGCAGACGAGAAGAAATAATGAGTACAAAAATTTACGGCGGTAGAAAAATAAATTCAACAGACTTATTCTACATTAATTCTATAATAGATAAAATTAGAACAGAATATTTTTCTCAATCTAAATCCATCTTCATAAAAACATTATCTTCTTTTGTTGTAAAGGATATTATTGACAGGATAAGCGTAGAAAAGGATCCTATTTTATACAGTTTGTCAAAATATGATTTTAATTTAACAAAAGGTCACGCATATTCAATAGAAGATTATTTGGACAAAATTAGGTTTAATCTCCCCTGTTTAATTGACGAATCACAAAAAAGAGATTTTGACTGGGATTTTTCTTACACTATCAGTTTATATCCAACAAGCAATCAATGTACATTGCTTATAATAAATTCAGAACAGGAAGAATTGTATAAAATAATTTCAAAAATGCCTGAAATAAAATATTATCCGTATTGGGATAATACGGATAGACCAGAAAACGTATCTGAAGAAGATTGGGATAAGAGATCAGATGAATGGGACAGCGTTCTATCCGCCGGTAAAATTGGTAGTATAAATTTTGAAATCAAAAATATTGATATATACTTACCGAATTTTTATCACAAAATGTTTGATGCTATTATAGAAAATCAGCCATCCCTTGAAGATAGATTGAGAAATGTAGCAAAAGATTCTTCTTTAGAAGAATATATAAAATCTTCAAAAACATTGACTTCTGATAAAATTATTCTTGATCACAATTTTACTAGACTTCTAATAAATCATCAGGATTATCTTGAAACTAAGGAAGGTAAAGCAAAATTAGAAGAAAAAAAGAATTTCTTTAGAAATAAACTTTTACCTGCAATTTCTAAAGAGCATTTAAAAAGTATGTCGTTCGTTCCACTGAAAATGGAAGAGAGAGAAGTCGATTTAAAGGAGACTTGCTAGATGAAACAAAAAGGATGGATTGTTTTAGGAAGCGTTGTCGGAATAGCTTTGTTTTTGGTGGTTATTCCAATTATGAACTATGGCAATAAAGAAGTTAGACTAAGAAAAGGAATAGAAGCCTCTCAATTGTCTAACCAGGTTGTTTTCGATAGAGTTTGGAAAACAATTCAGCAGCAAGCTGGCGTGACAGATAAATACCAGGATAGTTTTAGATCAATATATAAAGATATTATGGACGCAAGAAATCCTGAAGGACAAGGAAAGTTGTTCAAGATGGTTTCGGAAGCAAATCCGAACTTTGATTCTAATCTCTTTTCTACGCTTATGACAAGTATCGAGTCTAATCGAAAAGACTTTGAAAGAGAACAGAAATTTCTAATTGACAGAAAAAGAGAACATGATGTCCTTCTTGAGACTATGCCAAGTAGTATTTATTTGAGCATTCTTGGCAGAAAACAAATTAATATACAACTGGTTACTTCAACAAGAACAGATGATTCGTTTAAAAGCGGTAAAGATGATAATGTAGAACTGTTCAATTCAAACAAGTAAATAAGTCAATAGAGATCGAAAGGTCTCTATTGTTTTTATGATTATCTTTCTTTCAATGTTGATACCGTTTTGTACCGCAGCTGTTTTGTGGTTTGGCTTTAAACACAAAACAAAATGGTGGGAATTTTTGATTCCATTCGGTGCATCATTATTTTTGAGTTTGCTTTTTTATGCCATCATTTCATTTGTTCATCCATTGAAAAATGAATATTGGACTAATTATCTAACTCAAGTTAAATACTATGAACCTTGGAATGAAAAAGTTTATTATAATGTCAGAGTAGCCAACGGCACAGAAACATATAGAGTTAATGGACAAACTCGTACAAGAACAAAATATAAAACAGTTAGAAAGAGTCGGATTGATAGCCATCCTGCAAGATGGGTAGCTATTGATAATGGAAATTCTCAACATTCTATAGATCATAATTTTTATAAAGAATTGTCCTCAAGATGGGGAAATGTACAATTTGAAGAATTGAATAGAAACTTTTATTCAAAAGATGGAGATTTGTATTTTTCTAATTTTAATAATCAAGATAAAGATATGGAAGATTATGTTTCCATACATTCCTATGTAAACAAAGTTGTAAAATCAAATTCTGTTTTTAATTTTCAAGAAGTTACTCCTGAAATAAAGACAGAGTATGCACTCGCTGATTATCCATCAAACGGAGGATATAGCATTCCATCGATTTTAGGCAAAGTTTCTTTTCCAGAAGCGGATAAAGAACTGTCCATTATTAATGCAAAATATGGTCAATCTAAAGAGATTAGAATTTGGTGGGTAATTTTTCAAGAAAAAACTCTCGAAGCGGCAATACAGCAACAAAACTATTGGAAGAATGGAAATATGAATGAATTTGTTGTTTGTATTGGATTAGACAAACAAGACAGAGTTCAATGGGGTCATGCTTTTTCTTGGACTGATGTTTCTGAACTGCCTATAAAAGCCAGAAATGAAATAAATGAGCAAAAAAATCAGGTTTTTAATCCATCATTACTAATTAAATGGACAAAAGAAGAATTAATACCTAAATGGAAAAGAAAAGATTTCGAAAAAGATTTTGATTATATCGAAAATCCAACTCCAACCTGGGCTATCATTTTAACGGTTGTTTTAACTCTGGCACTGAACGTCGCCCTTTCCTATTGGATTATACACAATGAGCATTCAGACAAGTAACCAAAGCGTGGTCTCTGTTCATGGCGAATCATTTATTAAATGTCCAGTCCTTGTCTCTGTCAATTGGCCATTATTTGTTTTTTCATTGGAAGAAATGCTTTCTAAAACAGATACAAAAGCATTAAATCAGGAACAAGCTGATCATTTAAGATGGATAGCTCGAACTATCGAAATCAGGCTGAAAGAAAAGGATTCAAATTAAAATCTGGTGAAAGAACAAGTAGGCTACACTGAAATGACGATGAACGTTGGTTACGGTCGTTGAACCTTGAAGGGCTTAAAGCAATGTTGGTATATTTTACCATCCTAGAACATATTGAGCGTCATGAACGCTCTGTTATTGCTTTGTAGATTAAATTCGGCCCTGTCTTATAATGGTTAGTAAACCCGACTTTCACTCGGGAAATGCTGGGTTCAATTCCCGCCGGGGTCATTTTGGCTCTCATAGATTAATTGGCAAAATCCTCGCACTCTCAATGCGAAAACTACGGGTTCGAACCCCGTTGAGAGCATTATCTTACATATATAATCAAAAAGGATATTATTTTCTTTTAAGGTAATTGGATATGACGATATATCTAATACTTATAGGAGAAAATAAATGGCAATATATCCAGTACCAGACCCTCTTGATCCATCAAAAATTGACGCAGAAACTTTAAAAGACTGGGAAACTCGATTAGATGTTTCCAAAAATGGTCTTGTAGGAGAAAAAGCAGCTATTGAATGGATTAAATTATTTACAGCTTACCAAAATGTTAAATTTTATCAATCTCAACCTCCAGTTATAACCGTTCCTCCTGCACAGCCTCCAACCGTTCAAGTTGGTAATGATATTTCTGTAACTGACACAAATAATAATGGAAATGAAGTTGTTGAATTGGTAGGCTCTGCCTCAACTGTAGAATCAATAGTATCCAGAACTTGGACATCTCTACCTGAAAATACAATTATTGGAACTTCTGATAGAGTAAATGTTACAGTAGCCGCAGGTACAACAAAAACATTTAAATATACCGCAATATCATCAACTGGAGCCTCAGCAAGCGACGAGGTAAGAGTTACTGTTGCGGCTGCTCCTGTTGTTCCGCCTCCAACTCCTTCAGCAGGTTGGACAGAACTACCAGATGCAACTGCTAGAAAAATATATGTTGATAAAACCGGAAATGATACAACTGGAGACGGAAGTTCAACAAAGCCTTATTTAACTCTTACTAAAGTTAAAAGCGTTGCTGTTGCTGGAAATGTTATAGTAGTAGGTCCTGGAAGTTGGGAAGAAACATCTTGGACGCTTTCCGGTGCTAGCCCAACAAAGCCAACAGTTATTATGGGTTGGCCAGGAAAAGATAGACCAACCTTCCAAGGAAATACAGGAGCAGGTTTTGCTATAAAAGCAGGAACAGTTATAAATAATTTTTGGTTGTTAGATATAGTTTTTAAACACAATAATGGCTCAGGAAAATACCCACTCGATTTCTTGTGTTCTGGTTCAAATCTTCGAATAGAAGGATGCCTAATAACCGGAGGCACTGGAGTCAGAATACAACCATGGCCAAATACTACAGTCAGATTTAATGGCGTAACCATCTATAGAACAATTATTGCTAACTGCGCCGATTATAATGGTATTTATTTAGAGAACGTTGATAATCTAGTTATAGATAGTTCATATATACATGATAACGGCGGTGTTGGAGATATTCGTAAACAAGGTTGTTACATACATCAATCTTGTGGACCGGCTGTTGTTAGAAATAGCATGTTCTCAATGAATTGCGCTGGCGGTCTACAACAAAGACCAGGCGGAACATGCGTTGATTGCTTTGGTTACAAGAATCCTATTAACTTCCAGATTGGTCATGGAGAGACTAACCTATCTGGATCTGACAATTCAAGAGGCCCTTACAAAGCTACTGGAACAATATCGAATTGCGTAGCATACGATAGCGATAATGTAGGAACTTCTCCTCGCGGACATGGATTCTGGTTAGCTAATTGCGTTAATGTTATTTGTGATAATAACATAGCAATGAATCAATCCACAGGTAGTTATCCTGTAGGATTTGTACTAACTGATGGAGCAACTTCTGCTACAATTAAAAATTGCTTAGTTTATAAATGGGCAAATGCATCTGAAGATCCAATACAATCTAATTCAGGAACACTCACTCAACAGAATAATGATATCAGATACGCTAAAGTAGGAAGTAATCCTGGTACTACCTATCCAGACCCTAATAGAACAATTCTGACTCTTTGTACATCTTCTTTAGGAATTGCTGCTTCAGAAACGGCATTTATTAATGATATGTTATTGCAATCAAAGAGCAGATGGAAAACTGCCCTCGAAGCAAAAAATATAGTCTCATACTTTAAAGCAGGTTTTGGTAGATAAAAAATACCGTAGTCCGAATTCAAGAAATTGAAATCGGACTATTTTCTCCAAGTGAAAAACATAGATTATATACTACATCAGATGCCCACTGAAGAGGCTATTTCTCTACCTTAACTATCTGGACCAATTGAAATGAAAACAACCGATATAAAAAACCTAGAAAATTCTTTTAAAGAAATAATTAATAACAATGAATATAAAACAGGTATTTCTTGGGGAAAACCAAGAAGAGGACACCCAGAGGCTACAATTGGGGCACATATTCTTGAATTAGAAGAAAACCTGAGTATACTTAAGAATGATTTGTCGGAAGAAGAGTTTTGGAAACTAAAAATACTCATTCATGTTCATGACACCTTTAAAGGTAAGGCGCTGCGAGGTTCTTCTATTTTAGATAAAAATAGTCACGCTTCTCTTGCTGCTGATTTTTTATCCAAATTTATTGAAGATCAAGATTTAATAAATATGGTACAATACCATGATGAAGGTTACGCATTGTGGAAACAATATTCCAATAAAGGAAGATATGATTTTGAGAGATTTGTATCTCTTGCTAATAAGATCGAAAATTGGCGACTATTTTTAATTTTCAACATTATAGATAATACAACTGTTGGCAAAAGCAATGAATCATTGCTATGGTTCTTTACGGAATTTCATCAAAAATTTAGCGCCGAACTATTAGTCAATCAAAACATGATCGATAGTTTAAGGAAAAGTAGAAACCTAGACGGAGAAAAGACAAATGCAAATGCTTGAAACAAATGTTCCTATGCTTGTGGATTCTTATAAGATTAGCCATCACAGAATATATGTAAATGGAGTGGAGGAATTAGTTTCTTATTTAGAAGCTAGGGCTCCATCTGAATTTTCAGATAAAACTGTATTTTTTGGACTTCAATATATTCTTAAAAGACATTTCGTTGGCAATGTAGTAAAAGAAAGAGATTTGCCAAGAATTAAGGCATTCTGCAAATATCATTTTATGGGCGATGAAACCCTTTTTAATGAAGCAGGGTGGCGATATATTATCAATAAAAGAAATGGATTACTACCCTTGTCGATCCATGCTGTTCCCGAAGGAACTGTAGTTCCAATTTCAAATATACTTGCATGCGTTCGCAATACTGACAAAGAATGCTATTGGTTAATAAATTATGTTGAAACCTTGTTAATGCATGTTTGGTACGCCATAACTTGTTCTTCTCAAAGTAGAACTTCAAAAGAAGATATATATAAGTTCATGAAGGAAACAGTAGACGATGAACTTATTCCTATTCTACTTCCGTCAAGACTTCATGACTTTGGATATCGAGGAGTTAGTTCTTTTGAATCTGCTGCCATTAGCGGAGCTGCCCATCTTGTAAATTTCGCCGGAACAGACAATATAGCTGCAATAGAATTAATAAATCAATTCTATAATGGCAGTGAGTTTGAAGAAAATATGGCTAAAGATGAGCAAAGTTGGAATTCTAGTTGGTCTTTTGATGAATCATATAATAGATGGGATGATTTCTATAAAAAGAACATGCCAGCTTTTTCTATTCCTGCTACTGAGCATTCCATTATGACAATTAAGGGACCGAACGGAGAAAAAGAAGTTTGTCGGCGGTTACTAGAAGAATTCCCAAATGGTTTTGTTGCATGCGTTAGCGATTCATATGATCTTTTTGATTTATGCGCAAATGTTTGGGGAGGAGAACTAAAAGAAAAAGTTCTTAACAGAAATGGCGTTTTAGTAGTTCGTCCTGATTCTGGAGATCCAGCAGAGGTTGTTGTAAAGGTTCTAAATATCTTGGGCGAAAAATTTGGAACAACCCTTAACAAAAAGGGATATAAAGTTCTTGATCCTCATATACGAATAATACAGGGAGATGGTATTAACGTAAAAAGTATACCAGTTATTCTTTGGGCCATGCAATCCGCTGGTTGGTCTGCTGAAAACATCGCTTTTGGATCTGGCGGAGCTTTATTGCAGAAGGTCCATCGAGATACATTTGCCTTTGCTTTCAAGGCATGTTCCTCTGTTATTGATGGACAAAGATATGATGTTTATAAATCTCCAAAAACTGGTTCAGGCAAAATAAGCAAGAGAGGCGAACTTGCTCTTGTTAGGGATGAAAATGGAGAATTCAAAACAGTACCGTTAAGTACTGCAAATAATTATCCTGGCGGAAATCAACTTGTCGAAGTATTCAGAAATGGATGCCTCATTAAAGAATGGAATTTCTCGGAAATTAGAAAAAGAGCCGAGATCCCCGCCCTTCTTGTTTAGGAGATAAAATGTCATTAGAAACAGAATTAGGGCAGGCCATATACCTATACCTTAATAAGCACAAGGCAGAATTTAGACCAAAATTCTATATGCTTATTACAGGTGGCGGCTTCGGCTTAATGGATATAGGTAAAATACCTGGATCAAGCGATGTTCTTTTCAGGTGTCATATTCCCTATGATTATAGAGCTCAACTTGATTTTATAAGCAGCATCAAGGGGGAAGAATGGGTTCATCAAAGATTTGAAGTTGAGAAAAAATCAGTAGAAGAAGTTCTTCATGATTGGCACTCCGTAGATGCTTCTGCAAGCGAAATATATTGCAAAGCTCTTATTAGAGAAGCGGAAGTATCTACTTCAAAAGAAGACTTTATATTTGTATCTGTAACTTCTGCTCTTACAAGCAATAGATTTAGAAGAAGCGACAATCGGGCTTATGTAAGTATTAGGCGAAATAAAAATTCTAGTATAGAAAATTGGAAAATAAGTCTTAATAAAATTGATGAATCTTATTATGATGGAAATCATTTTGGAGATATTTACCATCAAAGAATTATAGAAGATAGAAAAATTTCTTTAGCAATAATAGCAATCTTAGGCGATGTTGCCGAATTAGCAAAATATACCCTCAGTAAAGGAGAACGAATTTTTTCTCTGCAAGGGAAAGATTATAAAGAACAGGAGTGGTGTTCAGGATGCATGTAGAAAATTTTCTAGAATTCTACAATCTATGTAAATCAGATCCATCTTTTGTTTTCAGATATGATAAAGATGATAACGATTTTAAAATAGGAACTCCCTCAAGTCATTATTTACACATATTTCCTGGCAGCTTTAATCCACTTCATGCTGGTCATAGAGCGATATTTGATAGAATAGATATTGAAGTTTTCAATGATCTTCCCAAAAAGGCTTATAGTAATCCTAGAAAAACATACGAAATATCAATTAATAGATTTGAAAAAGAGGCTTTAGAAGCAGAAATTCTTTTAGATAGAATTAAACAATTTGAAGGTTATTCTTCTATTGTTATTTCAAACAATGCTTTATTTATAGATAAAATTGGTTCTATGTATAGAGATAATAATTTATTTTTCCATATAGGGTACGATACAGCTGAAAGACTGGTAAAATATCATGGAAAATTAGGCGTACAGGGTATGAGGGCATCTTTTTTTGTGTATTCAAGAAAAATAAATGATTCAATTCAATCTTTAAAAAATATGCCCAATACTCCATCTAATTTTATAGAAGGAATAGAAATACCTGAAGAATTTCTTGGATTTAGTTCTACAAAAATCCGATCCGAAATCAAATAATTGCGTGAAAGCCCTATTATTCAGCAAAAGTCGTCCGAAAATATGGAGCCTCCCCTTGAAAATCTAAAAAGTGAAAGAAAGGGTTGGTATACTACAGATGAATCTTAAAAAAGAATGAGTCGAATGGCGTGGATTAACTTTTTATTTTCTATAAAACCAAAACTCCATACCAATCCCATATTCATTCTTTTTTAGGATTCAATGAGCCGAAGATTAAAGATTAACTTAGTCAGAGCCCCGTACGGCTCTCGAAAAATATCTTGATCATTTTATGCTCATTTTTTCCGGCACGTAGCTCAATGGCAGAGCGCCTAAAAATTCGTTGCCAATAATAATGTTCGGTTTTTCTCGCGAGAAATCGAGCCGAATGGAAACGATTAACCTTTTAGGAAGGGGAGGTTGCAGGTTCGAATCCTGCCGTGCCGATTGATTTTTAGATTGCGGTTGAGTGGAACGGATTACCATTCCTGGCTCATAACCAGTTCGAGATACCAAGTTCGACTCTTGGAACCGCTATTTCTTGTTTTGCGGCTTTGGTGTAACGGTAGCATAAAAAACCCGTTTGTTGAAATATGTCCAATTTGGGCCGATGATGAACGATTAACTTCTCTGTAAAAGAAAAGGTCCAGGTTCGAATCCTGGGAGCCGCATTAAGTTTTACGAATATGAACATTGATATACTAATTCCTACTCAAAGCGGAGTAAGACATTGTACTCAAATACTACATATGGTTTCATTTGTTTCTTCTGGAGGCGTGTTTAATAAAGAATCACTGAATTTATATGCCGAAAAAAATAAACTCAAGCCTTCTCCATTAATTCAAATAACAAAATTTGAAGACAATCAGATGTTTATTCATGATGGCATGCATAGACTTTGTGCTATAGCAATCGCAGGAAGAAAAGACCTTTTACAGGAAGAATTTCAGATTAAAGAATTTAAATATGAAGACTACATATTACCAAATATCGAAAAAGGATGGATTACCCCATTCGATCCCCGAACGGAAGTTAGAATTCCTGATTTGACTTCCTGGAAAACTGCAATTAATAAAATTAAAGACAACACTGAACTGCTAAAATTTATAGCAGAAAATCGACATCTTTATGTTGAAAAACGAAACGTACATAGCATAAAAGATATTGTGGACAGTCTCGAAATGTAAAAACGAGGCGAAAAATTTAGATAGGAGAAATTAAGTATGGGAATTAGAATAACTAAGCATCTTAACAAAAGCGCAACTCCTCAGACTCAGCCTGTTTCTGGCAAGAATCAAGTCAAGAACAATGCTGGCGGGTATGTTTTTGAGATCAGTAACTGGGATAGATTATCTCGTTGGCTTATCTTGGGCTCTGAAAAGGGAACCTACTATGTAAGCGAGAAAAAGCTAACAGTAGAAAACGTAGAATGCGTTAGTAAGTGCATCGCAAATGATGGCGAGAGAGTTGTTCGTACCATTCTTGAAATCTCTGAGTCTGGTCGAGCTGCAAAAAATGAGCCTGCTCTTTATGCGCTAGCTCTCTGCACTTATGAAGGCGATTTAAAGACTAAGAAAGCTGCTTATGAGGCTATTCCTCGCGTTGCAAGAACTGGAACGCATTTGTTTCAATTTGTGCAGTATGTAAATTCCATGAGAGGATGGGGTAGGGCTCTACGTCGAGCTATAGGAAACTGGTATGTTAATATGCCTTTGGAGAAATTGGCATATCAAGTCGTAAAATATCCTCAGAGAGTTACAGAAGAGGGCGATGCAAAGTCTCGCTGGTCTCATAGGGATGTTTTGCGCAAGGCTCACCCTTCTACCAAAGACAAGTATCGTAAGATGCTTTTCGATTATGTTTGTGATCGAACGGATAGCGTAAAAACTTCCGCAAAAGATCTTAAGATTCTTGTTGGCGCGGAGAAAATGAAGTCTGCAACTTCCAAGAAGCAGGTAATTAGTCTCATTGAAGAGTATAATCTTCCTCACGAGGTTATTCCTAAGGATTTTGCAAATGATCCTGATGTTTGGAGGACTTTGCTTCCAAATATGCCATTGACTGCAACTCTTCGTACCTTGGGAAGATTGTCCAATTATGGCGTTCTTTCTCATGGCTCAGAAGAAGTTAAAAATGTTGTAAGCAAATTGCAGGATGAGGAATATGTTCGCAAGAGCAGAATCCATCCTCTAAATGTTCTTATTGCGCTTAAAACGTACAAGAACGGAAGAGGATTAAAGGGAAGCTTATCTTGGACTCCTAGTACAAAAATTCTAGATGCTCTAGATGAGATGTTCTATATTTCCTTCGGAAACGTTGAGCCTACAAACAAGAATATCATGCTTGCTTTGGACGTTTCTGGATCTATGAGTTCAAGCGTTGTTCTTGGCGCAGAAAATCTCACAGCAAGAGAAGCTACAGCTTGCATGGCTATGGTCACTGCAAGAGTTGAAAAGAATTACGAGATCATGGGATTCTCGAATACTTTCATGGAACTTGATATCAGTCCTAAGCAAAGATTAGACGCTGTTTGCAGGTACATGGAAGGTCTACCATTCCGTAGCACCGATTGTTCTCTTCCAATGCAATATGCCCTACAAAAGAAGATGAAAATAGATGCATTCTGCGTATATACGGACAACGAAACATACGCGGGTAGCGAGCATCCTTTCCAGTCTCTACAGAAGTACCGTAAGGCTCATGTAAATGATGCTAAGTTAATTGTAGTTGGAACATCGGCTTCAAACTTCAGCATAGCGGACCCTTCAGACAAGGGCTCATTGGATATTTCTGGATTCGATTCCGCTGCACCAGAAATCATATCATCGTTCATTAGAGGCGAAATTTAAACTCTAATTATTACGCAACCACTAAGAGGAGCATTTATTGCTCCTCTTTTTTATTTGTTCTTAAATAGCATGGTAATCGCTTGTATTCTTTAATGATAGATGGGGAATTTATGCTATTCCAAAAATGTTTACCATAAACATGAGGAGCAGGTTCATAGTCTTGTTCTCTTCTGCTTGTGTGGGCGCTGTATGTATAGAAAGATTTCATGCTTTCTATTTCTAGATTTTGGTATTTAAAATTATAGAGATCGCTTAATACTGGCGGGCCCGCAATCCTAAAGCCAACATCAAAAACGGTAAGCCAATCATCATGTAGGTCTTTGAGGGTTTCGTATCTATCCCTTATTGAATTGATACATTCTTTAATTAAAAAATGATCAGATTCAAATGCCATAATAGAATTAGCGACCTGATGCGAACCAACGAAAGTCATAGCTCTTTCTTTGACTATCATATAAGATTTACTTAATAAAGGTTCTAAATTTTTATATATCAGAAAATCTGTATCAACATAGCATCCGCCATATTTTAAGAGTATTTCATATCTAGCAACATCTGCTTTAAAACATTTTTTACTAAACCTGTCATATATGTCTTGATTTATTAAATCTTTTATATTAGATTCATTCCAAAACATATAATCCCAACCAGGATGTATATCTAATAAATGATCCCTAAAATATTTATAGGGTTCAGGTAAATCTCCTCCAAGCCAAATTTGATGAAATATTTTAGGAATAGACTGCATGATTCTCCGATAAAATTATATGCCATCCGCAACCCCTCCATTACCATCAAAACCTTATCCAAAAGACGTTGAATTTAAGTATAATAATACTAAATACAAATTAAGGGGATATAAGTTTTTATCGGCAGATCGCAAAAATTATGAGATGGAATATAATACAGGAAAAATAAGAGTTACCCATAATTTTTGCGAAATAGATAACTTAGAATTTATACGAAATCTTAATCTTGGCGGAGTATACATAGACGCAGGTTCATTTATTGGCAATCATTCTGTGTATTTTGCTAACGAATGCAATAGTAAATACGTTTTTGCTTTTGATTTTTATAAATACAACAATTATTTAACAATATTAAATTGTTCTGTTAATTTGAAAGATCCGCACAAAGTTATAACTTCATTATTTGCCATAGGCGAGAAGAAGTCCGCCGGAGGACTTCTTGTGCCAAATCATAAAAATATGGGACTTGTTCAAACTTTCCCTTTATCAACTCCAATAGGATATGCCAGAATAGTTTCAATAGATGAATACTTTAATAAACCTATTGATAATATAAATCTTATTAAAATAGACATACCCAAAATGGCATTTAATGGTCTTAAGGGAGCTATAAAAACCATTAAAAAACATTCTCCTCATATTATGATAGATTTTAGTTACGAGGATGATAAAAAAGAATGTTTAGATTTTCTAATGAATTTAGGGTATAAAAAAATATACTCTGGATCATCCCATGTCGAAGTTTTCGCCAGATAACATCTGCTCATTACCGCGAATGGTTGCTAATATATTTTGTTGCGATGGGTTGAGCATTTGTTCATTTCCATTATATCCAAGCAATCTTGAAACAGCATATTGGATACATTGTTCTATTTGTTGCGGAGAATAACCCTGAGATAAAATATCATCAGCTGTTGATTGACTATCTCCGCTAATACCGTCAGACGCTTGCATTAATCTTTGATAAATTGAATTTGACAACATATCTAAATTAACAACTTGAGATTTCTTATACCAATTTTTCATTTTTTATATCCAATTTTATTTAAAACTTTTGTAATATCTTTTGATGTTTGCAATATAGAATCTTCATCCATATCAGGATAGCATACGCTGAGAAGTCCAGCCATAATAGCAGACAGTTCTTTGTCATTTTTTAAACTAGATCTTACATTTACAACTTTAGAATCATGACATACAGAAACATTTTTTCCCTTAGTCATTCCTGATTGTTTTTGTACGAGATATCTTTTACCTCTTATCACAAAATAATTAGGATGATTAGATTTTAAAAAAGGCTCATCTATTTCTAGTCTATATCCCATTCTCCACAATGCTTGAGCAATATGCAAAGATGTTTCTTCTATTCCTTCTTCGCTTATGTCCCAAAAACAAGCATGAAGCATTTCGTGTATTAAAAATTCAAGTCTTGTAATTTCTGTTAGGCTAACATGAAAACATATAGATTTATGAGTGTCATTTGGATCCGAGACAATCCCCCATAAAGGGTATTTTTTAGTTCCCAAATTAGAAACTAAGACAACCTTGTATCGTTTGCCCCTTAGCGTTATGTGCTTTATATTAGAAAACAGTTTTCTCATATGATGTTTTATTTAATATGAAAACCTAAAACCTTGTCGATACTATTGGTATTAATATATATTTAAGGAAATAAAATTGAACAGTGAATACATATCAAGCCGACTCAAAGAAGATATACGATACAAAGACGCAAATTTTTCGGAAAAATTCAAAAAATTAGTTAATTTTCCAGATTCAGTTAAAATAGTTGCTGATATAGAATGCGGACCTAATTTAGGTATATTTTCTCATGAAAAATTTCCTACTATGTATGCTATCGACCCTTATTGGGGAAATTATGGAGATATTAAAGAAAATAATGATCCCAAAGTTATAAAAATAAAAGGCAATTCTATTGATTTTAAATTACCAGAAAAAGCAGATATTGTTGTAACAACTAATTTATTAGGAGGCAGTTCTGATATTTCTAAGACTTTTTCTAATATTCTGAGCAATTTAAAAAAAGATGGGTATCTTATTATATTTTCGCATCTCAGAGCCATTAATCAATTAGACATAATTCATAAAAATCTAATCGAAGAGAAAGATATAGATAGCCTTGTTTCCAACTATCATATAGAGCATAAAAGGGTTTATAAGAGATGCCCTATATCGAATAAGGCTTATAAAACTTATGTTTGTGTAATAAGAAATAGGCCTCCTGTATTTCCAATATGGTTTCATCAAAAAAATAGCGTCGGAATTGGCGATTTCCTTATGCTTACCCCGACAATAAAAAAATGCTACGATTTATTTAATAGAAAAATACCAGTATTTTTTGATTCAAAAGAAATAGAATCTTTATATGTAAAAAGCGAATATATTGAAATTTTAGATTTTATACCTAATACTCCAGCAATATTTACCAGTTCAAGAAATAAAGGCACAAAAAATGGAATGAACAAATATTTAGATTTTTGCAATTCAACTTTAGGAGTACAAGATATAGGACAACCTTTTGTTGATGACGATATTACTTTTAATATAAATAAAAATGGCAAAATATATATTGCTCTTATTAATGGCAAAGAAATAAAACAAGATCATGATCCATACAAATATGGCAAAGATTTAAGGCCGGAAACTCGTCAATATATGATAGACAGATGTTTAGATTTAGGTATAACACCTGTTATATTGGGGAATAGTAAGGATATAGAAAATTTCTGGCAATTTAATGATATAAGTAAGTGCGAAAACTTTCTTAATAAACTTTCTTTAAAAGATTCTGTTAGTGTTCTTAAGCAATGCGATGGATTTATAAGTAATGATACTGGATTGTATCATATAGCTTCTGCCATGAAAAAGAAAGGGCTTGTTATTTGGAGAGATACGGGGTGCGAAGAGCATAGAAATCCCTTAGACGGAGATTTTATACAGCACCATGCAACAGCCAAAAAAGAAACTTATTTTAAAGTTATTGATGATTTTATCAGATCTTTTTTGGAGCAAAAATAAAAGAAGCTGATGTTCCTGCAAATGTAGGTTCATAACCAATAGAAACAAGATACTTGAATATTTCTTCTCTAGAAAATTTCATAAAAGGCCATGCCTCTATCAGCAGAACTGGTTTATGCTTCAATATTGTTTTTTCTGCGCTTTTCAAAACTTCTAAGTCATAGCCTTCGGTATCAACTTTTATAACGCATATATTTTCATCAACTCCCTTAAGCATATCATCTAAATTAACCTGATAAGCCGTAAACAAATCTTTATTTATTTCAGGCTTGGGATCGTTTTCATCAATAATAAATGATGCTCCAGGGTTAAACCTTAATGATGAATCGCCTTTTTCATATGGAGTAGTCATATGAACAAACTTAGATTTAGTGCCTATCGCGCAATTCATTAAATAAACAGGCACTCGCTTGCAATTTCTTTTTACATTGATACTTAATATATCAAAAAATCTTCTTACGGGCTCAAAGCTAAAAACAGCGGTACTGTCGCACTCTTGACAAAAGAACGTTGTATGATTACCCATGAATGCGCCAACGTCAACATATACTCCTTTGAGATTCATGGCTCTTATAGCTTCTAAACTTTCTGATTCCCAAAAAGTTTTTTTTCTTGATATATGAGCGACTTGTTGATCTAGGACAAAAACATTTGCTCCAGGTTTTTTTGCTTTAATTCCCTCAAAGACATAAACAGAATTATTGTACTCTAATTGTATTTCTTTGGGTAACATTTCTTTATGAGAATCAGAAATAGATGGATTATTTTTCATAATTTCCCTTGTATCAGGCCTCGTGCCAAAGCCTATATATATTGCATATTTTTCGCCAGTATTTACTGTTTCCCCTTTATGATAAACAGTATCTGCTCTAAAGGATAATATAGAACCTCTTTCTGGTTTTATATTGACTTTTTTATCATCTACTTTAATTACTGTAGACCCTCCAGAAAGATCATTGGAATCCTTGTCTGATAAATAGATAATATTTGAAGATTTTCTATTAGAAAATACTTCTGATTTAGAAGCATCTTTATGCCACCTAAAGTAGCCACCTTTTTCGGTCAATTGTATCTGAACCAAAAAAACTGAATTTAATTCAGTTGAATTACAAATATTGGAACTGTGTTTTTTGCTTATTTTTATGCATTTTTTTATAAATTTTATTACATCATCATGCAAACCGGCAACAGGATTTACATCAATTGAATTTTCGCAAGACAATGTTATTGTTTTTTGAACTCTATAATAAGAACTTACGTCGGATTTTGGTTTTCCATCTTCATCTATTGTATTTATTTCGGCGTCTTGCCATATGCGCGTAGTTTTTAATAAAGAAACAATATAATCGCATTCTTCTTTAGAAATTGCATTTTTTGAAAAACAGGCGTATTTCCATGTTTGCATATATTACTTTTCAAAAGATTCCTCATAATATTTTAACCATAGTTCAGCTAATTCTTGATTAACATGTGCTTTATAGCTAAATCTATGAGGAGCGGGATGCCATGGTTGCATTTGTAAATCAGTATAATGAACAAGTTTGGTTTTATTTTTATCCCAACCATCGCCATCAAGACAGTTCCAATCTTGGGTAATATAACTAACCATTCCTCTATTTTTGAGAATACCAAAATACGCATTAGTTGATGTGTCGCTGTTTTTCAAATTATCTAATTGAAATTCAGGAATATCTGCAAACTTAGAACAATCAAAAACTGCAACGCTAGAGGATCTTTTTGGTGTAGTTGCAATTCCAGCGGAACAATCTGAATTATACAAATCTAATATATCTCCGAGAACAAGCATATCGCTATCGAGATAAATAGCCTTACCCTGAAAATTGCATACAGCTGGAATTGCCCACCTAAAACAGCTAAAACATGTAGCCCATTTATTTGTGTGTTTCCAACCCTTCCAATCATTGTTATCTAAAAAACGACTCATAACTATAAAATCTATATCAGATTTTGTGTGTTTTCTAATAGAATAATCAAGAGTTTTTTCTGCTTTTACGTTATAAATGTCGCTACCAATAAATATTCTAATTTTTTCCATTTAACAATCCTTCTCTTTCCTTTTTACTGCATAATATCTAGAAGCTTGATATTGTATTATATATCTTTCTTTTTCAGAAGAATCTATTTTACATGCATATGGTTTTGGTAAATCAAATAAATTTACTTTTTTACCAGAATTAACCATATCCCAATAAGTATTTATGAGCGTTCCTTGCTCATTAAGACACCAATTTAAGAATGGCTTGTAATATGGCGCAGGGATTTTTAATTTTGGGTTTATCATCTCTCTCTTAATAGATCGCTTATCCCATTCTTCTGCTATTTCTAATCCCATTGGAGTATAACCAAAATAGAGGGTAGAAGCAAAAATGCTCCATCCTTCTTTTCTTGTTCTAACATGAACACCCAAATCGCATGTTAGAGAATCAAACATTTTAGATGGGTCTTTTACAACCTCTGCATCCGCATCAAGCCAAACAACTGGTTCTTTATATTCTTTTAAAGTATCTAAAATAACACCAGATTTATACCAAACGTTTTTAGCCCAAGACCCTTTATCTGGTTTTTCATATATTCTATTTTTAAGATTAAATTTGTTAAGAGATTCTTCTAAATTTTTAGCCAAATTTTCATATGGACTACCAGTTGTGTAATATGTAATATATATTGTCATTATTCAGACTCTATTATGTTTTGTTTAACTTCTTTAACCTCTTTTATATTATCGGCTTCTTTATCTTCGTTTACTCTTTGTTTTGATTCTTCCTTTTCTTTTCTATCATACCACCCATATGAGTCTATTATCTTACCGCATGTTTTGGAAGCTTTATTAACTGCGTTTTCATATGGCATATATGGAAAAGCCTTAAGTCCGCTATCTTTATAGCAATTATACACTTTCATTCCTATTGAACTAAACTCAGGCAAAAGAGATAAAAATCTTTTATTTAATTTTTCATAAGTAGAATTATTCCCTTTAACGCTATGTTCGCTTCTTTCTTGTTTAAATGCATAATTTTGAGTATTATTATTCATTTTAAAATCAGCGCCTAAAATATACACATTTTTAAAACCAAGATAAGATATGATCTTCATAGCAGCGAGCATAACGCTTCTTCCGCCCTTGCATCCAATTTCATCAACGTCGCTATCTCCAACTCCCCAATTAACAGTTGGCTCATGAAGGAAGCTTTTTGGCCTAAACATTTGATTTCTTCTGAAATAAAAAACAGATGGCATTTCTCCAACCCTGAATTGACTTCTTCTGAATTTTTCGCCTTCCTTAACAACTAAATATTTGTGTATATGTCCAACAGGAGCGAATTTAATTATACTAGGATCTTTCCATCCTATATCAATAAAATTGCCAGGATCATCAACTGAAACCCATAAATTAGGCTTATGAACAATCCAGGAATTATTTACTCCCATCGTCATTATACCCCTCTTGCTTAAGAGGGAAAGGTCATATGTATTAAGAGATGGTCCTGACAATATAAGAAAAATAGAAGAATTAATATAAAAATTTTTAAGATTCATAGAAATTCCACTACTGTTATATAAATACATATCTCCAGTTATTGGATTCATTTTTTTAAATTGTTTTTCATCGTTCTCATCTAGTTTATCAACATTTAATGGAACTATCTGCTTATTCAATACATGAGGAGCAATTTCTTGTTCATTGTTTTCTGTTTTTATTTTAGGAACTTTTGTTACGACTTTATTCACTGATATTTCCTTTTTAAGCAATAAGTACGCTACCTGATCCTGGTTGTGTTGGATCTTCAGTTGATTGGTCAGGCGAGCTTCCGGCGGAGGATCCAGCAGAGCTATTAATAGTTGATCCAGCGGAGCTATTGGCAGATGAATCAATAGAGCTACCAACAGATGATCCAACAGAAGAACCAACAGATGATCCAGCCGATGATCCAGCAGAGCTACCAATAGAGCTTCCAGCCGAGCTACCTAAACTACTATTTACCGAGCTGTTAGCAGAAGAATTCTCAGAAGAGCCAGAAGAAGAACCGAACGATGAATTAGCAGACGATCCAGCGGATGTTGCTACGGTTGCGCTTCCAGCAGAAGAGCCTAAGCTACTATCAGCCGACGAACCAGGCGATTGAGAAGAGCCAGCCGAACTATTAACTGAAGAACCTGCCGAACTATTAACTGAAGAACCTGCTGAACTATTAACTGAAGAACCTGCTGAACTATTAACTGAAGAATCCGCGGATGAACCTGTAGAACTTCCGACAGAAGAACCAAACGAAGAATCCGCAGAAGATCCTGCTGAACTATTTAAATCGTTGCATTCATCGTTAAATGGATATTGATATAACATTTTTCCGTGAGTAAAATTTAATACATTACAAGAATATATAATTTCATTTATATTTTCTCCTATTCTTCTTGCGAAATCAACTATATTAGCAGAAGAAGATACATCAGGAGGAGAGGTAAACAACCCATTAGGGGCTATGTTTGATTCTCCTGAAATAGGAAGCCCATTACTAGGAAAATGAAAAAATCCCATATAAAGTTCGCAATTTGGAACTTTTGCATATGTTGTATATATAATTCCTTCAACCAATTCTTTCAAAGCTTGCTGAAATAATAAAATAGCATTAGATAATGATTCTGGAGTTGAAATTTCATAAGATTCAACATTTGAAAATAGACCCCTTGGAACACCATATCCAATTTCAGCAGAAGCTTGTCTCATCTTTATTTGTTCTGATATTAAAGCAAAAGAACTACTGAAATTCGCAAATGCAAATGCATTTGGCTCATAAGAACTGTTAGCTCCAAAAGATGTTATATATTGACTTATTTCAAAGGGGTCTGAGGCCATTATATTATTCCCATTCAGAATATCCGCCAGAACCTATATCGCCAATTATTTGAAGCCATACGGAATTTTCTGGATGTATACCAACAGTTCTAAATATTCCAAATTCACTTGAAGGAGCAGTTGCTCTATATGAGTTTACAATATCTGTAACATAAGATGTGAAACTTGATATATTATTACAATCAACAAAAGAACCAGAACTTATTATAATTATGTTTTTATATACATTATTATATTGAGACAAATAAGATGAAGTAAATGGTTCATTAATGCAGAATTGATTTCCAGATGCTGGACTTTGAGATTGTATCCATTCAACAGCCGAAGAAACATCAATTTGAGAATGGAATGAATATGTTGGAGACTCTGTAACTCCATCGTTAAATAAAATCATTTTTAATTTATCGCCCAGAGTTATATTATTTTGTATAAAAGCAACCATACCAGAAACAAGGGTATTCCACCTATCTTGATCATTCATGGAAAGAGAAGCATCTAAAATAAATAACCAAGGAGATGAACCAGTATCAAATGGAAATACAGGAGTTCTTAAATCCTCTCCAGCCTGGCAACTTGTAGCTCCAGTTATAGCAGTTTCGCCTACACTTAGAATAGAGTCAGAAATAATTTTTGTTCCACTTGAATAATTTATTTCATAAAAGTTTCCGGAACTTCCAATTCCAAATAAAGAAACAAAACTCTCTCCCCCTAAAGTTAGAATAAAATCTAAACCAGTAATATCTGAATAATCTTCAGATTGATTTACATATGTAACTTGCCCAAAATTAGATTGGTCAATACTTATTTTTGCTATCTTATTATTAAATACACAAAAACAATTACCATAAGGATCAAAAGCCAAATCATGTAAATTACCGCTTGATCCTAAATCTATATATTGATTTATTTTCCACCCTAAAGAAGCAGGCCCATCTTGAATGAGTTCAAAAAATATGTTATTTATAGAAACATATAACTTATTATTATTTTGATTAAAAGACATACCAGAAGTTCCATCAGGTTCTGATGTCTGCGTATCTGGAAACATGAGATCAACAGCAATGCCATTTGCGTTATCTGTTACAGACGCGTAATCAAGAGCTATAGAATTTTGAGAAGAACTTCCAGGAAGTATCTGCCGTATACCTTTATTTTCTAATGCCCACAATTTATTTCTATTATCCCAACATATGTCATGAAAAGAAGTTGTTCCAACTGTTGCTACTATTTGTCCTCTATCAACTTTTTCTAATCCAGGATTTGCTGATATATCATAAGACCATAGATGATATCCATCTGTGTTTTTTGCTATATACCACATTCTAGAACACTCTTGTATAGAACCTGGTAGTATAGGTTCGCCAGGATTACTAAGAGTTATATCGCAGCAACCAATTCGATCAATGTAAGGAACAGTAGGAAAAGACAAAACTAATCCTTTTAAACTATCTCTTTCTCTTGAGAAGAGATCATCATCAATAGTGTTTGGTGGACCTAACGTCTCGCAAATTAAATCCGATTCGTCATGAGCTATTTGAAGTTGATATTCAAAAATTCTTCTATTTTGTATATCAACGACATCTGAATAAGATGATATACTGACAACCGAATCTTCTATTTCAGATAAAGTTGGTCTATAAATAAAATATCCGGGAGATTCAGATCCTATCCACGCCGCAGTCGGAATATTAACTAAAGAACAGTCAGATACTGTTCTTGCTTGTATGTTGGAATTTGCATTTGAAGCAGGATCGTTTCCAATAGTTGTTATTATAGATTTTTCTATAAAAGATCTATCCAATATCCTTAAATTGGTATGCCACCATTTTCTTCTGTCAAAATTAGCCACTTAGTTTATCCCTTTTTCTGATTATAATAGTATCGATAACAGAGAGGTAATGTAGGAGCAGCAAACACGCCAGATCCTAAAACCATACCAATTCCTAAAACAACATTTTCTTCTCTATAACCTGGCACCCAATTTTTAAATTGATAACCTATTCCAATTGCAACAATCTCCTCTTCAGAACAATCTTTAATCTTATCGTCAACAGGGAATTGAAAAGCCGGTTTTATGTACATATAAGAGGTAGAAGTTGCAAGTAAAGATTCTATTTCAACAGGATCTGTTATAGGCTCATCTAAATTCGGCAAGTATAAGGCCGATTTATTAAGGGCAGAAATGAGCGGAGCATTATCAGATATACTAGAACAATTTTCAAATTGTAAATTTAATAAATCTTCTTCAGCAGGATAATAGAAACTTTGTATAGATTGACTATAGTATGATTTTATTAAAAGTAAACCATTCCCATTTTCAAAAGTAGGTATCTGTTGTACATTTATAAGTATTGGAACATTTATTAATGTATTTATTCCATCTGAATCAAATTCTAATCTTCTGCAATCTATTAAACTTTGATATGAAAATTCTAATCTATTATTTATAAGTTTAGGACCCGCTGGTTCCTTTGGCTCTTTTAAGTTCCAAAACGTATCGCATAGGTCTGTATCAAAAACACAATATACATCATAATAAACTGTTACTCGACATGTTCCTTCTATTCCAGTTCTTCTTCCTCTTACAAATAAATCTATATCTAAAGAACACCCATTACTAGTTCCAATAGGCTGACCATTTCTTAATGAAGCTAAATAAGATTTAACTTCTCTGGAGATTCTTAATACCCATACTTGAGGAAAACCTGGAACAGAAATAAGAGAAATACCAGATCTTACATTTTCTGGTAAGGAAGATTCTTCATTTAAGGAAAAATCGTATCCCTCATCCGAATCTAATATTGTGCGATTGTATAAATCAGAGTTGTATAAAAAATCCCCATTTCCAGAAGATTTAGATATTATAGCTTCTGGCGCTATAAGAATATCCCAAAAACCCCTATTATCTAAAACTAATCCAAAAACTCTACCATTAGATGATTCTGTCATAGAACCACTACTATTTGACCTATTTATTGCTAAAAATCCAAAATCGTTTATAGAAGATGGGAAATTGTTAATTTTTACAGTTATAGAATCTTGTTCTAAATTATCTGTAATAAAACAATTTACAAAAATTGAATCTCCTTTTACGGCTATCGCAGTTGGTACATCTCCATCTAAGAAAGATTCACTCCAGGCATCAATCGCTTCTTGATTGGATGTAATAAATGGTATCAAATTTTGATCAGGAAGACCATTATCAAATCTTGCAACTCCTGTATAATCGTTTACGTTAGACTCAAAAATTGATCCAGATAAATTTTTTCTAGTTCGCAATAAAAGATAAATAGTATCTGCTTCTGTTACGTTAAATGATACAGAGAAATCACTATTGAAATTTGGCTCAAAAAAATCATTAGGAGACTGATTATAATAATCAACTCCCTTCGATGAGTATCCGCCCAAAGCAACCTGTATACCAGAATCGCCAGATGGCTCTCCTGGATCTGTCGCAAAAGTTATATTGTATGACAAATATACATTTTCTCTAGGAGCAGTAGGGGTTGCAAATTGATGAATATTGCCTTCTAATAAGGCGAAAGAATTAGAAATATTAGATAAAGACACATCGTTGAGTCTTGTTGGTATAGCTTCAGGATTATTTTCTATTATTTCGCTTAAAGACGCTAATATACCATATGTTGAATACCAATCACTATTTATGTCCGAAACCAAATCGCTTAAGTTCTGATATAAATTCAAATTATAAGAAATTTGGATCGGAACAGGATCTCCATAATTAAAAATAGCGGGACTATTATCCTCAATATTTATAGAATCATCTATCAATTCAGAGCTATTTATATTATTATATATTGTCTGTATAACAGAACATTGAAAAACACCAATAAAGGTTGAGTTTATTTGGTTGCATAAATCAATCAAAGGGACTGTACCGCTAATATCAATATCCAATAATTGAGATGCCTCAGTTCCATCAGGCGCTATAACTCTTATGAAAGACACATCACTTGACATCGATTCTGCGGTAAAATTATCGCTAAAGTTTAAAAAAGATGAAGGATCAAGTGTTTCATAATTTGGTCCAGCTGTAGAAACAATACTCATATTAGCAAAATCAGAAATACTTTCAATAGCAGAAGCTAAGTCCAATAAAGTGTCATAATCTCCATACGAAAATATTACAGTTTTATTTTCAAAAATTCCACCTACTGGAAAATTACTTAAAATACCATCAATAGAGGAATGATTATTTTTAGAATAAGATCCGTTCTTTAAGCAGCTAGCTGGCAAGTCTAGCCATTCATCAGGAGTAGTAGCTCCTACAGGAATTGGCTCTTGAGGAAAGTAAGAAAAAGAAAAAGAAAAAGGTAGATCTACAAATGCCTCTGTGATTTCATTTCTAATATCTGCCAATGTTTTATTAGGAAGATCATTTATTGTTGCTGAAATTGTTCCATAATTTGGAGATTTATATCTCATAGAAACAACTGAACCAGGTTGTATATTTGTATGAGATTGACTTTGGAAAGTAACCTGTCCATCGAATATAACTTTGGCATTTGTGTAGGTCGGATCAAAAAGAATAAAATTCAAAAGAGCATATCTATTTCTATAATCAGTAATCATAGGAGCAGAATTTATGGCTTGGAGTATAGCATTAGCAAGATCTCCATATGTCATATCGCTTGTTATATTAACTGTTACAGCACTACCAAGTAGACAATTAGCTCCTGCTGTTCCATTAGTTATACATAGCGTAACCTTAGGGCTACTTAATGTCGCATCAAACGTTATGTTAAAATACGATTCATTAGGTGATGAAGAATTGTTAAAAAATCTTATAGGTTGACCATATGTTGAAGTATCAGTTCTTTCGCAGCTAATCGTTAAAGAATCGCTTATTCCTCCGGATTGAACAACATCCCAATCAATTGTTGAACCTGGAGGAATCAATAAACCAAATAAATATGAAGTATCTTGTATTACCCCAGGATTATTGATATTATCTATAGAACTTATTTTTCTAGATATATTTGCAGTTAAACTATTTGTACTAACCGTTATATCATATATGTAATTTAAATTAACATAATTATTAATTGTAAGACTGCTAATAGTTTGGTTAAATGGTTGTTGAACAGGATTATTATCAATGGTTAAAAGATTTTTACCACTAATATCTTCAGTAAATTCTATATGAAATAAAGACGGAGAACTTTGCTTGTAAGATGATCTATCTATAAAAACTCTACTAGATGTAGATATTGGATTTATAGATAATACAGGAATATTATTTATAAAAGTCCCAGCATCTATACTAAGAAAATTATTGCTTATTATAAGAGTTGTAGGATCTGGAGTATTAGAATCTGTTAATATTTCTATAAAAGGAACAGAAACTATAGGACTGTTATTTATTATATTATTTTCTTCGTAAGGAATTAATATAGTAAATTCTTGAGCCCCAACAGCTGCTACTGGACCTACATTTAAAGTATAAGAATCTTCTCCGTTTATTTCAGGACTTATAACGGCATTAAAATTGTTTTTTATTATATTTTTTTGTAATACAGAAAGATTGCCTGATATTTCTATATCCCTTATGACTGGTTTATAATTGCCGCCATAAAAAATACCATTGTCGCTATCTGATTGAGCTAAGGGAGTAACTAATAATCTTATGGAATTTATTCTAGGAAAAACATTATCAATAATAATTGATTCAAAAAAATCATTATCATCATCTATTCTTGGAGAACCAGAAAAAGATATTTGATTTCCTACATACCATTCTTGCTTGAATGTTATTTGAGATATATCAGATGTAGCCATTATTTATACTCTTTCCAAAAGAGATTGAGTTTCGATACTTTCTATATCGAAATTTTGCTCTTTCCCCGTAGAGTCCCATCTTACTCTTATGATTGGACCATGTTTTTTAATTATTTTTCCAGTGTCTTGTTTCATAGCCAGTCCGCTATTTCTTCTTTTTACTTTATCTCCAACTCTATAAACGCTAGAACTACCAGGAGAATAATATATCATATGCTTCTCATTAGCATGTCTTTCTTTATTATTCTCTCCACTCGGAGAGAAATAATAACCGCTTGTATCGGAAGCGGATGATGCATCTGCTAATTTAATAGAACTATACCAGGTGGAAGCAATTGGAGATTGCGGATTCGTTGGTGGTTGTTGTGAATATTTAGATTCAATTTCTCCTCGTATAGATTGGATAAACGCTTCTGCCTCTTGTGGAGTTGTAACATTTTGAGCGCCCTGTTCTTCCAATAGTCTTTGCTTTATCTCGTTTATAAATCCAGACTTTGGTAAAAGACTTGGAAACAGTTCAATCATTCTTCTACCATCAATTAACGGTTGCATTGGAGGAGGGGCGTTCATATACTCATCCATTTTATTGAATCTTTCTTGATAATCAGGAAAATCTTCTATCTTTGAGTCATCTGATTTTGCAGCTGCATCCGCCTGAGCGTGCCACATAACAAATTTCCACAAATCGCTCTTTGTTTCTTTCCCAGGCAATGTTGTTTTTTGTCTTAATTTGCCCATCTGCTTTTTATTCCAGTCTTTATTATAAGAGTGTGGAACCATATGTTCTTGGACAATAAGATTAACTATCTGTCTATCATCAGCTCCTATTCCTATGCTTTTAAGAAAAGATTCAGAAAGTTGAGCAGAAACATCTTCGTGACCATGATAAGTCATATGATTTGGATTATTATCTTTTGGCTTTCCTATGTCCGGATGAAGTTTTCCAAAATCATGAAACCAAGAAGCCATAAGAGCCAAAGATCTATCTTTACCTTGAATATTATTTTGAGATAATATCTGATTTAAATTTTTCATAACTTTTAATGTATGATCTAACCAATTTAATTTATGATTAGGGTTGCGTTGATCCATAGTGTGATGATGTAAGTTAGAAAAATCAGGTAAATTCAATATAGTCTTATCAAGGCCTGTTTGGTAAAGAACTCTTACAGATTCTTCAGGTCTCATTCCGCCAAATAATTTCATAATTTCAGGTCCAGCTCTTTCTGGAGAAACCTTATTTCTATAGGCGTCTTGCACGCTAGGATCATTCATAGCGCTAAGAATAGAGGGGTCTATATTCGCATTTGGATACCTACTATTAAATCTTAAGACCCTTAGCATCCTCAATGGGTCATCTGAGAAAGTTTTAACTGGATCCAATGGAGTTCTAAGCGTCATTGTTTTTATATCTTGTAAGCCTCCAACGTAGTCCTCAATTTGACCTGTATTTATATTATAAAACAATGCATTTATTGTTAAATCTCTTCTTTGAGCATCAACTTTCGGGTCGTTTGACATTTTCATTTGCGGAACTCTACTATCTCCATAAGATTCATCTCTAAGATTAACGAAGTCAATCTTGAAATTTCCCATTTTTATAGCAGTAGTTTCCAAATGCTTAGATTTATCTGGATTTTGATCAACAGTATAAGAATCTCCCAAATCAAACTCTGGATGAGTCTGCGCATACTGATTAACATATTTAGCGAATTGCAATCCTGTCATTTTATCTAGAGCTATATCAATATCATCGCTTGGGATATTTAATAATCTATCTCTAACCCATCCTCCAGCAATTCTATATTGTTGACCAAGATTAAATTGTTTATCAATATCTAATATAATAGAAAAAACTTGTCTTTCTTCATCAGAAAGATTTATAGATGGTAAATCATTAGAAGCTATTGTTATATTTGGTTTATTTTCAGACGCAGTTTTAACAATAGATTTCCAAAATCCAGAATTTATCCAGTATTCAGCGGTGTATCTTTGAGGTTTCTTTTCTTTAAAAGAATCAGGATGTTGGTGCCACTTAATAGAAAGAGCTCTTTCAACTGCTTCATAATCATTTGGAGCTTTAACTACTAATTTATTTATCTTCAATGCTGGCAAACTTATTATATATTTATTAGAATTAGATGCTATCTTTTTAATATCCAATCCAGGTATATAAGATTCACCATATATTGGTAAGCCAGGTATGCATTCGCTTACTATCTTCTCAATCTCATTAAATGGAGCATCTTGAGATACTATTATTCCTTTAATTCTTCCAGATATATCTAAATGACCAGAATTTAATACAGAAATTCCGCCAGCAGTAAAAAAATTAGAGTCTATTTTATTAGGCTCTCCATCTAAAATAATAAAACACTTATAAGTTTTTATAAGTTTCTTAGCGCAACCTAATGATAATAAAGATATACTATTAATAGAATTATAAATCTTAGTATCTAGTATGTTTCTAATATCTAGAACATTACAAACTAATATGCAGTTATTGTAATAATTGTGATTTTCAAATAGAGATTGAAATAAATGTCTAGGATAAGAAGATAAAGCCAAAGACAAATCTCTAATGGAATTAATTCCATTAATTACTTTCTTAGCGTCTTGCAGAGATAGATGTTTTCCTATATTTGATTGAAATATAGAGATAACATCAGATAATATCAAATCAGTTTCCACCTTACTTCTTTCTCCTATTGCATCTTCCGCAGCTGCCTTTGGACTGTACTGTTTTTTCATCCTTTTTATCTGATGGATTTTTTGGAACGTTTACAACTGTTACTTTTTTAATAGGATTCGACATAATATTTCCTTGTATTTTGCGAATTAAATTATTCATTTGTTCATGCATCATTAAGACCTTCTATTTTTGCTATTTCTTTACCAAAATCATCTAAAATATCAGTTATTGCTTGTTTCGCTTCTATAGACACAACTGTTTGTAATCTTTTTTCAACAACATCCTTAAATGTATTTAATATTGTCCTGATGGGATCCATATCTTTTTCATTTTTTTCTAATTTTTCTTCTAGTTTAGATATCTGTTCAATTACCTTACAGCATGTTTCTGCTGATTTGCGATTAGCCTCAATATCCCCTTCATCAACTGATGATTCGATTATAAACAACTTTCTATTGAGCATAGTTATATGCTCTTTTATCGTCGTTGTTCTAGACTGTTTTATTTTAGACCACAATTCTAAATCTTCAGCATATTCTTGTATTCTTTCATTTAAAGAAGATTTAGGAACGTGATGTTTCATATGATTTTTAACAGAATCATATGAGATATTTTTATCTCCCAAAGCGATCAAATGATTAAAACAGCTTTTTGCATTACCTGTTTTAATGTACATGTCTTCAGATTCTTTTCTAAACTTAGAATTACAAACTTTACAATTTTGTCTATGAATAATTTGACTGGATAAATCATTTTTAGCAAAATTAATAAATGTTTTAACTTCATTAGATGAAGTTGATGGATTTATTTGTTGTTTTATTTCTGATATGCTCTTTTTTTCAGACATATTAAATTACTTTCTATAGCTTTTAAAATCTTCTATTATTGTATCTTTCATAAAAGATTTTCTGTCTTTTATAAACTTATTAATTCTTTTATTTATATGTTCTGAGGCTATTTTGCAATAATCTGCAAATTTAACAGGAGAATCCAAGGCAATTTTTTCGGCTTCTTTCAGATTATTTATTATTTCAGGAAAAGAAGATAAAGTTTTATCAGTTATAATAGAACTTACTATCTTTCTGGCCCCTCTTTGAGTTTGATAGATCAATTTCGCAGTGTATAACAAAGTATTAGATATTTTTTCTAATCTTATAATTTTATTGTTAAGAATATTTCTATCATTAAAATTTTGCAATTCTTGAGAAACTTTATACCAATTCATTTAATCCTCCCTCGATTTAAGATTTCCAGCCTTTGGTTACGGAAATTTCAAACTGAGAACCTACCTTATCGAAGGAACCATCTTCTCTTCTTCTCATAACATGACCAACCACGTTATCTCCCTCCACTGTGGCCCAAAGGCATTCATTGCCATCAAAATTCCCTTTAGCCGCAAAAGAGTATTTTTGTCCAAGAACAGAGAATTCAACTCTTATAACCTGAGCCCCATCAGATGTCTTATTTTGAAAAAATTTATGAGCAGTTGATAAAACTTTTTTTGTATTATCAACGATTTTGCTTATTTTTCTTTCGCTCCTTGCTTCTTCAATCATTTCCTGTCCAGCTTGAATGGCTCTTTTCATAATTTCTATTTCAGATTGTATGTCGCTAGACGAGAATTTAACTTTGCATAATTCATTTACAAGAGGATTTAAATGCCCCATATCCATAGACTTATTAGATGATACTTTTTTATTATTTACTCTATTACCGGAAAACTTATCAAAGAACTCATCAAAATTTATATGAGTAGATTGAATCTCTCCGTTATCAGATGCCGTATCAATAAAAGAATCAGAAGAACCATTTTCTGAAATTCCATTATTTTCTGGAACATAATCGCCTTTGCTAATTTTAACAAATTTAGCAAAAAGATTTTCCTGGTCTATATTGCAAGAAGCTTTAATTTCTTTAATCTTTTCACGATCATATTCCGTCGTCTTTTTTCTCGATGTTTCCATCCATTAACTCCAATTTCTTATATTCAGCTATTAGTAAAGATTCGGCTCTACCATCATGTTTTTTAAGCGAAAAAAGGCTTTTTAGTTGAGGGTGCATCTCTGACGCAAGTTCACGAGCGGCATCTTTGGCTTTTTCTTTAGCTTTCCTTCTTTTTGACTCCCATTCCTTCTTTAGGCTCTTATAAAGAACCTTTTCTTCTTTAGTAAGTTTTGAATTCTTTTCCAAATCCAATATTTCTTTGGATTTTGGCAAATTAACCATTAATCTATCTGCCCATTTCCTTTTCCAAGTTTGCGGAGCAACCAATGATAAACTAATTCCGACCCCCGCAAAAATACCTTCCCAAAGGCCTAATCCTCTTCCAAAATTAAAACTACTACTAACCCCTTGCCCTGTCATGCTATGAACGAGCTCGCCACAACCAACTACGTCTTTTCTATCTCTGTAGGGAATAAGAAGATTAGCCATAGCTTCTTTGTCATATATTTTTTTCTTTTTAGAACCTTTACCTACAACTTTCATTGGAGTATCATAAACAAAAACATTAGAACCATCGATGATCGATAAAGCTCCGGTCATACCAGGATCAAATCCTATAATTACAGTCATGAAATTCCTCCAAAATATGTATCTATAGTATCGTCTATTTTAATTGGTGATGCTTGCTTAAATAGAAATATAAAGATCGATACTAAACATATGGAAAATTTCATACAGATAGTTCACTGTAAAGAACAACCATACACTGTATACATAGGAAGGCCTGGCCCATACGGAAATCCAATAGCGATAGGTAAAGATTGTCCAATTTGTAAAAAAATACACAGAACTAGAGGGGCTACATTGCCATGTTATAAAATTTGGTTTTATGATGAAAACCAAAAGACTCTCAGAGAACAAATAAAACAAAATATTAAAGAAGGGGACATACTAGGCTGTTGGTGCAAAAGCCTTGCATATCCCCACAGAGAATGTCATGGAGATGTAATAGTAGATTTTTTAATGAATAAAAATACTGATTTCAGTCAATCAGAAGGAATAAATAAATATTCTCTAGATTAGCCCCCACCACTTAAGAGTTCGTTCAAATCCTTCCCAAAATCTAACCTGAGGCTCATATCCTATAAGTTCTTTTGCATAAGATATGCCAGCCTGAGTATGCATAACGTCTCCAGGCCTAGGAGGGGATTGCTCTATAACTATATTAGGAAATTTATCGCGAAAAGCATTAAGAATTTCATTATTTGAAGTTCTATCTCCGCATGAAATATTTATTTTTTCACCTTTAAATCTCTTTTGAGATTTAGCTGCTAATAAATTAGCATGAACAACATTATCAACATAGCATAAATCTCTTGATTGATCTCCAGTGCCATCAGATCTTAAGGGGATATTATTTTTAACTCTATAACACCAAGAACTTAAAGCGGTTGAATAAGGACTGTCTCCGTACTGGTGCGGTCCAATCACGTTAAAGTATCTCAAACAAATAGCGTCTAACCCTTTAAGGTCACAAAATATTCTTATATATTCTTCTATTGTTCGCTTCTGTAAAGCGTATGGAGACTTTGGTTCGCAGGGCATAGTTTCAACTTGAGGTAAAGTTTGAACATTGCCGTATACTGAGGATGAAGAAGCAAATACAAATCTTCTACAATTTCCAGCAGCGGCTTCTAATAAAGAAACAGTTTTTAATATATTTTCACGAGTAGTCTCTGTTGGATATTGAACAGAATAAGAAACTCTTGGTATTGCGGCTTGATGCAAAATAGCATCAAATTCTTTGTTTTTTATTCTTTTTAAAATAGAATCATCAGAAAAATCTGCTTCTATTATTTCCGCTTGATTTTTAATTTGTTCAGGATATCTTTTATGATGTTGTGGATTATTGTCAACCCCAACAAATGGTATATTATCTTGAATTAATCTTAAACTTATATTAGTTCCTATAAAACCGCAGCAGCCAGTTAAAAGTATTTTATTAGACATTTTATTTACTTTCTTTATTCTCTTCAATGTTATTATTGCTATCAATAAATTTTATATTCCCATCCATAGCATTTCTTTGAAGATAAGAGAGAGGAGTTACGAAATTAGAACCAGAGCCAGATAGCATTCTCATTTCAGTTCCACTATCTATTTTAGCTTCTATTACTCTAAATTCTCCTACATAATCATTTGTTTGCATCCAAATTTTTGAATTCACAGGAAATTTCATTTTTGCCATTTTGTTTGTTTCATACATACTACCATTATTATGGACTTTAGAATTTTCTTTCATTTCTTATTCTCCTTTATGTACTTATCGATCTTTTCTCTGTCTACAATCGTTTTATTTAAATATAAATCAACATCAGATATGGCGCAATTTTGAATATTTTCTATCTTTGGAGTTTCTAAGGTAAATTCTAGTATAAAATCTCCTGTTTTTCTAGAAGAAGGATCAAGTAATCCCAATCCTGGTAAAACTACTTTTTCTCCAGAACAAATAAATGGTTCAAATTTTTGCTTAAAAGAACCCTTTAATGTAGGAAATTCAATTTCGCCTCCCAAAAGAGCTTCTTTCCAATAAAGAGGAAATTTTAACCTAAGAGAAAATCCTTCAACAGTAAACAAGTCGTGCTTTTTAATCTCAAAATTTACAATTAAACTCCCACGATAACTATATGGCTCTGACAGAAGACCATAATTTTTAATTATTAAACAATGTTCATTCTTTGTGCCAGCTGGTATGTCTATTGTAATATTTTTAGTAGATTTAACAAATCCACGGCCATTACAAGATGTGCATCTATCATATATTGAACTTTTTTTACTTCCTTGGCAGTCGAAGCATCGTTGTTTTATTCCAACGAAATTATTACCAATTGATTTTCTCTGATATGTGTATCCGTTTCCACTGCAATGACCACATGCCTCTATAGGAGAACCGTCAATAGTCTTATTGCCATTACATTTATTGCAAACATCATTCCAATCAATATCGATTTTCTTTCGACAACCATTAAAAGATTCTTCTAAAGTTATCTCTATCTTTATTTGGCTATCAGTGCCTGGTGGTTTAGAAAAATTAGGATAACTATCGTTATAAGTAAAAAGATCGTTAAAAAAATCAAATTTTACTTCATTAGTGTATTTTGCTTCATAGTAACTATTATTACTAGATTGAAATGGAGATTTAGATTTATTAGTTAAAATTTCATAGGCATTTTTTATTTCTTTAAATTTATTTTCGGAATCTTTATCTTTATTTATATCAGGATGATATTTTTTGGAAAGATTTCTATATGCAGATTTTATTTCATCTTGAGTTGCATTTGTATTTAGATTTAGTATATCATAATATTTTTTCATTTTATTCGTCTGATTCATCTATTTGTTTAGATATAGCGTATGAAAGATCAGATTTATATGTCTCCCATTTTTCTTCTAGTTCTTTAGACTCTTCAATAATTTTATCTAGAACAGATTCATCTAAATTCAATTGTTTCACCAATTTTGATATATCTGCTATTTTCTGCATAAAATCAAGAGTCGAATCAGATAGTACATGTATAGAAGCTATTTTTTCATTCATTGTATGAATCCATTAAAACTTTTAATTCTTTATTATCAACAACGTTACAGGCTGTCATGAATATAATATCGACAAGCAGTAACAATTTATTTTCTGAAGAACAGTTTTTAATATGAAAATTAGCAAATTCTATTGCTCTCAATATTCTGTATATATCTCGTCTTGTGTAGGATTCTAGAATTGGCGATTTTCCATAAAATCCATTGACTGCCATTTGTATAGGCTGTCCGTTCCACGCTGGCTGAGGAAGACCTTGATTGTCGCCAGATGCGTATGTCTCAATAACCATAGACCTACTATTGTTGCTATGTATTGGCTTCATTTTTTTGAGTTTAGATATATCAGAAACAGCTTTATTCTGATCTTTGTGTACAAATATATTATCTTTCAAGAAAATTAACATTCTAAATCTCCACATTAATACAGATATCATTTGTATAATAGCAGAATATATGTCAGAATCTAGTAATGATATTTTTGATGTAAGTTTTACGCATTTTTCATAATTTTTATCATCTATTGCATTTAATATGTCCCATATAATGAAATTTTCATGATAAAAAGCGCATGCCTCAACATCTTCAATTGTTACTATTTTATTTTTAGAAGAAGACTTATATAGACGAATTCTTTCGCTTGCAATTTCAAGCATGTCTGCGCCTATTGACCCTAAACTTGAATCATATCCGCATAGTTCTATTATTGCAGAACATACCGCAAAATCCGCTTCGAGCTTTTTGTCTGCCATCTTCTCTTTTAGCCAAGAAGGTGCTTCTTTTGAAGTAAGAGATTCTTGAAATTTTTGCACCTTACCAATTTTTTCAATATGCGAAAAAATAGCCTTTTCCTTAACGGATGAAATTCCATTAAATATTACAAACACATTTTCAGGAAGTTCTGATAAAACTGTTTTAATTTTCTTATTGAATGTTTGTTTATTATTTTTAAATTCTGGTAAATCATTAATAACTATAAGTTTGTTTTCCTCAAAGCAGTCACCTGTGTTAATCTGAGTTAAAAAATATTCAAAAGAGCAATCCCCATTACAAACAAATCTATCACAATTTTTGAAGTTTTCTAATATCTTTAATAAAGCTAAGCGTCTTTTAAAGTAGGATCCTTCAAGCCATATTATATTCATTTATAATTCCTTTTATATTACAAAAAGCCGAGCAAGCTCAGCTTTTCATAATTATAGTTTGTTGATATTTATTTTACTTATTTAGATGGATTGCTTGGAGCAAAAAAGACCGAATATTTCTCAGAAACACCTAATACTTCATTAGTTTTCTTGTAATTTGAAACATCACCAATTTTTTCTCCAGCATAATATCTAAATATAATTGGCTTCATATTATCTTCAACTAAAGTTTCAATCTGAACAAAACCATCATTCTCTCCATGATTGATAGCCTCCGAAAGATACTTAGAAAGACATACGAAAGAAGCATCTCCCTTTGACTTTACATCAATAAGATTGATTTTTCTATTAGACTTCATAAGGCCATCAGATTTGCAAACAATAGTATTCTTCTTATTATCTACATTAACTTGAGCATAATGGAATTCATTAATTTTTCGCAAATCTCGATTAAATGTAGCAGAAACTCCCTTTATAGCATTATTCCAATCAGATATCTTGGTTATGACCTTACAAGAACTATCTCTGTCTAAATAAGCTGATTCGTCTGGCCATACTGTGCTAGAATCATATCTTGTTATTGACATTAATACATGGCCGCTCTCAATAATCAGTCTATCTTTATCAACATAGAATGTTACCCATTCGTCTGATACTTCGCTCAATATGTTTACAATAGGTTGAGACTGCTCATTAGGAATTAAAATAGTTGTTGGGAATGATGATTTTGCATCATCCTTCTTATCGCTCTTTACAGAGGCATTAGAAATATTCTTTCCCTCTATTTCAGCAACAGCAAATCGTTGACCACTTCCAGCAACGAATCTTATCTCATCGCGAGAGACTCTGGCTACCCAATAAAGATACTTCTCCCTTGATTCCTCAAAACCTCTTGCAAACATGATCTTATTTGCAGCATCAACAAATATATTTCTCTTAATCTTTATATTTTTATTACGATTGGCCTCTACGAAATCATAAACATACTGATTCATGCCAATATGATTTACAAAACATGGTATGGTTTGGAATTCTTCAGGAGAGTCAACGGAAGTAAAAATTATTTCTCTTCCCATATCTCTCTTTGCTAAAACATTATCTTCATTAGTCTCAAAAGGCGCATCATCTGATTTAGTCGCATCAGGTACAGTTGAATCGCTATTTCTATCCTCAATAAGAATGGTATCAGAGCTATTGAATGAATCTAAAGTTGCCTTTAAATCTTGAGACTTTAATGTAAAGACACCAGCGGTTTCGCATTCATATCCAAGATCTGCGTTATTAGCGTTATTTACAATTGTCTTAATAGCCATTCGTCCGCCATCGGCATAAATCGACAAGCCATTCTTTTCAGATACAATTGTAATCAAAAAAGCAAGATTATAGTCTTTTCTGACTCCCTTTGTTGAAACTTCCATAGCTGGGTCTAAACTCTCAATTAAATCTTCTACTTTTACTTTAAATTTCATCTTTGTACTCCAAAATGGTTCTACATTTACTTCGGCTCTATATATTTCACTTCAGTCTAATTCACTGTCGTCTTTAGATTCATATTCCTTTAAAATCTCTCGTGCTTTTTGTTTCACTCTTGAAAGAGCATTATCTACTCCTTTTACATCAACTTTAACTTTAACTCTCTTGTCATTTATTCTAACAGCTATTTCTTCATATGAATATTTTTGGACATACAAAGCCAAAACTGCTTTCTCAAATTTAGATAACTGCGATAACAAATTTGTTATTAAATTTCTATGATATTCCTTACTTTGAATTATATCTAAAACGTCTCCATTACTAGCGGGTATTATACTACTTAAATATAAATCATCATGTTTTGCCGACTTATTTTCTTGATCTATTGATATGCTTTGATTTAATACTTTTTTTCTGTTGTTTTGAAGACTAGATTTAAATTCTGTTGACAAATGCCTTCTTATACACAAAAGAGCAAATCTATCAAATGGGGCAATGCCTTCGCATGAACCTCTATCTCTATGATAGTCTTTGATGGCCTTATATCTAAGGGCATAAAGCGCCTCTTGCATTATGTCAAAAGAATCATAACCTGGTATATTAAATTTACCAACTATTTTCTGTATTCTTGGCTTAAGTTTTAGAAATATTCTATCGAAAGCTATATTAATATCTTTATTGTCTTTTGATTCTCTTACAATATCTATGTCATTAGCGAATGTTAGGTTGTCAAGTTCCTCTTGAAATTCTTCTGCTGTTTTTACTTCTTTTTTTGGTAATTGTTTCTTCTTTTTATAAGTCTTAGAAGTTTTCTTGACCCCAACCTTTTTAGAAGGTCGAGGCATCAAATATCTCCGTTATTCTTTTGTCTTCAAAGAAGCGGCTAATACAACGCTATTCAATAGAAAAGTTTCTAGCATTATCTGAGGATTCATATTAAAAGAAACTTGCCTGGCAACATTAGATATCTCGGAAATCATTCCTGATATTAAAGCAAAAGATTTTCTTTCGGGCATTTTGCTCAACTGATGCATATATTTCTTCTTTTCTTCTTCAGATGCTTGTATTAAACCGTCCGTTGATGGACATGTCGTTATTATCATTAAGTTTCTTAAATGTCCAACAAGGCCATCCAAGACATCTCCAATATTTCTTCCATCGCTTAATAGAGAATCTATTGAGAGCATACCTGCACTCATGTCAGGCTTTAATATACTATCGACTATATCGAAGTAAAAAGATTCATTAATAGCAGAAAGAGCATTAATAGCTATTTCGTGAGTTATTTTATTGTTTCCGGCGTATGTTTTTATCGTTTGTAGATTCTGTAAAGAAGTTCTAATACTTCCTTTGGCCTTCTTTGCGGCTACTCTAATAGCTGAATCTTCATAGACAAAATTTTCTTTATCGGCAACATTTTTAAGATGAGTAAATATCTTATCAGTATTAACTTTATTAAATCTAAGACTCATACATCTGCTATGTATTGTGTCTTTTAATTTATCAGGATCGGTCGTTGCCAAAATGATGATAGTATTAGAAGGCGGTTCCTCAATCATTTTAAGGGCGCATTCAGCGGCGGCTCCTGACAATCTATGAGCCTCATCAAATATAATGATTTTCATTCTAGCGTTAATTGGAGCGTATTGAGCATTGCTCTTTATCTCCCTAATTGCGTCAACGCTTCCGGCACTGGCTGCGTCAATTTCTAGCACATCAGGATGTCTACCTTCCATAATAGATTTATAAGTTTCAGTATTTGGATCTGGATCTAAAGTTGTACCAGATGGATTATTTATTGAAACAGCAAGAACCCTCGCAGAGGTAGTTTTCCCGCATCCATATGCTCCAGCAAAAATATAAGCATGATGGAAAACGCCTGTTTCAATAGAATTTTTTAATATAGTTGTTACAGATTCTTGTCCTATAATTTCTGCTATTTTTTTAGGTCTGTACTTATTTGCTAATACATTATTTTGCATCTTTTATTATTCCCATATCTTTTATTAGCCATTCAAGAGCTAAATTTCTTGCTTCATCAATCCCATACAATGACGGAACTTGTAATACTCTTTCATATCCATCCCAATCCCAATTGTCTAGAGCTATTTCAGATGGATGTTGATCTATTTTTCCAACATTTCTATGTAATCTTATAACAAAACCGCTGTTATTGTGTAAACTTTCAAATTCAGAAGGAAATCTAAGATCAGAAATAAAAGCAAAATCAACATTTTCTTTTTTAATTATTCTAAAAATGCTTTCCACCCAGATATATTGACTGAACATTCTTCTACAAATATCAGTGCCCATAACTTGCATAAGTTCTCGGGCTGTCATTTGTCCAGATTTAAGATTACATGGTTTATAAAATGGATTAATATCTTTTTTTAGATCCCAATAAATTCTTTCAATATCATAGGCATTATCTTTGTTTTTTGGAATTTCCCAAGAAAGCATTTCTCCTAATGAATTAACAAATTTTCTTCCACCATTATCCCATCTTATAAATTCAGGAAAGTTTTCCCAAATATATTTAGTCGAAGTATTTTTATCTTCATCAGTGCCTCTAACCTGTTCTGGCCTTAAACCAAGAATATCAACAAGAATATCTTTTAGGCCATCAGCAAAAGAAAATTTCTTAACTGTGCCATGATCTTTAAGAATATTCATAAGCCCATTAGCAAGAGTATCCTTGCCGCTCATTTTCTTGCCTGATATACCTATTATATGAGTCATTAATTTACCTTAACAAAGAAAACAGTTTTATCGTTAAGAATTTCACTATTAAAATCAGATATTGGTTGTGATTTATTATTTCTCAAATAAGTCTTTTTCTTATTTGGAGATCCTATAAAAAAGGATACATTAGCATTATCATGCTCTTCAAGAGAGATTGTTTTATTAGATAAATTATAAAATCTATGATGTCCACCTGGAGCCATTCCTCCATAAATGAAATTTTTGTCTTCGTTATTATTTTCATCTACTACTATGGGAAAATAAGCCTCAGCGGATCTTATCTGCTCGTCCAAAGTTAGAGCATTTTCAAAGTTTATTTGATTAAGCTCTGATGAGATTCTTTTTAATGCTGATTCCATATCATTGGTCGTAGCAATAATGTTTGTTGTTCCGCTATAGTCTTTTGTTAAAATTTGTATATTCATATTTTATCCTTATTTTTTCCATTCTATTTCTTCATCAAGAATATCAGGAGCTCTATCATCTTCTAAATCCATATAATCAACTCCAAATGTTCTCAACATCTTGGAATGGTCTTTATAGTCCATAGCAATAACTTCGCCACCACCGCCGCTAGGAATGGAACAAAGAACATCAGAAATTATAAGGCTTTTCTTCTTTTCAGTTAATTCATCCCAATCTTTTTGAAAGAAAATAACTATGTATTGTTTTTTGCAATACATATCTACAGGTGGTCTAATTGGTTTAATATCCCAGAGTTGCTTTTTTCTCTCAGGTCTATCTTTGTTTGTTATTCCTACGCATGCTATCGTTGTCAGGTCAACATTCCCAAATTCCTCGGGATATTTTGCCACTATTTTATCAGCAATGGTTGAAAATTCTGGGATTTCCTCAAATACTGGTGCTTCTTTGGACATTTATTATAACTCCTTATGGTTAATCTTAGAAAATTCTTCAATATTACAACTAATTACTTTATCGTCATCAATTAAAAAAGAGTAAATTGAATCCGCATCTTTATCGATACATTCTATTAAATTGCCTTGATCATTCTTACTTATTTTTAATATAATTGATTTACAGGGAGATTCATATAGCCCCGCTTTGATGTTCCGTATTTCTTTTTTCAATTGGATTATCTCCATTATTTAATATGAAATCATATAGTTGATCAGGACTTAATTCGCCCAAGGCTTCTATCGTTGTTTTCTTGCTCAAAACGTCGAGTATCACCATTCTCATTTTATCTTGTGAAAAATCGTGCATTTGACTAATTGTTAATTTTGATTCGCACATCTTAAGAAAAGAAGTAACAATTTTCATTTCTTCTTCTGAATTGCATTTCCAATATCTCAATGGAAACTCGCCGCTTCTAAAGAATACTTTTTTAGTTTTCTTCATATCTATTTTTTCCTTTTGAAGAATTTTTTACCTGTAGGTTTTTTTGGTTCTATCGGAGCGCCGTTTTTATCCCTCATACCCCTACAACCTTTGAAATAACTTTCGCAACCGTAAAATTCTCCCATTTTACTATTTCTTAAAACCATTTTCCCATTGCATGTAGGGCAGGGGTCTTTACCATACTGTTTAACTACAACTTTTTTAGCAACAGGCGAACCGTCATCGCCTATATTCATAATTGTGCCACAATTATCTTTATCTGAACAGCCGTAGAATGGCCCAAATCTACTATGCTTTTTCAATAAGTCTTTACCGCAATTAGGGCATAAATGACCAGTTTTTTGAGAAGTAGTTTTTATAGTTTTAGCTCTATCTATGTCCTGTAATAATTGCTTATAGAATAAGTCTAAAACATTTTCTTTCAATTTTAGTTTATTAGATATATCATCTAAATCATTTTCCATATTAGCAGTAAAATTAAGATCTATAAAACAAAAATTAACGGACTTTAAAAAACTTACAACAGAAAGACCAAGATCAGTAACTTTGAATACCTTCTTTTGTTCTTCTATATATGAACGATCTTTTAGCGTCTCTATAATAGATGCAAACGTGCTAGGTCTTCCTATTCCAGTCTGTTCTAGTGTTTTAACAAGCGATGCTCCAGAAAATCTAGGAGGAGGCTGAGTAAATTTTTGTTCAGAATTAACTTTTATAATATCTAGTTCATCTCCAACTTTTAGTAGCGGGAGTATTACATCTTGAGATAAAGAATAATTCCAAACCTTCTTCCATCCATCAAAAATCAAACGAGAACCATTGCATCCTAATTCATATTCCTTACAAGAAAAACGAACAGAAATGCTTTCGGATTCAGATTTATTCATCTGACAAGCTATTGTTCTTTTCCAAATCAAATCATACAACTTGGCCTCTTCTGGAGAAGCACCAGCTTTAGCTACGTTAATATCCGTTGGCATTATAGCTTCATGGGCTTCTTGGGCATTTTTAACAGTGCTTTTATATATATTAGGTTGAGCAGATATATATTTTGAAGCATAATTATTGGAAATATAATTTCTAATATCAGATAAACGACTTGGGACTATTGCTGTAGAATCTGTTCTATGATAAGTTATTAATCCAGAAGCATACAGACTTTGAGCAACAGACATAGTTTTCTTTGGATCCATTCCCAAATAAGTATGAGCCGACTGTTGTATAGTTGATGTTGTAAACGGAGGATATGGATTAGCAAAAACATTTTTGACATCATATTTCGTTACTTTAGCAATGCCTTTTGTCAAATCTTGAACTATTTTGTCTGCCTTTGCTTTTGAATCTATTTCCATTTTATCAGGTTTTTTAAGATCTGATATAATGATGTCTTTAGAAGAACTAAGCAAATCAGCCGTTATATCCCAATATTCTTGAGGCTTAAAATCGATTATTTCTTTTTCTCTTTCAGCCAAAATGCGCAAAGCAGAACTTTGAACTCTTCCAACTGATTTACCGCCTGTTGCAGTTTGCGTTAAAAATGAACATTTATAGCCAACTAATCTATCAAGCATTCTTCTTGCTTCATAGCTGTTAACCATATCCATGTCTATTGGACCTGCATTTTTAATAGCCTCATTAATAGCTGATTTTGTTATGCTATTAGTGGAAGCTCTTTTGAAATTAATATCTTTTGAAAGTTGATTACTAATGTGATAAGCTATGGCGGAACCTTCTCTGTCAGCGTCGGTCATTAGAAAGACCATTTGAGACTGATTAGAAAGATCAACTATTTCTTTTACAATGCTAGCTTTATCTTTATTGATTTCATAATTAGGCTTAAACGTATAAAAGCCAGAAGACTTATCCTTCTTTATAGAGATATTAATCCCGTTGGAAGGTAAGTCTATACAATGGCCCTTTGTTGCGACGACGAAATAATCAGGGCCAAGATATGATGCTATTGTTCTGGCTTTATTCGGAGCCTCTATAACTACTAAATATTTCCACTTAGCCATTTTAAGAAGCCCTTCATAATTTTTTAAAAATCAATTACTCTACAACAACCATAGGAAGGCTGTACAAGCTGCTATTGGTTGTTGACTGCAAGTAATCCCCCTGCGAAGAGCGGACTACTCTTACATTTGAAAGGCGATTACGAGATGCCATGCTAACTGCTTGGTCCCTAGTAATCTCTCGACCGCCAGTCAAAACGAATCCAACGGTGTGTCTCTTTGATGATACAAGTCTCTTAGTAATGCGTGGTTTTGCTGCCATTTGTGCGTCTCCTTTAATAAAATTAAGTTTCAAAATCTTCTTCGTCGTCGTCTTCTTCGATAATATCGAACTCAGTATCCATTTCATCAGCACTTACACCCATAATTTGATTAAAAATGCTTTGCAGCATACTTTTAAATTCTTCATTTGACACTATAGGGTATATTGCTTTCTCTAAATTATTTAGTAGATCAACTTTGTGTTTTAAAATAATAGAAAAAATATATTGATGACCCATAAGTTTAAAGAAATAAGGCTTTTCAACAAATTGATGTATTTCAATCAACTCTTGTTCTGAAAAATTTTCTCTAAAATGGGTTTCTAAATCGTGTATAATTGAATCAAACATTTTTGGAAAAATGTCATCATATGAAGTCGATAAAGACTTATGTATTTTCTTTGACATTTCGGATATAAACATTTGAGTATTTTCAAGCTCTTTAGAATCTTGATTGAAAACATCTTTTATGTTAATATCACTTTCGCTACCATCATCTTCATCTATTTGTTGAAATTTTATTCTCTCAACACTCGAATCTATAAAAGTATCGAAATATTCTTTTATTAGTTTAATTATAGATATTGATATCTTTGTTTCTATAGCTTGGTTTTTATTCATATAATTTATTTATTCTCATAAAGCAGATTTGCCTGTAAAGCCAGAAGCAATTCCAGCTATCCAACACAAGGAAATAGATCCCTCTTGAGAATTTCTTAAACCAATAAGTGATTTATCTTTTGTGACCCAAGACTTATTTGACAGCAAACCATTTTCTTGTAATCTTTTGTAAGCAGATTCTAGTAAATTAGGGGTAACGCCAAGAGATCGAGATAAATCATTTATTCTTGGCGGCGTGCCCTTGAGATAAGCAAGGATTATAGCTATCCCAAGTCCTCCGTCCTGTTCGTCTTCTGAAACTAGATTGGTGTTCCAATTATCTCCGCAAATTATTTTCACAATCGAATTATACTGCGGATGAATTTCAAACATAATTTGTTGCTTCATATGTAATTTCCTTTAATCTCACAAATCATATCGTTAGTTCAACAAAGCCTTTCTCTGTTGTACACGCATTAATATAGACTATCTCATTTTTGTAAATCATGCCAAGTGAATCATCGCTGGCACTTCCAAAAACATGGAATCTCAATTCTTTTAGTTTAGACATTTTTTTCTTTATAGATTCATCTCCAATTGAATTAGAGTTTAGTTTATCAAGAATGCCCAAAGGCGGTATTCTGGTTATTAAAAAATTAACGTTATCAGGTATTTTATCTAAAGAACTGTCATATATGGTTCTATTTCTAGCGCAAAAAGCAGGTCTAAGTTTTTTATCTATAAAATTATTTTTAGGATACACCCATGGAGTCGCATGGAAAATCATTTTTCCAAAAGTTGCGCTTTCATCCCTCAAATATGTTCCATCTATATGATGAGCAAAATTTGGTTCCAAAAATGAAAGAGCATTATCCGACCACCCAGGGCATACAACCTTGACCGAAGAATCGATATTTTTTAACCAGGGACAAAATGATTGATCAAGCCAATGCATTTGGGCATCGATTGAAATTATATCCCCATTCATTAAAGGACAAATATTGCCACAATGAATTACGATATCATAGCTTTTAGTTATTTTTGGAAGATATCCAAAAGTATCGCTTAAGACAGCAACTTTCATTATTTTTCTCACACATATATGTTGTCCATCTTTAAGTTTTAATTCTTTGACTATTGATAGCCATAGTTTCCAGCGAGTTAGGCAATATTATCTCTTCTTTTTTCTTTTTAGATTCATTATATCCTTTATTAATAATTTCTTGAAATTTATCTACTTCAGAATAAAATTTTTCAAAAGATTCTTCTAATGTTTTAACATCCATTTTAAATCTAACCTCAATAGGTACTACAGATACTTCTCCTTGAGAATTTATAAAATCATTTAACATAGATATAACAGCCAAAAATTCATTTAAGGGTTCATCTATTTTTCGATCAATTCTATCTTGTTCTGTTAAAAATTGTCCGCTAATATTATCGCATAAGGTTATTTGTTCAACTCTTTCGCCATTAGGACCAACAAAAACTGTAGATTTTCTTATATTCATAATTAAAAACACTGCCCTTCTTCTAATATTTCATCAGAATACGAATTGTCATTAAAAATAAAGGCCTCTTCCATTATGCTTTGTTCTGGAGGAGGCATTAATTTATATGTAACAACTTTATCTTTTAATGTTTTACTAAATTGTATTTGACAATCTTCCAGGATATGTTCAACAACTTGTAAATCCTGTATTAACGCTTTAAAAATATGCTCCTTTTTGTTTATTTGAACATAATTGATGACGCTATAAATACTATCTATAGCCAGATCTTCTTTAGACGACTGCTTCTTTTTAGATGCCTGTTTTTTCTGTTTTGCCATTTGTTATCTCCATAAAAATACAATTATTTTATCGGAGACAGAAATTAAATCACTGAATAATTCACTATATATCAGAATTAATAAGATCCTGGATATCTTGATTTGTCATATAATCTGCTGTTTTTGTATTATATGGACGTTCAAGCCTGGAATTCATATCCATATTTTCAAATCGAGTTATTTTTATAAAACCGTCATCAAGAACCTTAGAATAAGGAATTTCTTTTTGGCTTATAAGATCTTCATCCAGTTTCTCTCCAGGACGTATTCCTACAATTTCTATTTTGTCAGAAATAGCATGTGCTAAATTGAGCATATTAACAGATTTCATTTTCTTACTTAGAATAAAACCTTCTTCGCCTGCCTCTGCCATTAATATAGATTTATATATAAGATTAGCCGCCTCTTTTTGAGAGAAGATCATTCTATTCATATCCTTGTGAGTTACTTTAAGAGGCTTATTCTCTGACGCTAATTTTTTCCAAAATGGAAGAACAGAGCCGTTACTATAAGCAACATTTCCAAATCTGCATACGCAGAATCTGTTTTTGTCAGAATCTGCTTCAAGAAAACATTTTTCCATAAGATATTTAGACATTCCATATATATTAGCATGATCGCACGCTTTATCAGTACTAATAGCAACTGTTATAGGGACCCCATTTTTTATATTTGCATCAATAATATTGAGGCTTCCAAGTATATTTGTGTTAATAGTTTTTATTGGTTGTTTTTCAGCAAGATCAACATGCTTAATAGCAGCTGCATGTATAACTATATCAGGAGAAGTCTTGTCCAAGATTTTAGCATAATCACAATAATTGGATATGTCCACCATATAAGTTTGAATAAAAGGAAACCTCTTCAGCAAAGATTGCTGACTAAACTCATTTCTGTTTATAGAAATAAAAGAATATTTTTCTTTATATTCGGAAATAAAAGCAGAGCCTATAGTTCCTGCTCCGCCCGTAATTAAAACCTTTTTCATTGAGTCTCCAATAACAAGGAATGATTATAACATATGCCTATACATTCCATAAGATCTATCTTATATTCTCTATCCATCTTTTTCATGGCATTCACTATATCATCGGATATATTAGAATTTAAATCTCTAATAGACTTATTGATTTCTTTATCCGTGAATAATAAATTATACTTATTTTCTTCTTTTAATATTTGACCAGATTCGCTATTAAATTCATAACAATCATGAACCCCAATAGCGCAGAAATTGGGACAAGAAAATGCGGCTCTTAATATTCTTTTAAAAGGTTCGCCAGATTTTGGCCCATCTACTATAAATAATATTTTACTTTTATTGTATTTTTTACATACTTTTTCTATAGCATCAACGCCATCGCATATTTTATATTTAAAATCATATATTTTGAGTTTGTTTCTAACATACGCTTCATGTTCATTGCTTCTGTCGTAAGCGAAAAAAGTAGGAACATTAAAGTACTTTTGTGCCTGACACAAAAAATGCGTACTTCTTCCCTTGTATACTCCAGATTCTATGATTATATCTGGTTTAAAAGCCCCTACTAAAGACCACCAATAAAAAGCTTCTATATTAGTTACGCCTCTTTCTTCATAAGGGAAATTTAAACAGTTATCTTTAAAACTATCAAGATGCTTATATAACTCTTTTAAGATTTTTTCTTTTTCGTTGTCCATTTATTATCCAAGAAAAGATTTTTACCATCAATATATTCATGTTTATTAAGTATGTCTATAATTTTATTATACTCATCGCTTCCTATAATGCTATGCATCTCTAAAAAGATAACAGGTTTGTATTCTTTTAAGATACGTTGAGATCCAAGTAAAACTTGATATTCAGCTCCTTCAACATCAATCTTTATGAAATCTACTTTACCAGAAATCAAATCATCTAATCTCTTTGAACTGTATTTCCCAGATGGATTCTCTTTGAATTGCATGGGACCTTTGTGTTTTGATGGAGATATAGCATCAAATGTTGATTCTTTATCGCTTAAAACGTCTCTATATGTTTTAATATTGTTTATAGAATTAAGATTACAATTTTGTACAAGAAGATTATAATTTTCTTTAAATGGTTCAATAGCATGAACTGTCTTAGAAAATAAACTCCAGAATATAGAATGATTTCCTATATTAGCTCCACAATCAACTACTACAGAATCTTTATTTATATATTTTAATGATTCTTCTAAATGCTCTAAATCATAAAAAGATTTATTAAGATAGATGTATCTACTTAATCCATCGTGCGGATAGTCTTGATTTTTTGCTTTATCTTTATGTATACTAAAAACAAAACTATAATCTTTGTAATTAAATTGAACTAGCATATTGATTATACATCTCCTCGTATTTCATGTAAAGGTCGTATATCTCTCCAAAGTCTTTTCTAGTTTCTATAGAATCTAATGGAACCTTATCCAATAGTATGTTATGCCATTTTGATTTATAATGTATCATCCGTATATTTTCATTAACGCTTGTTGAATAGCTATTATTGTATTCTGTTGTTCCTATCCATTTAATCTTGCATCTTACATCATTTACGTTATAAGTTTTTATACTAGAAAAATCAGATGGTTCCCCTATTGTTTGCATTAAAGATAGTTGATCTCCGCTGCCATATTTTTTGTATAAGGTTGTAAACTTTTTTGGATATTTTATAAATTGATTTAAATTATTTATCCATTCATTAAATACATACATAGAAGTTGAATTTTTCTTAACTGCCAATAATCCAGTATTTATTGGAAATTTTGGTTTTTCATTATCGCAATATGTTATAGCAATATCAAAATCATCATAGAATATTTCATCTATATTTTTTAAAAGTAAAGTATCAACATCTATAAATATAATATTTTTGCTAGAAACATCTTTTAAAATGGAATTCCAAAATAATAATTTAGTGTTTAATCTAGACTTAGAATCGCTTAAAACTGTATCTATATTAAGTTTTATAAAATCAAATTTTGGAAATGTCTTTTTAATTTCGTCTATTTTTTTATCTGATATATCATTATATAATACTATAATAGATACTTCTGAATTATAAGATTTATTAATAGAAAATATGTTTACTGGCAAAAAAGGTAAATATTTCTCTCCAAAAATAGAAATTATAAAACAAGTAGTAGTCATTTTTTGTTTATGTAAGTATTTAATCTTTCAAAAGCAGACGTAAAAGCATCATTTAGACCTTTTTCAAAAAGCTCATTTATATCTAAGGTAAAATAATTCTTCTTCCAAGCATTTAATATCATTTTATTAAATGATTCAAGATCTTTTATTTCTGTATTTTTAAATGCTTTTTCTTGAACATTGGCGGCTGAAACTTGTCTTTTCTTAGATTTTGAAAAAGAATTTAATCTCTTTGAAAAGGCTGTTCCAACATGCCAGTAATATCTATTTTGCGGAACAACAGCCCAATTTGATTTTCCAAAAATAGCATCATATTTACTAGCAACCGCTCCCTCTAAACTCCATATAGCTGTATCTTTTGGATATTTGCATTTAAAAGAATCTTCTGTTCTCATAATGTTTGGCCAATTACAATAATAACAGCCTTTCTTTTCTTCATGATTAACGTAATGCCAAGTTATTTCATCAAATATAAAAGATTTTGAAACAGGAACTCTTAAGGGGTCTCTTGCTATTTGTACATTTTTGATACTATTGTTATTTTTGAGAAGATTTATTGACTTTTCAAAAATATTATAGTCACAATTATTGAACTTAACTCTTGGCATGATCTCTTCATTTTTAAGATGCTTCCAACTCGTAATAGGAGATCCAGATAAAAAAAAGTCATCTTCAGAGAATACCAGAAAATCATTTTTTACCAATTTTCTAGCTGAAGAAATAGTATTTGAACATGTTCCGCTTTTTATTTCATTTTTATTACTTTCTTTTTGCACATACAAATCATCTATTGGCATCTTTTTTATTTTTTCAATAACATCCTTATCAGACCCATCATCTGCTATTATTATTTGAGTATTTTTAGGAGCATACTTTCTTACTAAAGCTATATTAGCTTCAAGTAAAAAAGGCCTATTAAAATGCAATATTAAATATGATATCACTCTTTAGTCCTTAATCTGTTTCTTTGAATATTATATTCAAGTTTTTTATTAATTATATTTCTTTTTAATTTTTTCAAATCAGTTAATAGTTTATTTTTTTCATCAGAGTGACCTTTTAGATTCTTAATTTTATCTTTTATATCTAAAATATCTTTCTTAATTTTATTTTCTTTGGTCTTCCATTTTCTATCAAGTAATCTTATAACAGTTTTATCTTGTCTTTGTTTTTCATCTTTATTATTTGATTCTATTATTTTTTCAAAAAAATTATAATACTGCAAAGCTACAGTAGATATATACAAATCATCAGATTTAAAATTCTTAATAGGTTCATTTTTTGCTTTTATATAAGCATTAGCTACTTCATCCATGTCTATTGACGGAGGATTATACAAATCATGAAATTCATATTTCCATGATGAATCATTAATGATGTGCCCTCTATCTTTTACTATATATTTTGTGCCTCCAGAATTAGTATATATTACCTGCTTACCAGCAACTACTGATTCTACTACTGAATTAGGGCACCAATCTAGCCAAGCTAGATGAACCGTTGCTATAGAACCGTTTATAGCTGCGGATAATTCATTTTGCTTCTTCCATCCCATATATACAACCCTAGGATGATCAATTATGTAATCTGCATCTCCGTAAATAAGTAAATCTGTATCTTTGATATCAGATCTTAGAAAACCTTCTACTATCTCTTTTAGTCTTTTATGAGGTCTCCATTTACACAAAGCCATAAAATAAGGATTATCTCTTTTTAAGGGGTCTACATTAAATTCTTCAGGATCAGCACCGTTTACTATACAAGTATAATTGCTGTAAGTTTCTTTTATTATTTTATCAACGGCTTTTTTACAAAATATATTCTGAAAAACAACTCCGCTCGAACAATATATTTTATCAGATATGTTTAAATTCAGAGATTTACAATCTTTTTTATCATCATTTAAAGATTCATTAACGCATATCCCATCAATTCTATAAATATTATATTTAGCATTCTTACTATATTTTCTAGTGTATAAATGTATATCAGATTCCTCTTCAGGAGAAACTTCCTTATAATCGTACTTAATAAGTTCATTCCTTAGCCTTGACATGAACTTATGTTTTCCTGATGTGTCCGATTTTTCTAAATCAAAACTAATTGTTCTCATTTTCTAGCGCACTTTTTAAGAAATTGTATATATTTATCAGCTGTTATAGACATTGATAAGTCATGTCTAAAGGAATGCCTTCCCATTTTGACGCATTTTGCAATAGCATCAGCTACTATTACGGAGTCTATTTCTTTTATATCTCTGTTATAAGAAATTGGCATATAATCCCAATCATCTACGTCTAAAATAACTCCATCTTCATTATTTTTCATAATTTCAATTATGCCTTGATTCTTTGTTACAACACAGGGTGTTCCATTCGCAATAGCTTCTATAACAGCGCTCGGGCACGAATCAGTAAACGAAAGATTAAGACAAACATCGCTTATCATTTGTAAATGTCTAACAGAATTATTATCAACATGACCAACGCAAATTATATTAGGATATTTTTTATCAAAAAGCGCTCTTTCTTTATCGTCTATAGGTCCAACGATTATAAGACAGGCATTATTATTAGTTCTTTGGTATTCTATAAATCCTTTTACAATCGAAGATAATCTTTTAATCTGCCTCCATTTGCCAACGCATATAATTTTTTTATCAAATCTTGATATTTTTGCCATTAATTTAGGAAGAGAATTAGTTAATAATTCTTTAGGATTGCATAAATGGTCTATAATAGTTCCATTAATTATAACTGTATTTTCTTTTGGAGGAGGTCCAAAGTTTTTAGAAACTATATTTTTTGCGAGAGCGCTTTGAAATATAACTCCAGCTGATTTTTGATAAGTATTTTTAATGCCTATATTGGATTTCATAGATTTATCATCAGTATTAAAATATATTCCATCCAATCTTTGAACTATAGGACCCTTATTAAACAATGTTGGTTCATTTGAGTTTATTAATACCAAACCAACATCCCAATTATCTTTTATTTTATGAGTATAATTTATTTTAGCCTTAGTGAAGCAGTTCATTAATTTGCCTACAAACAAATTAGAAGAATGAATTCCCTCCGCTTTTCTACTTAGATAAACAAGCATCTGATTTTCCTATTCTATTTTTAACATTTCTAGATCGCTAAGATCATATCGGCGTAAAGATATTCTTTTTATAGCCTCAGATTCTAACTCTTTATTGTTTTGTACTTTTTGTTTAGATTTATGCATTTGCTTATCATGGATTCTATATATGCAAACTGGCTGATCAACGCATGATATTTTATATTGCGGTCTAGCTAAAATTCTAGCCCACATTTCTCTATCGCTTTTGCATCGCATTGTTTCGTCATAAAGCCCAATTTCGCTATGTATTTTTTTACGCAACATAACTGTTTGGGCATGAATTAATTTATAACATGAATGATCTTTTTTACTTGATACCCATCTATCAAATCTTTTTCTGTCAATTTCTTTTTTATTATTTTTTAAATTAATAGCAACTCCATGAACAAAATCATAACCTTCAAGTATTTTGTTATATCTAACAATGAGACTATTTTTTGTGAACATATCATCTGCATCAAGCATAGATATAATATCTGCTTTAGCATTTTTTATACCTACGTTTTTAGCGTGAGAATATCCCATATTTTTATTCAATTTAATATATCTAATTTTATCTCCAACATATTTAGATATAATGCTTTCTGGATTATCAGTAGATGCATCGTCAACTATAATCATTTCAGATTCATCTATATTTTGATCAAGAAAAGACTCTATACAATCTTTTATGTAAGATTTGTAGTTATATAAAGTTGTTATAACTGATATTTTAATGTTTTATTCCTTGTTAATTATTATTACAATATTATTGTCTACTGATATTTCTGTATAATCTGAACTTAAAGTTTTTATAAAATTTATAAATTTTGATCTATCATAGTAATTGAGATATCTATCGGATTTAATTACAATTTTATCATCGTTTATCAATTCATGGAATAAGGTAATAATAACTCTTTTTTTGGCAACCCTAAATAACTCTAATATGGGTTTTTCATAATATTCGCAATGTTCTAATGTATGTCTAGTATAACAAACATCAAAAGAATTATCATCCATAGGGAGATTCATAAGAGAACCTTGGACAAATATATTATTCCCATACATTTCAGATAATTTATTAATAGCTATTTGAGAAATATCTACTCCAACATATTTAATATTTTTTATTCTTTCTCTTATTCTTTCATATGTAACGCCAGGCCCAACCCCGACATCTAATATGGATTCTGGATTTATTTCAAAAATACATTCCTCAGCAACATCATGAGATAAGTGCTTTTCTTTACCATTTCTCATCATATTAAACCAATCATCTTTGGCTGATCTCATGTCCCAATGTTGCATTATTTTCTCCAGTATTGCATTATTTTCTTAAAATAAAATTTGATATATAAATTGTATTGGCTTCTATATTTTTTTCTTTAAGTATCTTATATATTTTTTGAGGCATATAAACTTTTAAATCATCAGTTTGTTTTCTATAATTTTCAATATCAATTACGCTAAAACCGCTTTCATCAAACATTTTCTGTATTAACGCAAAATCTCCCCTAACAAAGCATTCTGAACCATGTAAATGTATTGGTACATTAAGATAAACTAGGCCATCTTTCTTAACTACTCTATATATTTCTTTTAGTGATTTTAACGGATCAGCCCAATGTTCAAACGTTTGATTTCCAATAACAATATCAAAAAAATCATCGACAAAGGGCATATCTGAAACATCGCAAATTATATTAGATTTAGTAGTTTGCTTAATGTCTATACTTATAACTTCACACCCGTTCGTTTTTAAGAAGTCTAAAGATAAACCATCTTTATCATAATTTCCGCATCCAACTTCTAATACTTTTTTATTATGAATAGAAGAGTAATGTTTTTCAACTATGGCATGTACGCATTTCCTTATTGGAGACATACATCCCTTCCAAACTCCCTTGTCGTCAACATTTTTGGAATTGTTAGTTTCGTATTTTTTACAAAAATCATATTTATGACAATTAATACAATTTATATTTTTCATTTTATTTCTAATATTGGAAAGGGTTTAATTTTTAGTTTTTTTCTTCTTTTAGATAATTCTTTAACTATATTTTTCCACATTTGCATAGATTTTTCTGTT
>JACCDG010200885.1_pt1 | contig 64352 bp, 75 predicted proteins | sample 7442471 | NCBI WGS metagenome assembly JACCDG01 (sample SAMN15323444, study PRJNA562643) | freshwater metagenome | isolation source: river surface water | place: USA:Blue River Watershed | collected 2017-08-17 | reverse complement strand
GGCGCAGTCGCTTGTTGAATCGGGCTTGTCGCCGTTTTTGCTTTTCCGGCTTTTGTCTGCCATGCCAGCACGGGCAGGGCGGGTTCAGCGGCGGGAATGATGGTCAGGGTATTGGTCATGATGTACTCCATTTAAGGTGACAGTGAAACCCACTGTCTAGGTATGCCCCTATGGGCGATAAAGAGCAGTAGGGACTAGTCCCGTACAGTTGCGATCAACTGCTACGGGTTCCATTATATGTGTATTCCAGGCGTGTAAACAGGGTTCGGTTGATTGTTGTTATGTGTTTAGGAATGTCGATTGGTTTTGCTTATGGGAGTTGCTGCTATCTGTTACAGAATGCTGATAGGTTTAACCTATTGGATTGACGTATACCAACTGAGAATGATTCGCATTCAGAGGCTGTTCCTGCCCCCAAGTAAACGCGCAATTTTCCTGGCAACTTTCACCTTGGACAACCTTAAAATTGGAAAAAGCACATTAGACCTGCAGCATGTTAAGATTGCGCCCTATGAAATATCCTGCTACATGGCCCAAACCCAACCCCAGAAAGCCTGAAGAGCTGGCCAGTAGAATTACTGAACAGCAGAAGCAAGACCTGTATGAGCGCAGGATTACGACCAGGGAGTTGGCGAAGCACCTTGGAGTTCATGAAAACTACCTATCCTTCCGCTTTCCCCACAAAGTTCCCCTACCCGACGTAAAAGAACTCCAAAAAGCCAGAAAAGAATTCAAACTTGCAGTCGCAAGACAAGTCTTAGAGGGCAAGTACACCGTATCCGAAGCCAGTAAGGTAGCCTTCGTCAGCTACAATACCATGAGCAGATTTGTAAAGAAAGCGAAGGAACAAAAATGCTAGAAGATTTCGGGCTAGGAAACCCAGCCCAAGCCCAACCCCAACAATCTCCGAAAGTCCGCGTTATAACCGCAACGAGACTTGAAGACCTGAACGTAGCGGATGAACTGCTCATACAGTACAAGAATGCTGTAAATCTGTTAGAGGCAGCACAGCACGATGAAAACATACCAGCAAACCAGAAAGCGCAGCTTCTCAACAGCATCAGTGCGATCATCACTAACATAAGCAAAACACAAACCGATGTGTACAACGCAGAGCGCCTGAAAACCTTGGAAAACACCCTGATCGCCACGCTAAAGGATTTCCCCGAAGTAAAAAGCACTTTCCTAGATGCCTACGAAAGGGCTCTAAATGTTCAGTAAACACTTCAGCCGAATCAAAGAGGGTGCGAATAACGTACACAGTCTGCACAACTTGTCTGCCTGGATCAGCAAGTATACGTTTATAGAAGGTAAACACTTCAGTTACGCAGATCACGAATATCAAAAAGATATTATTGATGACCCCGCCAGAACACTCCTTGTAAATAAGTGTGCGCAGACCGGCTTGTCGGAAATCTTCGCACGCTGGGGCATGGCAGCTTGTGCAACCCAGGACAACTTCACCTTGATCTGGACGTTCCCCTCCACCAGTGACGCTGAGAGGTTTACCAAGGCCCGCCTTGATCCAATGATTAACGCCAGCCCTGAGCTAACTAGAGCGATAAGCAAAACAATTAACAGTGTTGAACTCAAGCAGTTCAACAGCAACAGTTTCAGTTACATTCGAGGAACAATCTCGGATACAGGGGCCTTGTCAGTCCCCGCAGACTTGCTCATACACGACGAACTTGACCGCTCCGATATGGACAATATCAGCGCTTATGTGAGCCGCCTGCAGCACAAGCCCACAAAGATGCGACGCCTGTTCAGCACGCCGACAGTTGCCAAGTACGGCATTTCACTTGAGTGCGAGACAGCGAAGCGAAAGCATCAAATGTGGAAGTGCAGCCACTGCAACCACCACTTCCTACCTTCTTACGAAGAGGATGTGCACATACCAGGGTTCAATGGGCAGAAAAAAGAAATCACGAAAACCACCATCAAGGATATTGATTACAGAAGTGCACGCTTGCTATGCCCCAAGTGCAAGCAAGAGCCCGATAGCGATATTGCATACCGCTCTTGGGTAGTAGAGAATCCACAAGACAACTACGAAAAAGTTGCTTACTATGTTAGCCCCTTTTGTGCGCCTAAGATTCTGGTGCCAAGCTACCTTGTACACGCTTCCACTGAATTTGGTAAGTACAGCGAATTCCAAAATCAGGCCCTTGGTCTGACTGCGGAAGATAAAGAAGAGTCCTTGACGGAGACTGACATTAGAAGAACCCTTGTTAATGCAGAACTTGTAGACAGTGGAGTGCACTACCTAGGAGCAGACATGGGTTTAACGTGCCACTTAACTGTGAGCAGGTTGACACAGGAGGGTACGCTGCTCGTAGTCCACCGCGAAAAAGTAAACTACGCGGTATTTGAACAAAGGCGTCGAGAGCTGATTGCTAAGTACAGGGTCGCTACGTCTGTACACGACATGTTCCCCTACACCGACCTTGTAAGGCGCGTGACGGATTTCGACCCAAATGCTTATGGTGCGATCTATGTTGATAAGCTGTCTACTGAAACGCACTATGTCAAAGAGCAGGAAGAAACTCCAGAAGAGGGTAAGCTGAACGTTAGAGCAGTAATGGTCAACAGGGATGTAGCACTTGATGAACTCATGGCGGACATAAAAGCAGGTAAAGTCCTTGTAAAAGAGCAGGCGGATGCCGAAGAGTTTGTTGCACACCTTCGAGACATGAAGCGTGTGAAGGCGTTTGACAAACACGGAGGCATTCGCTATCGCTGGAAGAAGACACAAGGCGAAGACCACTGGCACCACAGCTTGCTCTACAGTTATATCGCGTGCAAGTTGCGAGGGGCAGTGCAGGCACCATCAGGCGCACTCGGTTCACTGCTTTCCAAGTTCAGGTTGCGTGCCTGAACTTGCCAAGGACACAGCTTGTCCAAGGCCCAGAACGCACTTATCGTATAGAATCCGGCCTCAAGGCCGGATTTTTACAAGGCAAAAGCATGAAATTCATCGACACTATCAAGGACTGGCTGGGCGCGGTACTGCCAGCAGCGCCCTTGCCGAAAGCGCCCAAAGGCCAGCAGGGGTTCCCAGGCTACCGAAACTCTGTCAAGGCGAAGACTTCAGCGCTGCCCCGGTCTGACAGACGCCTTGCGGTAACGAATAGGCTTGAGCAAGCTAGGACAGCATCTGATACGAAGTCTGTAGTTCGGCTGTTGTCGAAGGGTAGCCCGGACTTGTCCTCTGCGATCAGCTTTTTGCTGCGCACGGGCATTCCTGAAAAGTTTTCCGTAGTGTCGAGAGATATGGACGGGAAAATCAACCCGGAAGCTACAAAGCTTGCGCACGAGCTGCTGCGTAGAATGACCTACATTGGAAATGTAGACGGTTCTTTCACTTCGCAGTTGGGTTTGCAGAGCCTATCGGAACAGTTGTCAATGGAGCTTGTGCTGGATGGCGCAGCTTGTCTTGAAGTTTCGCTTGATAAAGCCCGGATTCCAGCAGCGTTTAACCCCATTTCGGTGCCTACTTTGAAGTTCTACGAAGAGGACAAGGGGTTCAAGATGGTGCAGGTTGTGGGCGGTGACGAGATAAATCTTGATTTGCCTACTGTTATTTATGTTGCTGTAGATCAACTGCAGTCTGAAGCATACCCTGCAAGTTACGTTGAATCCGCAGTACAGCCGATTATGGCAGACTTGGACTTCAATAATGACGTGCGGAAGGCGCTCAAGCGGGCGGTGCTGCCGAGGTTGAAAGCCTTGATTGACTCTGAAAAGATCAAGAAGATGACGCCGCCAGAAGTTTTGGCGGATGCTGAGAAGTTCACCACTTACAAGAACCAGTTGATTTCGGAAGTTGAGGCAGTTATTAACGGACTTGATCCGGATGATGCCTTGGTGTCTTACGACAGTATTAACTTTGGATATATCGACGGAGGGCACGACCCATCTGCCATTATCGAGCGGGTGCAGAAGGTGATGAACGGGAAGCTTGCCGCAGGGGCGAAGACCTTGCCGGTGATCCTTGGACACGGTATTACTAGTAATGCCAGCAGTACGGAATCTCTGCTCTACCTCAAGCAAGCAAACATGCTGAGGGTGAAGCTCAACGAGATTTACAGTCGGGCGCTGACAGTTGCTATCCGCCTGATGGGGCAGGACGCTTACGTTGAGTTTGTTTATGAAGATATTGATCTTCGCCCCAAGAGCGAGTTGGAAACATTCAAGTCTGTGAAGCAGAGTCGCGTGCTGGAGTTGCTGTCACTTGGTTTGGTTTCTGACGAAGAGGCCTGTATTGAGCTGACGGGAAATTTGCCACCGGAGGGTTACAAACCCTTGAGCGGAACCATGTTCAAGGGTAGCTCTGCAGCGGTACCTGCAAATCCTGCTTCTAATACTGCAGTGGAGAAGGCGCTGACTTCTAATGCTCCCAAGGGTGTGAAGTCTCAAAACAGAAAGACAGCGGAGGTTGAGCAGCTTGAAGAGGTTGTGGAGCGGATGCACGAAGCCTCTATGGAAACCTTGAAGACGGTGGCTGACTCCATGTCAAAGTTGTCAGACAAGAAAGTTGAAGTTGAAGTCAAGCCGCAGGAGTTGCACCTGACACTTGCTAAGGAAGAGCAGGAGCCTAGCGCGAAGACGGTGCGGATTGTCAGGGATGCGAATGGAGTATTTACTCACGCGGAGGTGTTGAATGCTTAAAACCTGCGCTACTGTGAGAGGGAAGAGGGCGTTTCTTCAAGGCTTGGTTGAGAAGAGCAGTACGTTCAAGATTGCCTTGTACACAGAAGAGGCGGAGCTTGGAGCTTCCACTGTTTTACTGCCGAAAGCTGGAGAGGTTGTAGGGCAGAACTACGAGCGGAAATCTGTGGGTTCCCCTGTTTACAGTGAGGATGATGAATTTGCTTATTTCGGCTTTAGTGGAACTGTAGAGTGGAAGAACTCTAGCATTTCTGCCAGAGGTGCTGCAATTTACGTCGAGGAATTGAGCAAGCTTGTGCTGTTCGTGGTAGACTTCGGAAAGCTTGTCAGTTCCACGAATGACTCGTTCAAGGTAGAGCTTGTTGAAAAGATGTTTAGGATTTGACACATGACTGCTTTTGTCGCTTCTAACGGTACGAATAACTATTTTGACAGTTACTCTGGAGGTTCTGTTAACGCTACGTTAGACACTTACGCTATCTCCAATGGCTCAACACTTGTAGTGCGGACGGACTCTTACAGTTGCACTAACCACGGTACAACGTTCGGTTCACTCGATACGGTAACTTTTAGCGGGATTGGAGGTACGCTGAAGTTTGATCCGACTTATGTGAGAGTAGTGTCCTTCACAGGGGGTTCGGGGACTGTTCCTGCGTACAATACGACAATTACTGCGGCGAACGGTACTACGGGCCTGTTCCTCGGAGTGTGGGCGAATTGGCAGTCGGAACCTGTGGTTCCGGGTGGGGCGATGCCTTCAGCGGGGTTTATCAAGCTTGGCAACGTTTCTGTACCTGGAGCGTTCAATGCGGGAGCGTTGACGGGGGTTACTGCGACGTGTTCTGGCGCGGATGTGCAGGGGTGGATAGAGGTTCGAGGTGCAGATACTGCGTCTATTACGATCCCTCGCGTTGGAAAGATGGAGAGTGTAGAAGCGTGGTTTGAGTTGGGAGTTACTAGCGGGGCGAGAGGTCAGGTTATTCCGTGTCCTTGCACTGCAACGCTGGCTTCTACATTTCCGGGAGTGTGGATTGAAACAGGGGTAGGTACTGGTATTTACGAACCTTACCCAAGTCTGGGAGCGGTGGTAGCCCTTGCTACGCATCGGACAGACGACAGCATGAAGGTTGTCACGCAGACGACCTCAGGCGTAAGGCTTGGGAATGACGGAACCAACGGAGTGTTCTACTTGCCGCCAGCGGGCTGTCGCGTGAGAATTCCTGCAACGATTCTGACGACTTGTACCCGCACGACCTCCGGTTCCGGCCCTCGTGTGCTGCCGAATGCTACGCTAGCAACGAGGCAGGAACTGGTGACGACAGGCGCAGGTTACATTGACATGCGCGGCGCAGTGATTCAATGGTACATGAACCTGAGTCAGGCGTTTTATGTTAAGTACAAGGGTTGTGCGCTCAGTGACACGATGGTGTTGTCAGAGGTGGCTTCCCCGCTTGATGTGGATGACTGCCTGGTTGCGCCGACAGTTGCTCAGTTGAATTACGCTCTACAGGTAGTTTCCTGCTTTGCTGGAGGGGCCATTAAAAACAGCAAGTTCGTGAGATTTTCACTGGCAGCTTCTGGTGCTTACGTCTCGGTGATTAACTACGTTACAGGGGTGACGTTTCAGAACAACTGGCATATTTCGGGGACACTGAGGGCGAACGTTACTACAGGAACTATTTCTTCTGCACAGGCAGCGGGTTGTACGTTCCAAGATGAAGCTTTGGTAGGGGGCAGGGCACTGTTCATAGGTGCTCAACGCTGCACGTTTAACCAGACCAAGTTTTACAACCACACGATTACAACGACGACAGCTTCCACTAACGGTTGCTATGCCCTGGAGTTCACAACAGGCTGTTCCGGCACTGTAGTTGATGGTTTTGTGCTACCGCTACCTGATAACGGGCCGTACAACGGCATTGTATCAGTTGCTGCTTGCTACAACACCTTGGTCAAGAACATCGGAACAAGCTACAGTTCACCACTTGCTCTTAACGCTAGCGTGACAGGGCTTGGAATTAATGGAGCGGGTAACAATGACGGCATTGCTGTTAAACGCATGTTCTTGTCGAATACTCGCGTAGGCCCTTACGCGTTTGTTAACAGCGATACTAACGTACTTTGTGAAAACGTAGCAGGGGACGCGGCGGACACTTCTGTTGTGGCGTCATTAAATACGACCATAAAGAATGCGCTGCTTACTGCGGCGACTACAGGGCAGGTGTCTGTTTATGGAACGCACTGGATTACACGGTTCACTAGTACGACTGCAGGATTCGCAGAAATCTTATGTAACGAACCCACTTCGTCTACGGCTGCTCAATGTGCAGTTGTGGCGGGTACTCCGAGATTCAACTCCAGTGGCTCTGTCTTGCTGACCTCTGTTGGTGACGAAGTTATTTGGGAAATGCCTTTCTTTGCAAAAGGCTACACAGCTTTTACAAACTCAGCCCCTACTATTACGGGGACTAACGTAACATACTCTGCCAATGCTCGATGGGGTAACCATGACCTGTATTTCCAGGTGGACACTGGCAGCGGTTATGGAGGAACCTGGTTGAACTTGACGGCGGCGAGCCTTGTGGCCAACGTGTTTAACAGCACTACAGGCTTCAAGCTTAAAATCCGGGCTGTGTGCGCCGTAGCTTCTGCCACTAACGTTCTTACAAACCTGAGAATTGCTCTTACGACGACTCAGGCGGATAGAGATACTAAGCTGTACCCGCTGTCCACGAATACAATCACGTTTACAGGTCTGCCGACAGGTTGCGATGCAGTAGTCTTGTCTGCGGGGACTGAGACGATTTTGGAACAAAAAGATAGTTTGGTTGGTACCACTTACTCCTATACTTACGAGGGTACCCCGTCTGTGGACGTTGGCTTTCTAAAGCCCGGATATGTACCGTTTTACATCAGGAATCTGGTACTGACTTCTACAGACTCCAGTCTCCCAGTTTCTCTTCGACAAGATCGAAACTACATTTAAGGTGAAGATATGGCGAAAATCACGAACAAAGCAGACCTTGTAGTAGGGTCTAACCTTATCATCAACGAACCTGCGAGAACTATCCAGCTTGCAGAGGCTGGAGCACTGGTGTTCAAGGACGGGGTGTCTTGGCAGACCCTCTACAGCAAAATCGTAGACTTGTGGGCAACCGCTTCTTATCAGGACAGTCCGATCCCGTTTTACGCCCTCGACTCTTTGAGTGGTCAGTATCAAATTGGTACAGACGGCTCAACATTCAGCGGTTGGACATTCGCTGACACGGACACACGAAACGCGCTGCGTGACGGCGGCTGGTCTGAGTTCAACAATGCTGGTGTCAAGGTGGCAGAGTACTGCGGATTTATCGGCCTTGGTGGCGTCAGTCCGGCCAGCACAGTGCAGCCGTATTACCACCTTGCAAGTTCCGATAGTCCTACGGCTTTTCCGTTTACTGACCAGTTCAACGTTGGCGTGAAAGTGTACGACAACGTGAGTCTGGATAAGCGGACTTATGCTAAGTGTTTTGTAAGAGAGTACGGCAAAAAATTTAAGTCGTCTGTTCTGGCGGACACTGGCTCTTCTGCTACAGGGGCTTTTAAGCAGAACTTTCTCATTTCTAACGAAGACGACCTGAAGTTGATCGGCCTGCTGGGTTCGTCACAGGTTGCGGCAGATGCTGCTATGGCAGGTGCTCCGTACTCTGGAATCACTGTTTCTTACTATAACGCTAACCAGACTAAGAGCATTGGTGGTACGAACTACAACTTCAAGATTATCATTGAAGGTAATGGAGCAACTTTGGAGCAGATTTACGCCAAGGTTCAGTACCTTCTTCGTCAGAATAGCAGCATCAACGCTGCTGGTGACGCAGGCAGCAAGGTTGGTAAAATCCAGAACGAGCTGTTGAGCTTTGTCGGCGATACGCTTGTTACTTCGCAGTCTGTGTTTGTTGATAATATTCAGTCAGTTGACAGCAACAGAATTGAGTTCTACGACGATGGCGGGACTAAACGTACAAATCCGTATACGGCAGCAGGTACTCTGTCTTTCAACTCGGTTCTTGTAGGAGCAGGTTCTAGCTACCGCTTGATGTATGCTGCACCTCCCGGAGCAGGAAATGATTACGGTGAAGCTGGTGCTATTACTGTGAAAGACCGTGCGAATAACGATATTGCTGGTACGATTTCTAGCGCCTCTATCGGATTCAATTTTGACTACGATAACTCTACAGCAGGTGGCCCTGCAGGGACGGACAAGGCAGTAGTGTTGATCGGTATCCGTCCAGGTTACGGTAAATTTGCAGTGGCTACTGGTACTCTTAGCCGCAGCAAAAGTATCTCTATCTCGTTGGTGGCAGAGCAAGATCGGGTGTACAGCTAATGGCTATCGTCCTTGATCCGATAGGCAAGCGGATTGTCCTGGACAGCGCCACATACACGGCGAAAGCCCTGTATGTGGCCTGGGTGGACTGGTTCGTCCAGGGGGACAACTCGAAATACCTGCCAGCGTTTCGCACGGCGGGCGGGGACGACCTTGGTTCGGGGCTTTCTATCCCTCCCTACTATTTTTTGATAAACGGCTGGCGCGTTCGCCCGATGGAGACGAACCACACGTTGACGATAGAGGGCAACCTGTTTGTGGAGGGCGGCGGTGATCCCGTGGTTGCAACACTTGGTACTTACCAAGTACTTGTAAAGTCTGTAGTACCGGTGCAGGCGCAGGGTATTTCTACAGGTGGTACTTCCGCTGCAGATATTTGGAACCATCCTGGAAGAACTTTGACAGACTACAGCGGTGTTTGGTCAGACAACGCAGCCGTAACACTTTCGTCTAAGGTTGATATTGCGACAGCTATTTTGAGAAACAAGACTGTTACTGATCCTTCAACTGGCGTTATGACTGTGTATGCTGACGACAATGTAACTCCGCTTTACACTGCGCAGCTTTACGAGAGCATAAGCACTTCGACCAAGTACCGAGGTGAAGGCGCCCAGCGCAGGGAGAGGTTGCAGTGATTGTAACGCGAGGCCTTGGCCGTAGTGGTTCGTTGGTGGCCTTCGGGTTGACCCTGGCCTTGCAGATTCAGGTAGTGCAGCCTGTAGAAGAGCCGAGGCCTATACTCAGCCATGCGTCTTCTGCACCTAAGCGGGCTTACTCGGCGCTGAGAGTTATCGCTAGTTTCACTCTTCCAGAAATCCATGCCAAGGCTGTGCTGGAGTCTTTAGAAGGTACGGGCAAGGGCAAGGCAGAACTTGTACAGGTTAGCGGAAATTCTCGGGTGACACCTGCAGATGTTTCATCAGGTGCTCAAGCTGCAATTTTACAAATACCCTACACTGCCGCGCTGGAACCGCTTGTAGGAACTGGAAGAAAAGACCTTTCAGACGAAGAAATTGTGGCCTTGATTCTTGCGTCTCTTCAAATTTAAGTGAGTCCAAGGTGAAGTTTAATGTTTTGTCTTTAGAATCCCCGTAACTTAGGATTTATCACTATGTCTGAAACGCTACTTTGGCTCGGGAACCAGGAAACTCACGAAGTGTACAGAGCTGCTCTGGACAAAGCTCACGCGCACCCTCGATTTAGCGCAGACATGCGTGAAGAGGGTACCTACCTGCAGCAAATGGCAGAGGCTACCATGCTGTCCGTGCAAAACGGGGTGGCGGTTGTTGCTGTCAATGGCTCACTCGTCACAGGTTCTGCGGGTTATGCCATGTTGTACGGCGCAACAGGCTATGACGACCTTCGTCACGTTCTTATCAAGGCGGCTACTGATCCCGACGTTAACAGCATTCTGTTGAACGTCAATAGCGGTGGCGGCGCAGTGGGCGGTATTCAAGATGCTGCAAACCTAATTGCCCGAGTACGTAAGGCAAAGCCGGTGGTGGCTTACACGGGATCTACCATGGCAAGTTCTGCCTTGTGGCTAGGTCGTCAAGCTGAGTATGTGGTAGCTGCGGACACTGCAGTTGTTGGTTCTGTGGGTGTACTGCAGGTGCATATTGAGTACAGCAAGCAGCTTGAGCAGGAGGGGGTGACTGCTACGGTTGTGAGGGGCGGAGAGCAGAAAGCACTTGCTAACCGTTATGAGCCTCTGTCTCCTAAAGCTAAAGAGAACATGGAAAAGCAGGCAAAGCACCTGTATGACGTGTTTCTAGGTGCAATGGCGAAAGCCACAAACCTTGACGTAGAAGTGGCAGAAGCTAAGTTTGGACAGGGTCGTGAATTTATTGGCTCGCAGGCTAAGTCGGCTGGGTTGGTGGACAAAGTCGGAACTTTTGAAGAGGCGTTCGCTAAGGCTCTGACACTTGGGGAAGCAAGCGCGAAGAAACGTACACCCAAAAATAAAGGTATCCAATCTGGTATGTCTGCAAACCTGGATGTTATGCAGCATAATGCTGCCATCTTGGAAGGAACACCAATGGCTACTCAAGCACTGACTGACGAAGCACTTGCCGCGATTACGGCGGGAGTTGACCTGGAAGCTGCTGGCGAAACGGGTGCTGAAGCACAGGCGGAATCGACTGCGGATAACGGGTCTGAAAATACGCAACAGGTTGAGCCAGCTGCGGCGCTGGATGTGCTGAAAGGCATGCTGGCAGACACGCAAAAAGAATTGGCACAGACCAGTGTACAGGTTGAGGCATTCAAAGCCCAACTGGAAGCACAGAAGCCGCAGTTTGAAGCAGCGATTGAAGTTGTGCGCAATTCGGTTCGCACGATGGGTCTGCACTTTGGCGTGAACAAGGAAGCAGTGGCGGCAATGTCTGCTACTGAGGTACTTGCTCAACATGCTGACCTCGCTTGCAAGTTCAAGGAAAAGTTCAAGGCGGGCACAGTCGCTGCTACAGTGACTGCGCAGGACGCGCAGGCTGAGAAGCCTGCTCCCGCAGTCATGGATGCCCGCCTGATGGCACATGCTGCTAAACTTCCCTCTGGTAAGCGTTAAGGAGCTACGAAAATGGCAAAATTTCTGATGGTTGAAACTGTCCACTCTGATAAGGTGGTGACTGCTCGTGTTGGCACGACTGGAACCCCTCTAAAGAATGTGGATTCCGGCAAGGCAGTGAAACTGATTGCCACGTCCAATTACGGCCTGTGTGTCGCTGGTGACGCAATCGAGGCTGTTCTGAGCACCTCGAACTATGACTCGCAGGGCACTGTAGACGGCTTTGCAATCGGTGGTGTGATCCCCAAAACGTTCAAGTCTGTGACGTTTGACGGTCTGCAAGCTACTCCTGGCACTGGCACTGTTGCCTTGGGTGACTATGTGGTGACGGGTACGGTGGTTGCTGCTGGTACTGCTCTGACTGGCCCGCTGAAGGTCACGAAGGCTACCGACCAAGCTGCTGCTAAAGCTGCCCCGTTCAAGGCTCGCGTTGTCTCCCTGGGTGACGCTGGCACCGGCGCTGCAGGCACGACGGGCCTTGTGGAAATGATGTAATTTAGAACCTGAATAGGAGAATACAAAATGAAATTCGGTATTATTGACCATTCCGGTTCTACCCACCAGATGGAAGTTGATTTGGGCCTGTTCCGGGCAGCTTCCGAAGAAGGTGCCAAACACGGCCTTGCTCTGCTGGACAAGCAAATTTACGTCGGCGAAAACAAGCCTACGGCTGCTCAACAGGTTTACGCTCAGATGGGTATCGCTACCCGTCCCATGGCTGACCTGCTGGAAGGCAAGTTTGCTGGCGCTGTGACCGACGACGGCTCCATTTCTGGTCGCCTTGCTCTGCAAGCCTACCTGATGGACGCCATGGAAGACAAGCTGCGTGAGAACGACTACGGTATCGTGGGCCTGTTCAACAGCAAGGCTGCTCGAGTTGACACTATCAACGCCACCAAGTTTGACCGTCCGCTGTTTAACTACAGCAAGGCGGAAGCTGGCAAGGCTCGTGCGACTGCTCAACTGTCTGAGCCTGCTTCGATGCTGTCCATCACTGTGAGCGATGTGTCTTACCGCATCGCTGGCACCTCTATCGGTATGGAGATTTCGGACGAGGCTGCTCGCGCCATCAACGCCGATCTGGTGGCACTTGCAATGACCCGTCAAGCTGAAGAAGCTGCTACGGACTATGCTGAAGGCGCTTACCTGGGCTTCCTGCAGGGCGATGCTGACATGGGAATGGCAGCACTGTCTGGCGTTACTGCACAGTCTCTGGATGCTGCTGTGACTACTGCTGGCAGTCTGTCTCAGAAGGCCTGGGTGAAGTGGCTGTTTGCCAACAGCCGCAAGCGCAAGATTGACACGGTTGTCTGCAACCTTGACATGGCACTTGCTATCTCCAATCGTACTGGTCGTCCTACGGTTACGGGTGACAATGCTACCTCCAAGCGTATTGACACCCTGGATTCTGTGGTTAACCCCACGTGGCCCGACCAAGTTGACGTTATCGTTTCGCAAGACCCGTCGTGGCCTGCTAATACGATCCTTGGTTTCAGCTCTGCTGTAGGCTACCACGTTGTCAACAGTTCTGTGCTTGCTTACAACGCTGTAGAGCAGTTTGCTATTCGTCGCAGCACCAAAGTGCGTGTCGATACCGGCACCATTGCGTATCGCTTGTACGACGATGCGTTCTCGGTTCTGCTGTTGACGGTGTAAGAACTAACCAAGACCTGTAACTAACCCGCTTCGGCGGGTTAGTTATTAGAGCAACCAGGAGAAAATTATGGCTACTGCTCCAGCCCCGGCCCCTAAACCCGCACCTACCCCGCCCACCAAAGTAAAACTTGTTTTTACTGTCCACGGTCGCATGGTAGACCCTCTGACGGGGGAAGTGTACGAGCAGGTTCCGAAAGAGCTTGTGAAACCTAGCGGTTGGGTCACTTCTCAGGTAGAGGCTGGGAAGATGGCTTTTACTGCTTGATTTCCAAAACCTAACAAGTCCAGGCAGCTCCCTGGACTTTTCTGCGAGAATGGGCTATGGCATTCCTTACCTACACCACCGCTGCAGAAGTTCGGGCAACGCTCGGAGTGAGCACAACCGAACTCTCGGATTCCGTCCTGGCCTTGCCCATTTACGACACTATCGCAGACGAGTCGATTGACGCTGTTCATGCCGACCTGGCAGACCTGTTTGAGGCAAAAGCTGCCTTGCTTACACCGACAGCCCTGGAGTCGAAGTTTGTTGCAGTGGTTAAGCTATATGTGACTTACGCCATGGCGAGTCACCTGTTAACAGCTCTGCCTCTTTTCTCTGTGAAATCCCTGACTGATGGTAAAGCAGAGTTTGACCGTCAGTCTGACGTATTTGCGGACGTAAAAGACGGTGTAAACACAATGCTTCGCTCTCTGCGGGCCAGAGTGGAGCAGCTAATGGAACTTGTAGACGGGACAGTGATTCCTGCGTCTGCCCCTGTCTCCGTTAGCGTTGTCGCCAGTAAACTTGCGACAGACCCAATCACTGGATAACTATGCCTGAATTTGCTGACGTTGCTAAACACTTCGATGATGTAACCGCTTACGACGGTTACACGGGTTTAGCCGTCTTCAAGGGCCAGTTTAACACGCACGACGAAACTTCTATATCTGGAAGTACAGAGCGTAAGCGCTCTATGTCAGTAGCTCCAGGAACGCTCATTCCAGCACGTAGGGTTGTGCAGGTGTTTGGCGAGCGGTATGTTGTAGGCGACGGGAATACTGACGGCATTTTTGACCGGGCTACCAGGAAAGCCTATTGGCTAAAACGCAGTGACACACTTGCTGTTGTCAGGATGCCTGGGGAGTTGCTTTCTGGCGCTCCAGGTGTCTCCATGTACGTCAATCAGGAGTACATGAAAGATACCGTGAATGTGAACACGGATGCTGAATACGATCCGTTTTGGCGCATTAACACCTCTATTTCAGAAGCAGTACCTAAAGGTGCCTTTATTTCCGTTTCTGGTCTGCTGCTGAGAGTCAGAACTTCGCATGTGGAACTGTCAGGATTTGTTGAAGCTCAGTCGGACGAACTTGACAGTGGAGCTTTGCAGTCTGTCACTGTGGCGGGCGCTTCAACGTACAACCCTGTTACGGACACCTACACTTCCACTCCTACTGTCTTGTCAGCGATTGTATTGGATGCTTATAAAGCATATAAGTATCAAACATGGGCAGACACAAAGGTTAATGCGGGAGACCTGGTTCTAGTTATGCCTGCTGCCGCTCCTGTAGGTCAAAACGTGACAATGAACAGTAAACAATACAGAGTGCTCTCCGTTCGACAAGAGTTGGACGCTTATGCTCACCACGTAGCGCGTGTATGAAATTGAGTGTGAATCTTAACGCCTGGAAGGGCAAGACCAAGAGTGCCAAGAAGGCGATTAGGTCTAAGGCTACGGTGTATGTAAGAGCAAAGGCGCTGGCTGCCTATAAAACAGTTCTTCAGGTTTCCCCTCAATACAGCGGTAACTATGTCTACAATTGGGCGATTGAGTTAACGGGCTCTGTTCCAGGTTACAGTGCAGGCTTTAAAGTTACACCCTGGCAGTCAAATTGGGAAAATAGGAAGCACGCAGGGCACCCGGACGCGATTCAAGCTGCCCTGCGTGCTTCTGCAGACGATTTTGAACGCATTAAGTGGAACTCGAATATAAGGCTTGTCAACAATGCGCCAGTAGCATCTATGCTGGAGGCGGGGGAAGTCAGGCTCAGGCCTGAAAACCTTGTATCAGGGAATATGACTGCTTTACAGCACCTGAAGACTAAGTACAAATTTGTGAAGTGATTCTATGAGTCTAGAAGCTATTAGAGTTGATATTGCTACTGCAGTAGCTACTGCGGCTTCGTCGTTTTCGACTTATCCTCTGGTTGTTGAGTACCCCAACAGGGAGTTGGTAGACCTTGCAAATCAGGTTAACCCGTTCATCCGTTTGCAGATCAAGATTCTCGAGGGAGAGCAAGCGGACTTGTCAGATACGCCTATGCACAGGTTCTCTGGGCAGATTCACCTTGCTTGTGCGACTCAAGTAGGTCAAGGGGTAGTCAAGGTGAATCAGGCGTTAGACCACATGTACAAGCTGTTGCAGCGAAGAAAACTAGGAGTTTATGTCAGAACACACATGAGTGTTCCCGCTCCTGTCCTAGAGCACAATGGTTGGAACTATTACCCGGTAATCATCCCCTTTTGGGCAGATATTCCAACTTGATATTAGTCTAATCTGCACACTTCAAACCCAAAAAAGTCCAAGGCCTTTAGAGGACTTGGACTGTACACTTCGGGCAATACCTCGTCCACTTAACGGAGAATTGATATGACACTCGCATCTTCCAGCCTTGTAACGGTACGCAGCATCAAGGAAGCAAGCTTTGGTTTGATTCCGGTTGCAGGCAACCCCAAGGTTAAGCGTATTACTGGCGAAACTTTGGACTACACTATTTCCAAGGAGAGTTCCAAGGAAATCAACTCTGATCGCACGATTGCCAGCGTGGTGCCTGTGACGGCCAACACTACGGGCAACCTGACTGGTGAACTCTCCTACACTGATTGGGACGACGAGCTTGAGTCTACTCTGCAGTCTACGTGGGCAGCTCTCGGTACTGACGGTGAAACCGCTGCTGTAACTGTAGATTGCACTGCCACGACTATCACCGCCGCAGTAGCACCCACTGGCGCTAACGCATTTACCAATCTCAAACCTGGGCAGTGGTTCCGTATTAAGTCGGCAGGTGCTAACGGTGGCAAGATTGTGCGTGTGCACGCTACTACGGCCCCTACGACCACGGTTATTACGCTTGACGCAGCCACGCCTGCTGCGGTTAGCACGGGCGAGTCTGTTCAACTGCAGTCTTCGCGTCTGACTCACGGCACGACGCAAACTAGTTTTACGATTGAGCGTGAAAACAGCGATATTGGTGTTTTCATGGCTTATACGGGGCAAACTCCCAGCAAGCTGAATGTGAACGTCTCTTCGGGTGCGCTTACTCAGGTCACGTTTGACTTCATGGGTAAGTCTGCTCAGGAGTCGAATACTACTCTGCTGCCTGGCACTCCTGTCCCAGCCTCTGCTTACGACGTACACTCTGGAGTGTCCGGCGCAACCCTTGCAGTGTGGATGGACGGAGCGCCGCTGACTGGCACTTACATTAAGTCTGTGTCGCTGGATTTTGACAACACGCTGCGTAGCCAAGAGGCTATTGGTACTCTGGGTGCTGTAGCAATTGCAGGCGGTACTATTGCCTGCACTGCTACTGCTCAAATCTACTTTGCAAACAAGGACATGTTTACGAAGTTCCGTCAAAACATTAACACTAGTCTGATTTTCTCGTCTACAGACAATGACGGCAACGGCTATATCTTCAGTCTGCCAGTGTTGAACATCACTTCGTACAAGTCGAACGCATCTGCTAAGGATCAAGATCAGATGCTTGACATTACGTTTACCGCGCTCGCGGACAGGGGCAATGCTGTTGCAGCCCTGCGTAAAGTCCTGTTCATTGATCGAGTGGGCGATCCCGTGTAAGTTTTGGGTTGGGGTTGTTGAGAGCTTACCGTCCGGCAAAAATGTCGGACGGTTTTTTGTTTTGCAGGCGAATCTTTCGTATAATGCAATCCTCAACAACCCGTCTCTAATGGAGCCCTTTCAATGTCTATTGACCTTTTTGCCGCCTTTGCTGTGGACACCGAAGCTGAAAAGAACGGCACTTATACGCAGATTCCAGGTGCTGGCGACACCTTGTGGCTGGTCGCCCGTTCCAACAACGTAGCCTATCAAACTGCACTGAAAAAGCAGGTTGATCGTAACAAGGCTGTTCTCAAATCGGAGGGTGAGGCTGCTCGCTCGAAGAGCAATGAGATTCTTGCAGATGTTATGAGCAAAACCATTTTGCTTGGTTGGCAAGGTGAGATTGTGTACAAGGGCGCAAAGCATAAGTACAGCCGTGAAGTTGCCAAGCAGCTTCTGATGCACGCCGACTTCCGTGAAGCCGTTTCGTCTGTGTCTGACAGCCTTGAAGTGTTCAAGGCTGTCAAAGACGAAGAAGACGAAAAAAACTAATTGACTGGCTGGAATGGGAGTTGCGCTGGAGAAGCCAGCTCCCATTCCTGCTCCAGATGGAACAGGACACAGGAGTCACCCCTGACGCCCTGTCCAGGAGAGTTCAGCTTGACGATAGGTGGAAGCTAGCGTACAGAGTTTGGTCGAGAGTTAAAGACAGCCGACCACCGAGTATGGGAGGTTTGACTTATCTCCCCTACAGTGAGTATCGAGCTTACTGTGCTGATGCTGGGATGCTTGGTTTCGATATTGTGGAATTGTGGGATGACGTCTACTTTATTGACCGCACCTGGGTTGAAAAGATGCAGGAGAAGCACAATGAGGAAAAGCCTAAAGCCCAGAAACCAGAGGCTACAGAATCGAAAAGTCTAAGCAGACAATGAAAGAAAACCCGCTTGTAGCGGGTTTTCTTTTTGAATTGCTGCTAAAATTGCCGCGACCTCCTGGAAACACTAAATGTCCGACCAAGCCTTTGACTTTGACACTTCCCGCGAACGGCAGCAAGTCGAGGCGTTTGATCGCAGTATCGCGCAACTGGAGGCGCATCTTCAAAGACTGGACAAGGTGGGCCTGGGCAAGTTGCAGGGGGAACTGCACCGGCTTGCAGGCCAGGGCAAGACCGAACTTGAGAAGTTGACCGCAGCAGCAGCCACGGAGGCCGACAAGCTTCGCGCAGTGTACGGCAGAGGTGCTGGCAACCAACAGTGGTTCAGTGATGTTCAGAAACAAAAGCAGGCGGCTGTAGAGGCCCTGCAGCATGTCAAGACGGAGTATGCCACACTGCTTAGGCACCGAGAGCAGGTAGCTAAGGCTATGGTGCACCAAGCTACGAAAGAGGCTACAGAAACTCTTGCTGTGTATAGCAAGTTGTCTACACAGACTCTTAATCTGGTGGAGGTTAATCAGCGTAGGTCGCAGCTTCGTGCAAAGTCTGCGTCTAAGATGGGTCTGGATGACACTCGTTCTCTGCTGGGCTTACCTAGCAGAGACGAAATGAAGACGCTGGCTGCTTCTATTAAAGGCCAGATGCAAGAAGCGCTGGCTACTTCAGGTCTTCGTGCAAAGTCTGCGTCTAAGATGGGTCTGGATGACACTCGTTCTCTGCTGGGCTTACCTAGCAGAGACGAAATGAAGACACTAGCTGCCTCTATTAAGAGTCAGATGCAAGAGGCTGTGTCCTTGGAGTCTGCCAAGAGGAAGGGCAGAGCCTTAGGGATTGACCCTTCTACAGTTGTTGGTTCTTTTACGGCCATACCCGGCAAAGTAGGTGCCATACCAAATTTGAAGCCTGCAGCTAAGGACGCCAACGAGCTTGCAGGAGCTTTCAAGCTTCTTTCTGAGAACGGTAATAATGTGCATTCCATGGCCCGAGGTCTTGCCTCAGGCTTTAACGCACTTTGGCTGACATGGGGGGCACTCGCACCTCTGTTTGCGGGTGCTGCTATCTCCAATGGTTTCATGCAGACTGCTAAGTCTGGCATGGAAGTAGCCAATACGATGAAGACCATTGAAGTTCTTGGTGGCAATACTGCACAACAAATGGCAGCATTGAACCAGGAAATGCTGAACATTGCCAGAACTGGCCCCTTTGGCCCTAAGGAAATTGCAGAATCTATGAAGATTCTGTCCTTGGCAGGTCTAGATGCTAATGAAATCCTTGCTACGACTCAAGACGTTCTTAACTTCTCAGTTGCTGGTACAACAGACCTGAAGACTGCGGCTGATACCCTTGTTTCTGTCAGCACTGCTTTCGGCTTGGGTGCTGAAGGCTTTGGGCGAGTAGGGGACGTAGTTGCAAAAGCTGCAGCAGAGTCTAAGACAAGTGTGGAAGCTTTCTCTGAGTCTATGAAAACCGCTTCGGTTATTCATAAGCAATACGGTGTGAGCTTAGAGGATACCGCGACTGCTCTTGCCGCAATGTCGCAGCTTGGCATTGAAGGTTCCGCAGCAGGTACGGCATTGCGTAATATGTACGCAGACCTGTCTGGGCGTAGCGAAAAAGTTTCGAGTATTCTGAAGCAACAGGGTATCGAACTTAGGCAGGCTTCTGGTGAGTTCCGCCCGCTTATCGAAGTTGTGGCAGAACTTGACCAAAAATTCAAGGCGTTGAAGCCTATTGATGCCAAGAACCTGATGCAGGACTTGTTGTCAGAGCGTGGCGGTAAAGCTATCATTGAATTGCTGGACATGATTCAGCAGAAGGCTAGCACTACAGGTCAAAACTTTTCTTCTGTTTTGCATGAAATGCAGGCGAAGATCACAGACAGCTACGGTTTTGCTGCAATTAGTGCAGCACAGATGGCGCAGACTTCTCAGAACATGTTTAAGACTGTTGGCTCTAACTTGCAGGCTTCCATGCTCGAAGCTTTCGCTGCAATGGAGCCTCAACTGATTGTCATTGCAGATGGGCTAAAGAAGGCGTTTTCGTCTCCTGAGTTCGTGCAGGGGCTGACTTCGCTAGTGTCTCTCGTTGCCAGCTTTGGTGCAGGCCTTGTCAGTTTCACAACTTTTGTTATTGAGAACACGACTGCGGTACTCCTTGCAGGCGGGGCGTACAAGGCTGCTCAGGTTTATTTAGCGAGTAAAGCAGCAGCCGCTACTGCAGCAGCCGCTGCAACTGTGGGAAGCACTGCAGCTACAATCGCAGACACTGCGGCTACAAACGCCAATAACGCTGCTAAGACTGGAGGACTTGGAGCACTGGTAGGCCTTGCCCGGTTTTTGCCTGGGATTGGTACTGCTGTGACTATTGCAGCAACCGCTTGGTCTCTGTACGACATGTGGCAAAACAGAGCCAAAGACACGAGTTTACAAGCGGCTGGGGTTATACAGAACAATGTGTTGGACGCTTTGAACAAAGAAGCGGACGCCCTTGAGAAGGTGAATGCAAAGCGGGCGAAAGGGTTGTCATTGTCTGCAGCAACTGCAGAAGCTGCACTGGAAGCACAAATGCAGGAGCACATGACTCCTGCTAAAAAGGCCAGATTCGACGCAGAGACTAAAGAGGCTGCACTTGTAAAAGAAGTCAACATGCTGCGAGAAAAGGCCGCATCTCTCGATGGGAAGTCCTCTCGGGCCAATGCTGAACTATCCCTGGCTCAGGCAGAGTTGGCTAAAGCCTCTACTAAGTCTAAAGAAGCTTTTGACGCTGAAACTCAGGCTTTGGTTTCTTTCAATCAGGCTGCGCAAAGAGTTGTGTCTGGTAGAAAGTTTAAGGCAGACTGGCAGAACGAAGAGCAGGAAAAGGCCCGCAAAGCCACGGTCGGACGGCACGGCATCGGCACTTACGACTCAGAAGGTGCTGCTTTTGACAAGAATACGTGGCAAAACGTAAAGGTTGCCACCGATAAGACTCTCCAGGAGTTGAAGGCCCGTCAGACTGCGGTAGAGGCTCAACTTAAATCCGACTACAGCAATAGAAAAGCGATTCTGGACTCTGAGCATTCTGCTGGCCTCGTTTCAGAAGGTCAGTACTACGCCCGTTCGCTTACAATGAGTATGCAGCACGAAGAGCAAATGCTGACTACTAAGCGCGCTGCCCATGACGAGTACGTGAAAGTTGCAGTCGCTGACTACCAAGAGTTGCAATCTAAGATCGAGCAGATTCAGGCAACTCCCACTAAAGGTGCAGCATCCCAACAAGCAAAACAGCAGAACCTCGACCAGCTTGTTGCAATGCAGACAAGCATTGTCGAGGGTATTTCTACTTCTTTTACAACTCTTTCAACAGGAGTTGAGGAGCTTTCGTCTAAACTTGGAACTGACCTTACAGTTGCCCTGAATAAGAGTCAAGGTGAGGTTAAGAAGCTTACAGAGGCTGAAGCTGAGTATTGGGCTAAGGATGCGGAGTCTGGTAAAAAAGAGCAGGCTATTGCGGCTATCAGCGAACAGTACCGCTTTGCAGTAGATTCTGTATTCAGTCTGGGCAAGGCTGAAGAAGCGGCTGCGCTGGCTGCAGCTTCTTCGACGGAAAAGCATCAGCAACATCTGGTTGCTATGAAGACTGCTTACGAAGAAGCCGCTGCAGCGGCAGAAGAGCTGTTCCATATCCTTACCTCAGACGGCGATCTTAGTGCAGGAGACAGTAAAGTTCTCGCGGCTGCCGTCGCTAAACGTGACGCACTGCGCGATTTACTCGCTGATAGCAAGGGAAAAGCTGAAGAGGCAGTTGGTGATTCGAGTGCACAGGCTTTTGCTAAAGTTCGTAAAACTCAAGTGGATCAGCTCAGCGGAGACATTTCAAATGCGCTCGTATCAGGCTTGATTAACGGAGGTGAGTCCGCCAAAAATGGCCTTCGGGATATTCTTGCATCGGAATTGACGAAACCTGTAAAGATGGTTGTCAATGTGGCAGTTAATGCTATGTTGAGCAGCGTCATGGGTAGCTTGGGGCTGGGTGCGGCATCTGGTGTCGCAGGTGCGGCAGGGGGCAGCAGTGGCGTTTCCACGGCGCTCAGCGGCGCATCGCTGCTGGGCAGCGTGGGCGGCTCTGTATTGGGCGGTGCTGGCTGGCTCACGGGCGCAACCACGTTGGGCGGCTCGCTGTCTGCTGGCGCATCACTGCTTGGCACTGGCACGCTTGCAGGGGCTGGCGCTGGCCTTGGGATGCTCGCTGGCGCTCTAGGCCCCATCGCCCTGGGCGTTGCCCTGCTCTCGTCCGCGTTTTCGCGCAAGCTCAAGGACTCCGGCATCGAGGGCACGCTGGGCGGCGAAGAAGGCTTTGAGGGCCAGAGTTACAAGTTCTACAAGGGCGGTTTGCTCAGGTCCGACAAGACGACCTACGACAAGATCGACCCAGAGATCGGTCGGATTCTCTCGACGAGCTTCAAGGGAATCCAGGCGCAGGTCACGGACTTCGCGCAAGCCCTGGCGCTGCCGACAGAGAGCATCAACGGCTTCACGACCAAGATCAAGGTCAGCCTGCACGGTCTGAACAAGGAAGACGCGCAGAAGGCCCTCCAGGATGCCCTGGTTACCGGCTCCAACGAGCTTGCGCAGCAGGTGCTTGGATCGTGGCAGTCCGTGAGCCGTGAAGTAACAGAAATGGTTGGCTCTGGCGAGGGCATGGAGTCTGTCACCCGCACGATTGAAGAACAGCAGTACGTCGCCAGCGAGTTCGCGCGAACCGGCGAAACTGCAATTGAAACCCTCACGCGCCTGGGCGGGAGCCTGATGGCCGTGAACGGCGCAGCGGAAAACCTGGGCTGGGCACTGTACGACAGCAGCCTGGCCGGGGCAGATGCGGCGAGCCAGTTCGCAGACAAATTCGGCGGCGCTGAAGCCTTCGACAAGATCGCCGGGGAGTATTTCGCGGCGTACTACACGGGCGCGGAGCAGCTTGCCAGCGCTACCCGCGATGTGTCTGATGAGTTCGCAGAGATGGGCTTGCAGATGCCGCAGTCCAAGCGCGAACTGCGTGACATGATTGATGCGCAGATGGCCCTTGGCACGGCGGGGCACGAAACCGCGGCATCACTGCTGCAGGTGTCTGGTGCCTTTGCCAACGTCATGGATCAGATGCAGCAGTCCATCGGCCTGACTGGCGACTCGCTCAAGAGCGTATTTCAGAATGTGCTCAAGGAAGCCAACAGCGCGGAAGAAGCAAGGATGCTTGGCGAGCAAGCTGCTGGCCAGTTGCTGATGGACGCCATCAGCAACGCCTTGGTAGGCACCGTGACAGACCTCGTGAGCAGTGCTGTGTTGCAGCCCATCACGCAAAGCATCGTCGGTGCTGCTGCACAGGCTGCAACGATGGATGTGGCCGCTGCCTCGGTTGCTGGCATGAACCTCGCTGCTGGCGGTGCGGCGGGCGGTATGAATGTTGCTGCTGGTGGTGCCGCAGGCGGTGCAAACGTGGCTGCTGGCGGGGCCGCTGCCGGTGCGGGTCTTGCCGAAATTGTAGGCAGAGCCGTCAGCGTGACGAACAGCATGGTCGAGATCATGACCAGTGCAGATTTTCAGGCTGCATTTGGTGCTGCTGTGTCCGCCATCGGCGATATTAGTGCGACCCTGTTTGGTGGAATGGACAGTGTGCAAACCAGCATGCCCGGTTTTGCGGGCGGAGGTTCTTCGGCTATCAGTGGTGGAGGTGGTGGTGGCGGTAGCAGTGCAACAGACAACAAAAACCCACTGGACGATCTGCTGGAAGAGCGCCGCCAACTTGAAATCGAACTGCTGAAAGCGCAAGGCCAGGAGCAAGAAGCCCTGAACAGAGTACGCGCCAAGGCCATCGAGGGTATGAGCGCTGAGGCGGTGGCAGCGTGGGACTTCAACCGTGCCCTGGAGAAGCAGATTGAGCAGGCGCAACAGGTTACCGACCTGAAGCAAGAGCACCACAATCTGGAGATCGAACTGCTCAAAGCGCAAGGTCGTGATGAAGAGGCTCTGGCACTGATCCGGGAAGACGCTATCAAGGGGATGGCTGCTGAGGCAGTAGCCTTGTATGACGCCAACCAAGCCTTGCAAGAGCAGATCGAGCAGGCCAGCAAGTTGCAAGACCTGGAGAAGGCAGGCGCAAACCTGCAGGTCGAGTTGCTCAAAGCCCAAGGTCGGGACGAAGAAGCTCTGGCGTTGATCCGGGAAGAGGCCATCAAAGGCCTATCCGCGCAGGCTGTCGCGCAGTATGACGCCAACCAAGCCGTGCAGGAGCAAATCGACATTCTGAACGAGCGCAAGGGCCTTGAGCGTCGCCTGCTTGAAGCGCAGGGTGACACTGCAGCTATTCGTCAGCTTGAGCTCGCAGCAACGAATGAGGCCAATCGTGCAATTCTGCTGCGCATTTGGGCTTTGGAGGACGAGAAGAAGGCCGCTGAGGCCGCACAGACGGCTGTTGACGCGGCCTTCGACGCTTTGAAGCGTGCTGTGCAGAGCGCTCAAGAGGCTGCGGAGAAAGCCCTGAAGGACACCTATGAGGCGACTGAAAAGACCCTGAAAGAGCAGATCAGCGCGGCAGAAAAGATCAGATCAGCCGCCAGTGAATCTTTGAGCAGCCTAGAAGGTATCTTCGATTTGCTGAAAGATCAGATCAAAGACCTGCGTAATGAGGCAGGGGCAGCGGCCCCGGTGTCGGAGGGCAACGCATACCTGGATCGCTTGATTGCCAGCGGAGCCACGCCTAAGCAGGACGAACTGGCAGACGCTATCGATTCTGTTCGCGCGGGGCAAAAAGCAGAGCGCTACGGTTCTGCTTTTGAGTACAACAGAGACAACCTTGTGTTGGCTGGGCGCCTGGACACACTCAAGGACAAAATTGGGCTTCAGAAGACCATTGCGGAGCAGCAGTTGAAGGCTGCTGAGGACTCACTGGTCACCCTGAATGAGCAGCTCGAGACGGCAAAAACGCAGTATGAAGAGCAGCTTGCGAAGACCAAGGAGTACTACGAGAAGGTGCTTGAAAACGCACAAACGCAGATTGACGTTTTGCGTGGCGTGGACACGTCTGTGTTGGGCGTGACTGATGCTGTCACTGCGCTGAACGCGGCGGTTGCATCTGCTGCTGCGCAGGTCACAGCCGCTGTGTACAGTATTAGTGTCGATTCCGATTCCACCACTACCACCACTGCCACAGCGAATGACACTACAGTTAACTCCCGCGCACGTGGAGGGTACACCCCGGCAGGTCTTACGTTGGTGGGGGAGGAGGGGCCGGAACTGGTTAACTTTGCGCAGCCCTCCATGGTTTACACCAGCGCACAGACCAGCAATCTGCTGTGGCGGGGCGACAGCGAAGGCGTCATAGCGGAACTGCGTAGCCTGCGAGAAGACAACCGGGCTCAGGCTCAGGCATTGGTACGCATGCAAGCTCGGCTGGTGGCGCTGATGGAACGGTGGGATGGCGACGGCATGCCTGAAGAAAGGGCCACAGCATGAGCTCGCTGCAAATCATCAAACCAATCCAGGTCTCTGATGCCATGCTGATCAGCAGCACTGTGCCAGAGACTGACTACGCCGCGTGGAGTAGCGGGACTACTTACGCCATTGGCGATCGTGTCATTTTGACGTCTACGCACAAAATATACGAGAGCCTCCAGGCGTCCAACCTGAACAAGCCTCCAGCTACCAGCCCTGCACATTGGGTTGTTGTCAGCCCCACAAATCGGTGGAAGGCTTTTGATGCAGCTAACAGTACCGCCACAACTCAGGCCAGCTCTATCAGCTACGTGTTGAGGGCTGGCACCGCCGTTAAAAACGTAGCTGTGCTTGGCCTGGTCAACGCCTCCAGTCTGCGCCTTGTGCTGACTGATCCAGTGTACGGCGTGGTGTTTGACAAAACCATCAACTTCAGCACGGCGCCCCTTGCGTCTGACTGGTGGTCATGGTTTTTCGGGCAACGCAGCGGAACGGGGCAACATATCGAACTCGACCTGCCTGCTTACCCTGCTGCTGATCTTACTGTCACTCTGACCGGTGGGTCTACGCTAGCTGTCGGTGTGATTCTGCTGGGGCAACTGTTCGAGTTTTCGCTCGGTGTGGAGTACGGGGCTCGAATCGGCATACAGGACTACTCACGCAAGCAGACCAACGATTTCGGCGACGCTGAGCTTGTGCGACGTGCTTACGCGCGTCGCGCCAGCTTTGATATGACGTTGGTTCGCACAGAGGTCGATGCCTTCCAAAGTTTCTTGACCGAAGTGAGAACCACCCCCTGTGTTTGGATTGGTACGTACCTGTACGAGAGCACCACTTTGTATGGCTTCTACAAGAGCTTCGACATAGTTATTCAGTACCCAGGCCACGCCAATTGCTCCCTTGATATTGAAGGATTAACATGACTATTTCAGCCCTGCCTGCAGCACCTACACCTGCAGATTCGACCTCTGTCTTTAATGATCGGGCATTTGCTCTTGTTGCCGCGTTGGCCAACTTTGTGACAGAGGTCAACGCAACAGCCCTTGATATAGATTCAGACGCTGCTACCGCTACTACACAAGCAGGTGTCGCCACTACACAAGCAGGTGTCGCCACTACACAAGCAGGTATCGCCCTCGGGCATGCCACTGACGCGGGGGCCGCGCAAACAGCAGCAGAGGCCGCGCAGGCTGCTGCAGAGGCTGCAGTTGCCACTTTGCCGCCCGGCACTATAGACGACATGCTTGTGGGGCCTACTACCGCTTGGAGCAGCGAGAAGACTAACGCTGAAATTTTGCTTGCCAAAAACTACCCCGGTGATGTGCTTCGGACAGCACGAGCGCTGTCTGCGCCAGAGTACCTACCCTGCGATGGTGCTGTATATCTGAAAAGCAGCTACCCAGACCTAGCCGATGAAATTGGCTTTTTGTATGACGCGGTGTGGACAGAAAGAACCAGCAGCTACGGCTGGGACAGTATTTTAGGGGCTGCTTACGGTGCTGGCACGTATGTCACATGCGGGTCGTTTAACAAGGTCGCCTCCTCTCCAGACGGCGTGACCTGGACGCAGCGCACTAGTGGCCTTGCTACTGGAGGCCTTAACGCAGCGATTTACGCAGGTGGCAGATTTGTCGTGGCGGGCTATGGAGGGGGCTGCGCATACAGCGCTAATGGCACCTCCTGGACGGTAGGGGGCGCCATCAGCGGGATGGCAACCTCTGCTCTCGCTTACGGCGCGGGGTTGTATGTCGCTGTCGGCAATGTTGGCCAACTTTACACATCTCCCACAGCCGCCACTTGGACGAGTCGTACCTCGTCTTTCAGCAGCAGCGATATATCGTCGGTGGCTTATGGCGCAGGTGTGTTTGTGGCAACAGGGGCTGACGGCCAGATTGCCACCAGCCCCGATGGTATTACGTGGACACAGCGAACCAGCCCATTTTTGGGGACAGAAACAGTGGTCCGCGTGCTGTTCGATGGCGGGAAATTTGTTGCACTCGCGCAGGCCTCCGGCAGTATTTCCAAAATTGCCACCAGTCCTGACGGCATCACCTGGACGCTGGTGGCCTCTCTATCTCACCCTGGCTACAACGGTACGGGTCTTGCCTTCGATGGGCAGCTATACGTCTTGATTGCGGGGGGTTATTCTTATATTTACGTATCAGACGACGGGGTAAATTGGGTACCTGCCCCATCTCCTCTGCCAGCAACTGTCCCTCAAAACCTCGTGTCTGCAGGTGGATTGTTCTTAGCTCTTGTCGGCGCCGGAAAGCTGTTCACAAGCTCCGGCCTGACTTACGACCTGGCAACTCAGTTCGTCACTCCTGTGATTGCTGCTGAACCCAATCTCACTACTTACATCAAGGCGTAACATGCTTACTGTCTACACTTTTGACGACCTGGGCCTCTACACCGGAAGCGTATCAGTTGACCCGCATCAACGGTTGCCCAGAGGCACCCAAACGCCGCCACCGCCGACCAGCGGGGATGAGGTGGCTCAATGGCACGGCAGTGCTGGGTGGGTAGTCCTCGCCCAGCCCCCCTCTCAGCTACCCCAATTGATCTCTGCCAAAAACGCAGAAATCAACGCAGCACGCCTGGCAGCAAACTTCAGCACGTTCACCCACGGCGGCAAAACCTTTGCGTGCGACCAGTTGAGCCGATCAGACATTGATGGAACCAATGGCTTTGTGAGCCTGTACGGATCAATGCCGCCCGGCTGGCCTGGGGGCTGGAAAGCAGTAGACAACACCTACACGCCCATCACTACTGTGAGCGACTGGAAGGCGTTTTATGCGAGCCTGTTTGCTGCAGGTAACGCCAACTTTGCACATGCGCAAGCGCTCAAGGCAGCACTAAGTAACGCAACCACAGCAGAGCAGGTAGCCGCAATCCATTGGGGGATGCAGCCATGAAACTTGCAAGTTTCCACGGCACCCGCTCAGGCCTGATGGGCCTTGGCAATATGCTGATCCGACTGCGCCTGCGCGGACTCTACTCGCACAGCGAAATCGTGTTTGAACCAGGGGACGGGGTGGATCACCTCATGCCTGACGGCACTTGCGATCCTGACGCACAAGGCGCCCTGTGGTGCGTGAGCAGCACGGGCCTGGAGTACATCCCGCCCTGGAGCAAGCGCAGGCCCGGCAAGCGCGGCGGCGTGCGCTTCAAACGCATTGTGCTGGGCGACAAATGGACGCTTGACCCTGTGAGCAATCCAGAGCGGGCCGCACGCTGGGCTGTGGAGAACGAGGGGCGCCTCTACGACTGGCAGTTGATCCTTGGTTTCCTCGCGTGGCTCATACCCGAAAAGCGCAGTCGCGTGATGTGCAGCGAGGCCTGCGCGGAGATGCTGGGTATTGATGATGCGTGGCGGTTTGACCCGTGTGTGTTGCGGGAAGTGGTTAAGCGAGTAGGCTGAAGCTACCTGGACTGCTTCGAGAGCGGTGGAAATTGAGCCACCCCACTCGCTACCTCTGGTGATAGCGAGTGTAAAATAAGAAATCTTCCTGTGCCGAACCTCGACCTAAATCTGTAGCAGGTTTAACTATGACGTGCAAACTTTCTCACAGTCTTTCAGTCGCCATCTTTGACTCAGACCTAATTGCAACTAGACTTCTGTTAGGTTTTGCAGAGTTTCTCTGGGCAGTAATGTTGTTTTGGCCAGGAGAAACCTTTAATCGACCCACTTACAGTCTTATGGCTGCTGTTGCCTCAGAAACAGTGTGGGCCTGTGCTTTTGGTTTAACTTCCTACTTTCAGCTTCACATAGTTCTCAACTCAAAGCAGCACACCCTCTCGGCACACTACTTTGCTCTGTGGAACGCCTTGATCTGGGCTTACGTAGTGTGCTCCATGTTGTTGTCGGTTTACCCTCCACCAGCCGCCATTGCAGGTGAGATTTCCTTAATGTTGGCAGCGACCTGGGTGTTCGTGCGTCCTATAATTTTGCAACATTACTATCGGTTGGCGTATGAACATGGAAGACAACATTGATTTAGCGGCTTGGCCACAGCAGGCTAAAAAGAAGCCTGATGAAGCCTGCGACGAGCTGCATGTTTTACTCAACTCTCTTACAAACCGAGTTGAGGTTCTTGAGCGTAGAGCGGATGAAATCGACACAGCTTTTGTAAGAGACGATTTAGGCAAGCCGGGGTATGCAGGCCACAGGGCTGCGCATCTTGAGCAAATTGATACAGCGAAGACACTCAATACACTTAAACAGTCGGGGGCCAAGCGTCTTGTAGACATGGCTCTTTCATTTTTAGGCGGCATATTGCTGCTTGGAGCAATTGCATGGTTCAAAAACCCCAAGTAAGTCCTACCTGGCGGACTACGTTGCGTAAGGCATGGAGTGTGCGGCTAAACTTGCTTGCCACGCTGTTTCTTGCAATGGAGCTTATTGTGCCTTTTCTCACGAATAAAGTACCGCCATATCTGTTTGTAATCCTGGCTTTAGTTTCTGTCATAGGCTCTACATGGGCTAGAGTCTTAATCCAGAAAAATATGCAGGAGCTTGTAAATGCAAAGCCCTAAGTCCAAGATTCCGTCTCAGTTGCAGGCTGGAATTGCAGCTATCCTGCTAGCGACCGGTGGAGGGTACACTGCTTATGACTATCTCCAAAAAGATGCGGCTAAGATGCTGCAAAATGAATACATCGCAACCGTAGCTAGCGATGTTGGTACAAGCGAAGCCGTGAAGGTGGCAATGGTTATGGGCGCGTACTACGAGAGCAGCTACAGGCATATAGGAAAGCCTTACGTTGATAAACTCGGCAGGGGGCAGCCCTTAACTGTTTGCAACGGCATAACAGGTCGTGAGGTAGTAGCAGGGAGATACTATACACCTGCTGACTGTTACAGACTCGAAAAAAACAGATACTTAGGGAGTGAAAAGCACCTTAAAGGTATGCTTCCCCATTGGCAGTCTTACACAGTGTTTCAACAGGCCACTTTTATTGACTTTACCTGGAACAAGGGTCAGCACGCATTCGATTCGTCTACTATGCGCAGGCGTTTAGAAACTGGCGACGTTGTAGGGGCCTGCCGAGAAAACCTCAAATGGACTAAAGGAACTGTGAACGGGGTGCTAACTGTTCTTCCTGGGCTTAAAAAGCGAGCAGACGCAAATGAAGAACTTTGTGAAAGAGGCTTAGGATGAACCCTATCCTACTTGTTATGGTGTTTTACTGGTGGAGGAACCCAACATGGGACTTCTAAACCTAATTCCTCGGTGGGTGCTAGCAGCCCTGCTTGCCCTGCTATCCGCCACTTCGTGCAAGTTGAAGTACGATAAAGACGGGCTTGCTCTAGAGATTGAAAAGCACAAGGTCGCAGCACTTGAGCTTGAGAATCGGCAAAAAACGGCGCTTGCGAAAGCTTACGAAGAAACCCGCCAGAAAGAGGCGACATTGGTCGCCAAAGTAGCCACTATCCAGGAGGAAAAAGATGCTGAAATTACTGTTCTTGCTCGCCAACGTGACGATCTTCGTAAGCGCCTGCGTACCGCTGCAGCCAGCGCGGGAGCAAGCTCCGTTGAAGTGTCCGCCGCCACCTCTCGTTCCCCCTCTGCAGAAATTGTCAAAAGAAACGACGGAACCGAGCTTCTTGGAACGCTTGGATACGATCTTGTTACCGAAGCTTACCGAGCCGACACTATCCGACTCCAGCTCCAAGCCTGCGAACGACAGTACGAAGAAGTAAGAGCGGCTCAAAACAAAGAAGAGCCGTAAGGCCCTTCTTTGTTTCACAGACGAATGACGTTTGAAGCGAATGTGTCTGCGCGTTCGCTGTGTGTCACAAGTATAACTTGTTTGTACTCCGCACGCGTAATCGCTGCAAGCATGTCAACTTCTCGTGTTTCGTCACAGGCTGCTGCAGGTTCATCCAGCAACATGAAGTCTGTGTTACCCATAAAGGTCTTTTGCAGCATGACTCTGCAGGCAAGGCCCAAAGAATCCTTGGTGCTCCCGCTGTAGGCTGACAGTGGCTTGCCATCAATGGTAAACCCTGATTTACCTCTGGCGACTACAGATTGCACTCCGCGAATTTGACTGAAAATCTGCGACACGCCTGCCAGCACCATGCTCCAAAGTTCCTTGGCGACCACAGGACGGGCTTCTCGTAATTTTCGGATTACGCGATTGTGCAGGTTCGTGGAGTCCAGCAGCACCTGAAGCTGTTGTTTTTGCGCAACAGCTTGCTGGTACATTTCGAGGCGGCTGTCGTGTTGCTTTTTAGCAACATCCAAAGCCGTTTCTGCTTCGCGCAGAGCGCTGGTAGCTTCGCTGACAGAAACTCGAAGGTCAGAGACTGTCTGGCTCAAGCGATTCAAGGCCACCACGGTGTCTTTATCCTCGGGCAATGCCACGGGCACCTCCAAGGCTTTCAGGCGCTCCTGGGCCTTTTCCAGGGCTTCTTGGGAGGCTGCCCGCATGTTCATCTGCTTTTCGTAAAGAGAGTTAGCAGCAGTCAAGTCCTTGATAGCCTTAGCGTAGTCAGTATTGTCAATTTCAGAACCGACAGAAGACCCTAGCCAGACACATGTAGCAGGAAACACCCCTTCGCAGAGCCCAACAAATTGCAGTTGTTTCACTAACGCTCGAACCCGCTTGTCTTCTGAAGCAAGCTGCACAAGCTCTTTTAACGCTTGCTGCGCAGACTCGATCTGCAACACCAAGTCAGCGAGGCGCCCTTCTGCAAGTGAAATCTCTCGGTAGAGTTTTGCATTTTTTTCCTGCACTTCTGGGACTGCTGAAAGGTCTTTCTCGCACAGCCCACAATGAGTTTCCGTGATGATTTTGGCAGAGAGTTCTACCTTTTTTAGCAGCTCCGAGTTTCTCTGATTCTCCAATGCTGCTAGTCGGCTACCTGCAGATTTGTAAGCCTCCTCAAACTGCTCACGGGTCATTCCAGAATCTGCAGGCAAGTTTGCGTTTTGGAACGCCTCAAAAGCTCGTCGTGTATTCACATCCTCCGCTTGCTGTCTTTGCAACCTAAGCAAGTTCTCGATTTCTCCGTGAGGCTTGTCTGGAACTTTCACGTTGGCAGCCAATTCAAGTTCTTTGATCGTGACCCTCAACCGTGCAGATTCTCTTTCATTTGCAGACTGCAGTTGGATTCGGCTACTAGCCTCTTCTGCAGCGCTTTTCTTATCAGCATACAAGCCTGTGGCTTCTTCAAGGGCAGATTTAGTGCTTTCAAGTCTAGCCTTGGCAGTCTGTACGTCAATTTCTTGTGTTGAAAAATCCGCTTCTGGCTTTTCTTTCAGGCCCTCAGTGAGTTCTGCCAAATTTTGCTCTAGAGCTTTAGTGTTTCCAGAGGGTAGAGTATCCTGAATCTTCGTAATGTACTCGTCTATCACTTCCATGTTTGACAGTTTCTCAATAAGAGAAACCGCTTCACCGTCCAACCCGTTTTGCAAAGAAGACTGTCCCGCAATCAGCGTTGCAAGACCCACTTGGTAATTGGCCCCTAGCAGCCTCTCGACAAACGCAGAGACTTCAGCCTGTCCAGATGCAACAGAACCTCCGCCCTCAAGTTCTGCTCCAGACTTCGACCGCGTAATTTTGTAACCTACTCCTGCGTGAGTAAACTCCAAAATGACTTTGAGGCTACTCGCAGACTCTCCCCAGGTTACTGTCTCTTCCAGAGACTCTGGCAGGGCTCTGCTGCCCCACAAGGCGTAAGCAATAGCGTGGTAGGCAGTGGACTTGCCTTGCTCATTAGCGGCCCGAATGACATTCAAGCCTTCTACAAACGCCAGCTCCAACTCTCTGTGCTTCTTGAAATTTTTCAGTGTAAGTTTGTTGATCATATCTTCTCCAAGACCTCAAGTTCGTCTTTGTCCAGAATCTTCTTCAAGGCGTCAATGACTGAAAATCTCTGCACAGACTCCAAAGACTTTGAGAAAATTTCAGAGGTAGAGCCGTCTTCACTGACTGTAGACACAGCGTTTGCAATAACAAACGCAGGATGCCCAGCTCGCAGCTTGTTAATGGCAGTGATGGCTGAAGAAACCTCTTCAGCCGACGCCTTTCCAGAAACTCTTACAAACTTGTGGTCTGTAACTCTCAGTTCTTTCCAGTTAATGTCCACAAATTGCTCGCTTTTCCGCGAACACATGTGCCTGGACAGCTTGCCGTTGTCCAGCGTCAGATAGCTCTTGTCTTCCTCTCCTGCCCAATCTGCTACCGAACTTGCCACTTGGTTCCCTGGCAAGACAACCTTGGCAATCTCTCTGAAGTGATGCTCGTGCCCGCACACTACAGTTTTTGCTTTAACTTCCTGCAGTTGCTGAAGGGAGATATTAAGCGACTGGTCTGATTGTGCAGCAAAGTGGTTGTCAACGTTTACGTGCAAGAATAGATAGTCGCATTCTGGAACCTTACTCAACTCGTGGTCAAACAATTCTTGGTTGCGAAGGTGGGGGATAACATAACCATAGTACGTATCGCACGGCTTTTCAATGTGCATGTACTGGTCTGGGTGCGTCATTGACAGCAGGTTGCCTAAGAACTGAAAGCTCGAAAGTACCGTTGTAGTCTTTGACAGGTCGTGGTTACCTGCAACATTGTAGAATTTGCTGTCTGGGTTCTCAGTTAGCCAGGTGTTCAATATCTTGAATGTTTCAAACACCTCTCCGAGTGGTACGTTGTTGGTGTCGAACAGGTCACCTAACACCATCAAGTCCCCCTCAGTAGGCAGCAAGCGCTTGAACTCTGCTCTGATAAAGTTCCGCAGGTCTACCTGAGAGGTTGGGGTAGTACCTGCGCTTCGATTCACACCAATGTGAATGTCGTTTAGTATGGTTAGCATGGCGTGTTTAGAGGGTACTGAAAGATTTTTGCTAGAAGAACTCTAAGAGGTTCTGCAGGCACCTGAGATAAGTCCCAACTGCCAGTTGTTTCTAGTCCAAAGTACGTAACTGGCAACATTCTCCACAACTTCGTTGTTGAACTGTAAACAAGGACGAAACAGCGGCATCCTGCGTGGTGGCGCTTGACCATCCGCGCTCTCTGGTCTAACTTAAAGTTACCTCGCGGCAACCTGAAGTCGTGGGCCACCTCCTTGACTTCAAGCAGTGTTGCAGCCCCTGCTTGAAACACCAGGAAATCTCCAGGACGCGGTAGCGTGGAACCGCCACGTGAGGAAAACGCATCTGTGATGCGTTCGTAATCGCAGTTTGCGAGTGTAGCTAGAATCTCCAGCTCCTTGCGGACTTTTGATTCGGCTACTTTACCTCGGTTAGATGCTGCGACTACCATTTTGCGCCTCTACGAGTTTTCTGTACTGCAGCCACCCCTTCAGATTAGACTCCTGGTCTGGCAAAACCTTTGCTGCACAGGCTTGGTGCTCCACAGGAGAAGCGTGGATAGGGGCGCTGCCCACCAACTTTTGATATAGGTCAAAGTCAGCTTTTGCAGAAGGTTCACGGCCTTCGTGTGTCAGGTAAGAAACTCGGGCGCACCGGGCTGCACTCATTTTTAGCAAATCTGCATTTGGATAATCCAGCAGTTCTGCAGACTGGATAAAAGGCAGATGCCACTCTCCCGACTTCAGAAGTCGCGGAGTAGAACCCTGGATAGCGGCTTTCATAGCCCTTGCAAGTGCCTGAATTTCCGGTTGGGCATCTGGGTGGTCTCGCAACTCGAAGAAGTTGCTCCACTCTGTGGCAGTGACCACTACAGAGATAAATTGCCAAGGCTCTAACAGACGGTTGGTCACCTGCTTGTGCAGTCCCAGCTTGTCTGCAGTGTACGCCACAGCACAGGCAAGTTTGCCAGCCAGCTTCCACAGCGCTTTAGCGCAGTCCAGTTTGAAACCAGATAGCTGTTCGCGTGCCTGCATCCCAGGTTGGTTTTTGCCCCAATGGACGGGCATTGCTGGATCATTCCAGACCTGAGCAAGCATCTTTTTTACCGGGATAGCTCTGGAGGAAGACGCATTTCTGCTAAAAACTCTGTGCGTCATAACCTCAGAGTGAATAAACCTTGGATACTTCAGTACCAGTGTAACCAACTCTTTGTTGGTTACTTCAGAAATAGAATGTGCGATCACTCGCGCTTCAAAGCTACTCATGCTAACTCCTTAATTTTGACAAGCCCTTCATTGATCGCCTCTACAGTCGGCAACTCTCCAATCTCGAATTGCCTTCCGAAGTCAGGCCCTATAGAGATAGAACTTCTGACAGGCAGAATCATATCTGCATATTTTTGAACCATACACTCGTGCATTTCAGCAATAAAGGCAGCGGAATCTTCGACTGTAACTGACGCCACAACTTCGTCATGAATCGCGGCTATGATTTCTGCATCATACCTCTCCTCCAAACGCTTCTTCCACATGCGACCTTCCGCCAGCTTCGTCATTTCGGCTGCAGAGCCCTGGATTCGGTAGCTGAGTGTCTGCCTCTCTGCCTTACCCGCGATAACATAGTCCGAAGACATTAGCGCAGGGCCTAAATGTCGAATCGCGCCCAGCATGGAATGAACAATTCCTGTAGTTTTTACATTCCTCATTTCATTCTGTGCCCACTCTTCTGCCACAGGGAAAGCTTCCGCTTTTGCCTCAAGCATCACCTGAGCTTCCTCTTCCGTCACGAATAGCATAGAAGAGAGTTTCTTTGCTGCAACCCTATACTGGCTTGAAAAGTTGACGGCTTTACCAAGTGCTCTTGCTGCCTTTGCTTTCTTGTAAAACTCGTGCTCTGGACTGTCTAAAACAGACACATACTGCTCATAAGATAGCTCCAGGCCGTGAGTAGAGTTGAAAATCTTACAGCCTGTGATTGCGTGCATGTCTTTAGGGTTGTCTCCAACAAACAGAGCTACAAGTTCTGGGTCTTTACTCCACTCGGCCTGCAGCAAAATTTCCTGGCTCTTGAAATCGCACGAAACAATAACTGCCCCCTTTTTGTGCGGTACAATAATCTCTCGAACTCTAGGGCTGAACCCTTCAACCTTCTGGTTCTTGGACAATTGTTGAGAGTTCGGTGACGAACTGCTAGCACGACGTGTATTTGTAGCACATTGATTGTGCTCACTGTGGACTCTCCCCGTTTTCCAGTGGATGAAGTGCGGGTAAGTGTCGTAGTAAAGGCTGTGGCGAGTTTGCACCATCTTGATAACCTGCAAGGCTTTAAGCACTGCTGCTTGCTCTTCTGTGCACTCTTTCAAGGCGTAAGCAATCGCAAGGTTGTCTGTCTTCGGAGAGCCTTGTCTTAACCCTTGTGCCTTCATTGTGTCGGGGGGCTTGTTAAACACTCGGACTGGCAGACCCATGACCTCGTAAAACAAATGCTGCATCTGCTTTGGAGAGCCTGTATTAAGTACAGGCGCCGCCTTAAACGCATACGCAACAAGTTTATTCAAGTCGTCCGCACTCCCGCAGGCTCCTGCCAGCGTCGGGCTCTTTTCTGCCACCATTGCAATAAGCTTGCTAGGTGTGCGTACCATCGTCTTGAGCTCTTCCCCGAGAACAACCCTGTAAGCGGTTTTAATCGCATTTGCGTCCACCTCTGTAAACACAGGGGCTACACTGCCTTCCCACCCTTTCGAAATCAGGTAAGCGTCTACAACCTTCTGAGCCTCGGCACTTGCCGCGTCGTCCTCCTTCACAAGCTCATTCAGCTTTGGCACAGAAATATTAAAACCGTGAATATAGGATTTCACATGCAAGTATGAGGCGTCGATTTCAACGGCTTCGTAGACTTTCCACGTATCCTCAATATCCATCACGAGTTTGAAGAAGTTGTGGAGCCCTGCCGTCGTCTGCGTGTCGTCACAGGCGTAAGCAAAGACGTGCTCTGCTGTCAGCTCGTTCATCTTGTACTGAACCTTCTCCCAGGTTTCGGCAACCTCTGGAGTGTCTACTACTTCGATAGCTGATCCGTCTGCGCCTACACTAATGGACTTGACCGCAGGTTGAACCACATGCTGGAACTGTCCTCTGTTTTTGCCGCCGACAGGGAGTGAGCCGATAGGCCCTGCCAAGGTTGTCGCAGAAGCATAGTCAACTTGGTCGTAATCAAGCCACTTCTTTGACAGGTGCTTCAACCCCAGCTTGTCGTTTTCGTCAACGTAACTCGCCTCAAACTTTGTGTCGTACCAGGAACGCAGTAGGCCTCCGTTTCCGTTGTCTTTCCAGGATTCACCAAACTCATTGAACAAAACAGTGCCTTCAAATGTAGTGTTCTGAATGACGGCGATCTTGTCAATGCTGTTTAGAAACTGGCCTACAAGGGCCTTGTCCACGTTCGCTGTGTCCTTGTGATCCACAGAAATATACACAGTAAACTGCATGTTTTTGCCAAAAGTCAGAGACAATCCCGTCAAGCGCGAGCCGATCACGTCTACGCCTTCGGGCTTACCTTGCGCTGCAAGCCAGTCGTCAGATTCCTGCGGGGTGCTGGTCTCAATGTCCAGGGCGTACCACGGGTGATACTCAAGCTGCTTCATGCACCAGGGTACGAAGCTGCTCCAGTTTTCAGCGGTAATCAAACGGCGGCTAGAACCGAACTGACGGAGACGTTCATCATCGGGTCGCCCATGCACAAACCCCGGCTTCCACTGGATCGGATTTTGCATTGTATTGACCCATTCAGGGTGTAGTTTTGCCAGTTTGTAGCTCCTGAGCCAGTCTTCGCGCCCGTCAAACAGGCGCTTTACAAACTTGTCTTTCTCTGCGTCTTCTTCCAGCTCCAGCAGACTGTTAGACTCCAGCAGGTCTGTAAGGTATTGCATACCCTTGTCACCAAACCGCTTGTCCAACTCCATCCACGCAGCTTCACCAAATCCGCGAATACCTTTGATTTTGTCCGAAGGATCGCCTACAAGGCTCTTGTACAGCGTAATGAATTTGTGCGGGAACATACCGTACTTGTTGTGCCCCACTACGCCGTTTACTCTCACGCTAACTCGACCTTCGTTAGTGCCATGCAGCACCATCAAATCGTTGTCATTCGTTACAATGACCAGCTCCTCTTTGGTGTTCTGAGCAAGCCATGCCAGAACATCGTCGCCCTCTGCATTATCTTGAGAGACAGCAATTGCGCCTAGCGACCGCCACAACTCTACAATCTGGTTTCGGAGAATCTGGAATTGCTCGTACTGCTGAGGAAGCTTGGACTCCCCCACCTTGTACATTTTGTCAATGCACAACCGTGGGTACTTAGAGTTAAGCCCTTCCACCACGAGAATTGCTTGCATCGGCGTAGCACCAAAGTCATTCAGGGCGCTTACCATCAAATTGATGGCAATTTCGTAACCGAATGCTGCGGAATTAACCAGCTTCTTTTTTCCGTTTACCTCTACCCATTCGCCATCTGCTTCGTCTTTCCCTGCAAGGAGGGACGTCCAGAGGACGCTTGACATATCAAAAGCAACTCGCATTTCAACCTCCGTTAGAGGTAACAATTTTGTCAGCCTCTTCTTTTGTTAGGTGCAGATGCTCCGCTGGAACAACCGTCATTGTTGACTGATCGCTGCGTTGTATCCACGCTGATTGACTGCTCAGAGAAGTTCTTACCAAGGATACACTTACAAAGCTGGCACTCTGCGCACGGACACGAGGTTCCTCTTTACTTCTCACTATCGTGTACAGAGGTTGCCCGTACCTTAGTTTCAACAAGTCTTCTATACGCATTTTCCAAATCCTCGTACAATTTCTCGAGAGGGCCTGTGTTGTAAATTACGCAGTCAGTGTCGTGCACTTCGACGCCCTGCTCAGAAACGTGGGTGGCGTTATCTACATCTGCCGCTCTTCCTCTCAGGTGGATAATAAGTCCTCCGCGTTCTCTGACGAACGCAGCTTCATTGTCGAACCTGACGTCGCTTATGACTACAGACCACGGCGTAGATTCGCAGTAAGTCTCTGCCATATTCAGCCAAAACCTCACATCGAGACTTCTAGCCCATTCTGTTCCCAACTTTTGCGCGGCTTCTCTGTAGCTATAGTGCCTACCAGGAATCAAGGCTTCCTTCAGGTTGCGGTCACGCGGTTCGTGAATCCCTAGCACTTCAAGTGCTCTTTTCAGAGGGCCTGCGATGGCGTATTGGAGAAAGCCGTGGTTGTTGACAAAATAGCAGGCAGCAGTGTCTTTGCCGCTGCCTGCTTTTCCGCTGATGCCGACCAGTAGTTTCATTCGTACAACCCCTCAAGGTCTGGGCGCTGGTAGCCTGGCCCCTTGGCGATTTTCCCGTTAGCGTCAAAGTACGGCTGCCCGTGCTTGTCAAACTTAGACCAGTTTGACCTGTCAACTCGTCGCAGGGCTTCTACGACATTCATCCCGTACACATGCCCACAACCAGTAGCAGTCACAATTTGATCTGCCACAGCGTCCAGAAAGGCTTTTCGGTCTGAGAGCGTGACCTGAATTTCACCTCGCTTGAGCTTAGTGGCGACAGATTTTGCAAGGCCTTGCAGCACACCTATTTGCTGGTCGGACTCTGAGTCTACTCCCTTAATGCTATCCAGCATTTCTGAAAATTCTTCGATGTGCACCCCGATTTGCACGTTCTTGTTGTTGTCCGTAGGTACAGGAACAGCGCGCGCAAACCAAAGCTTGATTGTTTCAATAGACATTACATCCCCCATTTCCAAAATAGAATGTGACCCTGGCCAGACTTCAGCTTCAGGGCTAGCATTTCTCTGCCACAAAACTTTACTAAGCAAAACTTAGAATAGTGACGCTTTTTAATCTTCCTAACACTCATAGGCTCCTCAACTTTTCAAGTGTGTATTTCAGGTCTTTGTCCAAATGCGGTTGGCAGTACAGCCAATTTCGATAGCCAGAAGGCACTTCCAGCATCGGCAACCCTTCGTGCTTGCCAAAAGGCATAATGTGCAGCAGTCTAGGTTGCTCTGCCCGCCTGAACAGACCTTCCAGGTCTGTTCCAGACCGAGGTAAGACAAACTTTAAGACGTTTAAGCATGTGTAAACATCGCCCAAGGCCGAGTGTGACTTGTGCACTTCAAGTCCCAACTCCTGCTGCAACGTCTCAAGTTTAGAGTTGGTGGTGTCTTTGATGTATTGACGAGCAAGGGCTAGCGTGCAAAGTGAACGCTTCGCATGAACCACGTCTTTCAACATGCGCAAGTCAAACGCCACGTTGTGTCCAATAACGTCAATTTTAACTCCCTTAAATCCAGCACAAACCTGTGAAATTGTTGGGCACCCTGCGACGTCTTCATCAGAAATTCCGTGAACAGCACGGGCTCCAGGCTCAATCTTACATTCGGGATTTATTCTGTGACACTGTTCGTCAAGCACATTCAGGTCTTGGTCTACCCACAACCAGGCGACTTCTACGACACCTCTGTGCAAGCTTGCTGTTTCTGTGTCTAAAATGCAGTATACAGACATATTACCTCCTTCAAACAAAAGCCGCAATACCGGATTGTGTCCAGTATTGCGGCCTTGCCTGCGGTGCTGCTAGTTAGCCTGCTGTGGAGAAAGAGGCCACCGTGTAGGTGTCATTCCCCCGCGACTTCAGAAGAGCTTCTGCCTTGACCTTGGAAACCTGCGCAGCGGTTACCCGGCCCGTCGTCAAGCCGTAAGCGGCACTGATAGCGAAGCGCTGCCACAGCGTGCGAGAGGCAGGGCTAAGGTCGAACTGGACAAGTTGTCCGTTAAACTTGTCAGTCTTGGCAGCACTGGTCAGGGCACCCACCACCACCACGCGCTGCTTCAGTCGGGCTTTGGGGTAGCCATTCTGGTGCAGCCAATCCAGGTGCTCTTTCACGTCAGTACCGTCAGAGCAAACCACGCCGTCGTTGGAGTATCGAACAATCTCGCCGGGTGCGTTGTCATCTTCGGGGGAGACTACAAAAGAGTCTTGGAAGGACAGTAGGTCAAAGTGAACAGTGTCGCCAAGGACAGTCTTGGTCTCGCGTTCAACAAAGTTTCCGTTGCTCGCAATAATCTGGTCGAGGGTGTTGTACTCGACAGGCAAAGCGTTACGGAATTGGTCAAAGGCATCGCGGGCTTGTGCAAGAGCTACAGCAGCGGGGCTTTGTGGAGCCGTTGCCACAGGGGTCTGAGGGGCAGGAACCGCTGCAGCAGGGGCAGCAGATGCACTCTCAGCAGCAGACTTTGTAGAGGTTACCACGTCATCAGATTCAAAAGTAGCATTGGATTCAGCAGTTTTAAGCAGGGACATAATATTTCCTAGGTTAATGAGCCGTTCTTTCCGGCTTGTCATCCCAAATCGGGAAATTACATTGTATCACGCTTCGGGCAGCACCTGGGGCTTTCCGGCCCATCCTGGCATCCCGCCGCGCAAAAGTTCTTCGTAGTCCATGACAAGGACGCGCCCCGATTGGCTTCGGGTGCCGCTTCCTGTACCGATGAACTGCGGGGTTTCCCGCAAGGCAATCTCAAAAGATGTGTCTGTCGGATATAGTGGTTGACCTCCTATCACGCGCAAATATGCACAGTATTTGTTGTATACTGAGCGAACATGGAAGACCAAAACCTGTCTTCCGCCAATCTCTGCAAGGTTGTAGTCGATGTTCTCCTTGAGGGAGTAAACCGCCTCTTCCTTCAGCTTTGTAATGTCCGAAGCTGTTTGCAGTACCTTCAAGAACTCTGGCATGGTAGCCTTGTTCACCGTTTCCATGTTTTCGTAAACCGAGTTAGACATTGACTTAAAAAGTGGCCCAAGCTCTGTTTCAAAATCTGCACCAAGTGCCTGTTGCACAACCTTTCGCAGTTGCACAAGGCCAAATAAGGCTACTGTGCTGTTGAAGATGGGTCTAGGCCTGCCCAGCAACTTGCGGTCGTAAGCCTCCTGAGATAGCTCCCCATTCTGCCTGCGTTCTTCGTCTCCAGGCTGCATCATGAACCTATTGATGGCCCACGTGTGCATGTTGTCGAACTCTGCTTTAAGCATTTCCTGGCTCCACTGCGCTACAACCCACCCAGCAAGGTGTCTGCCTAGCACCGACAGCGGGGTTAGGTCGGCGCTATACGTCAGAAAGTTGCGCAGTCCTTCCATAGCCGCTCTAGGGGCTTGTCGCTTAATCGCCACAAGGATCGACCTCTCCATGATGGCAGTTTCCGTTTCGACCGCCTCTGCGATGAAGGCAATTGGCGCAGATAATGCGACAACATTCAGTGCGTTGAAACTGTCTCTAGTCCTGGAACCTCCGCCGCGAGACACAGACTTTTGGTTGTAAGCGTCCCGCAAAGTCGCACGGATTGTCTCCAACTTGGTTTTATCCATGCGGTGAGGCTTGTACTCGTCAAGTACAACAGGGATAGAGGCGGAACCTGAAATCAAGGCTTGCAAGGCAAAGGTCGTACCTGCTGGAGTCAACGTCTTCGGTTCTTCCCTGTAGTAAAACAGGTGCAGCAGGCTTGTAGTCAGTTCACTTTTGCCTGCTCCAGCCGCCCCGTAGACGTGCAGAATCGGAAATTTCTGGTAAGTGGCCTGAAACAGTTGTTTCCAGTGGCAAGCAACCATCCAGCCTAGAATTTTACCAATCGTCTCAGGGGGGTGACACTTAAACAGTGACAATAAGCACGACGTCATGGTATGCTTGTGCGCAGCCAGATACTCAGAAACCGGCGCAGCCTTTGCTAAGTCAGTTCTCAGTACACCGTTGGGGTCTGGAAACCCTTGGAAGACTAGCTCCAGTCCCAGGTCTTCTGCATACTTAGGCATCTGCACTCCGTACCTGTCTGCCCAAACTACCACGTCCTGACCGACCAATTCTGGGCTGGCATTTGCGCTAATTCTTACAAGGTTTACACCTTCAGTCGCCACCAAGAATTTATTGTGGGAAATTTCTTTTAACATGAGTTGATAAACTCCTCGCGCATGAGCATCTGTTCCTGTGAAAGACCCTCCATAGACAGCTACAGCATTCTGAAGCGCTGAAGAACTCGTGAAGTTTGCCGGATAAAGCGCAACAGGTTCTCTAGTCAATCCCTTCAGTGTGGCGGTTATTGATACAATCGAACCTTCCACTATGTCTTTGACAGTACTGGCATTTGTAAACACAAAATTTGAAATCTGTGTTTCAACGTCGTCTGCTTTCATCGTCGTGTAGCAATTGCCTCTGTGCCGAACTCCTGAACTAAGGACTTCGGCAATTACTTCGCCATCAGCATCCACAGTAACGACTTGCCGGTTTAACAGGGCCAGCAGTCCACCTACAGCGTAATCGTAAGCAGGATTATCCAAAACATAGTCAAACATCCTGCGCAGTTCACGCTCTCTGCGCCAAGGTGTATTGTACCTAGAGCCGTCAGAATTGTGGTTTGCTATCAAACCTTGACTTTTCTCTACGAGAGTGTCCGCGTTCCACCCGCATTCCCTGGCGTAAAGGCACATCTGCAGGGCGATCTTGTTAAAGCCTGCGTCTGCTTTCAGCCCCTCTCCGTTAAACACGGCTGCAACGTCAGACCAGTGGCGTTGCAGCGTGGCAGCGTCGGCTAGTACTGCCTTCTTGACTACAGTCTTTGACACCTTAGTCAAAGCCTTGTCGTACTCCAAACCCATCTTCCAGGAGAACTTGGGTTGAGCCTTAACGACAGCACGAGGGGTCTTGCAGAATTGTGCGTACTTTTCAGCGGTTAACTCACGCAGTTCTTGAGCAGAAATAGCGACTCGGTAGTTGCCGTTTTCCCGGATGTTGTGGCAGGTTCGCAGCATTCGACCCCTGCCACCAGTGTAGACTTTGAAGTCGAGGGTTTCAACTGCAAGCAGGAACGCAAGTTCCTTGTAGATGTGTGGCAATTTCGCCACAGGCACAGGCTTGGCAATGAAAACTTCCTGAGGCAGAATGATGTGCAAACCTTTCTTGCCTGACAAGTAGATTTCTACGTCAGTGTCCACGACTCCGAGTTCGCCAAGTTTTCCTAGGAGTTCCTGCGAACCTAGAATAGACTCAGAAATGTCGGCAGCATCCAGGTCAAAGTACATAGGCCCTACATACTTAACCTTGTCCCTCATTTCGCGCGAAGCATCCTCGGGCAATAAGGTATCTATCTGCAGAACTGTAACAAAGGTAGGCTTCAGCTTGTCCAGCTCTTGTTGTTGATTAGCCTGTATTGGTGACCACTGCTCATTTCCTCCGATAAGTTGATAGTAGAGATACATAGCTAGTCTGTTGTTTTTGCGCAACAATTGCTGCGCTGCCATTTAACTGCAATTATGCTGGGCCATAAGTGTAGCACCTAATACTGGCCCATTAGCATCCTTCGCAGACCATCTTTTGTCGGCTCAATTCGCGCGACCTGATCGTCATTCCGCATGAGGTCATGAAATAACCACTCCTGAACTGTCCCTCTAGCCACTGCTATCTTTATTCTTGGTTGAACTTTTTGACCTGTGCGGTCTATTCTCCCTATCGCCTGACGTGCATAAATTGGCACAGTATCAATTTCTGCAAATAGGGCCTCACTGCAGACATACTGCGGGTTCAAACCGGCCCCTGCGCTTTGCGGATTCGCTACAAGAATCCTTGTAGCTTCATCTTTCATAAACGCTTCTGCTGCTTCTGAAGCATTACTTTCACTGTAGGCAGCTACCGTCTTAATCCCGCGTTTCTTGCAGTAGTCCCACAACTTTGTAGAGGTCATTTTGTACTTAGTCCAAACGATAAGCTTTGACTTGTCAGGTCTATCGCACTCCGTCTCTTCAATCGTCTGGTCTAAAATGTCGTAAAAGGCTCCTCGATTGTCAGAGTTATTAGAAAAGTGGTCAAAGTTGACTACAGCTTGCTGCAGTGCGTGCCTAAGTTTTGCCGGAGTGGTAGCATCAATCTTACTTCCGTCTGAGAAAAGTAGAAGCTGCTCTTCTACAAGTTTGTCATATACTGCCTTGTGCTCTGGAGCAAGATCGTAAGAAGTGTCCGGAAATAGCGGTACAAGGCTGTAACCGTGCACCTCTTTTTTAGTTCTTGAGATTGAACGCAAGGCAAAATTATCACGAAGCAGGTCTAAGTTTATAAATGAAGTTGGCGTCTTCCAAAAGTCCCGTTCTCCTACGTGCAGGGCTTCAAAATGAGTGTAGCTCCTGTACAGCTTTGGGGACTTGATCTTGATGTACGAATAGCAGTCCAAAGGTTTTGACGTAGGCGTCCCTGTAAGCATCTGGCAATAATGACCTTGCGACATGGTCTGCGTTTTCTTGAAAAGAACTGAGCGGCTATTTTTCAAGAAGTGCGCTTCATCGACAATCACCTCCACAGGTCTACCATTGCAAGCTTCTACAAGTCGATCAAAGTCAATCCGAAAAATGGCGTGCGACATTACAACCCACCTTGCGTCTGCAAGGTTTGCCTTTTTGCGCTCCACTGGAGTGCCGTCGTATCGCACGACTTTATCACTGACTTTCTTCAACCAATTAGTCCAGCTTGCAATTAGAATAGGCGGCATTACCACAAGTGTTATGTCTACACCTCGCATAAGCGACACCACTGTGGATACTACAGTCTTGCCAGAGCCTACTTCATATGCGTTGAGACTTGCTTCCCACTGCACGAATTGTTCAACATCCTCCTGCTGGAATGGGGAGAGCTGGAATCCTGCTTTCTCCGCGAAACCGTAGTCTTTGTCGAAATCAGAATACCTTGTGTAACTTTTTTGCATTTTCAAACACCTTGTCAAGTGTGGCTGACACAGGCTTAGAAAACACCGCTCTGTGAGCTTCGTACCACGCTCTAAACTCTTCTGGAGTTTTCGTTAAAATGTGGTCGCCGACAGTGTCGTTCTCTATTTGCACCTTTGTCAACAAAGACATGAGCATGAATGCCGTGTTCGCAGCCTGCATATCTTGTCTTGTGGAAAGCGGCATCGACAACCAAATGAGGTTAAACGCCGCGTAATTCTTGTGCGCAATCAGCCCTATGCCCACCTTACCAGCTACTGTGTGCAAAACGTAGCTTTCTGGAGGCATAGGTGACCAACACCACTGTTGCAATTTAGCAACTAGCGTTTTAATTTCTGACATTTTGGCCTCAGTCACTTTGTTGTCTGCATACTGCACCTCAAATTCCGGTGGTTGGTACGGTGTGATCCCTCGCCTAGCGTGGCTTCACCTACCCGCAGCCCCTGTGCGCTTTGTGAAAAGCGCACAGGGGCTGCGAGTTCATGCAACGACTCCAACTTACCTACTGGAGCGTAAGCAATGTTGAAGGCTGCATAGTCGTGGTGCGCTGCCAGCTCAAAATTTGCCGTGAACTCACCGTGTCGGAGTGGTAAGTGCTTAGGCGGTTTGGGGCCAACAGAACTTAGAGACTCTTACGATTAAGGACTCTAAGTTCATAGTCATGTTCCGTTATAGGTTGTCGATTTCAGGCTTCTTGTCTCTTTAGAGAACACGGAATCGTAATCCAAACCTTTTATCAATCTGCTGTAAGTTCTGGGGTACGGTAAATCTAGTTGCTGGCACCACTCTGCTAGAGGTTTTGTTTCACCCCTGTAAGTGATAAGTTTTGAAGACGCCCTGTTGCGTGCTTGTTCTGTGGGCGTTGACCATCTGCAATTTTCTTTAGTGTAGTCTCCGTTTGTGTCTACCCTGTCCAATGTCAGGCCTTCTGGCCTATCTCCCATGTCTGCGTAGAAAACCTCAAAAGACTCCCAGGACGGTTGTATTTTTATACCTCTACCTCCGTAGTCTTTCCATTGAATAAAGTTGGGGTCTAAGCACCTTTTGCGCATGCTGGCCCAGGATTTATAGGAGCCTTCCTGAGTTCTGCCGTGCTTTAAGTTTGACAAGCCGTAGTTTTCAACACGCAGGCATCCGCAGCTACGTGTTGTACCTACCTTTAGTGGGTACGCTCCGACCACACAGGTTTCTCCACAGTCGCACGTACAACGCATATGCGCTGCCAAAGTTTTGTCGATACCTGCATAAGAATCTACAGTCAACCTGCCGTATTTTTGCCCCACCATCGCAAGAATCTTTGCGGACGGTGACTTCACCGGCTGGGTTAGCGGTTTCTCCCTTACCTTAAACATAAGTGCCCCCTAATTTAGAAGTCTAAATTTTATCACAAATTTAGTTCAGAAGCCCAGCCAATCCAGCGAGGGTGGCGTGGGGCGTCCTTAACGCCTATATTCAGGTGCTTGTACCTTACTAACTTTCCGATGAACGAAGTCCTTGTGTCCCACACAGCCTGTCTCTCCGCATGTGTTAATTTTCCACCCCCGCAGTTAAATACTGCCCCTGTCTTTACGTCCTTGAGGACGAAACCCCCTAACGTTCCTTTTGGGATCATTCCATCTTTTGCGGTTGATCGCTCGGACTCTCCAACATCATTTACAAATGCTTCGTTTATGTTGTGTAACGCTTCATAAAGCGAAATAATTTCACCTTCACTTTCTTCGTCTGCCTTTAGTTTCATTTGTGTTGCTGATTTTGGCGTGCACCTACCATGCTTGTAAAATCCTGCTGGGTCCTGTGTTATCAGACCCTCATAGCCACTCGCCAAGGCGTCAGCGAACATGCTGTCTAGAGTCTCTTTGTTGTATACCAGCATTTTTTCGACCACTACAACTTTGTTCCTCACTTCGTCCGGAAGACGTGCGACTTTGTGCTGCAGTAACTTCATTCTTTCTGTCGCATACAGATTTGGTTGGTCATGCAAATCAAAAAGATACACAGCAAACTCAGGCTCTCCACCGACAGTCATCACTGCAGAAAAAGTCTCTGTGTAAACTTTTTCAGAGTTTGGTGGGCCGGATATGATTTCTCCATCTGCACCGTCAAAAAGGTGTTCCTCTACCCACCGTGCAATCGTCTTATTTGGCACAGGTTTCAGGCTTTTAGTCAAAGCCTTTCCTTCATGCTTGACAATGCGTATTCCGTCTATTTTTAGACTGACCAAACAGGGAAACTGAACAGGGTAGCTTTCAGTAGGTGCGCAAGACCGCATTGGCTTCATTTCACTTCTCCATCTTGACGGTAGTACAGAGTGTTTCCAATTCTGCTAGGGTGGGCCAGAAAGTCGTAGGCCCCTGGCCGGTGACATGTCTGTCCCAGTTCCCGGCCTTCATAAGTAGTGCTGGCGTCCGGAACCACAAGGTTTGCTTTAACCCTCTGCGCTTGGTTTGCAGGCGTTCTGCGAGCCTTATTCGTCATACTGACAATTCCGAACTCGTCAATTTCAATCATCCCGTCTGATTTCAGCGGTTCCAGAATCTCTGACTCGAAAGCCTTTTCTTCCACCTCTTTTGCTACTTTTTCGTGCAGCTCTCGGACTGTGCGAGTCATAATCCGCAGGAGAGCAAAGATTTCTTTTTCCATTACGGCCTTCCAATGTTAAATGCTTGATAAAGCAGGTTGAATTTGTAGCTACTACCTTCGTCGCTGCACACAGGCTCAAGTCTTCGCAACTTGTCCCTCTGGCTCTTCCGAGCTTTACGGATAGCCAAGACCTGAGACATATCCACGTCTTCTCGGGTCTTCGACTTCTTGTTTTTACCTAACGCATATACAGGGTTCATTCTAGGGATTCGGAAGTCGCTAATATAGACTTCCGTTCCGTGTCTTTCAGCCAGAATACGCGTAACCGCCACAGGAGATAACTTAGTCTTATCAGCTACCTCTTTTACAGAACCCGGCAAGGCTGCCTTGATAATAGCAACTCGCCGGTTGTACTCATCTTTTTGCAATCTGGTGTTTAATCCGCATTCAACCGACATATAGTTTATGTTTTGGACGAGAAACTGCTACATACAGGCATCGCAGGGCTTCCTCCCTGCGAGGGTTTAACATTATATCCCTCCAATTGACGTAGGCTCGCTGGTAGGTGGAACCCTGAGACTTGTGAGCAGTAACTGCATAACCGTGACGCAGATAATGCACGCACTCCTTAAAGTTCCAGAAAGCGGCCCAGACCTTGGGGTCTTCTTTTGCAGCCGATGCCAGGGCTTTAAGTCGCTTGTCAAATTCCTCCTTTGAAGACTCGTGAAGTACCCAGAATTCAACTTCAGCACCTGAAAACTCAGAAACCGCGAACAGCTTGTAAATCGTCAAGTAACAGAAGATCGGATGATGCGTTACTTCTACGCTGTTGACAAGGAACTCGTCATCAGTTGCTCCCAGAAGTTCATCCTTGGTGTTTCTTGCGGGTTCTAGCAGCGAAATTCTGTCTGTAGGCCAATAGCTAGACCTGTGCCAATCGTCAGGCAGCAGAACTTTGCGCACTGCGCGATTCATGGTGTCTACTGTGGCATTTCGCCACGCAATTGCCTTGGCTTCGCCTGTACGCAAGCCCTCTGCGTCTTCCAGCAGGGCGTCGAGCAGCTTCGGGGGCTTGTATACCCCGCCCTGGTCGTCAAAGTCTTCTCGCAGGTCAAGGGCGCCAGTGCTCCCGTTTGCAATCAGGTTTCGCACTTGCGTTGCCAACGTCAGAATTTGGTTGTCTGTTCGCATTACACGCTTCAACTCAATCTGGTTTGGAATATCCCAAACCTGTGAATGTGTCTCCATTACTGGAGGTAGTTGATAAGCGTCCCCTACAAACGTCCACGTCAGATGCGGATTCGTGTGCGCAGCCTCTTCAATATAACCCATCAACTCCTTGTTCAGCATCCCTGCTTCATCGACGATAATGCCATCCAAGTCTTGAAAGTTGGTTTGACGGTTTTTACCGCTGATCCGCTTGATTTCTCCGCTTGGAAGCAACTGTAGACCCAGCAATTTGTGGATAGTGCAAGTCGTGTGGCTGCGGTTGCCTACCATTTCTGACAGCACCTTCACCGCCTTGTTAGTAGGGGCAGTCGCTGCAATTCTTTTGCCTTGCACTTGATCGAGAACAAAAGACATGCAGGTGGACTTACCGCAACCCGCTGGAGCTTTTAGCACCAGACTGCCTCCACTATTTTCTAAAATGTGTTGTGAAATGTAGTCTACAGCACTCTGCTGTTCGCTATTTAAGGTGATCGGGTTCATAGTTTTTCAGTTCAAGGAATTGAGGGCAACGTCCGTCTACTTCGTCACTAGGCGGGCTGTAAAATTCGTCTTTCCCGGCTGTTCGCAAGCGCTTGCAGCTAAGGCAGTAGTCTACAAGGTCTCCACCCTTCCACCTGCCTGCACAAACTAGCATGTGCTCAATCATTGGACTTGGCATCGGATTCTCCTGTCCACGGATTCACTCCGTTTACGAATGTTGTTTTAACTTCTTTGCTGCAATAATCACAACACGGCGTGAAGTCTTCTGCTAGAAACCTCACAAGTTGGGCTATGGCACTGGACTCTGTTGTGTCCACGGAAGGCTGTTCCATAGGTCGATTTCCTCGTACTCAACTCCAGCTTCTTCAAACAACGCTAGAGTTTGTTTAATAGATGCCTGCCACCTGTCCTGAAACTCTGGACTAGGCTTTGCACACACTACTCTTAATACACTTCGGTAACCTAAGATTCGTAATGCACAGCCCTGGCAGGGAGGGTGTGTCACATACAGAGTGCGAACTGGAAATGTTGCGTTCGCAAGTGCGTTTTCCTCTGCGTGAAGGACTAGCGAATACTTCACTTCTCGATTGAACAGCCGATTTTCTGTGTCAGCTATCCCAGGAGGGAAGCCGTTGTACCCCCATGCTACAAGGTTTGGTGTGTCACCTACCGCGACTGCCGCAACCTTGCTACTAGGGTCTTTGCTCCAAATTTGCGCCAAGGCAAACGCGGACTGTAGAAACTTCAGGTCTTTGCTCATTCTGCTCCTGCAACTTAATTTGCTACTCCATCTTTTGGCTTGCGCTCAGGAGTGGGCCAAATGACAGTAGAATGTCGTAACACATCTTTGTCATGTTTCTACCTTCCTGTGATTGTCCCGCGTGTAAACTGACGAGCATTCATGTGGTCGATAATGTCGTCTTCTGTAAAGAAGCGGTGTTCGCCCAAAATCTTGTATGCACTGTCAAGTCCCACATCAAGGATTTTACCCTTGTCTGCGTCAGCGTAATTGCCGTGCGAGTGACCGTGCAGGTGCCAGCTACCGTGAGCTTGGTCACGCCAGCTTGCGATAGGGAAATGAAATAGCTCTGCTTTGTACTTTTGTTCTCTGCACTCAGAGAGACTCAGACGCATGTAGTGCTTAACTGCACAAACTCCAGATTTCGTGTAGTCCAGTAGGTTACGCATTGTCTGTTCATCATCATGATTACCTAAAATCATAACTTTACGACCGTTCAGGGAGGAAGTTAATGCAACCAACTCTTCCAGCTTCCACCTGAACGAAAAATCACCAAGATGGATAACAGTGTCGTTCTCACCGACTTGACTGTTCCACAGGTCTTTCAACCAGTCGTCATGACCTTCTTGTGTAGTGACAAGTCCCCGATCAGTGAACTTTACGATGTTTTTGTGCGCAAAGTGCAAGTCGCTTGTGTAAAAAGTTTTACTCATTTTGACGTTTACTGATTTCGTTGCCAGTTTTTGAGCTACTAGCCGCTCCTGCGTTTCCATCGTGTTCATTTGTTTTTGAACCTTTCGTGCATCTTGTCTAGAAAGAAATCCAGTGAGGCCAAGGCATCTTCAAGGTCTAAGTCTGTCTCTGCCGCAGACGCCCTTGCGAGAGCGTCGCTTAACCGTGTCTTATACTCTCCGAAGACTTCACGGTCACTTCCTGGCCTTGGAGGCGGTGGAGGAAATGGAGGGTATTGGCCCGTTCTTGCTACCATAGTGCCCTCACAGACTGCTGTAAAAACTTCTTGCTTTACTGGCAACTCGACTAGAAACGTCTTTCAACGTCAGGCCAGAAGCTTCAAGTGTGCCTGCTTCCTCCTTGGCAATGTCGCTAATGACCCATCGAATGAACTCACCAGTGTTTTCAGACACTAGCTCCAAGCCTTTCTCTGCCAGCTTGTCTAGACCCTGTTGTAGTCTGTTTTGTGTGCAGGCAAATTCAACGAATTCTTCAGTTCCTTTGACTTTTGTTTCGTCAACCTGCGCGACAACCTTGACCTTAGAGGCAGAATGCTTTTCACCCTTAGTCTTGAATCGCAGTGTTCGCAGTGTGTTGCGAAGCAACGGATCGTATGTCGAACCTCCAAGATCGACTTCCCAGACAATACCTTCGCCTATCAGGGTTTCCTCACTGTCTGGCAAAAGATGCTTCGCTACAGGGCACTCTTCCTCAACAGCCAGCGTAAGTTTTGCAAACTCATTTTGCTGCAGTGCTGGTACTTCACAGTCAACGTTCACAAAGAATGTTTTAAAGTCTGTAGAAAAGTGGAATGGGAAATTCTGAAGTTCGGCTGTAAACAGCTCTCGCAACTCTAGAGTCAGTTCCCACCATGCAATATTGAAGTGTTCTTCGCCACCTTCAGTTTGTTCCTGCGTAGCTACACCGACTCCAAACACTACAAACATCTTTGGCAGTTTGCTAATGCCTACACCCTTTTGAATATTTCCTCCGCACCACTCGCCAAAAACGCAGAGTTGCTGCTTTTCGCTGAGCTTGCTAACTCCAAGGTTCTCAAACACCTTGTTCCAGGCTTCTGCGCTGCCGTGCACAGCTCCAGCAAATCCGGCGTTATCGTCTCCAGGCACTATTGCACGCTCTCTGGACTGTGTGTGCCACTTGCCTGCGCTATCGCACACAATACCTGCATTTGTGCCGTGCAATTTGACAGTGCCGTAAAATCGGAGAGTTGGTATGGGCACTTCATGAAACTTTGCAGATTGCTTAATCTGCTTAATTGCGTCTTTGTACTGACGAATCGAAGGGAAAGAAACAAATTTGCTCATTTGGTAATCTCACAGTTGAAAGTTGAACCGCTCACGCATCCGGCGCATCGCAGTTTCTGGAACATCGTGCACAGACCTTTTTCCGTGTCGATTCTCCACCACCAACGACACCAACTTGATGCCCTGTTCTTTCGCAAGGTCTACGTACTTCTGCATTTCCCGCTCTGTCGTGAACGTGTTGCTAACTGCTACTGACTCGCCTGACAAAATAGCGCGTTCCGCAAGGTTGTAGCAGAGGTCGTGCGCTTTGCCAAGGAATGCGCCGTCGAAGCGGTAAACCCCGTCTTCGCCAACGAAGTAGTTGTCAGCTTCACAAATGTGCTGAACAAGTCCTGATTCCAGCAGGCTCTCAGCCAACGTAGTCTTGCCTGCTCCTGGCAGGCCGCGAAGAAGGTAGAGTGTTTGTTTCATCGTTTACTCACTAAGATTATTAATGTAATAGCTGTTGCGGCTATGCAGATGGGTATTACGATATATTCGCCTATAGCTTTTATAGTTTCAAAGTTCATGTGTCCTCCAGCCACGCACGGGCGGCGGTGATTGCTGCTTTCGCTTTGGCAATCGTGTCCTCTTGCCATGCGACGGCGTTGGGCTTGTAGTCCCGCAAACGCGCTGCCTCCATCCGATCCAATTGCTCCTGCGAGTCCTCTGCACATTCGCACAGCGCCTCCACCAGTTGCAGAATCAGCGCATCGTGTTGCTTGCGAACTTCGGCCAGCAGGCTTGCAAGTCCCGCCTCCGAAAAACCGAAGGCCGGGTTCTGCGTGTCTGCGCGGTTGCGGTAGCTCAGTGCGCCGTGGCGCTTTACCAGCGCCTCAATCTCAGCTTTGCTCGGTGTGTTGCTCATGGTGTGTCTCCTTTGATGCCGTGGTGGCGCTCGACTTGAAGTACCAAGTGCAATGGGTCTTTGCCGTACTTTCGGACCAGCGCTTTGGCTGCCTCATGGCTCATGGGCACCGTTCCGGCCTGCGCATGGGCGTGAGCGCGACACACATCACAGGTTTCGCTCTCGGCGTGAATGCGCAGCAAACCATCGCTGCCTTCGCAACCAACCTGCGGTTCTTTCTTGGTAGTGCCCCACTTTGCAAGCACTGCACGAAAAACATCAAATTCACGTAGCCCTCGTTCTCGGCAGGCTTGCACAACGGCGTGAATCTCATCGTCTGTCGGCGCCAGTTGGGTGTCAGTTGTCATGGTTGAATCCTTCCTATCTCGGCAAGCAGCCCTGCTCTTGCATCCCAGCGTTGTTGGTCTAGAGAATAGCTAATGGCGCGGTCAAGTTTGTTGGCATCAGCAAACGTGTCGATGCGCAGGCTGACTTCGTTTGGCGTACCCACGAAATACGTCGCCATGCCGTGCTCGCCACCTGCGCCATCTTGTTCCCATCGGAATGTGACCTTCTTAGTTGTCATGGCTCTTGCCCTCCTGTGCTGCTGTTGCGTGCGCCCGCTTCGTGAGTCCCCGCCAGTGGTCAACCATCATCGGGATCGGGACGATGAACCCGGTGCCGTCCCACTCAAGGCGCCACAACAACGCTGGAACGCTGCTCGAAATCCGCACCACGCATTCATACGTACCGAGCCGCGCCGGTTGAACGTGTCGTGGAAACCAGGGGGTTACTCCTTTTGGCATCACTTACCCTCCTGCGGCTGGTTCTTCGGTGCACAAATGGCGTAGCCGTCGCCAATGGCTTTCTGAGGGATACCAGCCTTAGCAGCTTCGCATTCCGCACGGGTTGGGTAGTCGTATGTCCGCATCTGCCCACAGATGCTCAAAAACATCCCAAGGCATAGCGTCAATGTGTATGACATCACTTACCCTCCTGTGCTGCACGGGCAGCGTCGATTGCTTGATGCACCTGTTCTGCAAGCGATCCGTCCGCGATCGGTAGCTCGACCTGATCGCCGTAGCTGCCGTGCAGTTCGATCCATCCAGCGTCTTGCTCAAGCTGGATCACCATGCTCATTCCTTCCGGCAGTTCCATGCAGGCGCGCTGGCAGGCTGCATCCAGCGCATCCTCCTGCGCTGCGGGCGAGGGCTGGGTGGCGTGCGCGGCGAGTGCCGCTTTGGCATACTCTGTTGCATAGCCTCGCAGGAAATCCTGAATGTCTTTTGGTGTTGTTCCAACGTCCCGCAAGTCTGGGGTAGGCAAAGGGGGGAACAAGTCATCATGTTGCTTGCCAGGTGCAAGGGCCTCGCTCGGCCTCGCCACAGCGGTGGGCGCCGCCGTTACCAGCGGATCGCCCATGCCTGCGGCGTAGGCGTCACGGGCACGCTGCTTGTCGCCCTTGTGCGCGGGGCTGTAGGCGCTGTACCAGCTCTCGAAGGCGCTGTCGCCGACGTGCAGCTCGGGCGTGCTGTCCTTGTAGGCAGGCAAGGGCTGGGGGGCTGTGTAGAAGATGCGGGTTTCAAACAAATTCGGCTTGGCCGAAAGCTCGGCGTATCGCTTCTCGGTGCAAGTGCAGAAATCATCAAGGCCCTTGCGGCGGAATGCGTACACCGGCTCCTGCGCCTCCTGCTGGGCGGCTGGCTGCGTGCTCATGTTCGATTCCGCCCAGTTTTTCGACACGTCACCTGCGACGTGTTCGATTTCTGCTGGATTTTGAACATGTGTCATGCAGTCCAGAATTAAGTGCGCTTCCAGCTCCTGCACCCTGGCGCGCAGGGTTTCGATTTCGGTGTGTTGACTGCGCAGATAGGCTGCAATCAAGTGAGCATCCATAGAGTATCTTGTGAGGTTGCTACATACGTTTGCCAGCCTCAGCGCCTCGGGTTGTTGTGTCGTCATTTCGTGTCCTTTGGTTGATTTGCCCATTGCGTGACGGCATCAATGCCCGCCTGCGCTACGTCGTATGCCTGCGCTGTCGTCCAGCCGCGCCCGCTCCAGATTCCTGCTGCTTCCAAGATCGCGTTGGCCTGCGCGATGGCGGCCTGTTGCTTCTTTGTCCACGGCGTACCGCTGGCAATCGTGTGTTGGGTGGCCTTGTGGATCGCCTCGGTCATGGCGTGTGCTGCCAGCGTGGCAGCGGCCACCCATCCCGCCGTGTCGGGGTGACGTCGTAGGCGTACCGGCGCCCACCATTGCTGTATGCGTGCACAAGGCGGAAGCTGCCCACGGGCATCAGGTCGCCTTCGTAGTTCCAGGCAGCAAGGCTGTATGTCGGCACGTAGCGGCGCCCTTCTTGCTGTAGAGGGTTTCTGTTTCTGTGATGTTCATGCTGCCTCCTTGTATTCCTCCGGCACCTCGACCAACGAGCCAAGTTCCCGCAGGACGATAGCCCTGCACAACGCTTCTTGCAAGGTGTCACCAGACACTGTACTCCCCTGCAACTCGGCAGTCCACACCCCTTGTTGACGTACAAGACTTAGATTATCTCCCGCCACCTTCAGCAGCAGCGCAATGTGTTTGTAATCGCTGCTAAACTCGAAACACTTTCTAGTGTACCCAAACAAGGTTCCTGCAGTATTTGGCCAAAACCATGTAGCGGGTCTAGTATCAGTACTTGGTGAGTAGACTCCGTTCAGCGAAATGCCTACTGCGAAATCAAGCGCACCTCGTATTAGTGTGGTTACTTGTTGCATCCTGCTACTCCTAAGCCTGCTCTTCTCCAGGAGGGACAAGCTGCTCGTAAGGATTACCGTTGAAGAATTTAGCAAACGGTACGAATCCGATAGTCTCGCCTTGCTCCACTGCGCAAATAACTACAACAGTCTGCCGCTCTTGCTTGTCGAAGCACTCCATAAGGGCTACATCCCCTTGACGAAATGCCCGCTTCAAGGTTTCAAAATTCGCCTTTTGATGTTCAGTAATCATATTTTACCCCTTAGAGCGAAACTGCTCTTTTAATGTGACGTAAGTCCTTGGATTGACGTACCAGAGGTTACCCTCAACTTGCACTTCTCCGTCGGGAATCGCAGGTTGTATACCGAAAAACTCGCGCAACCACAGGTTTGTTTCGAGTCTAAAGCTGTCCGTGACCGGGCAATCTTCAGACAACTGCACCTTTGGCACATCATCCTTGATGTATACATCGCAAAGCTTCATTTCATCAACCCTCGCATGTGCTTTAGTATGCCAGACACGTCTGCTGTAATTACTTCAACTTCAGCTTCAGGCAAGTCCAGGCAAATGGCCCCTGCTACATCGTGCATCGTGTCTCGTAAATTTGCCTGTACCATCTTGTGCAGTTCTGCATATTCACCGTCCACTTGCACAAGTCTGTCTACCGCAGCTTCTAATGCCGCCGTCATGCCCGCAGAGCGAACGATGGCACAAACTCGTTTTGCGTGTTTGTGCCCCTTGACGGAAGCCATAGTATTGATAATATCGACTAGTCCGTCTGTATTCACAGCAGGTTACTCCGCTTCGGTACCTTTAGCTTGCGCTGCTTGTGCGTCATATCGAACCACCAAGCAGTGCAAACTTCGTTCGTCTTTTTCTCGTCCAGGAGCGCAAGGTCTGAGGCTTTCACGCTTTCAGCCCCGCGTTCAAAAGCTTCCTGCACTTCCTTGTGTCGCAATTCAGCAACAGATTTTTCGATGAACGTGCCGACTACAAGGGTGGTGCCTGCAACCGTCAACGCCCATGCCCCTGCAAGAGCTAACAGGAATTTCATCAGAACCTCTTTCTCGTTAGAATTTCCGCTCGCAAAATCGAGCGCTCAGACACGTTTTCCAAGCACGCAGCATAGTCTGCAACCGTTGCACGCACCGCCTGAATCCCCGCTCCGTCAAGTCTTAACGGCTTACCTTCCAATCGTCGAATGCCTGCTATTGCCAATGCTAGCATCGCATCTTTGAGAAGACCTTGGCTATCTTCTACGCGCACTTCCAAGTCTCCCAATTGCCAAGGGCCGCAATTGATCAGGGTGTCGGTCAACTTCACTGCCGTGCTCAGTTCGTCCCACGCACTGATTTCCGGATTTGCATCTTGCTCAATACTGCGCAAGGCTTCGTACAGCCGGTTTAACTTTGCGGTTCTCAGCTTCTTCTTGAGGGGCCTGTCCGGATTCGCCATCAATAGACTTAATTTGTCCACTGCTTTTCCTGTGGTCTGCGCTGCAAGAATCGAACTTGCATCTGAGGCTTAGAAGGCCTCTGCTCTATCCGTTGAGCTAAGCGCAGGTTTACTCAAAACAAAAACCCGCTGGAATCTTGAACTCCAGCGGGTTTCATTGCAGCCTATACAGACCTTAAGCAGCAGCCTCGTCAGGAGCAGATGCCTTGTCAACAAGGCGCCACACGCCAACGCAGTCTTGACCATCCGCGTTCTGGAAGGTTCGCACGGCAAAGGCCGCATTTTCGTTACCAGGACGCTTGCGGAAAGCAGTAACGGCACTGGTCATGCGGCTGACAGCACGCTTCGGCACTACGACGCCGACTTCCACGATGCACATTTCGCTGCCGGGTTCCAGCTTGCTCAGGTCATACTTGGAAGTACCTTCACGGGACAGAACCTTGCGGGCAGGCAGGGGCATAGAGGTGAAGGCCAGGGTCGAGGTGGATTCAGACATAAAATTCTCCAGATAAAACGGGTTGTTGAGGGTTTGAAGTATACACAGTTTTCAGCCTTGCGCAAGGGCTTCCTGCAAATAAGTCGCGGGCGGGTCTTTGTTGCGTGTTAACAACATTTTCAGTTTTCTCCGAACAAGCTTTTAAGTTCGAGGTACAGGGTGCGTGCTTCCTTGATGGTCAAGTCTTGACATCCTCACCGCCCTGAAGAGACGGTGATTCCTTCTGCAAGACGGCGATGTCCCGCCGCGAGAATGTTCCTGGCTGCATTCACGTCGCGGTCGTGTACCGCGCCGCACTCGCTGCAAGTCCATTCTCTCATTCGCAAACCTGCTCTACCTTTCGGACTACTGGCCGGTATGACCCGGCAGCACGAACAAGTCTGGGTTGTGTAGCTTTCGTTGACTACCTCGAAGACGATACCGGCCTGATGGCTCTTGTATTCCAACATCGTCTTGAGCATTGACCAGCCCGCATCCAGCGTGCTCTTGGCCATTTGGGTTTTGACCAGCTTGGCGCTGGCCACGTCGCCTACGAAAATGGCGGCGTTCTTCAGCACCAGTGCGGTGCTGAATTTGTGCAGCGCATCCTTGCGCTGGTTCTTAATCTTGGCGTGGATTGCCCTAGCGCGTTGTTTCTTGCCCGCCCGCTGCGCCCTTGCAAGCGCCTGCTCGTTGGCTCGATACCAACGCCCCTCCAGCTTGTCGCCTGTGGACGTGGTGGCGCATTCCTTCAGGCCCAGGTCGATACCTACGGCGGCGATACCGGGCGATGACTTGCACTGCACCTGGACGGCAACGTTGAAATACCAGCGCCCCCGGCTGTCTTCACTGAGCGAGCCAGCACGCAATTCGTAGTCGGCCAGGCCGTAGCTGTCCCAGAGACTGAACTTCTGGCCTGCAAAATGGATTTGCCCGGCCTTGTATTTGGCGTGCCCACCTTTGAACGGTATCCAGCCCAGCGAATATTTGCTGGACTTGGGGTTGCTCACGCGCCAGTTCAGCCGGGTCTTCTTGAACTGCTTGCGCCGCATGGCGTATTCCACGCACACCAGTTGCACAGTGCCACTGCCCACGCTCACGCCGTCGCATTTGCTAAAGCCCGCCGTGAGCTTTTGCAAGTCGTAGCCTGAAAGCCACTGGTGGCGCTCGCGGATGGCACGATGGCTGGTTTCGTTACAAAAATTCCAAGTCTGGTTGACCTCACGCGCCATCGCGGCAAGCACCTTAGCGTGCTTGTCTTTGATGCGCAGCCTGAGGGTTTTGGTGCAATCCATGCCTCATATTATAATTGGCCTATGACAAAAGAACAAGCTATACGCACAGGCAGGCATTGCGTATTCATGATGCATATTCATTTGGTCTTCGTGACCAAATACCGGCGCCATGTGTTTGATGCGGATGCCATCCAGAAGCTGCGTTTGCACTTTGCCAGCGTGTGCAAAGACTTTGAAGCCGAGCTGGTGGAGATGGACGGGGAGGATGACCATGTGCATTTGCTGGTGAACTATCCGCCCAAGGTGGCGGTGTCCAATTTGGTGAACAGCCTCAAGGGGGTGTCCAGTCGCCTTCTGCGCAAGGAGCGCCCGGACATTGCCAACAGGTACTGGAAGAACGTGTTGTGGTCGCCGTCCTACTTTGCCTCCTCGTGTGGTGGTGCGCCCATTGACGTGATCCGCAAGTACATTGAGCAACAGCAAACACCTCACTGAGGCCTTATGCCCGCTTGCGCGGGCAGCGCTATCCTTCCCCGCCCAAATCAGGCGCCTTTGGCTCCAAGCTGCTGCGCAGCCAACTGACTTGGACGGGGCTTGCCGCGCATTTGGTCAAGGTTGAGCTTCGCAGGCTGTGGTTTCTGGGCAGGCCCAGGCTTCGATGCAGGCTTCAGCAATGGCAACCACTCATAAGTGCCTCGCAATTCCGGCGATACGCGCAATTTCAGCGAAGGACGACCTGCCCCTTTCGGCTTCCGGCGCTTGAACTCGTCCCTCGACTCGGGCACAGAAACAATCATTCCTCGCTTCACCATCTGGTTCACAAGGCTGCTTACGTTGCTTGCACTACTATTCAGCAACTTTGGCAGGTTTCTCGCCAGTACATCCGGTCGGCTCTTCACCATTTCCCAAATTTTTTGGGACAGCGACCACTCCTCCCTTAGCACCTTCTCCGCTTCGACCATAGCGATTCCTACTGCTCCGATTTGCATCTTTCGCTCCTTTCAAGTGATCATCTTTGATCTTCACGCTACCAATAATCGCTCCCTTGTACAGAAGCTTCCACTGCCTCTTTTTAGAGACTTCGTAACCAGTAGCAGCACAGGCCATAAGTGTGCGCAGGGTTACTCCAAGATCGGGAACCTGCAGTGTGTTGTTTTCAGTGTCCGCCTGAACTGCCATAATTGCACCTCAATTCAGTTCAAGGATGGAAAGATAGACGTCTCGTTCCGTCTCTGCCGCTTTCAGGCGTCCATACATCAACATCATCACACGGTAGGCAATTTCCGGGTCTTCTTCACAAAGAAGGCGAATTTCGTCTTCTTTGTACATGTCAAACTCGTCCAGCACCTCAAATGCCGTAAACGCAACTTTCTGCGACTTGTCAGGCCCCTTTGCAGTCGGAAACGGCATCTTTGGCTTGCCAAAATTTGTCGGAAACGGCATCTTTGGCTTGCCAAAATTCATCGGCTCTGCCGGTTTACGCACTACGGGCATCTTCTCCCAATCCGTCGCAATACAGGCTTTCAGCAGCTCTTCAAGGTGCACCACGTCGAGGTATTCATCTGCGGAATGCTGTTGGTAATACGCTACTCCAAGGTTTAAGCATTCGGGAATGACTCCTGCATAAACCTTGGTATCAGTAAACACCCCACGATCGCTAAGACTGTACACCAGCCCTGCTTTCTTGAAAGAGTCCACGATAAAGCTGCCCGCCTCGTCCGAAGCACAGCGGAATCCCCCTTGGTGCGTAATAACTTCATAATCATTAGGTCGGTCGAAAGCAACTGCTCTGGAAAACTTCTTCAGCATGTCGCTGTAGTTCTGCAAGGTCGCACGGCAACCTATGCCCCCACGCTCTTCCCCTGTGTGGAAAATATACGTCCCCGGCACCTTCGCCTGGATCATTTTCAGCATCAGGTAAATCCCGGCACCGTCATCCGCACCAAGGCACCCGCTTACAGGCCCTTCCGTCGGCTTCCCCAGGAAAATGTGCCCCATCGTGCTGTCATAATTCAGCTTCTGGTGCGAACCGTCGCTTTCTTGTACGCTGTGCACCGTGTCGATATGGCACGAAAACAGAGTTTTCGACTTGCCGACGCTCACCGTAATGGTGCCTTCACCCTTGGTCAAAATCTCCGGCTCCGTGCCAAGGGTTTTCAGTTCCGCTGTCAACCACATGCGGAAATTCGTGTCCCCTACGCTGCCGTGAGCACGCTTGCTGCTCAGAATCCGCAGCAACAATTGGTCTGGCATCTCTGGGGCATCCGGACGAAGCAACAAGCCTTGTCGAACGTATTCACCTTTTACATATTCAGTCATGCTACCACCTCTTCAGTTTGAATTTTCGCCTTCCAGGCGAGATACACTTTATAAGTGAGCAACTCCTGTACATACTCGCTAGGCACAGGCTGCTCCCCCACAATTCGCCAGGATTTCTTAAGCATCGCAGGAGTCCTCTCGTAAGTAGAACACGTAGGGACTCTGCAGTTCAGCCACTCTTCCAAAGTCCTCAGCAGTTGAAGCTGCATAGTAAGGCTTCCGGACACCTTCTGCATAAGGGTATCGAAGTGATCTTCAAGTGTTTCGCTTTTGGCAATGGCCAAGACCTCACCTAAGAAGTTGACTGATTTGACCTTGCTAGCGAACTCCCACGCCCCTGAAATAGTTTGCACTATGTCGTGCAACTTCTGGTGCACCTTGCGACCCGTTGAAGTCTTTACATAACTTGCGCTCGGGTGGCAATAGTACCCCGCCACAGTTTTGCTGGACTTGTGCAACTTTACAGACTTCGCCGGTACTTGCGAGACGTGCAGAACTTGCGTTTCGCCATCTGCATCAACGTAGTAAGCGGCATCGACCTTGAGAATCACACCATCCTCACTTTCAATAGTGAGGATGGTCGCCTTGCTGTGCCAAGACTGATCGTCGTAGAACTCGCTCGCCAGGCGTACATACCCCGCTTGTTTACGGTTTGCTTCTGTGTCCAGAACCCAGCCGTAAGACCGTGCTCTGAAGACGTCCGTAGAGGTTGCCAAGACTGTACGTGACGCGTTCATGCTGACTCTCACATCGTTATACAGGTCACAACCATCTTCACGCAGCATGGCAGACAGCCCCACAATATTGCTCGTCGCCACCTTGTGAATTTGCCCGTCGTACCAGAAGTCGGAAGCGGGATCGACCAAGCTTGACTTGGCCAGCCCGTCAAATGCGTCTATGTATTTGAACGTACTACTGTCTGTGTTGCGCAGCCTCACTTTTCCACTAGTAGTAGGCCCGTAGAACATGCTGGACTCTCTACCCCTCAGGGCATTGATTGTGGCCCTACCCACTACCGTCAACTGGTAATCAATCAAGACTGTAGAAGCGTTATCCTCGCCACCGCGATGACCGTCCCCGTCCAAGTAGGGAATTACGTAGTAGTCTTCTCCCACTGGGACGGTATTAAGCTTAGCCCCTACAAGGTTTCCTCGCACGTAGCCGTTCTTCTCAAGGCGCTTCTTCAGCTTCCCGTTGTCGGGGTAGCAGCGAATCCAACGCTTATCAGTTTCTGAGGCGTGGTACACGATGCAACGCTCTGTCACGGCACCTTCCGCGTTGCGAATAACCGCCATTTTGATTTCGGGAGTCCAGTAAGCCTCTGTGGGGTGGTGCCCTCCAAGGCTCCAGGCTCCAGGCATTTTTGACATGCAGGCAGCGGAAGCAGCCCCGCTTACGTAGACTTCTGTCAAGTCCTTTCCTTCAAGGAACTCCACCTCGTTGACCACTTCTGCCAGATGCTCTGATACAAGCTTTTGGATGTAGTTGTCCGAGGCAATCGGCAACATGCGACTGAAAAAGCGACCGGGCGACATTTTCAATTGACGATCTGCTTCACCTGACGCCTTGTCCGGCGTGAACGCCACCATCGTCCGGTCTTCAACGGAAATGTGCGCAAACACCCGCTTGAAACACAGGTGGCTTTCAAGCGCATCTGTCACCTCGTAAACTTGGTAATAAATCCGCATGGCCTCCCGTTCAGCCCACCAAACAGCCTGTCCCACTTCCGTGTATTTTTCAGCCGTCTTGTGGTCGATTAATCCAAGTTCATCCCACTCTTTCTTTGTGATCTTACCTTTAAGCGCTTGCATGATCTTGCCTTTCAAGTTTGCAGGGGCACGAGGCCCCTGCTGTGGTTTCACTTATTTCTTGGCGCGAGCAATTGCCCGTGCTTTCGCTGCTTCATCGCTTGCCCAACCAAGGCGGACTCGGCTTTTCCCCAGGGTCGTCCGCACCTCTATTTGGCAAGCGTCCGTCTTCGTCTTGCTGAAGGTGGACTTGGCGGGGGCCTTGGTAGTCTTGGGGGCTGCCTTGGGAGAAGCCGCCTTCTTAGCGGGAGAAGCCGCCTTCTTAGCGGGAGAAGCCGCCTTCTTAGCGGGAGAAGCCGCCTTCTTAGCGGGAG
>JACCDG010573983.1_pt1 | contig 64414 bp, 63 predicted proteins | sample 7442471 | NCBI WGS metagenome assembly JACCDG01 (sample SAMN15323444, study PRJNA562643) | freshwater metagenome | isolation source: river surface water | place: USA:Blue River Watershed | collected 2017-08-17 | reverse complement strand
GCGGGGCTAAAAAGAAGGCTGCACCAGCAGAAGCTCCCGCAGCAGAAGCTCCCACAGCAACAACTGAAGAATCAACTGCATCAGAATAAGAAAATGTTGATAAATTATCATTTGAAAGGCAGGTCATTTGACACTGCCTTTTTTATTTTGTAAAAAATTAGCAAATGCCCACTCAAGAAACAAATACGGTCCCTGCAGTCCTGGTGCTGGAAGACGGAATGGTTTTTCACGGAAAGTCTTTTGGAAAAATCGGGACCACCTCAGGTGAGCTGTGTTTCAACACGGGAATGACCGGTTACCAAGAAGTCTTTACCGATCCCAGTTATTATGGGCAGGTGCTGATCATGAACAATGTTCATACTGGAAATTATGGTGTGAAGCCTGAAGATGTGGAGAGCGATACTGTCAAAATCAAAGGATTGATAGGAAGAAACCTGGAAGAGAAATACAGCAGGCTCATGGCGAATGATTCACTGCAGCATTATCTCCTTGAGCAAAACATAGTTGCAATCCAAGATGTCGACACGCGCGCACTCGTAACGCACATACGTGAAAAAGGTGCGATGAACTGCATCATATCATCTGAAATAACTGATATTCAGCAATTGAAGCATACATTGAAAGAGGTGCCTTCCATGGACGGGCTCGAACTTGCTTCTCTTGTAACGACAGACAAGGTGTATCACGTGGGTGACCCTGCTGCATCCATCAGAATAGCAGTATTGGATTTCGGTGTGAAGAGAAACATCATCAAATGCATGGCAGACAGGGGAGCATATGTCCGTGTACATCCTGCTAAAACTTCTTTCGAAGAGCTGATGCAATTTGAGCCCCATGGTTTCTTTATTTCCAATGGTCCTGGTGATCCATCAACCATGTCATATGCAGTTGAAACCGTCAAGAAAATATTGGAAACCAAGAAACCTGTATTTGGTATTTGCCTCGGGCATCAGCTTTTGGCACTTGCGAACGATATTCCGACATTCAAAATGCATCACGGTCACCGTGGCTTGAACCATCCTGTTAAAAATCTGATGACCGGACTCTGTGAAATCACTACACAGAATCATGGCTTTGCTGTTGACCCGGAAGCCGTGAGAAAATCCGACAAAATTGAAATCACACATATCAATTTGAACGATGATTCTATTGAAGGAATACGTTTAAAAGACAGACCTGCTTTTTCGGTACAATATCATCCAGAAGCCACTCCTGGTCCGCATGACAGCCGATACCTCTTTGATGATTTTATTCAATTGATCAATAATAACTAGATTTGCTCCATTGAAAAAGATCACCATCATCAACGGTCCCAATCTCAATCTGCTGGGCAAAAGAGAAACATCTGTTTACGGATCAGAATCTTTTGAATCCTTTTTAGAGAAATTAAAAACTGCCAATCCGGATGTTGACATTAATTATGTGCAAAGCAACATAGAAGGAGAATTGATCGATGCAGTTCAAAAATTTGGTTTTTCTGGGAATGGCATCATCATCAATCCTGGAGGATATACGCACACATCAGTTGCTTTGGGGGATGCGATCGCAGCAGTTTCTGTACCAGTCATTGAAGTGCATATTTCGAATATCCATGCGAGGGAGGAGTTCAGAAAGATTTCCCATATCTCCGCAAAGGCAAGAGGAACCATTGCAGGCCTGGGCCTCGACGGTTATGCCTTGGCCCTTGATTATCTACAACGTCTTTGATATTTTTACTTTGACATCCCGGCTCTGATCACATTCAGTGCTCCACCTGCCTTGAACCACTCGATCTGTTGTTCATTGTAGCTATGGTTGGCTTGAATGGTATCTGATGATCCGTCTTTGTGATGCAATACTACTTCCAACGCTTTTCCTGCTGTGAAACTGGTGAGTCCAACTACATCAATGCTGTCATCCTCCTGTATCTTGTTGTAATCATCCTTGTTTGCAAATGTCAATGCCAGCATTCCTTGCTTTTTAAGGTTGGTTTCATGAATGCGAGCGAATGATTTAACCATCACCACACGTACACCAAGGTGGCGAGGTTCCATGGCAGCGTGTTCTCTGGAAGAACCTTCACCATAGTTTTCATCACCAATCACAATCGAGCCAATATTGGCAGCCTTGTAGGCTCTTTGTGTGGAAGGAACTGTTCCGTATTCTCCTGTCAATTGATTTTTAACGGAATCAGTTTTATCATTGAAGAAGTTGACTGCCCCAATCAGCATGTTGTTGCTGATATTGTCCAGGTGACCGCGGAATTTCAACCAAGGTCCAGCCATTGAAATATGGTCAGTAGTACATTTCCCTTTTGCTTTGATCAGCAGCTTCAAACCTTTCAAATCAGTTCCTTCCCAGGCTGCAAAAGAGTAGAGCAGCTGCAAACGCTTGCTGTCTTCCTTTACATTGATTTGAACCTTGCTGCCATCCTCAGCTGGAGCCTGGTACCCTGCATCTTCAACTGAAAAACCTTTTTTGGGCAATTCATCTCCTGAAGGTGGATCCAATTTTACCTGCTCGCCCTTTTCATTGGTGAGGGTATCGGTGATGGGATTGAATGTTAGATCACCTGCGATGGCGAGTGCGGTGACCAACTCAGGACTCGCAACGAAAGCGAGGGTATTGGGATTTCCGTCTGCTCTCTTCGCAAAATTTCTATTGAAAGAATGTACGATGGTATTGCGCTCTTGTTTCTCAGCACCCATGCGATCCCACATACCAATGCAAGGTCCACATGCATTGGCAAATACCGTTGCTCCGATCTGAGCAAAAGTATCAAGGTATCCATCGCGTTCGATGGTGTAACGTACGAGTTCTGATCCGGGTGTTATGGTGAATTCAGCTTTTGTTTTCAACCCTTTTTCTGCTACTTGTTTCGCAAGACTCACCGCGCGGCTGATGTCTTCGTAAGAAGAGTTGGTGCAACTTCCGATCAAACCAACTTCCACTTTGGTAGGCCAGTTGTTTTTGGCAGCAGCTTCTTTCATTTGAGAAATGGGAGTAGCCAAATCTGGTGTAAATGGACCGTTCAAGTGAGGCTCCAATTCACTCAAATTGATCTCGATGACTTTATCAAAATATTTTTCTGGATTTGCATATACTTCTGGATCGCCAGTTAAGTATGATTTTACCTGATCTGCAGCATCAGCCACTTCAGATCTTCCTGTTGAACGCAGGTATCTGGCCATGCTTTCATCATATCCAAATGTGGATGTCGTCGCTCCAATCTCAGCACCCATGTTGCAAATGGTTCCTTTACCGGTACAACTCATGCTGGTGGCACCTTCTCCAAAATATTCAACAATGGCATTGGTTCCTCCTTTTACGGTCAGAATGCCTGCAACCTTCAGAATGACATCTTTGGGAGATGTCCATCCATTCAACTTGCCTGTCAACTTAACGCCAATCAATTTAGGCATCAGCAATTCCCAGCTCAATCCCGCCATGACATCACATGCATCAGCACCACCCACACCAATGGCAATCATACCCAATCCACCTGCATTCACAGTATGAGAATCGGTTCCAATCATCATCCCGCCTGGGAATGCATAGTTTTCCAACACCACCTGGTGGATGATTCCAGCTCCAGGTTTCCAAAATCCGATTCCATATTTATTGGAAATAGAGGAGAGGAAATTATATACTTCATCATTTTCAGTGATGGCTTTCTGCAAATCTGCCTTGCTTTCGTCTTTCGCCACAATCAAATGGTCGCAGTGCACCGTTGAAGGAACGGCTACTTTCTTCCTGCCGGTTGTATCAAATTGCAACAATGCCATTTGAGCGGTAGCGTCCTGCATGGCAACCCTGTCGGGAGCAAAATCCACGTAGGCTTTTCCCCTCTCAAAATCTTTGATGTCAACTCCTTTCCACAAGTGCGCGAAAAGAATTTTCTCCGCAAGCGTGAGAGGTCTTCCCAAAGCTTTTTTGGCAGCATCTACTTTTGCGGGCATTTCACTGTACGTCTTCTTGACGAGGTCTAAATCGAATACCATGGCATATATTTTTAGGCACCGCAAAATTAATCATTTCGGAAGCCCTTACCAACTGTTCGTGGAATAAAGGGGATTTTTTATATTTGATACATGAACAAAATGAGGGACTTCATCGAATGGCATGTTTTTGGGGTGTGTACCCGCATCGGGGAGCTCTTCGGGATCCCTACAACGACCATCCGTAAGTACTTCATATACATATCATGCCTTACGTTTGGGTCTCCCGCCATTTTCTATCTCATATTCGCTTTCTGGATGAATATCAAGCGCTATTTCATTGAGTCCAGGCGAAATCCCGTCCGGTATAACTAAAGGACAGATTTCCGAATTTTTACAAGTTGTTTCAACAAATCCTCCAATAAATCAAGTTTCAGCATATTGGCTCCATCACTCAATGCGTTGGAAGGATCTGGATGTGTCTCAATGAATACACCATCAGCTCCTGTTGCAATGGCTGCTTTTGCAATGGTAGAGATCATTGTTGGATTTCCTCCGGTAACGCCCGATGATTGATTGGGTTGCTGAAGGGAATGTGTGCAATCAACCACCACCGGAACACCGTGTGACTGCATGATGGGAATATTTCTGTAATCTACGATGAGATCCTGGTACCCGAATGTGGTACCTCTTTCCGTCAGCATCGCTTTTTGGTTTCCTGTTTTTCTCACTTTGTCAACTGCAAATCTCATTGCTTCCCCGCTTACAAATTGTCCCTTTTTGATGTTGACAATTTTTCCGGTATCACCAGCTGCATGCAACAGATCGGATTGTCTGCAGAGAAAGGCTGGAATTTGAAGGATGTCGACATATGCTGCAGCTTTGGATGCCTCATCTGCGGAATGTACATCGGTGGTGACGGGTAATTGAAATTGTTTTCCTGTTTGCTTTAGCAATGTGAGTGCTTCCACATCACCAATCCCTGAAAAAGAATCTGCACTGGTGCGATTTGCTTTTCTGTATGACCCCTTGAATACAAGGGGGATGCCCAGTTGTTTGCAAAGCGTGGCTACCTTGGTTGCAACGGTCTCCAAAAGCGCCTGATTTTCAACCACACAAGGACCAGCAATCAGAAAAAAAGAGTTTCTGTCATAGTCCTGCTCACGGAACAGTTCGGCCAAAAAATTTTGCATGTCGCAAAGATAAGAGGCCCTTAATAACTAAGTTTGCGAAATAAGATTGTTTCATGAAAAAAGAGAAAATCCTGGTCATTGGAGCATGCGGACAAATTGGCGTTGAACTTACCCTGGCATTGCGGAAAATATACGGGGGCTCCAATGTTGTTGCATCTGACCTGAGAGAGGAAAACGATTTGCTCAAAGGAACAGGTCCCTATGTGAGCATCGATGTAATGAACAAAGAAATGTTGCATGTGCAGGTGATCAGACAAAACATCACCCAGGTTTATCTATTGGCAGCCATCCTCTCTGCAACAGGTGAAAAGAATCCGCCACTTGCATGGCATTTGAATACACAATCTCTGCTGAATGTGCTTGATATTGCCAAAGAGGAAAAATTATCAAAGGTCTATTGGCCAAGCAGCATTGCAGTATTCGGACCAACATCACCGAAGGATAATTGTCCACAGCAAACCATCATCGAACCGACAACAGTTTATGGCATCAGCAAGTACGCGGGAGAATTCTGGTGCAACTATTTCTATCACCGTTATGGAGTGGATGTGAGAAGCATCAGGTACCCGGGACTCATCAGCTATAAATCTGCACCGGGTGGGGGAACCACTGATTATGCTGTAGAAATATTCCACGAGGCAAAAGAAAAAAAGAAATACACTTCTTTTCTGGAGGCTGGAACGAAACTGCCCATGATGTACATGCCAGATGCAATCAGGGCAACCATCGAATTGATGGAAGCGCCGGCAGAGAAAATATCAGTGAGAACCTCTTACAACCTCGCTGCGATGAGTTTTTCCCCAGAGGAAATTGCTGGATCCATACAGAAAGTAATTCCCGGATTCCAGATCAACTACAAGCCAGATTATAGGCAACAAATTGCCAACAGCTGGCCGCAAAGCATTGATGATTCAACAGCACGTACAGATTGGGGATGGAAGCACGAATATGACTTAGTCAAGATGACCCAAGACATGCTGCAAAATATATGAACATGAAAAATTTGATACTTCTTTTTATTGTCACCGGATGTTTTTTGGACGCATCCTCTCAGACCATATCCAATCAATTGAGGGCCCAAATCATTCGTGCAGATGGACGTCATGTGGTATTCAATATCGATGAAAAGAAAAATGGACAACAACTTGAATGGGTTATTAAAAATGCGGATGAACGTATCCTTGTAAAGGATTTCCGCCAAACCAAAGATTCTTTGCTGGTTGCCATGCCATTTTTTGGCGCTGAACTTTTTTTGAAAAAAACTGCATCTGGATTTACCGGTCAATGGAAAAAAGCCGGATCAAAAGGAGATGTTTTCATGCCGATTGAAATCAAAAAAGCTGCACATCGTTACCAATTTCCTGCATCTTCCAGAAAGATCAATCTGACGGGAAGGTGGCGTGCCTCCTTTGTCAATGCAGAGGGCAAGCAATCAGATGCCATTGCAGAGCTCAAACAGTCGGGCAGCAAATTAACCGGAAGTATTCTCACTACAACAGGCGATTACAGATTTTTAGAAGGTGTTGCCAATGGTGATTCACTGGTTATGTCGACTTTTGACGGAACACATGCATTCTATTTCTCTGCTGCCATTAGCAAAGAGGGGGCATTGGTGAATGGAGTTTTTGCAAGTGGAGCTACCTCCCTCGAAACATGGAATGCAACAAGAGATGCCAACATAGAACTCGATGAAACAAATGTCCTGATGCGTGTGAAAGAACCTGCTCAGCCATTGAATTTCAGTTTTCCTGATCTGGATGGTAAAATGGTCTCGATCAATGATCTGCGCTTCAAAAACAAAGTAGTAGTGATTCAAATCATGGGATCCTGGTGTCCTAATTGCATGGATGAAACAGCATTCCTAAGCAAATACTACAACGAGCATCCCTCCATGGGAGTGGAGGTCATCGGACTCGCTTATGAGTACTCAACTGATTTTGAAAAAGCGAGAACAAGCCTGATGCGGTTTAAAAATAAATTCAACGTTCAGTATCCCATGCTCATAACTGGTGTTACATCCAATGATCCGTTGCGGACTGAAAAAACGCTTCCTCAGATGACTTCCATCAGGGCATTCCCGTCCATGATCATCCTGGGCAAGGATGGACAGGTTAAAAAAACACATGCGGGATATTCGGGTCCGGCTACAGGTGTTCATCATGAAAAATTCAAACATGAATTTGATGAGCTCATCAAAAAGTTGGTGAAAGAATAATGACTGTTATTGAATCAAAGTAATGATTGCTTTCAGGTATTTTGCATCTATTTCATCAAAACTGTTGTATTGTTCGCTGTCAACATCCAATACACCTACCAGTTTATTTTTTAGTTGAAAGGGAACAACTATTTCACTTTTTGATTGGCTGCTGCAGGCAATATGCCCTGGAAATGCATCCACATCTGGAACAATGATCGTTTCATTCTTTTCCCAACTTGTTCCGCAGACACCTTTGCCTTTTCGGATCCTTGTGCAGGCAATGGGTCCCTGGAATGGACCAAGTACCAATTCGTCTCCTTCAATCAAATAAAATCCCACCCACCAAAAATCAAATTGTTGCTTAAGTGCTGCAGCAACATTGGCCAGATTGGCAATGAGGTTTTGCTCTCCATCTACCAATGCTTGGATCTGCGGCAACAGCTGCTGGTATTTTTCTTCCTTGTTTCCGGTTGCGATGATCAAATCCTCTGCCATCAATTTTATTTTACCAAATCTGCAATTGTTTTATTGTCAAGTACCTTGAGTGTTGCATCTCGTACCAGTACCATTGTGTCATGCAATCCGCAATGTTTTTCGTCACAATTTTTACATCTTTCGTAAAAATAGAGACTCGCACAAGGCAGCATGGCAATGGGACCTTCAATTTTTCGGATGATATCAGACAGGGGTGTCTTCAATGCATTTTGTTTGATGTAATATCCTCCGCCTTTTCCTTTCTTGCTTTCAAGAATATTTGATTTTCTGAGTTCTAAAAGGATGTTCTCAAGAAATTTCAGGGGAATTTTTTTCTTCTTTGAAATATCAGCGATGAGCATCGGTCCTTCGTCCTTGTGTTCAGCCAGATACATCAAAGCCTGGAATGCATATTGTGTTTTCTTGTTCAGCATGGAGCATTAATTTCCAAATCCAAGTACATCTTTCATGGTAAAGATACCTTTTCTTGTCGCAATAAATTCTGCCGCCATTACTGCACCCAAAGCAAATCCATCGCGGCTGTGTGCCTCATGGATGATTTTTATTTCATCAACAGGTGAGGAGTAAGTTACCTCATGCAGTCCCGGGTATGGATCAATTCGCTCGCTTTTGATGAACAACTCATCTTTCGATGCAGGAGCATCATTTACCCAGCTTGATTTGCTCGAATGATTAGCGAGTATTTGCTCGGCGATTGTGATGGCAGTGCCACTGGGTGCGTCTTTTTTCTGCGTATGATGAATTTCCTTGATCGCAACTTCGTATTGATGTTTACCCTCCATCAATTGGGCCAGTTTTTTATTTACTTCAAAAAAGATATTGACCCCAATGCTGAAATTGCTTGTATATAAAAAACTTCCTTTTTTGTTGTTGCACATGGATTCAACGTCCGTCAAATGTTCAAGCCAACCTGTTGAGCCGCTTACAACCGGTGTATTCCATTCAATGCATTTGATGATGTTGTTGTACGCTGTGTGGGGACCTGTAAATTCTATTGCTACATCAATATCTTTCAAATTTTGTTCGTTGAAATCATCCAGGTTTTGAAGATCAATTTTCAATTTCACATGGTGCCCTCTTTGAATGGCAACCTGCTCGATGGTCTTGCCCATTTTTCCATATCCGATCAAAGCAATATTCATGTCTTGATGTTTTTAAAAATGTAATGTAGCTGTCATGCCAAATCCCTGCTGCCAGGTCCTTGTACTTGGTTTTACACTCAAGCTAAGGTCATCTGAAATGTTGAATGTCCTCAGGTGCCCATCAACAGTTGCATCTACGATGTTTAATCCCCACATCAGCAGCAGATCCAATACAGAGAAGTCCATATTTTTTCTAAAACTGTTTCTGTATGATTTCAAAGCCTCTGTTGAAATGGGTTGAAGTTCGCGTGCAATGTTTTTGAAATTGGCTGTATCATTGGTGACTCTCACCGTATAGGCAAACCTGGTTTTACTGTACCAATCACTGTTGTATTTGAATGTAGATACCGGTATGGCCAAAGCGCCATATACCAATGGTAACTTCCAGTATTTTTTGTTGTAGATCTGACCGAGTCCGGGTAGAATGGCTGACCTGAGGGCTGCTTTTGCAGCGATGGATCTGACTTTTTTAGCTGTATCTGCGATGGGTTTGTCTGCAGGTTTGGATTGCGCGAAATTGTACGTCGTGTTGAAAACGACGAGTGATGTACAAAGAAGAATGAATTTGTTGAATGAACATGCAATCATCAGTGTATGGTTACTTTCATCTTATCCAATAAACTGTTCAGTTCTTCGACTGAGAAATACTCCAATATGATTTTTCCTCTACCAGTAGAATGATGCTCCAGTTTCACTTTGGTTCCGAGCTGTGAAGCAATTTGCTGCTGGATATGGTTGAAATTGTTTTTGGGTGCGGCTGTATGTTCTTTCTTTTTGGAAGGCTTGTAGAGTTGCTTGACAAGGTCTTCTGTTTGTCTGACAGAAAGTTTTTTAGCAACGATGGTATTGAAAACGAACAATTGTTTTTCCACTTCTCCTGCATTGATCAATGCTCTTGCGTGCCCCATGCTCAAGGTGCCATTTCTTACAGCAACAATGATGTCTGGCGGCAACTTTAACATCCGAATGTAATTAGATACAGTACTTCTGTCCATGCCCATTCTTGTTGCAACTTCCTCCTGCGTCATGGCGCATTCGTCCATCAGACGCTGGTATCCGAGTCCGATTTCAATGGCATTCAAATTTTCTCTCTGCAAATTTTCGAGCAGTGCAAGTTCAAGGACTTGTTTGTCGTCCGCTTCTCGAACATAGGCTGGTACATCTTTCAGTCCCGCGAGCTTCGCCGCCCTCCATCTTCTCTCTCCGGCAATCAATTTGTATTTGCCGTTGCTGAGCGGTGTCACAGTCAGTGGTTGAATGATATCGTGCTGACGCATTGATTGGGCAAGATCCTCAATGGCTTTTTGATCAAAATCTTGTCGAGGTTGCCTAGGGTTGGGAACAATATCTGTAAGTGCAATTCGGCTGACGGAAGTGTTTTTTGAAACCACTTCTGACTTCAGAGATCCCGTAACCGGATTTTTCAATTCAGTATCGATGCTTCCCAACAGAGATCTGATTCCCCTGTTCAGTGCATCTTTTTTATTGGATGGATTATTGCTCATCTTCTAAGTTTAAAGTTCTTTCTTCCTCTTTGATCTTTGTCAGGTTATTTTTTTGCAGGATCTCTTTTGCGAGGTTGAGGTAATTGACCGCACCTTTGCTGTCGGCATCGTATAATATGACAGGCTTTCCTACGCTGGGTGCTTCACTCAATCTGGAATTTCTGTGAATCAGCGTATCGAAAACCATCTCTTCGAAATGCTTTCTCACTTCACTCACAATCTGATTGCACAATCTCAAACGCACATCATACATGGTCATCAGAATGCCTTCGATAGAAAGGGAGGTGTTGAGTCTGTTCTGAACAATCTTGATGGTATTGAGCAATTTGCCCAATCCCTCCAACGCAAAAAATTCTGCCTGTACCGGAATGACAACCGAATCAGCTGCTACGAGTGCATTGACGGTAATGAGACCGAGGGAAGGAGAACAATCAATTACGATGAAGTCGTATTCGTTTCTCAAATCATCCAAAATGGTTTTGATGACGTTTTCTCTGTTGGGATAATTGATCATTTCAAGTTCAGCACCCACCAGGTCAATATGAGAGGGAATCAGGTCAAGGTTGGGAATTTCAGTTTTCAGGATGGTATCCCTTGCTTTGGCGTCACCCACCATGCAATCATAGATGCTTTGTTGAACATTCTGAAGATCGAAGCCAACTCCGGAGGTACTGTTTGCCTGTGGGTCGGCATCTACCAGCAGGGTTTTGTACTCAAGCACCGCAAAACTTGCCGCCAGGTTGATGGCCGTTGTTGTTTTTCCAACTCCACCTTTCTGATTCGCGACGCCTATGATTCTGGCCATTGATTTTCAGCTTTTTGTTAAAATGACAGGATGACAAATTTACAATTTCGGCACCATTTTAGGGAACATAATGGCTAAAATAATGTTAGAGTAGCAGGCATTAAACAATAGTTATCAACATGAAAAGGCTCCTGGGTTCGTGGATTTTCATCATTACCATGGTTTTGATTGATTTGTATGTGTTTCAATCACTCAAATTGGTTACAGCCTCCCTTTCGCCCAAGCTGCGTTTGGTCATTCATGCAGCTTACTGGAGCTTTACTGTTGCAGCGATCATCCTCTTTCTGATCATTCCCTACATACAATTTGAGTCACTTCCGGCATTTGTCAGGGTCTACGTCATTGCCATTTTGTTTGGATTTTTCATCGCAAAATTCATCGCCATGATTTTCTTCCTGGTGGATGATGCAAGAAGGTTGCTGCAATGGGGAGGTGTCAAAACATACCAGCTGGTCAAAGGTGAATCAACCCCAACCGATGCAATCAGTCGATCCTTGTTTTTATCATGGCTTGGCATAGGAGTAGGTGGTGGTCTGTTTGGGACGCTCTTGTATGGATTTGGGAATAAATACCGTTACCGCATTGAAAAGGCAAAGATTCAATCTGATAAAATCCCTGCTGCCTTCAAGGGATTGAAGATTGTACAAATCTCAGATATACACAGCGGGAGTTTGGATGATCTTGAGGCTGTGAAGAAGGGTATCCAAAAAATAAATGATCTGCAACCGGATGTTATTTTCTTCACCGGCGATCTTGTCAACAACATGGCAAAAGAGATGGAAGACAAAATCGCAGTTTTTTCTTCTCTGAAAGCACCATTGGGTGTATTCAGTATTTTGGGAAACCACGATTATGGAGATTATGTTTCATGGCCCAGTGCAGATGCTAAAAAAGAAAACCTCGACAAACTGAAAAGCATACATGCAGCAATGGGGTGGAGATTGCTGCTCAATGAACATGTTGCACTTGAAAAAGATGGTGCATCCATTGGATTGATCGGAATAGAAAATTGGGGTGCACGTGCAAACTTTGCCAAGTATGGAGATCTCAAAAAAGCTTATCAGGGTGCCGATCAATATCCATTCAAAATATTGTTGAGCCACGATCCCAGTCACTGGGATGCAGAAGTTTGCAAGCATTATGGGGATATTGATTTGATGCTGTCCGGCCACACACATGGCATGCAATTCGGCGTGGAGATTCCAGGGTTTAGATGGAGTCCCGTTCAGTATGTGTACAAACAGTGGGGCGGACTATATAAGAAAGGCGATCAGCATTTGTATGTCAACCGTGGATTTGGATTCCTAGGTTATCCAGGAAGGGTAGGCATATTGCCGGAGATTACCCTGATTGAACTTGCCTGATTTAACAGTTCTTTCATAAAATCAGTGTAACTTTCTCTGCGAAATCGGGTCTTACCAACAACCGAACACGACAATCAATGCTGCGCAGCTTCCCACTTTCCCTTCTCCTGCTATTTTTATTTTTTCAGCATGTGAATGCCCAGGAAAACAATCAGTCGCTTGCAACCAAAGATGATTTTTCTTTTCTTAAAAACGATAGCCTGATCAATGAGTTGAGGGGAATGCTCGATTCATTGCGCACACAAAAAAGTTTTTTTTCGGTAACCACATCATTCAGCAACAGGCTTTTCAGCACCAACAACAATGTGCTGAATGCACAGCAATCTTCAACAGGTGCAACCGCTTTTATTCCAAGCGTATCTTATTTCCATAAATCCGGCTTGGGGATTGGGGTCATGGGATATGTCAGAAACATCGATAATGCAGTCAGATGGTACCAAACAGCCATTACTCCATCATATGATAAAGTAGCAAAGAAACTGATGTATGGAATTTCATATTCCTACTACGCAAAATCAAAACTGCAGGATCCGAGTCGAATAACGCCATTCAATCATGATGTATACGGATATATCCAAGGTCGTACAACCTGGCTGAGACCCTCTTTTTCTATTGGGTATGGCGATGGAAATTATATGGATAGTTATGTTGTTCCCAGAAGACTACCCAATGGAATGGTTATGAATGTCCTTGACACCTACAAAGTGCATATCAGAGATCTCTCCATCAATACAGGCGTTTCGCACTCATTTGTAAAATCTTCTTTTTTGATGAAAAATGATTTGTTCAGCTTCATGCCTCAAATCAGCATCATATCAGGAATACAATCAACCAGCTCGGAAAGTATCAAGTTGAGAGAGAGATTTAGAAATGAGGTCGAGGATAGAAAACGCATGGAACAATTTTACAGAGTCAATCAATCTGCAGGAAGTGGATTCGGAATCAGAACGGCCGCTGTCTCTGCCAATATTTCCTGGTTCAAAGATGCGATCTCCATCTCCACAGGATATTTTCTAGGATATTATTTTCAATCTACATCCACCAACAAGTTTTCCAATATTTTTAATATAACTGCAGGTGTCACATTTTGATGTAGCTGTATACCAAAGAATAAACTGTATTTTTGAATAAATTAAAACACCGAATTATGAAAAGGATATTTTCATTGCTTTTATTATCATGCGCCTTTATTCAGGTCCATGCTCAAGGATTGAAATTGGGCATCAAGGCAGGTGGGAACTTTACCACCAATACCAGTGCTTCATTTCAAGAAAATTACAAAGGCGGATTTCATGCTGGTTTGTTTGCCAGGATCAAAGCATCTGAAATTGTAGGGGTTCAAGTGGAGGGATTGATCAGCTCTGTCAAACTCAGTGTTACACCGAATACGGCTGTATTCAGAAATGGATTGACTGACCTCAAAGCAACCTATATTCATATACCTATTTTGCTCAATATCAGTCCTGTGCCTTTGATCTCCATCCAGGCTGGTCCACAGATTGGCATGACCATCAGTCAAACCAAAGATGCCCTCAGAGTAGGGGGAGATGCCCTGAAGAACAAAGATTTCAGCATGCTTGCTGGCGTACAGTTGAATCTTTCAAAATTGAGTGTATTTGGGAGGTATTCGTTTGGTTTGTCAGAAATAAATGTTGCCACCGTGCAGGATTCCTGGAAATCAAAAATGCTCCAGGCAGGGGTTGGTATTTCACTCTAAAAAGTATTTTTTCAATATTTAAAGCCCTGATAATTCATCAGGGCTTTTTTGTTGGCATCAAACTTGACCTAATAGGTGTACATTCAACAGCGTACCCTGTTTCAGGGTCTTGGGTGACATATTGTCGTAAAGAATATATTATGGGATTGAATTTAAACTTATTGCCTCAGGAGGAAGAATTGGACTTTATGCCCATTATTCCGCTGAACGAGGGAGATGACAATGGTGAAAAACTTGTTTTGCCAAAGGAATTACCGCTTTTACCGCTCAGAAATACTGTGCTTTTTCCGGGTGTAGTCATACCTATTACCGTTGGCAGGGACAAGTCCATCAAGGCCATTGAGGAGGCATACAAGACTGACAAATTAGTAGGCGTACTTTCTCAAAAAGACAGCAATATCGAAGATCCTGGTGTTGGTGATTTGGTGGGGATCGGCACGGTTGCCAAAATCGTCAAGCTGATCAAAATGCCAGACGGTGGAACAACCGCTATTTTACAAGGGAAAAAAAGATTTCAACTGATCAGCATCAGCGCCGAGGATCCATTTTTCAAGGGGGTGGTAGAAGCGTTGGATGAACAGGTGGTCACAGATGATCAATCTTTTCAGGCATCTGTCTCGTCTATCAAAGACCTTGCTGCACAGATCATCCAACTCTCTCCCAATATACCGACAGAGGCCTCCATCATTTTGCGCAATATTGAAAATCCTGCCTTCCTGATTCATTTTGTGGGAAGCAATTTGAATTGTGAATTGGCAGATAAGCAAGATTTGCTGGAAATGAATGACATGCGGCAGCGCGCTGAACTTCTGTTGAAGCTCTTGCAAAAAGAATTGCAGTTTGCAGAATTAAAAAACAAGGTAACGACCAAAACCAAGACAGAACTTGACAAACAACAGCGGGAATATTTTCTACAGCAGCAATTGAAAAGCATCAAAGAGGAATTGGGTGGTGACAGCAATGACCGTGAAATTCAGGAGATGAAGAAAAAAGCTGAGTCCAAGAAATGGTCAGTTGCCGCGAAAGAGTTGTTTCAAAAAGAAATTGAAAAGTTGGAACGCATGCATCCCAGCACACCCGATTATTCAACCGTTTACAATCATGTTGATTTGATGTTGGATCTTCCATGGGATGATTGCACAACTGATAGCTATGATTTGAAAAAGGCCAAGAAGGTGCTGGACAAGGATCATTATGGAATGGAAAAGATCAAAGAAAGAATTCTTGAATACCTGGCCGTGTTGAAGTTGAAAGGCGATATGAAAAGTCCGATTCTCTGCTTTGTGGGTCCCCCAGGCATCGGAAAAACCTCTCTCGGTAAAAGCATCGCGAGTGCCATTGGAAGAAAGTATGTCCGTTTCAGTTTAGGTGGACTGCATGACGAAAGTGAAATCAGGGGGCACCGGAAAACATACATTGGTGCGATGCCGGGCAGGATTCTTCAATCCATTCGAAAAGTGAAATCATCCAACCCTGTGATGATTTTGGATGAGATAGATAAAGTGGGAAAAGATTTCAGAGGTGATCCTTCATCCGCATTGCTTGAAGTATTGGATCCTGAGCAGAACAACAGTTTTTATGATAACTACCTGGAGCTTGAATACGATCTGAGCCGTGTGCTTTTTATCGCAACTGCAAATGATATTCAAAGCATTCAGCCTGCATTGAGAGATCGATTGGAAATCATTGATCTCACTGGATATGCCGTGGAAGAAAAAGAAAAGATTGCACAAACACATTTGCTGCCAAAGCAAAAAGAATTGCATGGACTCAAGGATCAGGATCTTAAAATGAATCAGCAGGTCATGACCTATTTGATTGAGAACTACACGAGGGAAAGTGGTGTGCGCGAACTGGATCGGCAATTGGCCAGCATCATGCGTAGCTATGCAAAAGATCTCGCTTTGCAAGGCAAGGTAAAATCTGTTATTTCTCAAACAGATGTTACCAGAGTGTTGGGAAAACCAAAATATTCCAATGAAATCTACAAGACAGCGAACATGCCTGGCGTCGCAGTTGGTTTGGCATGGACATATGTGGGCGGCGATATCCTTTTCATTGAAACAACGTTGAGCGATGGGAAAGGTGATCTGCAGCTGACAGGAAACCTGGGAACGGTCATGAAAGAAAGTGCATCCACTGCTTACACCTATTTGCAGGCAAATGCAAAGAAAATGGGTATTGATGCAGACTTGTTTAAAAAGAAAAACATCCACATACATGTTCCGGAAGGGGCAGTGCCGAAAGACGGTCCAAGCGCCGGTATCACCATGATGACTGCTTTGGCATCGGCGTTTACATCCAGAAAAGTAAAACCATTCCTGGCTATGACAGGTGAAATCACCTTGCGTGGACAGGTATTGCCGGTGGGAGGCATCAAAGAGAAAGTATTGGCTGCAAAAAGAGCAGGGTTGAAAGAAATCATTCTTTGTTGGCAAAATGAAAAAGATGTTCAGGAGATCAATGCTGAATTCATCAAAGGAATGCGCTTTCATTATGTAAAGACCATGCAACAGGTCCTTGAATTGGCGCTGGTTTAATTTTATATATTCACCGCATCGGTTTAAATTCGGGCATGCGATTTTTTGCATGCCTGCTTTTTTTATCTCAACTCTGCTTCCATACAGCAGCCCAAACACTAGGGGGATCTGCAACCTATAATTTTTTAAAAATGCAATGGGTGCCTCAGGCCAGTGCTTTGGGGGGAAGAAATGTTTCTACATTCAACAGTGACGTGGGACTCTTCAATGACAACCCGGCATTGTTGAGATATCAACACCATGGCAATATTGCGGCAAATTTTGCAGCAATTGCTCCAACTGTCAACGGACTTTTTGGCTCCGGGGCCTATCACCACGAGGGATGGAATACCACCTTTGCAGCTGGTATTGCACACTTGCTCTATGGCAATGAGACACAGACAGATGCCGCAGGCAATGTGATGGGAACATTTACAGCATTTGACCAAATGGTTTCTTTGGCAGCGGCCAGAACATATGGCGAAAGATGGTTTTATGGTGCAACACTTAAGTTCATACATTCCAGGTATGGACCTTACAGCAGTATTGGAATGGCTTCTGATATTGGACTGAATTATTATGATGAAGAAAATATGCTGCAGGTGGGATTCGCTGCAAGAAACATGGGATTTCAAATCAAACGCTACACGAATCAGGGTGAGGATCTGCCTTTTGATTTGTTGATTGGACTGACCAAACAATTGGAGAAAGCTCCGATAAAATTGTCATTGACTGCACAAAGATTGCATCAATTTGATTTGTTGTACCAGGATGAAAATTTTGATACTGAAAATTATGGAACAGTCCTGCGCAACGGCTTTGGAACCAAAATACTCAGTCATTTTATTGCAGGAACAGATGTATTGGTGGGAGATAAGATTGTATTGACCCTCGGTTACAACATGCTCAGGCGAAAAGAGCTTCAAATCAGAAATCTCGCCAATGGATTGACCGGATTTGGATATGGTATCAGGCTTCATCTGAACAGTCTGCAATTTCAATATGCAAGAACCCATTACCAGTCCACCTACTCACAACACCAGGTTTCTTTCGTGTATAAATTGATTGACTATGAAAAGTAACTCAGATTGGTTTTCGGCGTCAATGTTACAAGTGTTTCATACATGAGCCTGATGGTGTTCTCAATATCATCCTTGTGCAGCATCTCAACTGTTGTATGCATGTATCTTAATGGTATAGAAATCAATACTGAGGGACAACCATCGTTTGCATAGGCAAATGAGTCTGTATCGGTACCGGTGCTTCTGGATACTGTTCGCATTTGCACAGGTATTTTCTTTTTACTTGCAACATTTTCAACGAGGGAGAGCAATTTGTTGTGAACTGCAGGTCCGAATGCAAGCGAGGGACCCTTACCGCAGGCTACATCACCTTCTATGATTTTGTTGACCATGGGTGTGGTTGTATCATGTGTCACATCGGTGATGATGGCAACATCCGGTTTGATTCTTCTGGCAATCATTTCTGCACCTCTCAATCCGATTTCTTCTTGGACTGCATTGACAACATACAATGCATAGGGCAGTTTTACCTTATTACTTCTTATCATTTTTGCTACTTCAGCAATCATGAACCCGCCAATCCTGTTATCCATCGCTCTTCCTATCAGGTAATTATAAGCCAGTTCATCAAATCCTTCCTCGTAGGTGGCAACTGCGCCGATGTGGATTCCAAGTGACTCAACTTCTTTTCTGTTTTTTGCACCGCAGTCCAGGAATAAGTTTTCTACAGCAGGTTGAGGATCTTTTCTTTCACCGCCGCCTATCCTGGTATGAATGGCCGGCCAACCAAATACAGCCTTTACAGAACCCTTTTTACCATGGATCAACACTCTTTTGCCTGGAGCAATTTGGTGATCAACCCCGCCATTTCTTTTGAGGTAAATGAGACCACTGTCAGAAATATAATTGACAAACCAGCTGATTTCATCTGCGTGGGCCTCGATGACCACTTTGAATTTTTCTTTGGGATTGATGATGCCCGCAACGGATCCGTATGGATCTGTCATGGTTTCATCCACATGTTGCTGGATGTATTTCAGCCATAGTTTTTGTCCTCCTGATTCAAATCCGGTAGGAGATGGGGTATTGATATATTCTTTCAGAAATGCATAGGAATGGTCGCTGAGTAATCTTTTTGATTTGATTGACTTTGCCATGTGAAGTTTATCTTGAAATAATGATGGATGAGGTTTTGACCGTGTCGCTTTTGTTGCCCTTTTCGTCCTTTACCCAAAAACTGAATACAGCGGTATCGCTGCTGAAGCATCTTGGTTGCAGTGCCACACTGTAGTTCAGGGTTACGATCAATTCACCGCTGAAATTTTTTGTTCTGGGAAGATCAGCTGGGATTTGCAGGAGACTCGAATCGAAGAAGTTGCTTCTCAAGCACCTGGTGGTTGTTTTTTTAAACCAAATGGTATCGAGAAAATCCCCTTCCTGATCTGAGAGTTGCAACTTGATCTGTAAATCGTCACCGGCAAAAATCTGACTCGAGCTGATGCTGTTGATTTTCAAAACAGGTTTGGATTGCATGCTGGTTTTTTCGCAGGCAGTCATAAAAACGGCAGTGAAGATGAGAGGGAAGATTTTTCTCATGTACCTTTGTTGCTGTTCAAAATTAGCCGTTTCACAACGAAAAACCTATTCCCCATAACCTATTTTAACAACCTTTAACCTTGTTTGATCCCTTGTTCATAGAAGATGCATGGAGGTTGTTCAAAAAACAGTCTGCGGAGAATCCATTGTACAGGAAATTCACCGAAGGGCTACGCATCAATCCTTCAACCATCACGCGATTGGAGGAGATCCCTTTTTTACCCATCTCTTTTTTCAAAACGCATTCTGTCAGAACCGGTGTATTCAATCCAGTACAATGTTTTGAGAGCAGCGGAACAACCGGCACGATCAACAGCAAGCACTGCATCAGGGATCTCAAGCAGTACTTGGACCATACGGTTGCCTTGTTTGAAGAGCAATATGGAGACATCAAAGATTATTGTGTCATTGGCTTGCTTCCTTCTTATTTGGAAAGAAAAAACTCCTCACTGATTGCCATGGTTGACCATTTCATCCAATTGAGCAATCATACTTGCAGCGGATTTTTCCTCCATGATTTCAAACAATTGCATGAGGTGTTGGGTCGTTTGGAGGCATCCCGACAAAAAACCCTGCTCATGGGGGTGACGTTTGCATTGCTTGATTTTGCTGCTGCACATCCCATGCAACTTCGACATACCATTGTAATGGAAACAGGGGGAATGAAAGGCAGAAGAAAAGAACTCACCAGATCAGAAGTCCATCAGCTGTTGAAAGCAGGACTGGGTGTTGCATCCATCCATGCGGAATATGGCATGACGGAACTGATGTCACAGGCCTATTCAAAAGGAGAGGGGATTTATCAAATGTCCTCTACCTTGAAAATATTGCTGAGGTCAATCGATGATCCATTTGAAATTTGGCATGCAAATGAACATATCATGCGCACGGGTGTTATCAATGTCATCGACCTCGCTAACAAAGACAGTGTTGGATTCATAGCAACCGATGATCTTGCACGATTCACCGGAAACGGTGCTTTCGAACTGATGGGAAGGGTTGACAGCAGCGATGTACGTGGATGCAGTTTATTGACAGCTTAAATCATCTATATGGGAATTTGGAAACAGATCGCAACTTACCTCTACCTCAGAAAAAAAGATGAGGACAGTCCCAATACAACCTGGATCAGATACATGCATGGAATCAACAGGTTATCGATTTTGCTTTTTCTTTTTGCCATCATTGTAATCATCGTGAGACTGCTGATCAAGCGTTGATCAAATGGTTTGATGGATGAGGGCATGGATGGCAGCTACCGCATTCTCTGATGCATTGCCACCTGGAATCAAGCTGTTTTTCAAAGCACCGTAATCGAGTTTTATCTCATCAATTTTTTGTTGCTCATACAACAGCACTTTTAACTCTTTTTCAAGGTTCTCTGCTGTAAGCTCTTGTTGGATCAGTTCTTTCACAACCGATTTGTTCAGTATGATATTGACAAGCGAAATAAATGGAACCTTGATGAAATATTTTGCTATTATATAAGACAACCAGGATGTTTTGTAGCATACCACTTGGGGGACTCCAAAAATTGCAGTTTCCAGTGTCGCTGTGCCGGATGCAACGATCGCCGCATCTGCAATGGAAAGCAACGGATATGTTTGGTTTTTCCACACCTTGACATGCGGGTAATTTTTTGTGATTCCCCACATGAATGCATCATCTATACCTGGTGCTTGTGCAACAATACAGGTTGTTTCAGGTAAGTTCCTGGTGGCCTCCAGCATGAGAGGAAGTTTTTTGCTGATTTCCTGTTTTCTGGATCCAGGCAATATAGCTACTACCGGAAGTTGATTGGCTTGTTTAAAATCTTTGATGAATGTTGAGCATGTCGTTGATGTTTGAAATGCTTCAATTGTTTCAATCAGCGGATGGCCTACATATTGAACTTGATAATTTCGTTCTTGAAAAAATGTTTTTTCGAAGGGGAGAATAACCAGCATCCTGTCAACAAACAGTTTTATTTTTTTGATGCGGTTTTCTTTCCAGGCCCAGACCTGGGGAGATATGTAATATACCGTTTTGAATCCTGCCTGTTTGGCAAATTGGGCAATGGGTAAATTAAATCCGGGGTAATCAATCAGCACCACAACATCTGGTTGAAAATGGATGATGTCTTTTTTGCAAAATCGCAGGTTGTCAAAAATCGTTTTGATATGAAACAGTACTTCAGCAAATCCCATGAAAGCCAAATCTCGATAGTGTTTTACCAGTTTGGCGCCCTCTGCCTGCATCAGATCGCCACCCCATGCGCGGATATCCGCTGCTGCATCGTTTTTCAAAATGGCGCTGATCAATCTGCTGCCGTGCAAATCACCCGATGCTTCACCAGCGATGATGTAGTATTTCATGCGGATGATTAAGATAAGAATTTGAAGAGCAGTGCAGACAAGGCGTATACAATCGAAGCGATAAAAATTCCTTTGGCAGTTTTATCCTTTCTGCCATTGATGAAAATGGTAAAAAGTACAATGTTCAGCAGCAGACATGGTATGCTCAACGCGGTTACAAGTGATTTGTTTTGCGCGAGCAGTTCAATGAATTCATTGAAAGTAAACAAACTGAATTTCCAATAATAATATCCAAAGAAGCTCAACAAGGGGAGCACAGCGCCTATGGTTAATCCCAATATATAATTATCCTTGTTTCTCATGACCAGGTATAATCTTTTTCAATTTTCTTTTTCAACGCGTAATTGGTCAAGTCATATTGAACCGGAACAATGCTTACATAATTGTTTTGCAGCGCCCAGACATCCGTGTCTTTGCTTTTTTCAAGATTTAGAAATTCTCCCGTCAGCCAATAGTATTTTTTGCCGATGGGATCTTTTCGTTCCTTGAAATCCTCCTCATATTTGGCGTATGCCTGTTTGCATACTCTCACACCCTTGATCAATCCTGCATCCACTTTGGGGATGTTTACATTCAGGCAAAGGTGTTTGTCTGCTTTCTTGGCCAGCATTTTTTCGACAATCATCCTGGCATATTTTTTTGCACCGCTGAAATCAGCTTCAAGACTATGGTCGAGCAAAGAGAATCCTGCTGCTGGAATATTTTCTATGGATGCTTCAATGGCCGCACTCATGGTGCCGGAGTAAATCACATTGATGGAGTGGTTGGCACCGTGGTTGATACCACTCAGGCATATATCCGGTTTGCGGTGCAATACTTTATCGACAGCAAGTTTCACACAATCAACAGGGGTGCCGCTGCAGCCCCATGCTTCCACATCAGCAGGAATATGGGTTTTGTGCAGACGCAAGGGGTACCCAATGGTGATGGCATGTCCCATGCCTGATTGAGGTTTGTCTGGCGCAACGACTACAACTCTTCCCAAATCCTTCACTGCTTCCACCAGGTGATTGATGCCGGGAGCTGTGACGCCATCGTCGTTTACAACCAGGATGATGGGCTTTTCTTTTTTGGATGCTGTTTTCTTCATATCACCTCAAAATTACCACATATTTAAGTGCTTGCTTTTTTTTGAATCAAATGACAATTTGAAAAAAAACTTAGCATTTTTCTTGGAAAACTAAAAAATTTAGTATATTGCCCCCAAATTCATTAGCATGTCACAATCATTCGCGGGACAAAATTTGAAATATTTGCGCAAGTTAAAGGGACTCACTCAGGAAGAATTTGCTCAAAAACTACAGATCAAGCGTTCTTTGTTGGGAGCATATGAAGAAGAGCGTGCTGAGCCGAGGGTAGATGTGTTGGAGGTGGTCAGTGATCTATTCAGGGTCAGTCTGGATGATCTGCTGAGAAGAGACCTGAGTGAGTCAAAGGGCAATTATTTATCAAGGCGTAGGCAGTTGAAGATGTCGGGTGAAAATCAACTCATACACTTTGTTCCCATGAAGGCTGCTGCCGGTTACTTGGCCGGTTATGCTGATGATGAGTTCATCGATGAGCTCAATACGTTCACACTTCCCATGTTGGGCAGCGGAAATTTCAGGGCTTTTGAAATCATTGGTGACAGTATGTTGCCGACGCCAAGCGGTTCCATCATCGTCGGACAAAAAATGGATGCATTGGATGATGTCAAGCAAAATGCTGCATGCATCGTTGTCAGCAAAAATGAGGGGATTGTATACAAACGCGTTTCAAGATCACTCAAATCAAAAAACAAAGTCACACTTACAAGTGACAATCCTTCCTTTCAGCCATATCAGATCAATGCGGAAGATATTCTTGAAATATGGCAGGCACAGATGGTTATCTCAAAAGTAGCGCAACAGCAGCGTTGGGATGTTGGTCAGCTTGCTCAGCTGGTGAGTAATCTCCAGGAACAGGTCAGCACCATCAAGAAGCGCATGAACTGATTGGTTCTCGGGGGATTTTTAATTATGCACACCCCGTTGATAACCTGCATTATCATGGCAGGTTCCATTCATTTATCTTTGGCAACCAAGTGATTATACCATTTGGTTTAAAATGAACCCCTGGTTCAATGATTATGGCTAAACAGCAAGAGAACAATGCATTTGAGTACAATGAGGACTCGATAAAGAGCCTTGATTGGAAGGAACATATTCGCCTTCGTCCGGGTATGTATATAGGAAAGTTGGGTGATGGCAGCAGTCAGGACGATGGTATTTATGTCCTCCTGAAAGAAGTCATGGACAACTGTATCGATGAGCACATGATGGGGTATGGAAAACAGATTGACCTCGAACTGAACGGCAAGCAGGTCATGATCCGTGACTATGGACGTGGAATTCCTTTGGGAAAGCTCGTGGATGTAGTCAGCAAGATCAACACAGGTGCCAAATACGACAGCAAGGTTTTTCAGAAGAGCGTGGGACTCAATGGCGTGGGTACCAAGGCGGTCAATGCATTGAGTGAATATTTCAAGGTAAGGGCTTTCAGGGATGGCAAGGAGAAAATTGCAGAGTTTACAAGAGGTGCACTCTCCAAAGAATACAAAGAAACTGCCAGCAAAGAATCCAATGGAACAGAGGTTGTTTTCATACCTGATGATCAGATTTTCCGCAACTACCATTTCATTCCCGATTATATTGAAAAACAACTGTGGAATTACTGTTATTTGAACGCAGGACTGGTCATCAACTTCAACGGAAAAAAATTTGTTAGCAAAAACGGATTGCTTGATCTGCTGCACCGAAACACCAATGAAGATGAGTTGCGTTATCCTGTGATTCACCTAAAGGGAGAAGACATCGAAGTGGCAATTTCCCACAACAATGAATACGGAGAGGATATTTACAGTTTTGTAAATGGACAGTATACAACACAAGGCGGAACACATGTCCTGGCTTTTAGAGAAGCTTTTGTAAAAACAATCCGTGATTTTTTTAAAAAAGATTACGATACTTCAGACATCAGACAAAGCATAGTAGCAGCCATCGCCGTGAGGGTGCAGGAACCCGTGTTTGAATCCCAAACCAAAACCAAATTGGGTTCTCAAACCATGTTTGAAGGCGGACCCTCCATGAAAAATTTTGTATCTGATTTTTTTGCAAAGGAGTTGGACAACTACCTGCATAAAAATCCCTCGGTCGCAGAAGCGCTGAAAAAACGCATCGAGCAAAGTGAGCGGGAAAGAAAAGAATTGGCGGGAATCAAAAAACTGGCAAATGAGCGAGCAAAAAAAGCCAATCTTCACAACAAGAAATTGAGGGACTGCCGCATTCATTTGAACGCTGAACCTCCTACTAAGGGAAAGGAGGAGTTCATTGCCAAACAATTTCAAAGCACCATATTCATTACTGAGGGCGATTCAGCAAGCGGGTCTATTACGAAATCAAGGGATGTAGAAACGCAGGCAGTTTTCAGCCTGAGGGGAAAGCCGCTGAATTCATTCGGACTCACAAAGAAAGTTGTATATGAGAACGAAGAATTCAATTTGCTTCAACATGCGCTCAATATTGAAGAAGGTATGGATGACCTTCGATACAACAACATCATCATTGCAACAGATGCAGATGTCGATGGTATGCACATCAGGTTATTGCTCATGACTTTCTTCCTGCAGTTTTTCCCTGATTTGGTCAGAGATGGCCATGTTTACATTTTGGAAACCCCTTTGTTCAGGGTCCGGAACAAGCAAGAAACAATATATTGTTACTCCGAAAACGAAAAGCAGGAGGCGATTAAAAAAATAGGTACAAAACCTGAGATCACAAGATTCAAGGGTCTCGGTGAAATCTCACCCGAAGAATTCAAGCGATTCATTGGTCCGGATATGAAAAAGACACCGGTGATTCTTGAAAACCAAATCCATATTCAACAGCTGTTGGAATATTACATGGGCAAGAACACGCAGGAGAGACAGGACTTTATCGTTTCCAATCTGCGTGTGGAACTTGATGCCGTAGAACAATCAAATTAAACGTATGATTCACATTGTATTCAATGAGCCAGATATTGAAGTATTGGGGAAAGCCATCGAAATGGATGAAAGCTTGGCAGGCGAGATCAAAATCATCCGCGATGATTATGCTGTTGGCCCTCTTGACCTGATCAATACACCAGAGGGAGCATCTGCCCGTAAAGAGTGGTGGAAAAAAGTACTCGAGGGAGGTGATTATGATGGAATGACAGAGGAGGGAAAAGTAAATGATGAAAAAGTGTTGCTGGACATTGCAGAGGCATTGACCAATGATGAAAATGAGTCCGTTTGGATTTGGGCAGCACAAAACAAGCATGACGTATGTGGATATTATTGGTTGGTGAGTCAGCTTGCAGCATTCCAGGGACGTATCCATATACTTTATCTCAACAACCTGCCTTTCATCAACGAAAAGGGAAATATTTTTTATCCGGATTGGTTGAGTCAGATTCCTCCCAAAGAATTTTTAAAAGCAAAAAAATTGGCAAGGCCCATTACAACCAGTGAATTTGAGGTGGATGGCGATGAATGGAATAAAATTTGTGCACAGGGTTCCATGGTTCGTCTCTTGGAAGGAGGTAAGAAAATATTGCACAAGGAAGTCAATTTTTATGATACAGATCTTTCAAGGTATATCATGCCTGATGCCCAAAAGGCATCGAAGATCATCCATTCTTTTCTATCTAAAAACAAAGAAACCACCGGTGATGCATTTTTGCTTTGGAGATTGAAAACAATGATCATGCAAAATGACAAATACGAGATGATTGGAAAAATGGGTGCAATGAAAGATTTTGAAATCAAGAAAAAAACGGCGGTAGAAACCACAGCGTAGCAATGGCAAAGAATAAATCAATCACTGAATTCGATCAGGAGGGTGGCGTTACCAGTCAATACAAAAGCTGGTTCCTGGATTATGCATCCTATGTGATTTTGGAGAGGGCTGTTCCTGAGGTAAACGACGGACTCAAGCCTGTTCAAAGAAGAATCCTCCATTCCATGAAAGAAATGGATGACGGAAGGCTGAACAAGGCTGCGAACATCATCGGACAAACAATGCAATATCATCCGCACGGTGATGCAAGTATTCAAGATGCACTGGTCAATCTTGGCCAGAAAGATTTATTGGTGGATACCCAGGGAAATTGGGGAGATGTCAGAACAGGCGATGATGCAGCGGCAGCCCGTTATATCGAAGCAAGGTTGAGCAAGTTTGCACTTGAAGTAGCCTTCAATGCAAAAACAACCGACTGGCAATTGAGTTACGACGGAAGAAAACGAGAGCCCATCAACCTGCCCATGAAGTTTCCGCTTTTACTTGCACAGGGAGCAGAGGGGATTGCTGTGGGACTCTCTACTAAAATACTTCCTCATAATTTCAATGAGTTGATTGAAGCTTCCATTAAATACCTCAAGGGTAAAAAATTCGAACTCTATCCTGATTTTCAAACAGGTGGAATGATCGATGTCACCAATTACAATGATGGAAAAAAGGGCGGAAGAATCAGGTGTCGTGCCCATATTCAAGAGTTGGATAAAAAAAGCATTGTCATCAAGGATGTTCCGTTTGGTGTGACGACTACACAGCTCATGGAATCCATTGTCAAGGCCAACGACCAAGGAAAAATCAAAATAAAAAAGGTAACGGATAACACAGCCGCTGAGGTTGAAATTCTGGTTGAATTGGCAGCAGGAATTTCATCAGATATCACCATAGATGCTCTGTATGCATTTACTGATTGTGAGGTGAGCATAGCACCGAATGCATGTGTGATCATCGACCACAAACCTGTTTTTGGTACAGTTACTGCACTGTTGCAACACTCGGCTGACTACACCAAGGAGCTCCTGAAAAAAGAATTGGAGATCCGCTTGGCAGAACTGCAGGAAAAATGGCATTTTACTTCCCTTGAAAAGATATTTTTTGAAGAAAAGATATACAAGGAGCTGGAGAAGAAACATGAGGATTGGGAACGTGTATTGCATTCCATTCTCAAAGCGTTCGATCCTTACAGGAAAAATTTCAAAAAAGAAATTACGCGTGAGGATGTGGTAAAGCTGACTGAAAAGCCGGTCCGACGCATTTATAAACTTGACATCGATGAATTGAATCAACAGATCAAGGCGCTTGAAGCGGACATGAAACAGGTGAAGCATGATTTGAACAACCTCACTGAGTATGCCATTGCTTATTTTGAAGGTCTCAAGGAAAAATTCGGCAAAGGCAAGGAGCGCAAGACGGAGATTAAATTATTCGATGTCATTCAGGCCCGTCAAGTGGCCATTGCCAACGTGAGGCTCTATATGAACAGGGCAGAAGGATTTATTGGAACGAGTTTAAAAAAGGATGAGTTTGTGACAGAGTGTTCTGACTTGGATGATATCATCGTTTTCACCAAGCAAGGTGTCATGAAAGTTGTAAAAGTGGATGATAAAGTATACATCGGTAAAGACATTCTGTATGCAGCCATCTTTCACAAGAATGATGAGCGCAGTACATACAACATGATTTATACCGACGGTGCGACGGGTGTTTCGTATGCTAAACGCTTCAATGTGACAGGGGTAACGCGTGACAAAGAATATGATCTTACCAAGGGTAGTGAAAAATCCAAAGTAAACTATTTCACTGCCAATGCCAATGGTGAAGCGGAGTCTGTACATGTGGTATTGAGTCCCAATTGCAGCGCCAGAAACAAACAATTGGAATTTTATTTTGAATCACTCGATATCAAAGGAAGAGGTTCTGTAGGAAATCAGGTAACCAAGTATCCCATCAAGCATGTCAAACTGCTGGCAGCAGGTAAGTCGACGTTGGGAGGTCGTGGACTCTGGTTCGATGATACTTTTGGAAGATTGAATACAGAGGAAAAAGGCAGTTTTCTTGGCACATTCACTCCTGATGATCAATTGTTGGTCATTTATCATGATGGTTATTATGAAATCACCGATACTGAATTGACACAGAGATTTGATCATGATAAGTTGATCAAGATCGAAAAATTTGATCCTTCTAAGGTTATCACAGCCATCTACCTTGACAATGAAAAATTGCAGTTCAATTTGAAGCGGTTCAAAATTGAAACCACTACACTGCACAATAAATTTTATTTTATCAAGGAAGCAGACGGCAATTATGTGGAGGCTGTTTCAACCGAGCCCAATCCGGTTGCGTTGATCAAATCCGGACGTGGCACACAGTCCAAACAGACCAAGGTAAAAGTGAACGATTTTGCGGAGGTAATGGGTTGGAAAGCAGTCGGAACAAAATTGGTGGATTATACAAAGAGCACTGAAATAGAATGGCTTGAATCACCTTCCTCGTCCACACAGGCTTCATTATTTAATTGATATTCAATAAATTACATATAGTCATGCCATAAAAAATGGATGATTTATATTTGTGGTCGGAAACAACAAACGCAGCGAATGGCACTTAAAAGAGAAGAAGACTTTAATGCACAGCTTTCTGGTTCCATACCTGAGCAGGAGACAACCTCTACCAGTTGGTTCAAACGCAGAAAGAAAGGGATCAGTACGTCGACTGCGGAAAAAAAGGAAACACCTGATGGGCTTTGGACAAAATGCCCTTCCTGTAAATATACCTGCACCACCGATGAACTGAAAGACAATCTCTCTGTATGCCCAAAGTGCAGTTATCACCACCGCATTGGCAGTGAGGAGTATTTTGATATATTGTTCGATGACCAATCATATACTGAATTGTTTGCAGAGGTGAAATCGATTGATTTTCTGGGATTCAATGATTTGAAGCCATACAAAAAGCGACTTGATGAGGCTTACAGCAAAACCGGACTCCATGACTCCATCACCGCTGCAGTGGGCAAAGTGAATGGAAATGATCTGGTCATATCTTGCATGGATTTCAATTTCATCGGCGGATCATTGGGCAGTGTAATGGGTGAAAAAATTGCCAGATCTGCTGAATACTGTCTAACGCACAGAATACCATTGATGATCATCAGCAAAAGTGGAGGAGCAAGGATGATGGAAAGTGCATTTTCATTGATGCAACTTCCCAAGACCATTGGCAAAATCAGCAAACTTGCTGTAGCTGGGATTCCTTACATTTCACTCTGTACAGATCCTACTTACGGCGGTACAACGGCATCATTTGCCATGGTTGGTGATGTTAATATTGGTGAACCCGGTGCCATGATTGGATTTGCTGGTCCCAGGGTTATCAAGGAAACCATCAAAAAAGACCTCCCGGAAGGGTTCCAAACTTCAGAATTTTTGATTGAGCATGGATTTTTGGACATGATTGTCGGAAGAAAAGAGCTCAAAAACAAAATTGCCACACTGCTCTCTTTATTTGCCAGTTAGTATAATCAACTGGTCAACTTACGATGGAAATCAAGAATCGGTCTGCTTCGTACGAATATTTCATCGAGGATACTTTTGATGCGGGTATGATGTTGACAGGAACCGAGGTAAAAGCGATTCGTGACGGCAGGGTAAGCTTCAACGACAGCTACTGTTTGCTTGACCGTGGGGAGCTTTATGTAAAAGGACTTCATATTTCTCCTTATGAGTTTGGCAGCTATGCAAACCACAATCCAACACGTGAGCGAAAATTACTTCTGAAAAAAAAGGAATTGGATAAAATTGCCCAGAAGCTCAAGGAGAAAGGGTTCACGATCATTCCTTTGAGTATTTACTTCAACCAACGAGGATATGCCAAAATGAAGATTGGTTTGGGGAAGGGCAAAAAACTGCATGACAAACGGGAGAGCATCAAACAAAGAGAATCTGAGCGGGAAATCAAGCGATTTGTTAAGTAATCTTCCATAGAGTGGATTAAATTTTTTGATTGCTTGGATTTTTGACATTTTTTCTGCAAATTTGTTCAAATGAAACTGATCAACACAAACAAAGGCTGGCATACTATCTCTCAAAAGGGGTAGCCAATCTTGTTTTGTAACATATTCAAAGCCCCGATTTTTCGGGGCTTTGTTTTTTAATGACATCCTAACATTGAAAATGAAAAAAATAAAATTAAGCACCAGTTTTAAAAAAATGCCTGCAGATCTCTATACTCCAGTAGGCATTTACCTCAGATTGCGTGATAAATTCAGAGATACGATTCTACTGGAAAGTACCGATCACCATACATCTGAAAACAGTTTCTCATTCATAGCAATCAATGCAATTGGGGGAATTGAAATCAGTTCCGCACAAACAGTGGAATTCAAATATCCACTTGCAGATCCTGAAACCATTCAACTTTCCAATGAACAGATTCCAGATCTGATATGGAATTACATGTGTCAGTACGAAGTCCTTCAGCAAAGCAGGGAAGAAGGGTTTGCACAGGGACTCTACGGATATACAACATTTGATGCTGTCAGGTTTTTTGAAACTGTATCATTCAAAGAAAAGACTTACCAGCTAAAGTCAGCTGCCACCTCCGATTTCATTCCTTTGATGCGTTACAGGCTTTATCAATTTGTCATTGCCATTGATCATCACAAGGATGAAATGATTTTACTGGAAAATCATGTAGAGGGTATTGAAGGAGGCAAGCAGATCATTGAAGATATCATTCATGGAAGAGACCTGCCTCAATTTCCCTTCACTGCGGTGGGTGATGAAACATCCAACATGACCGATCAGTCATACATGGAAATGGTACAGAAGGGCATAGCACATTGCCACCGTGGAGATGTCTTTCAAATTGTTTTAAGCAGGCGATTCGAACAGGGTTTCAAAGGGGATGAATTCAATGTTTACCGTGCATTGCGCATGATCAACCCATCACCTTACCTCTTTTATTTTGACTATGGCGATTACCGCCTCATGGGGTCTTCTCCTGAAAGTCAACTGATCGTTGGAAACGGCAAGGCAACCGTTCATCCCATCGCAGGGACCTTCAAACGCACGGGTGATGATGCGATGGACAGAAAAGAAGCTGAAAGGTTGCTGCAGGATCCAAAAGAAAATGCAGAGCATGTCATGCTGGTTGATTTGGCCAGAAACGATCTCAGTCGTGTATGCGAGAATGTGCAAGTATCACAATACCGACAAGTCAAATTCTATTCGCATGTCATTCACTTGGTGAGTGAGGTTACTGCAACCGCCAAGCGGGAGGCCAACCCTTTTTCCATGATGGCCAACACTTTCCCTGCAGGCACACTCAGTGGTGCACCAAAATTCAAGGCAATGGAATTGATAGATACCTATGAGCCTACAAAACGTTCTTTCTATGGAGTTGCAATTGGAATTGTAGGATTCAACGGCTCATTCAATCATGCCATACTGATCAGAAGCTTTTTGAGTAAAAACAATACCCTTTATTATCAGGCTGGAGCGGGAGTTGTGGCCTCTAGTGTGCCTGAAAAAGAATTGCAGGAGGTCAACAATAAACTGGGAGCATTGAAAAAAGCCATACAACTGGCATCAACCATTCATCATTCATAACATCATAAAGTGCATTCAATGAAATTGTTGGTTCTGGATAATTATGATTCATTTACTTACAACCTGGTTCACCTGGCCAAAGAAATCATCGGGGATCAAGTGGATGTATTCAGGAATGATGAAATTTCCCTCGAAGAGGCTGCTGCATACGATAAAATTTTATTGTCTCCCGGTCCAGGTATACCACAGGAGGCAGGTATCTTGCTGGACTTGATCAAAACATACGCTTCTACACATTCCATTTTTGGTGTATGCTTAGGAGAGCAAGCCATTGGCGAAGCGTTTGGTGCAACATTGATCAACCTGCCCAAGGTATATCATGGCATTTCAACTGAAATCCAACTCAGCGGTGATATTGAAAAGTCTGCCTACTGCAACGATTGGTTTACAGAATTTGATCAACAATTAACGGTAGGCCGCTACCACAGTTGGGTTGTAGGCAATGAGTCATTTCCAGATGAGTTGGAAATTACTTCAACAGATGAAAATGGAATGATCATGTCGCTTCGACACAAGAGATATGATGTGCAGGGTGTACAGTTCCACCCGGAGAGTGTTTTGACTCCACACGGTAAAAAAATGATTGAAAACTGGTTGTGTCCCAAAAAATAATACATGAAAAAAGTATTGAACTATTTATTCGACCACAGAACACTTTCAAGGGAAGATGCCCGACAGATTCTGGTATCCATCGGAAGAGGCGAGTACAATGAACATGAATTGAGCGCGTTCATGACTGTTTATCTGATGCGAAGTATCACGCTGGATGAACTCATGGGATTCAGGGATGCCCTGTTGGAACTATCTGTACCGGTTGATTTTCAAGGTAAACAAGTAATGGATGTCGTTGGCACCGGAGGAGATGGTAAGAATACGTTTAATATTTCAACCCTCTCGTGTTTCATCATAGCCGGTGCAGGTTATCCAGTTGCCAAACACGGTAACTATGGGGCCAGCAGCATCAGCGGAGCATCGAACCTGATGGAGCGAATTGGTTATAAGTTTAAAAACGATCAGGATGCATTGAGAAGGGAGCTGGATGCTGCCAACATGTGTTTCTTGCATGCCCCATTTTTTCATCCTGCATTGAAAACAGTGGGACCCATCCGTAAGAATCTCAAAGTGAGAACTTTTTTCAATTTATTGGGACCCGTCGTAAATCCCTCCAAGCCTGCATTTCAGTTGATTGGTGTTTACAATCTTGAAATAGCCAGGCTCTACAACTACCTGCTTCAAAGTGAACATTCATCATTTGCCATCGTACACTCGCTGGACGGGTATGATGAGATTTCATTGACTGCTGACGCCAAAGTCATCACCAAAGAGGGCGAAAACGTTTATCATCCGATTGCATTGGGAAAAATGGTTGTTCGTCCGGATGAAATTTATGGTGGTGAAACAGTAGATGCTGCTGTTGAAAAATTCTTGAACATCCTTCAAGGAAAAGGAACAGACGCACAAAATGCAGTTGTATGTTCAAATGCTGCATCCGGACTCATGCTTACAGGAAATTTTTCCGATTATGCATCAGCATTTGAAACAGCCAAGGAAAGCTTGTTGGCTGGAAAGGCTAACCTCGCATTGAAAAATCTCATTCAACTTCAATAACAATGAACATACTGGATACTATTGTATTGAAAAAAACAATCGAGCTGAAAGAAGCAAAGCAGATGGTTCCGGAAAATATGCTGACAAAATCTCCATCATATGAACGGAGCTGCTATTCAATCAAGGACGCGTTGAACCAACCAAATGCATCCGGTATCATTGCAGAACACAAACGAAAATCACCCTCCAAGGGGGTGATCAACGATCATTCAGAGGTATCGTTGGTGGTAAATGCCTATCAGCAAGCAGGTGCATCTGCGTTGTCCATTCTTACCGATCAATCTTTTTTTGGAGGATCCAATCAAGATATCATAACTGTCAGGCCTCATGTATCCATACCTGTGTTGCGAAAAGAATTTATCATTGATGAGTATCAGGTGCATGAAGCAAAATCCATTGGTGCCGATTTCATCCTGCTGATCGCTGCTTGTTTATCACCCTCAAGGGTTAGGGAACTGGCAACGCTGGCCAATGGACTCGGTATGGAGGTTTTGCTTGAATTGCATGATGAGGAGGAGTTGGATCATGTGTGTGATGAAGTTCAATTGGTTGGCATCAACAACCGAAGCCTGAAAACATTTGATGTCAACATCGATCGCAGTTTGAAAATGGCTGAGAGACTCCCATCCAGTAAAATAAAAGTGGCAGAAAGCGGCATCGATCAGCCTTCCCAGGTGAAACTATTCAGAGAGCATGGGTACAAGGGATTTTTGATTGGTGAATATTTTATGAAGCAAGCTGATCCCGGTGAAGCGCTTCGTCATTTTATAAATCAAATGGGATGAGTGTAAAAATCAAAGTTTGTGGAATGACTGATTTCAATCAGGTGCAATCATTGGAGGAAATGCAGATTGACTTTGCAGGATTTATTTTCTATCCACCATCGCCCAGGTATGCAGCTCAGAAGTTTTCAACGGATGAAATTCGGTTGATGTCAAGGTTGCAAATTTCTAAAGTTGGTGTTTTTGTCAATGCTTCCTTAGATCATTTGCTTGAAAAGATCGACACCTGGGATCTTGATTATGTTCAACTGCATGGCGAAGAATCAGCCGAATATTGTAAACAAGTTTCAGCGCAATGCAAGGTCATCAAAGCATTTCGTGTCGGATCCGGAGATCTATTGGATGAAATCACAGCCGGGTATGAGCATGTGGATTCGTATTTATTTGATACAAAATCAGATTTGCAAGGCGGAACGGGATTGAAGTTCGATTGGCAGCAATTGTCGGTACCTTTGTCGCAACAATATTTTTTAAGTGGCGGCATTGGCCTGGAAGACGCTGAGAAGGTGTTGGACTTCAGCATACATGCTGAGAAGATGGTCGCGGTAGACATCAACAGCAAATTTGAGACTGCACCAGGCGTAAAAGACATGGAGAAATTGCTTCGGTTTAAAAAAATATTAAATAGCAAAACGCATGAATAAAACATTCACATCGCCTGATTTGCAGGGGTATTACGGTGATTTTGGCGGAGCATTCATCCCTGAAATGTTGTTTCAGAATGTTGAGCAACTTCAGCATTCTTACCAGTTGATTTACAATGATCCTGCTTTTCAGAAAGATTTTCATGCCCTGCTGAAAGATTATGTCGGCCGACCTACGCCTCTGTTCTTGGCTGAACGTTTGAGTGAGAAGTACGGATCGGTTATTTATTTGAAAAGAGAAGATCTCTGTCATACAGGAGCACATAAGATCAACAATACCATTGGACAAATTTTGTTGGCAGAACGATTGGGCAAGAAACGCATCATTGCTGAAACAGGAGCCGGACAACATGGTGTAGCAACGGCTACAGTATGTGCATTGAAGGGATTGGAGTGCATTGTTTACATGGGAGAGAAGGATATTGAACGGCAGGCACCAAATGTTGCACGCATGAAGATGCTTGGTGCTAAAGTAATTCCCGCCACCAGTGGAAGCAAAACCCTCAAAGATGCCACCAATGAGGCCATACGCGACTGGATCAATCATCCAACCGATACACATTATATCATAGGTTCGGTAGTGGGTCCGCATCCATATCCCGACATGGTTGCAAGATTTCAATCGGTCATCAGCAATGAAATCAGATTGCAATTAGAGGAAAAAACTGGCCATCCGCTTCCCAACCGCGTCATCGCTTGTGTAGGCGGTGGTAGCAACGCTGCAGGTGCTTTCTATCATTTTCTCGACGAGCCCTCGGTTGAGATAGTGGCTGTAGAAGCCGCTGGGCATGGTGTAAAAAGTGGACTCAGTGCTGCTACAACGCAGTTGGGTGTACCTGGCATTTTGCATGGAAGCAAAAGCATTGTTATGCAAACTTCCGATGGACAGGTTGTTGAGCCACACAGCATATCAGCCGGACTCGATTACCCTGGAATTGGTCCCATGCACGCCCATCTTTTTTCAAGCGGCAGAGGAACATTTCTGTCTGCAACAGATGAAGAGGCTATGCAAGCTGCTTTTGAAGTATCAAAATTGGAGGGTATCATACCCGCATTGGAAACAGCACACGCATTTGCTGTTTTGGGCAATATGAACCTTAAGAAAGATGAGGTATCTGTGATTTGTTTAAGTGGCAGAGGAGACAAAGATCTTTCGACCTATATGAATGCAATGAATGAGCAATAACGAAAATAACATGGGAAGACTTCAGGATCTGTTTGATAAAAAGAAAAAGGGTGTACTCAATGTATATTTCACTGCAGGATTTCCTGAACTGAACAGCACAGTTGAGATCATGAAAACGCTGCAAATTGAAGGAGTTGATATCATTGAACTGGGAATGCCATACAGTGATCCTTTGGCAGATGGACCTGTAATACAGGAAAGCAGTGCGATTGCATTGAAGAATGGGATGTCTATTGCCACATTGTTTGAACAATTGAAAACATTTCGAAAAGACATTCATATTCCTGTCATTTTGATGGGTTATATGAATCCCGTATTGCAATTCGGATTTGAAAAATTTTGTCAGATGGCTGCCGCTGTTGGTATTGATGGATTGATTTTACCGGATCTTCCACCTTTTGAATTTGAACATGGATTTGGTGAGATCATGAAAAAACATGGACTCGATTTTATTTTTTTGGTAACACCTGAAACTGCTGAGGAAAGGGTGAAAAAATTGGATCAATTGAGTACAGGTTTTCTGTATGCTGTTTCTTCTTCATCCACTACAGGCAAAGAAAAAAACATGGATGCGGTTGTATCATATGTTGACAGGCTGAATAGTTATCAGTTGAAGAATCCCATTTTGGTCGGATTTGGTATAAAGGACAAAGCCTCTTTTGAATTGCTCAGCGGCCATGCAAATGGAGGCATCATTGGCTCTGCATTTATCAACCGCCTTCAATCAGAAAAAGATTATTCGTCAGCCACAAAAACATTCATTCGTTCCATTTTACAATGAAAATCGCCATCATAAAATACAATGCAGGCAATGTAAGGTCGGTTGAAATTGCACTCGAGCGTTTGGGTGTTTCATCATTATTGACAGATGATGCAGATGAAATTCTTTCTGCCGACAAGATCATTTTTCCCGGTGTAGGCGAGGCCAGCAGTGCGATGCGGTATCTGAAAGAGAGGGGTCTGGATCAAATAATCATGGATACGAAACAACCATTCTTGGGCATTTGTTTGGGTATGCAATTGATGTGTCGATCTTCAGAGGAAAACAACACCGATTGCCTTGGAATTTTTTCTGAGGAGGTGAAAAAATTCAATCCTGATGTGATTCAATTGAAATCACCCCAAATAGGTTGGAATAATATATTTGAATTGGCTTCACCTCTCTTCAAGGACATTGCAGAGAACAGCTATTGTTATTTTGTACATGGTTATTATGCCCATTTGGGTAAACATACCATTGCAAAAGCAGCTTATGGAATGGATTACAGCGCTGCATTGAATTTTAAAAATTTTTACGGTGTTCAGTTTCATCCGGAAAAGAGTGCTGAAGTTGGAGGTAAAATCATTCAAAACTTTTTAAACCTCTAGTATGCAAATCATTCCAGCCATAGACATCATCGATGGAAAATGTGTTCGACTCACTGAGGGAGATTACCTGCAGAAATCCGTATACGACATCTCTCCACTCGACATGGCCAAAATATATGAACAGCATGGTATTCAACGGCTGCATGTGGTAGACCTAGATGGAGCAAAAGCAGGAAAAGTCATGAATTGGCAATCAATTGAACAAATTGCTGCTCATACCAATTTACAAATTGATTTTGGCGGTGGCGTGAAAACTTTTGAAGATGTAGAACGGATCATTGATTTGGGAGTACAATTTGTTACCGTTGGTAGCATCGCGGTCAAACAACCTGAGATTTTCACCGAATGGTTGGAGCGTTTTGGTGCCCATCGGTTCATGCTGGGTGCTGATGTCAAAGACGGCAATATCATGGTGAGCGGTTGGATGGAAACTTCTGATGTAAAACTCCTCCCATTTTTGGAGCAATATGTAAACAAGGGAATTGAAAACATCTTTTGTACAGATATTGCCAGAGACGGGAAACTGCAAGGACCTTCCATTGAATTGTATGACGCATTGAAAAAAAAGTTTCCAAGAACAAACATCATTGCAAGTGGAGGTGTCTCCTGCTTGGATGATCTATACAAACTGCAGGAGGTTCACTGTGATGGCGTCATCATCGGAAAGGCTATATATGAAAACAGGATCAGCATCTCTCAACTGGAGCAGTTTATAAATGAAGTGAAATAATATGCTCACAAAACGAATCATTCCTTGTCTTGATATCAAAGATGGCCGAACCGTGAAAGGCACCAATTTTGTCAATTTGCGCGATGCCGGTGATCCGGTTGAATTGGCAGGATTTTATGCAGAGCAGGGTGCAGATGAATTGGTTTTTCTTGATATCACTGCAACCAATGAAAAACGAAAAACTCTTGCATCTTTGGTGAATCGCATCGCACATGCCATCAATATCCCATTCACTGTGGGAGGCGGAATTGCTTCTGTGGAAGATGTAAGGGTATTGCTCGATGCAGGCGCAGATAAGATATCGGTCAATACCGCTGCCTTCAGGCGTCCTGATCTGATCAACGAGCTGGCAGCAGCATTTGGAAGTCAATGCATTGTTCTCGCCATTGATGCAAAAAAGCATGATGATGGTGAATGGTATGTGTATTTAAACGGTGGAACTGTTGCAACGTCTTCTAAATGCATTGATTGGGCGATCGAGGGAGTTAGGCGGGGTGCTGGGGAGATTTTGCTGACTTCGATGGATCATGATGGGTCCAAAAATGGGTTTGCTGTTGACATCACCAATAAAGTTTCTTCCGCAGTAAGTGTACCGGTCATTGCTTCAGGAGGGGGTGGGACAGCCGAGCATTTTGTTGAGATCTTGAGCCAACAGGCTGATGCAGCACTTGCTGCAAGCATTTTTCATTTCAAAGAAGTTGCCATTCCGGATCTTAAAGCATTCTTAAGAAAAAGGCAAATTCCTGTCAGATGAAAACCATTCAGTAATTTTACAATCATGTCGGTCAAAGTTGACTTTTCAAAATACAGCGATGGACTCGTACCGTCCATCATTCAAGACCTTGATACAGGTAAGGTGTTGATGATGGGATTTATGAACAAAGAAGCCTTTGATCTTACCATGTCAACCGAAAAAATAACCTTTTACAGCAGATCCAAGCAACGGATTTGGGTAAAAGGAGAAGAGAGCGGTAACTTTTTGCACCTGAAATCATGTGCTGTTGATTGTGATCACGATACATTGCTGTTCAAAGTTAAACCTGCGGGACCAACATGCCATACCGGGTCAGATACCTGTTGGGGTGAAATCAACCAATCTGATGATTTTTTGAATCAGCTTGAAAATATCATAGCGCTTCGGAAAAATTCAAATGATGCAGGCTCCTATGTTCGCTCATTGTTTGAAAAAGGAATCAATAAAATCGCTCAGAAGGTAGGAGAGGAGTCAGTTGAGCTCGTCATTGAGTCTAAAGACCAAAACAGTGAATTGTTTCTCAATGAGGCTGCAGATTTGCTGTTTCATTATTTAATATTGTTAAACGCAAAAGGATATGCTTTGCAGGACGTAAAGCAAATTTTACAACAACGCCATCAAAAATGAAAAAATTATTCTTTCTCGCATTGTTCGCTTTGCCTGGATTGCTGCTGGCACAAAGTGGCATGTTCAGCATAAAGGGAAATTTCAAGGGCATGCCCGATAAAACGGAGATCATCCTTCAGAACGAAGAGCTCGATCCTGAGCCCCTGGCCAAAGGGATTTCCAATGGTGAACAATTTGAGTTGAAAGGAGAGCTCAAGGAACCGGGATTGTACAAACTCTCTGCAAAGGGTTCTCAGCAAAATCTTTTTTTATTCATAGACCCCTCTCAAATTACAATTGAAGGTGATTTCAAGACCTTGCAAACATCGAAAATCACAGGTTCTCAAACCACTTATGATTTTTTTCAATTCAATACAAACTATTCACCTATCGTTCAGAAGTTAAGTGGACTCGCACAGCAGATCAATCAGGGGAATAAGGACGAGACCGTTAGAAAAAATTACGAACAATTGATCATCGATGCCAACCGATTCGGCGATGAGTTTGTAAAAAACCACAACAATTCTCCGGTAGCACCATTCGTTGTATTGGTGATGATGCAGCTCAGTGATGATCCAATGGTAATGGAAAATAGATTGGCAGTGATTTCTGAGCAGGCCAAGAACAATTATTATGGGAAGATGGCTCAGAAGATGGCTGCAGACGCAAAGTTTGGTGCAGTGGGAACAATGGCGCCTGATTTTACACAAAAGGATGTCAGTGGAAAAGAGGTCAAGCTCTCATCTTTCAAAGGAAAATATGTGCTCCTCGACTTTTGGGCAAGCTGGTGTGGTCCATGCAGACAGGAAAATCCGAATGTTGTCAATGCCTTCAATCAATACAAAGAGAAAAACTTTACTGTGTTGGGTGTGTCGTTGGACAGGGCAAGGGAACCATGGTTAAAAGCTATTCAGGATGATAAGTTAACTTGGACACAACTCAGCGATCTGAAGTTTTGGAGCAATGAAGTCGCTGTACAATACAAAATTCAAAGCATCCCTCAAAACTATCTGATCGATCCGGATGGGAAAATCATCGGAAAGAACCTGAGAGGAGAGCAGTTGCGGTTGAAGCTTGAAACTATTTTTTCAAAAAATTAGAGATATACATCTTCGATCAGGAAAAAGGTGGGTTTGTCATTTTCATCCAGCGTAATTGCCAGGATATCAAATTGAACCCATTTGAAATCTCTTTGATATCTGATATAGGCAGTACCTGCCGAAATGAAGTGCCAGAGTTTATGCCTGTCCACCAATTCCTCCGGGTAACCAAATACATTCGACCTTCTTGTCTTTACTTCAAAAAAATGAAGCCTGTCTTTTTTTGAAGCGATTAGATCAATTTCCCATTTTCCGAATCTCCAGTTTCTCTCTTTGATCATGTATTCATTGTCGATTGCCCACTCCAATGCAAATTGCTCACCCAATTTTCCTGTATCATTGTGTCTTGCCATGTTCTTCTCTTTTTTTACCTTCGAAATTCATTCAGTCACCTTTATTATATCTGTGATATGCACCGATTAAGAGGAAGAATACAACCATATGCATGGGGTGGAAACAATTTCATACCAGATCTTTTCCACCTGAAAACCGATAGAAATACCCCTGCAGCAGAATACTGGTTGGGTGCACATCCTGGTGGAGTTACAGAAGTTGAAATGGAACCCAACAAATGGGTTTCACTTGCGGATGCAATAGATGCCTCGAAATCATATTGGTTGGGAAAAAAAATTACGGAGCAATTTGGGCGACTCCCATTTTTATTGAAGGTCTTGGATGTGAAGGATATGTTATCCATTCAAGTTCACCCCAACAAGCAATCAGCTGAGATAGGATACAAGCATGAAAATGAGAAGGGGATTCCATTAGATGCTCCCCACAGAAATTATAAAGATGACAACCACAAGCCGGAGGTCATGATTGCACTGAGTGAATTTTGGCTCTCGCACGGGTTTGCGGAGGATATTGAAGACCGCTTGTCGAATAATCCTTTCCTGCATCCTTTCAAGCCGGTTTTTGAGAAGGGAGGTATCGAGGCACTCTACAGTCACCTGATGCAATTGGAACAGGAAGAAGTCGATCAGATACTTTCACCACTTGCATCAACAATCCTTCCCTCATATCACAAGGGCGAATTGTCCAAATCTTCGCCAGATTTTTGGGCGGCAAGAGCAATAGAGAATCTCTGCAAGAGTGGACATTTTGATAGGGGAATTTTCTCCATCTACCTGTTCAATATTCTCCGATTGAACACTGGTGATGGTATTTTTCAGGGTGCAGGGATGCCACATGCATATTTGGAGGGACAGAACATAGAGCTGATGTCGAATTCTGACAATGTTTTGCGTGCGGGTCTTACCCCTAAATTCATCGATATTCCGGAGTTGCTGAAAAACACCTTGTTTAATGTGACCATTCCTAAAGTCATAAAGGCTCAACAAACGGAAGAACAAACATTTGATTGTCCCGTTCCTGACTTTAACATCCGTTCCCTGCATCTTCTTCAAGGGAAGTCAAAATTGATCAACAGCGATCGTCCAACCATGCTGCTGATGATCCAAGGCAAGGCTACTTTACAGGGAGACAGGCAGGAGGGCGTTGAATCGGCCGCAGCATATTTCATTCCTCCTGGGAAACAGTGCATGGTTCAGGCCGATACGGATTTGGTATTTGTGTTGGCAAGTGTGGACTGATATATCTATTCACATATTGAGGAAAACTGACATGTACTTATTGTTGCAGGCCCCTTATAATTGTTTATTTTTGTTCAAACTTGGATCATGAAAATATCTAAATTCAACATATATACTTTTTTGATGCTGGTACTCGTGGCTGCTGCTTACAGGGCCATTCCAGGAAGACCATGGGGATTCGCACCGCAGTTTGCGATGGCAGTTTTCAGTGGCGCAGTTATCAAAGACAAGAGATTTGCTTTTGCATTTCCTATTTTATCTCTGTTGATTTCTGATCTTTTTTACCAGATCCTATTCTTGGCTGGTATATTTGAAATACCCGGATTTTACAATGGCATGGTGAGCAACTACCTGTTGTTTGGTGCACTGACGATCGTAGGTTTTTTTACAAATGCCGAGAAAATTGCTTCTATCGCCAAAAGCACAGTAACAGCGCCTACTTTTTTCTTTATCGTCTCAAATCTAACGGTATGGATGGGGAACGGTGGTTATCAAAGACCAAAAAATTTCACAGGTTTGATTCAGACTTACGTGGATGGATTGCCGTTTTACGCAAACAGCATTATTGCGACCGTTGTTTTCGGAGCCATTTTGTTTGGAGCAAATCAGTTGATCAAAAAATCAGCTGATGTACGTATAGCAGGCTAAATGTTTTCTGTATATCCTTTGTCTTCTTGTAAGTCTTTGCCATCGGCAGCAGCAGTAGCCAACTCATCGCATCTTTGGTTATAGGGATTGGAGGCATGTCCCTTTACCCAAATAAATTTTAAATGGTGCTGCTTCGAAAGCTTGTGAAATCTCGTCCAGAGATCCTTGTTCTTTTTCCCGCCCTTGAAATCATTCCTCATCCAATTCTCTAACCATCCCTCGTTTACAGCTTGAACAACATATTTGCTGTCAGAATAAATCTCGATATCCAATCCGGTTCTGTTCAAACTCTCCAATGCAGCGATTACAGACAGCAATTCCATCCTGTTGTTGGTGGTATGTAGAAATCCTCCAGAGATTTCCTTGGATTCACCCTTCCAGATCAGGATGGCTCCATAGCCACCTCTACCGGGATTTCCCCTGGCAGCTCCGTCTGTATAAATCGTTAGACCCTTGTGGTTGATCATTCAACTGTGCTGACCTTGATGGTGTTGGTTGGAAGATGCAATTCAACTGGAGTGCTGCAGGTATTCACCACCACTTCGCCCTTTCTGATGAAGCCTCTTTCTTTCAAAATCTGAATCTGATCTGAGATGATTTCATCCAGACTTTCCTCTTCTCCATAATAGAATGCCCTGACACCCCAACTAAGACTCAATTGATTGACAAGCGTGCGCTCCTTTGTAAATATGAATAAATGAGATTTGGGACGATAAGAGCTCAGCATGAAAGCTGTATAGCCTGATTGTGTCATACCTATCAACGCATCGGCATTGGTGCTTTCTGCCAATTTACATGCGGTCAGACAAACAGCATCGCTGATATAAGTAGGAGAGTGAGGCAAAGGTTTGATGTCCTCTTCCCTGTTGTATCTGTATTCTGATTGCTCAGCCTCAATGATGATTTTTCTCATCGTTTCAACCACCAGCACCGGATGCATCCCTGTTGCAGTTTCCCCGCTCAACATGACTGCGTCTGCACCTTCCAAAACAGCATTGGCAACGTCTGTGCTTTCACTGCGATTTGGTTTAACCCTGTCAATCATGCTCTCCATCATTTGGGTTGCAACGATTACCGGCTTGCCTCTGTGCAGACATTTTCTGATCAGCTGCCTTTGTATGAGGGGTACTTTTTCAATGGGGACTTCCACTCCAAGATCTCCTCTTGCCACCATGATGCCGTGGGATTCTAAAATGATCTCACGTATATTCTCAAGTGCTTCCGGCATTTCAATCTTGGCGATCACTTTTGTCTTGCTCTGGTGATCGGTGAGAATTTTTTTGATTCCAATGATATCATCCACTCTTCTTACAAAAGAAAGAGCTACCCAGTCAAGTTTCTCAGCAATGATGAAATCAAGGTCCTTCAAATCTTTTTCTGTAAGCGCAGGCAGTGAAATTTTTGTATCTGGCAGGTTCAATCCTTTTTTGGATGAGATGATGCCTCCCAGTTTAACCCTGACCTGTACGTCTTTGTTGGGAAGAATTTCCTGAACGACCACTTCAATTTTTCCATCATCAATCATAATGGTATTGCCGATGACCACGTCGCCTGCCAGGTTGGGGTAGGAAACATATATGCGCTCCAATGTGCCAATAACTTTTTCGTTGGTCAGCGTGAGGATATCTCCTTCTTTTACATGCAGGGCATTGTTTTCAATTTCTCCTACACGCAGCTTGGGGCCTTGCAAATCACCCAATATCGCGATGTTGTATGGCTCAGTGGCGTTGATTTTACGAATATGATCAATGATTTTTTTCTTGTCCTCATGTGCACCATGTGAAAAATTCAATCTGAATACATTCACACCGGCTTTGACCAAGGCCAGTAGTTTTTCATACGTATCACATGCTGGTCCGACAGTTGCAACGATTTTGGTTCGGTGCATGATATGCTGATTGCCTGCCTCGTTGTCCATTTCCTGGTGAAAATATTTTCCTATGTTCTTGCTCATATTTTTAAGTTTTGTGTCATAGAAAAACAGCAGAGACACTTCTCTGCTGTTTTTATTTAACTGGCCAATATTTTAACCATTTTAAGCCAATCCTCATTGATTTTCTGCTTTGCTTTGACGGCTTTGTCCAATGGTGTGTAATGCATTTTGTTGTTTACGATTCCTACCATCACGTTGTGATTGCCTTCCATCAAACAATTCACGGCTGAATATCCCATTCTGCTGGCAATCATCCTGTCCATGCTGGATGGAGCACCGCCTCTTTGGACGTGTCCAAGAATGGCAACACGGATGTCAAATCCGGGAATTCTATTTTTGATCAGCTCTGCCAATTCATTTCCCCCGCCAAAATCATCTCCCTCTGCAACAACCAGAATGTTTACGAGTTTCTTTCTCTTCTCTTTTTCCTGCAGGGATTTGATGACAGCCTCAACGTCGGTTTTTTGCTCCGGAATCAGTATATGTTCTGCACCTGTCCCAATTCCACTGTACAGCGCAATGTAGCCTGCATCCCTTCCCATTACTTCAACAATGAAGAGACGATCATGTGCATCCGCTGTATCTCTGATCTTGTCAATCGCATCTATGGCTGTATTTACAGCGGTATCAAACCCGATGGTAAAATCAGTCCCGGCAATGTCTTTGTCGATGGTGCCGGGAATGCCAATACACGGTATATCGTATTCATTGGAGAAAATCTGTGCGCCCTTGAAAGAACCATCACCACCAATGATGATCAAACCATTGATACCGTGTTTCTTCAGGTTGTTGTATGCTTTTTTTCTTCCCTCCGGGGTCAAGAATTCTTTGCACCTGGCAGTCTTCAAAATGGTGCCACCTCGCTGTATGATGTTGGCTACGCTTCTGGAATCCATCTTATGGATGTCATCATCAATCATTCCTGCATAACCCCTGGTGATACCAAAGACTTCCATTTTATGGAAGAGTCCGGTTCTGACGGCAGCTCTTACACAGGCATTCATGCCTGGGGCATCACCACCAGAAGTCATGATACCAATTTTTGTGATTTTTTTCGACATGTCTACTACTTCTGTTGTTACTGGCAAGGATCGAAGGGATTCAGTAGTGTTAGCGGTCGCAAATCTAACGATAAAATATGAAAAATCAGGTCATTTTGATCAGCCGACAGGACTGTTTATCCACATCTAAGCGTTGGAAATCAACTGCTTAAAATATCTGGTCCAGTGCCTCTGTGAATGGTGTCGGATGAAACGCTGTATCCTTCATAGCTTTCTCAATGATGAATCCAGTTTTAAGTGGGCGCCTTCCTTTTTGGGTAAAAGTTTGTGCATCCACCGGTTGAATCAAACTGGTATCGAGTCCAAGTTTTTGGGCGATGACAAGGGACATTTCATACGGACTCATTACCTCCATTCCTGAAATGTGATAAAGGCCTTGCGATCCTTTTTCTGCCATGTCGATGATGGCTTTAGTAAGATCTGGGATATAAGTAGGTGTTCTGATTTGATCAGCTACAACTCTGATAGGTTTATTTGCCTCCAGGTTTTCCTTCACCCAATAGATGAAGTTGCTTCTGTTCAAATGGTCTGCTTTTCCATACAGCAAGATCGTTCGGATGATCGTCCAACTCAGATTGCTTTGCATGATGTGCTGCTCAGCAAGTTCTTTGGTCATTCCATAATAATTAACCGGACCCGTCTCGTCATCCTCCACGTAAGGACCATTGTCACCACTGAATACAAAATCGGTAGATAAATAACAGTACCTGGCATTGATTTCCTCTGCAGCAAGAATCAAATGATCAGTCGCTTCTACATTTGTTTTGTAGCTCAACATCTTTTTCTCCTCACATTCATCCACCTGGGTCATCGCTGCTCCATGTATGATGAGATCTGGCTTGAACCCAATGACGATTTCCATCACCTGCTCTTTTTCAGTGATGTCTAGTGAGCGGTACTGAAAATTGTCATGTAAATACGAAGGGGGTAGTCTGTTTTCGCCGCGTCCCGTTGCAAGAACAGTATGATTGGTTTTCGTCAATTCTTTTGAAAGATTTGACCCAACCATGCCATTTGCGCCTGTTAGCAGTATTTTCATTCGATGACTTGCTGCACCAAATGTAAGGCTTTATGTAAATTGGCGGTGGACTAGAATTTATTCTTCCACATCATACTCTCGATGGGTTTGTCTGGCTGTCCGGAGTATTTGGCATTCATTTTCTGGTTGTATTTGATGGCAATTTCTCCCTCTACCGGAAAATAAATCAATTGACCAATGGGCATGCCGTGGTAAACCTTCACAGGTTGTTTTACTGAAATTTCCAGGGTCCAGTTCCCGCAAAATCCCACATCGCCTTTTCCCGCGGTTGCATGGATGTCAATACCCAGGCGACCGGTGGATGATTTTCCTTCCAGAAAGGGAACATGCTCATGTGTTTCGGTATACTCCTGCGTAACACCCAGATAAAAAATATGTGGATACAGTACGAATCCATCATCCGGGATATCAAAATATTCAATCTGATTGTGCTGTTTGGCATCCAGGATATGGTTCTTGTATGTAGCAAGACATTTACCGAGATGCACATCATATGAATTGCTGCCTAGGCAGGAGGGGTCGAAGGGGCTGATTTTGATGCTCCCTTTTTCCATTTCCTCCATGATGCGTTTGTCTGAAAGAATCATTCTTTGTTATTTGTCGACCCGAAATTCGCAATAGATGTGGTATCGAACGATTTAATTTTTCAACAAAGTTTGAACAGGCTTTAAGCGTATTTTTACAACATGCCAATGGTGTTCAAGAAAGAGGAGGATACATGCTGCACCGGACTCTGGGAAATCACAGAGCAAGCCTCTTTTTTTGAATCAATGCTTTCATTCAGAGCTGCTGCAACCCATCCTGAAAAAATCAGACAACAACTTGCAGCAAGGATGATCTTACATGATTTTGACAATGATTTTCCTTTCGACAATGTTGAAATTGCAGCAGGTGGGAAGCCGGTATTGAAAAATCAAGGGATCAGATTTTCCCTCTCACATTGCAATGGATTTGCTGCAGCCATTGTATCAGATAAAGCTGAAGTGGGTATTGACATTGAACCGATTCATCAAAGGGTATTGAAAATTGAAAAAAAATTCCTCCATGCAACCGAGCTGAGGCAACTGGATCTTTTCAATCAAGATGATCGGATCAAATACGCCACATTGTACTGGACCCTCAAAGAAACCTTGTACAAATGGTGGGGCAAGGGATCAGTTGATTTTTCAAATGAAATGATCGTCAACACATTTGATGCACATCAAACCGGCAGCGCACAGATGACCTTCTCCAAACTTCCTGATGCTCACTTTGAGTTGAACTACTTTCTGCACGAACATATTTGGGTGACAACATTGTGCAAATAAAAAAGCCCCTCGAAAGGGGCTTTTTTATTATTTCAAGCTCTCTTGCAGCTTTTCATTCAGTGTTACGTAATCCGGATTCTTTGCGGCTTTTGCCAATTCGAGTGATTTGGCAGATGCTGTCTTGGCTTCGGTTTTCTTTCCCATCAGTGAAAAGCATCTGGCCTTTTGGTACCATACCCAGTAGGCATTGGGACTTTGTTTGGTTGCTTCTTCAAGCCATGCAGCAGCCTTGTTCAAATCTTTGCCATTGTCCATGTAATACATGGCAGCATTGAAATAGGGCCTGTTGTCATTGTTCATCAGGTTGTCAATCTGCAACATCACTTTTTTGTCGATATCCATTTTGATGGGGAAACTGACCATGGTAGCATCCCAAAGGATCATCAGTTCCAATTCATTGCTCTTTACCTTTTCAAATAAAATCATGAAAGATTCAATGGCAAAGGGTAGAGATACTGTTGGCACATTCAATCTGACAACATCCATGCTTTGTTGATATGCTGATGGCGAGGTCACATCGGTTTGTTTTGAGATGATGATGGTCCACTCACTTGCTCCCGGAATAGATAGGAGTCCGTATTTGCCTGCAGGAATTTTAGTGCCACCGATCACAACTTCATCACTGAATGTCAATGTAGTCGCACTGTTTGCACCGGTGCGCCAGACAGCGCCATATGGCACCAGGTCTCCAAAAATATTCCTTCCCTTCATATTGGGTCTGGAATAGGAAAGTTCAATTGTACCGAGTCCGAATTCCTGTTTTACAGTCTGAGCAGTAGAAGAGGAGGGAACGCGCAGTGTCTGTGCTTCACTGATTGCTACCATTGCAATCAGGGCAATGGAGAGTATTATTTTTTTCATACGGTTTATTTTACGCAAGTTAATCAAATGGTCAGTAACTGGTATCGGTTATTGTGCAATATTCTTAAACCCTGGATGAAATTTCACAAGGGTCTCTCTGAGAAAACTTCTGTCCAGGTGGGTATAGATTTCAGTAGTGGTGATGCTTTCGTGTCCCAGCATTTCTTGTACTGCCCGCAGATCAGCTCCTCCCTCTACCAAATGCGTGGCGAAGGAATGTCTGAATGTATGAGGGGATATGTTTTTTTGAATCTGTGCCTTTTGAGCCAGGTCCTTGATGATATAAAATACCATAACCCTTGAAAGTTTGTTGCCTCTTCTATTGAGAAAAACAATATCCTCTGCGCCTTTGGCAATATCAACATGTATCCTTACTTCCTGCAGGTAGATCTGCAGAAATTTGGCTGCTGCTGCTCCAATTGGTATCAATCTTTCTTTATCACCTTTTCCGATGACTCTCACAAATCCAATGTCCAAGTACAGGTTGGATTTCTTCAATTTTATGATCTCACTGACCCGCATGCCGCAACTGTACAGTGTTTCAAGCAGTGCTTTGTTTCTCATGCCTTCCGGCTTGCTCAAATCAATTTGCGATATGATTTGTTCAATTTCTTCAAAAGTCAGTGTGTCGGGCAATGCCTTTTTCAGTTTGGGTGCAGCAAGCAATTCGGTAGGATCTTTGGCGGTAATTTCTTCCTGCAAGCAATACTTGTAAAATGCCTTGATGGCTGAAATGATTCTTGCCTGCGATCGCTCACTCATGCCAATCGATGCAATCCATTTGATGAATTGCTGCAGTTCTTGCAGGCCGATATCATTGATGTGCTTGATTTTATTTTCAATGGATAAAAATTGAATCAGTTTATCAAGGTCCTGCCCATATGCAGCGATGGTATTGTTGGAAAGTGATTTTTCCAGTTGCAGGTGCATTAAAAATCCTTTTTTATATATTTCCCACATGAATCAACTGATGTGCTGTTGTATGACTTAATAAGCTAAATTCGTGCCTCAATTTAAACATTAAAATATAGTTGTGGCAAAAGCAGTAGGATTCAGTTTTAAATCATTCAAGATCAAGGCGGGAAAGAACAAAAAAACATTGAGGGCGTTTCTTACCAGATTGAAAAATAAATCCCCCAAAGGTTTAGACAATCTAACACCTGCGATTGACAAGGAAGTATGGAAAGAAGTTGACTGTCTTGCATGTGCCAACTGTTGCAGGACCATGACACCAACTTTTTCTACTGAAGATATCAAGCGGATTGCTGCTCATTTCAAACAAACCCCAGATCAATTCAAGAAAAAATGGTTGTACAAGGACAAGGGTGGTGATTGGATGAACAAACAAACGCCTTGTCAGTTTTTAGATCTGAAAACCAACTATTGTTCGATCTACAGCATTCGTCCTTCTGACTGCGCAGGATTTCCTCATTTGACAAAGAAAAAGATGGTGGATTATATCCATGTACATCAGCAGAATATTGAGTATTGTCCAGCTACATACGCGATGGTCACAAAAATGCAGGATTTGATGAAGGTTGCCAAGTAATCAGAACGGATATCCAATGGCAAATTGAAAACTTGGTTTATGCCAAACGCCATCCACAAACCATCCACCAAACTTGTTTGAGTAGAAACGTTCTATGTTGGTATTTCCTCTGTTATCTGGTCCATACCTGGGGTCTTTGATGGGAAATCCCAAGTCAAAGCGAAGCAGAAAGTAATTGAAATCAATTCTTGCTCCGAATCCGCTTGCAATGGCCAGATCCCTTCCGAGCCTGCTGAACTTGAATCCCGCGTTTTTCAATCCTCCATCAAGATCATTTCTGAACCAAATATTGCCTGCATCGGTGAAAACTGCACCGCGCATCATGAATCCGTAAAAAGGAAAGAGGTTGAATCTGTATTCCGCATTTGCCTCTATTTGGATATCTGCATACTTATCATTGAAGGTTCCATTTGCAACAGTGTCATAAAATATATTGGATCCAATGCCCAGTTTTCTGAGGGGCCAACCTCTCATGCTGTTGGGTCCCCCAGCAATAAAGCTCTTAAAGAAGGGAAGCGTAACCTGCCCCTTTCTTGACCCGGTAGACAATGCCCAGCCAGCTCCAGCATAGAGCCTGAAATGGGCGCTGTTTTCCTTTCGGATGATGATGTGTTTGATTTCTGCATCAAATTTGAAGTAACGGTATAAGTTGCTGAGTGACTTACCTGGTTTTGTCTCATTGTAAAACAATGCGCCTGCCAGCAATCCGCTTCCCTCAGCAAAGAACCTGATCAGTGTTTTGTCATTTGGTTTGTGTGGAGTAATATTTCTGTTGAAAAGTGCATTCGATCCAACAATCAAACCATTGTTGTAGGTATACAGCAGCAAGGGAAAATTGCTGATGGATTCCAGAAAGAGGCTGTCTGGTCTGAAACGGGTATACTCAAAATTGATCGGTTTGATTTGCCAGTTCGTAAAGGGATTGGGTTTCCAATCGTAACCAAAAAAAGTGTTGAAAGTATTCAGGTTGAAGAAGCGGAACCTGTCAATGTAAGCGAAATCAACGGAAGCGATGGTTTTGGCTTGTTGAAAATAGGCTTTGGCACGGCTGCTCACGGGAGCCACCAACCAGGGGAATGTGATGCGGTTGGTAAGTGATGTCTCACCCGATAAAATTCTGTTGAAATTATTGAATTCAATGCCCGTTCTGATGCTGTTCTCAAGTTGAATGGCACGTTTTCCGATATTTCTGTTTCTCAGCGTGAAGTTGGTCGCGACACCAATTCTGCCGCTGCTGACCAGTGACAGCGCGGAAGAATTGAGAATACTGCTGCCCTCCAGGTCGATTCCAAAATATTGTTTTTTCGTGGGCTGCAGACTCAATACGTAATCTATTTTCTTGTTCGCTTCATCAACTTTGTTCGTGATGTTGATGTTTTGCCAGGTTCCCAGTTTGTTGAAGTTGTTGAGTGTTTTGCTGTAATCATCTCTTTTAAAAAGTGTCCCAGGCTTCATGGCGATGTTCTCTTTGATGAATGCATCATGAAAAGTATTGTGCAAGGAAACAACTCTGATCTGATCGTTGTGTGTAAAATTAGAATCGGTGATTTGGCTGAATTCATCGGTCTTCAAGTCGGGATAAATGGTCATACCACCTACACGGTACGCAGCAAAATGTGTGCTGTCTACGTTGGGCCTCAATGTGAATCTCAGTTTGATAAATGGCTGATCTTTTTTTGTTTGCATCTGCGACACCCTGCTTGCCAATTCAAAAGGATCTATGGCTGCATCATACAATTCAACATAGTTGGTGTCTACCTCTGCTACAAGATCTTCTTTGTTGATTTTAAAAAAACCATTGTTTTGAAACAGGTCTGTCAGTCGGTTGATTTCTGCATCAATCAGGTTGTAGTCAAAAGCAGCTCCTTTTGCTGGAATCGCATTCTCTGATTTTGCATGTGCGAGTGATTGGAGTGCGCTGTCTTTGAAATCAAACACAACTGTATCAATCAGAAATCTGTTCCCGGGGTTTACATAAAAATTGGTTGTGATTCTTTCTTGGTTTTTTCTCGTATGTATTGAAGTGTCGTATGTGATTTTTGCCTTTCTGTAACCCATGCTTATCATCAGATTCTGCATGTTTATCAATGATTGCTGAATGGGCTCTTTTTTGAAAACAGTCGGTTTCTCCATTACTTCAACAGGTATGATGAAAGGGAAGGAGGGCCAAGGGATTTTGGATGCAACCCGGATTTGGAGACTGTCTTCTATTTGTGCAAGCAAACTGTTTTCTAATTCGTTCTTCTGATCCTTGGTCAAATTCCCATCAATTTTTATGTTATTTTCGAAATGGAAAGGAAGACCAGGTGCTTTTTTTACAACCGTGCACGACATTGCTGCCATGATGAACAAGACTGAACAGAAAACAATGTATTTTAAGAGATTGCCCAACCCGTAATTTTAAAGAGGAAATGCTTTCAAAATCAGATACCAAATATATTCAAAGTTTATCCCATAAAAAATTCAGGGATCAAGAGGGACTTTTTATAGTAGAGGGATTGAAAATGGTTGCAGAGCTCTTGAAGGAAAACCAGCAACAGATTAAGCGGATATACGCTGTAAAGGAATGGATTGATATGCATCAGTCCGATGTACATGCATCCACCCAAGTCCACCTCCTGGAAGCATTCGAGCTCCAAAAAATTTCAGGACAAAAAACACCTCAACAGGTATTGGCATTGGTGGACATTCCTAAGCATAATATCAAATCATATATTCCACAAGGCTTCACAGTCTTGTTGGATCGTATTCAGGATCCCGGCAACCTGGGAACCATCATCCGAGCATGTGATTGGTTTGGTGTGAGAGATATTGTATGCTCTCATGATACAGCAGATGTTTTCAATCCAAAAGTTGTACAGTCAGCCATGGGTAGCATGATGCGGGTACATGTTTACTATGCGGAACTGACTGATTTCATCCGTGCACATAAGGAAATTCCAGTGTTTGCAGCTGTCTTGGGCGGCAAATCCATTTATGATGTTGCCTTCTCGCAACCAGGAATGTTGATCATTGGCAACGAATCAAGTGGCATTTCAAAAGAAGTGTTGCAATTGAACCCCTTGCAGGTCAGCATACCCAAGATAGGCAAGGCGGAGTCCCTGAATGCAGCAGTTGCTGCATCCATCATTCTTTCAGTATGGACGAGGTAGTTATTTGAACTGCAGCGTTTTTGAAATATTGATTTTTTTGCCAATGGCAGCTGGAATCAACAATGTAAGCATCGTAACGGCAACTGTTCCAATGATGATTGCCATGATTTGCGTCCATTCTATCAATACAGGGGCAGTGCTTACATAATAAACTTCTTCGTTCAGTTGAATGAAAGGCCAATGTTGCTGGATCAGGCACAATCCAATGCCCACAATGCTTCCAGCAATGATTCCCACTCCTCCAATCCAAGTACCGTATAGCAAAAAAATATTTCTGATTGTCCTGTCACTTGTTCCAAATGATTTCAATATTGCAATCATATTGCTGCGTTCCAGCAAAAGAATGATGAGACAACTGATCATGTTGATAAGGGCCACGGCCAACATGAGTCCCATGAAAACAAATTTGTTGGTGTCCTGTAACGCAAGCCAATCAAAAATTTCAGGTGAAAGCTCTTTTAGCGTGATGGCATTCCAGCCTACAGGTAGAACAGGAAAAATGGTATTGGCGGTTTCATCCAGCGTAGATGATTTTTTCAATGTTATTTCATATCCGTTGATTTCATCCTGTGACAGTTGATTGACGTTGTTCAGGTAATCCAGATTTCCAATGGCATATGACTGATCGTATATATCGATGCCTGTATTGAAAATACCAGCAATGCGCATTTTTCGCACCTTGGGTAAATCTGTGTTTTTGGAAATAAAATAAACAAGCAATTCGTTTCCAACAGACAGCTTCAATTGATTTGCAGTGTAAGCTGATAAGAGTATCTGATTATTGGAACTCGAATCCTGCCAGTTGGGAACTGTTCCTTTTCTTATGTATTGCTGAATGTTTTCAACGGGGTACTCATTGGATACACCCTTGATGACAATACCTTCAATGCTGCTATTGGCACTCAGTACTGCTGAATGGGTTACAAAACTGGAAACAGATTGAATACGGGGATCGGATTGCAGGAATTGTTTAACTGAATCATTTCTCTGGATCAGTGCAGCCTCAGCATTGGTCGAGCGAATGGGTTCATAATGTTCGATCCTTATGTGTCCCCAGAAAGAAAAGATTTTATCTGCCACCACTTGTTGAAATCCATTCACAAATGAGCTTGCAAGTATCATGGCAGCGACGCTGATGCATGTTGCAATGATGCTGATGCGCATGATCATTGCAGAAAATGCCTTTTGAGGGGCATTGATGAGTTTCCTGACAATAAATAACGAAGCTTTCAAATAAAAGATTGATGCATAAAAGTACAAATCAATTATTGATTATTTTCGTTTCAGAACTTTCTCCATGAAGCGCACCCCATACTTGACGGTTGTTTTTATATTCATTTTTTCACTTGTTGTTCAAGCACAACCAGACTTGGAAAGAGGTTCCAATGTAAAGACCATTCGGCTCAACCGTGCGGGTGATCCTTTGTCATACCCGATTGTACGATTGAATTCCGCTGATCAGCTGGAACTGCATTTTGATGATTTGGATGGTGGAGTAAAAAATTACTATTACACCATTCAGCTCTGTAATGCAGATTGGAATCCTGCTCAATTGAATTATTTTGATTATGTCAAAGGATTCAGTCAGGTGCGCATCAACAATTACAAAGCATCCAGTATTTCACTGACCCGTTATACACATTATCAGGCATCTATTCCTGATCGGAATTGTCAGCCTACCAGATCTGGCAATTATCTGCTGAAAGTATTCTTGGATGGAGACACAGGTAAGTTGGTTTTCACCAAACGGATCTTGGTTGTTGATGAAAAGATGAATGTTGCTGTACAGGTTACACAACCATTCAATCAGCAATATTTTCAGACCCATCACCGTTTGCAGGTCCAGCTGGAGACTACCAATTTTGATGTGCGTTATCCACAACAGCAGCTTCAATTGAAAATTCTCCAAAATTACAGATGGGATAATTTAATATCCCTGAACCAGCCAACTTTCATTCGTCAGGGATTGTTGCAATACAACAATGAAAATACCATGCTGTTTCCTGCAGGAAAAGAATTCAGGTGGTTGAACTTGAGGAGTTTCCGGCTGTTGGGTGATCGGATCACCAAACAACAAAATACCAATTCAGCTTTTGAGCTTTTCGTCAAAGAAGATCAGCCCAGGTTGCCCAGGCAATATTTTTACTACCGCGATTTGAATGGATTGTATGTGAACGAAACGATTGACAACCTCAATCCTTTTTGGAATGCGGATTATGCCCGCATCCATTTTGCATTCAGGCCCAAAGATGGGTTGGCCTATGCAAAAGGGGATCTGGTTGTTTTTGGTGAATTGTCTAACTATGGGAAAGATGCAGATGCTGTGTTGAAATTCAATGCAGACAAAGGTATTTATGAAGGGTCGATGTTGTTGAAACAGGGATACTATGATTATCAATATGCTGTTCGCACCACCGACAACGGTCAAATGCTTTACAACAGCTTGCTGCCTGAACAGGATGCGTGGGAGACAGAAAACAATTACATGGTGCTGGTTTATTACAGGGAATTGGGAGGAAGAGCGGATCAGCTGATTGCACTTCGACAAATCAACAGTCAATTCAATCGATCTCTCAGGTGAATTGCGTATATTTGCAACGGCAGGTCTTACACGACCAGCTCCTGCTGAACTCCCCCAGGACCGGAAGGTAGCAAGGGTAGGTGGTTGAGCGGTGCGATGTAATCAACCTGCTTTTTTTTGTGCATATCTCTCCTTCATCTTTTTTCTACTTTTGATTAATTTGCCCAAAATTTTCCGACATGAAATTCTTTATTGATACAGCCAATCTTGCACATATCAAAGAAGCCAATGACCTGGGTATCCTGGACGGGGTGACCACCAATCCATCTTTGATGGCCAAGGAAGGTATCAAAGGAGAAGACAATATATTGAAACATTATGCCGATATCTGTGCACTGGTTGATGGTGATGTCAGTGCGGAGGTTTTGTCGACTGATTTCAAGACCATGGTGGAGGAAGGAAAGAAACTGGCTGCTATCCACAAAAACATCGTCGTGAAGGTCCCCATGATCAAAGACGGCATCAAAGCGATCAAATGGTTCACCGACAATGGCATCAGAACCAACTGCACGTTGGTGTTTTCAGCTGGACAAGCAATCCTGGCAGCAAAAGCAGGCGCAAGCTATGTATCTCCTTTTATTGGAAGGGTGGATGACAGCAACTGGGATGGCATACAACTTATTGAGCAAATTAATCATATCTACAGCATGCAGGGATTTGAAACCGAAATTCTCGCTGCATCTATACGCAATGCATTGCATATTGTTCGATCTGCAGAGGCTGGAGCACATGTTTGTACCTGTCCGTTGGATTCTATCCTTGGACTCCTCAAGCACCCCCTCACAGATATCGGGTTGGCTAAATTCCTTGAAGATGCGAAGAAGATGTAAAACACATCTTACAAATTCCACCAATAGTTGAATTTCAATACCAGCGCTCTGTTTTTTACATTGAATGGAGCAGGGAAATAATTGTCTGTGTACACAAGAAACAAATCTGAGGCTGGCTTGTACCTCCACTGAAATCTTGTATTCAGGTTGATGTTTTTCTGCTGATTGTTGTATTGCAGAAAAGTTGTAAAAAAGAGTTTGTTGGTGAACGTAACATCAATGCGCGGACCCACCAACCAGAAGGTATTGTTGTTCCAAGGGGCAGGTAGTGAAATATTGTTGAAGCTGGTGCTCATTGTCATGCTGAAGTAAGGTTGAAAACGATATCCCAAATCAGCACTGACAAAGGTTCTGTTGCCATTGAAATAATATCCTCCCAAACGCCCGGAAATCAAATAAGTGAAAAGTTGCTGTGGTTTGGAAGCGAGTTCAAATCCAACAGAATTCCACCTGTGCCTGGTACCCCTGGCAAGTGTATCCTTTGTGAAATTGGTTGGATCAAAAGGTTGAAGCAGTTTGATATAATCGTTGGCAGTCCAGATGGTATATGTAGCCTGTGTTCTCATTGTCAATGTATAGGCCAGATAAGTAGTGGCATCTGTCAACTTTAATTTTCGGGTGAAGTAATCAAAGTTCATCAGTTTGATGGTGTGACTGGTGATTTTTGGATTCTTCGAGAAGAAAATTCTTGCGATGGATGGATTGATCTTGAAATAATCCTTTCTGGGAACATATCCTACATCAGCTGTGAATTGCCTCCCTACGGATTCCTGCTGATAACTGATGAGCCATTTTTTGCTGCTGTATTGAATATTGCCCGCGTGAATGAAGTCATCGCCGCTGGTATTTTTTGAGAATGATTTCAAAACCATGTACTTGCCTGTCCACAGATTATTGGAGGAGGCAAGGTTATATTCCAATCCTATATTTCTGTTGAATGGATTGTTTTGGTAAGCAGGACCTTTTTCATCTCTGTTCAATATTTGATCTCGGTTGACGAACAACAATCCAATGTTGGAACGTGCAAACACTTTTCTTTGGATAGCAAATGCAGTGTAGTTTTGAATGGGTGTGAGGGTAGTGGCATTGCGTTCTGTCTGCATGTTCATGAAGCCCATTCTCCAATTCTTGTTCAATTTTCCGCTCAATCTGGCACCATATTGAATGGGGGCATTCAATCCAATTCTTCTGGAGAAAAAAGGTCGCAGGGTTCCATATCCAAAATTGTTGAACTGATCACCATTCTCAATAAAGAACTGTCGTCTTTCTGGAAAGAACAGTTCAAATCTGTCTAGATTGGTTACCTGACGATCCACTTCCACCTGTGAAAAATCCGGATGGATTGATAGATCCAAGTTGAGAGATGAAGTGACTGCCACTTTTGCATCCAATCCGACAGTATTCCTGAACTTGGTAGCGGTATTGGCTTGAAAATTTTTGCTTCCACCTGTCAACACATAGGGGATGAGTGATATGTTCTGACCAGCGTGAGGCGGCGGTTCATCCCACACCAAAATGCCTGTGTACGCGAGGGAGGCAGTAGGGAACTGTCTTGGAACAGGTGCCCAGCTTGATTTTTCAGCTTTTGAAATATCGAGTCTGCTGAACTGGATGCCCCAGGTTTTGATTCCGTTTTTATACCTGATGGTTTTGAATGGTATGAAAGCTTCCCAAATCCATTTATCATTATAATATTTCGATGCTGAATTCCATTTATTGTCCCAATTTAAATCTGCTTTTCCTCCATCATACAATAAACCATCCCATTGTGCACCGGCTGCATTGGATCCAAATGTAAATCCATTCGTCTGGTCATTGAACGGATCCATGAACAATAAAAAATTATCATTTTTTCCAAAGTTGAAATCACGTTTGAGTGATTCAACCATGAATTTTTGTCCAGGGTCAATGTAGTTGATCGTGATGATGTACATCCCTGAACTGTCATAGGCCATTTTTACCTCTGTTCTCACAAATGCCTTGCTCGTGTCCATGGGCAATACCATGTTGAAATTGGTGGCGGTTTGGGCAGCAGACCATGCAGGGTCGATCACACCGTCAATTTCAATCGGAGCGATTGTTTTTTTGATAAAGTACTTGTACTCTTCGTTTTTCCGTTGAGATAATACGGTTGTACTGATGGCAAAAGCCAAAAGGGTAAGGGCAAAGAATTTTTTCAATCGTTCAAATATGTTTACACTAGGCCACAGCCTTTTTTACAAGATCTGCTGCTTCGCTGAGTAAAATGGCACTTTGTACTTTGAGTCCACTTTCATCAATCAATTTTTTTGCTTCAGCTGCATTCGTGCCTTGCAATCGAACGATGATGGGGATGTTGATGTTGCCAAGGTTTTTATATGCTTCGATGACTCCGGAAGCAACTCTGTCACATCTGACAATACCGCCAAATATATTGATCAAGATGGCTTTAACATTTGGATCCTGCAAAATGATTTTAAATCCGGCTTCAACGGTTTGCGCATTGGCGGTACCTCCAACATCCAGGAAGTTGGCAGGTTCACCTCCGCTGAGTTTGATCATGTCCATGGTAGCCATAGCGAGTCCAGCTCCATTTACCATGCATCCTACATTGCCATCCAGTTTCACAAAATTCAAATTGTATTTTCCTGCTTCAACTTCTGTGGGATCTTCTTCTGAAAGATCGCGCATGGCCGACAGGTCAGGATGTCTGCTCAGTGCATTTTCATCCAAATTCATCTTGCAATCAACTGCAATGATTTTATCATCTGCTGCCTTGAACAGCGGGTTGATTTCGAGCATGGAACAATCCAGTCCAACATATGCATTGTACAGGTGTGTAACAAACTTCACCATGTTTTTGAAGGCATCTCCACTCAATCCAAGGTTGAAAGCAATTTTTCTGGCTTGGAAGGGAAGGAGTCCGCCACCCGGGTGCACCCACTCTCTGAAAATTTTCTCAGGTGTATCATGTGCAACATCTTCAATATTCATACCACCCTCTGTGCTGTACATGATTACATTTTGACCTTTGGAACGATCGAGCAGTATGGAGAGATAAAATTCTTTTCTTTCAGACGGACCATCATAGTACATATCCTGTGCAACTAAAATTTTGTTGACCAGTTTACCCGCAGGACCGGTCTGGATAGTAACGAGTGTTCCACCCAGGATTTTTTCTGCAAACTCTTTGATGTCCTCGAGGCTCTTTCCAACCTTCACACCGTTGATGCCGTTTTCTTTGATCTGACCTTTTCCACGGCCACCAGCATGTATCTGGGCTTTGACCACAGCAAACTTGCTTCCGCTTTTTTCCTTGATCTGGTTGTAAGCTGCAACAGCCTCATCAACAGAGCTGCATGCATTTCCTTCCTGTACAGGTACATGGTATTTTTTCAACAGCTCTTTTGCCTGGTATTCGTGAAGATTCATGGGGAATAATAATTTTTACAAATATACATTACGTGTACAAATGAATGGTTGGTGTTCCAAAGAAAAAGGAGCGAATTTTCGCTCCTTTTGAATTGTTGATGATTACTTGGATTGGTTCTCCGGTCTCAAACTTCTGACGGTTTTTCCGGCCTGCCACATTTCACTTTCTCTCAATTCTTTCAATTCCAATTCAAGTTTGGCCCTGTAATCAGGTTGTGAATTGCTGTCAATGCTGCGCTGGCTCTCTTTGCCGGTCGCCACACTCTCGTACAATTCATTGAAAACCGGAAGGGTTGCATCCCTGAATTTCTTCCACCAATCCAATGCGCCTCTTTGTGCAGTGGTGGAGCAGTTTGCATACATCCAATCCATTCCATTTTCTGCTACCAGCGGCATGAGTGATTGCGTGAGTTCCTCAACCGTTTCATTGAATGCCTCAGAGGGAGTATGCCCTTTGTCACGCAACACCTGGTATTGTGCAGCAAAAATTCCCTGTATGGCACCCATCAATGTGCCTCTTTCACCGGTCAAATCACTGTATACTTCTTTTTTGAAATCTGTTTCGAAAAGATATCCGCTTCCAATGGCAATACCCAAGGCAACAACCCTGTCTTTGGCCTTACCTGTTGCATCTTGGAAGATGGCATAACTGGAGTTCAATCCTCTTCCTTGTAAAAACATTCTCCTGAGTGAAGTGCCTGATCCTTTTGGTGCCACCAAAAATACATCTACATCAGCAGGAGGGATGATGCCGGTCTGCTCTCTGTAGGTAATTCCAAATCCATGTGAAAAATACAATGCCTTTCCAGGAGTGAGATGTTTTTTCACAGTGGGCCACATGGCTATTTGAGCTGCATCGCTCAGCAAGTAACATATGATGGTTCCCTTTTCAAGTGCTTCCTCTATTTCAAACAAGGTTTGGCCTGGAACAAATCCGTCGGCAACTGCCTTGTCCCATGACTTGGAATTTTTTCTTTGTCCAACGATGACGTTGATGCCATTTTCTTTTTGATTCAATGCCTGACCCGGACCTTGAACGCCGTATCCGATCACGGCAACTACTTCATTTTTCAATGTCTCTTGTGCCTTAGACAGGGGAAACTCTTCACGGGTTACCACATTTTCTTCAACCCCTCCGAAATTTAATTTTGCCATAATAGTTGTTTGTTTTGATTATTTAAGATGATTGATTACTGGTCCATTTCAGCAGCTTTTTCTGCTGTGATTTCTTCTGTCAGCAAATGTTTGGTGGGGGCTGTTTCCTCAAACTCCTTCAGTTTCTCATGAAAGCCCTTGCTGTCTTTGATGATGGCAACCCTCGCACTGCGCACAAACTCTATCAAACCGAATGGTGCCAGCACCTGGATGAGGGTATCGGTTTCTTCACGCTGACCGGTGGTTTCAAATATGGTATAATCTTTTCTGATCACCACAGCCCTGGCGCCATATGCCCTCAACAAACGTTCAACTTTTGCTTTTTCGGCAATGGTATCAGTCGGGACTTTATACAAAGCCAGCTCCTGCCAAATGATTTGATCATTTGTATTGTAATATGCTTTCAATACATCCACCTGTTTTTCAATTTGCCGAACCAGCTTTCTTACAACATCTTCCGTTACGTTGATGACAATGGTAAATCGGTGTATGCCCTCAACTTCTGAAGGAGATGTATTCAAGCTTTCCACATTTATTTTCCTTCTGGAAAACATAATGGCAATTCTTGTCAGCAATCCCACCTGGTTTTCTGAATAGATGGTTATCGTATATTCCTGCTTCATGTGTTTTATTTTAAGCGTATTTCACTTACTCCACAACCCTGTGGAACCATGGGAAATACATTGTTTTCTTTTCCTACAAATACTTCAAGAAGATAGGGGCCTTTGTGCTCCAGCATTTTTTGAAGTGCATCTTTCAGTTCGTTTCTGTGTTTGATGGAGTTGCCTTCAATGCCGTAACCTTTTGCAACGGTTACATAATCCGGACTCGCAATATCCACAAACGAATATCTTTTTTCATGGAACAATTGTTGCCATTGTCTTACCATTCCAAGAAACTGATTATTGAGGATGAGAATTTTTACATCTACTTTGCTTTGCATGATGGTGCCCAATTCCTGAATGGTCATTTGAATACCACCGTCACCGATGACTGCTATCACCGTCCTGTCTTTCGCACCATATTTTGCACCGATGGCTGCAGGCAATGCAAATCCCATCGTTCCGAGTCCACCTGATGTAACATTGCTCTTGCTCTGATTAAACTGCGCGTATCTGCATGTAACCATCTGGTGCTGACCCACATCTGTTACAATGACCGCATCTCCTTTGGTGAGGTGATTCAATTGATCAATGACTTCTCCCATGGTCATGATATCAGTGGATGGGTGAAGCTCATCTTCAATAACCGCCTCTATCTCTTTCGCAGTGCAATCTTGGAATTTTTGCAACCAGGTTTCATGTTTGTTCTGTTTGATCAAACTGGTCAACATAGGCAATGTCTCTTTGCAGTCGCCCCATACAGGCACATCTGCTTTTACATTTTTATCCACTTCTGATGGATCGATGTCAAGGTGAATAACTTTGGCTTGTTTCGCATACCTGTCCAGCCTGCCTGTTACCCTGTCATCGAATCGCATGCCTATTGCAATTAAAACATCGCACTCATTTGTCAATACATTCGGACCATAATTTCCATGCATGCCGAGCATGCCAACATTGAGCGGATGATTGGTGGGCAAGGCACTCAAACCCAGAATGGTCCAAGCTGCAGGCAATCCGCCTTTTTCTATGAAAGCTTTGAATTCTTCTTCTGCTCTTCCAAGAATGACTCCTTGTCCGAACAGCACCAATGGCCTTTGCGCCTCATTGATCAAAGCTGCAGCGGCTTCTACATATTCTTTTCTAACGATCGGTTTGGGTCTGTAACTTCTGATATGATTGCAGGGCGTATATCCTGTATAATTGAATTTTTGGAGTTGTGCATTCTTGGTAATGTCGATTAAAACCGGACCGGGTCTGCCGCTTTTGGCAATGTAAAATGCCCTTGCCATCACATCAGGAATTTCATTTGCATCGGTAATTTGATAATTCCATTTCGTGACTGGGGTAGTAATGTTGATGACATCTGTCTCCTGAAACGCATCGGTTCCCAACAAATGAGCAAATACTTGTCCTGTGATGCAAACCAATGGAGTAGAATCAATCATGGCATCCGCCAAACCCGTAACCAGGTTGGTTGCACCAGGTCCGCTTGTTGCGAACACAACACCCGTTCTACCGGATGTTCTTGCAAATCCCTGTCCGGCATGTATTCCACCTTGCTCATGTCTTACCAACACGTGATCCAGTTGATCCATATAATCGTACAGTGCATCGTAAATCGGCATGATTGCACCTCCGGGAT
>JACCDG010239765.1_pt1 | contig 64418 bp, 63 predicted proteins | sample 7442471 | NCBI WGS metagenome assembly JACCDG01 (sample SAMN15323444, study PRJNA562643) | freshwater metagenome | isolation source: river surface water | place: USA:Blue River Watershed | collected 2017-08-17 | reverse complement strand
TCTGTTGAGCGCATTTCTACCATCAATGATTACTGGATGTTTTACTAGAGCCATTAATGATTGAGTATCCAACTCTCGATACATTTTCCATTCAGTTAAATGCAAAATTACATCTGCAGCATCAACAACATCTTCGATGGAATCAGAGTATGTCAACTCAGGATGTCTAGCTTTAGCCGGGATGATTGCCTTGGGATCATGAACCATTACTAAAGCACCAGATGCGTGAATTTGTGCGGCAATATCTAACGCAGGGGAGTCGCGTACATCATCGCTATCGGGCTTGAAAGCAGCGCCTAATACCGCGATTTTCTTGCCTTTTAGATCATTACCGATATCCGCACGGACTAGATCAATCATGCGTTGTCGAGCTCGTAAGTTAATTGAGTCAATCTCTCGCAAAAATTCTACGGATTGCTTGGCGCCCAATTCCTCAGAGCGAGCCATGAAGGCCCGAATATCTTTAGGAAGACATCCGCCACCAAATCCAATACCAGCCTGCAAGAATCGTGACCCAATTCGAGGGTCATATCCAATTGCTTGTGCAAGAACGGTTACATCGCCACCCGCAGCCTCGCAAATTTCTGCCATCGCATTAATGAAAGAGATTTTGGTTGCCAAAAACGAATTAGCCGCAACTTTTACCAATTCAGCGGTAGGCAGGTCCGCTCTAATCCATGGCACATTGTTATCGAGTAATGGTTTATAAGCTTGACGCAAAACATCTTCAGCACGATCAGATGTGACGCCAACTACTAGACGATTTGGTCGCAAAGTATCTGCTACGGCAAATCCTTCCCGTAAAAACTCTGGATTCCAAGCAAGCTCTACTTGGTTATTAACGGTTTGCAATTCTTTGCTTAATCTTTCGGCGGTTCCAACTGGTACCGTCGATTTTCCGACAATAACTGAACCAGCTTTTGCAATTTTAGCTACGGCATGAAATGAAGCATTCACATAACTTAAGTCTGCGGCCAAGCTATCTTTAAGTTGCGGAGTGCCAACGCAGATAAAATGAACATCGCAATCTGCAGCTTTTGATATATCAGTTGTAAATTTCAATCGGCCGGAAGCTAGCTCTTGAGTTAAAAGCTCTTCCAGGTCCGGTTCAAAAAAAGGAACTTTTCCCAAATTTAACTGGGCGATTTTACTTTCGTCGGTATCAACGCCAATAACTTCAAATCCCAGCGAAGACATGGCAGCCGCATGTGTAGCGCCGAGATAACCGGTGCCTATTACCGAAAGTTTGAGCATGATGCGAAAAGCCTAGCTCTTACAAGGGTTATCTGCTGCGCTTCCGGTCTTGAATTTATCAACGATTGACGGTGAGGCAGATGGGTCAGCTTTAACTTTGTCCAATAAAGCTTCGTCATTTTTGATGCGTTCAAATAGTTCAGGGGCTAAGACCGGGTCCCAAAGGACTGCGGCGCTAACGCCATTTTTACTGTAGTTGTAATACTTCAGAGGGATAGTAAGGGTTCTTACATTTGAAGCGGAAAGATTACGCAACTGTTTTCCAAGAGTTAGCAAATCTCCTTGGTTGAGACCTTCATCGGTAACCACAGTGTCTAGAGCTGAACCCACAAAATCAACCATCTTCACTGGGTTTAGCAAAACGCCAGCGCTAGTTGCTTTTCTCAACATTGCACCGGCAAACTCTTGTTGCCTTTTCATTCTTCCTAGATCACCAAGTCCATCAAATTGACGGGTTCGGACATATTTCAAGGAATCAACGCCATCCAATATATGTCGTCCGGCTGGAAGAACTAAATGACTCTTAGGATCATCGATATCTCGCTTGGTGCAAATTTCGACACCGCCAAGTGCGTCCACCATTCTTACGAAGCCAACAAAGTTGATTTCTACATAATGATCAATTCGCAAACCTGACATCGCTTCAAAAGTTTGAATTAAAAGTGGTGCGCCACCCCAGTTGTAGGCAGAGTTAATTTTTGAATAGGTAGCGGGAATTAATTTTCCTTGAGAGTTTTCATGTTCTGGAATACGAGCGTATGTATCTCTTGGCACGGAGATGATTGCCGCTTTATCCCGTTTCTTAGAGATATGCACCAGCAGCATGGTGTCTGAACGTTTGCCTGCGGCAACGTCAGTTCCACCAACTTTCAATCTTTTAATTTCTGCTCGACTTAAACCTTCGCGAGTATCTGAGCCAACAACTAGATAATTGACCGCTGAAGATTCTTTTTTTGGCCGATCATTCAATCCGGCGAATGCGTCGATTTTGGGTATCGCTGCAGTGATCCGCCCCAGGCCGGCCCAGGAGATAGCTGAAATCGCCACAATAGATATGGAGAGTATTGTGAAGAAACGAATTGCCCGTGGTGATTTCACGAGCCTAAGAGTAATTGGACGATAGCGTTTGAACGCTATGGCCACTCAATTTAAGCGCGGTGATAAATCCCACCCAGCGGATTCGCCGCCAGTTTCTATCATCCTCACAGTTTTGAACGAAGAGGCTCATTTACGGGAGGCGATTTCAGCTGCTCTGAACTCGCATTACTCCGGAGAGTTAGAAGTGGTGGTCGCAGTTGGGCCATCAAGTGATGAGACTTGGAAAATTGCACAAGAGATTGCAAAGAGCGATTCGCGGGTTAAAGTAATTGAGAATCCAAGTGGCAAAACCCCAGCTGGCTTAAATGCGGCACTTAAAAACTCAAAGCATGAAATTGTGGTTCGCATTGATGGTCACTCTGAGATTGAGCGTGATTACATTGAAAAAGCGGTCAAAACTTTAAATGAAACCGGCGCGGTCAATGTTGGCGGAGTGATGGCCGCAGAGGGCATTACAGTTTTCGAAAAAGCTGTTGCTACGGCGATGAGATCTCCAATTGGGGTAGGTGGAGCAAAGTTTCATACCGGTGGTAAAGCCGGTGAAACAGACACTGTCTATTTGGGAGTTTTTCAGCGCTCAGCGCTAAATGCAGTCGGTGGCTATGATGAAAATTTCATCAGAGCACAAGATTGGGAGATGAATTTTCGTTTGCGTGCAAATGGTGGATTAATTTGGTTTAACCCAGATTTGAAAGTTACTTATCGACCACGCAATTCAATTCGTAAGTTGGCAAAACAATATTTTGAATATGGGCGATGGCGCCGCATGGTTAGTAGAACTCACAAAGGCACAATCAATTTTCGATATCTTGCGCCACCAGTTAATTTAATAGTTAATCTCATTTCGATAATTTTCGGACTATTTGCTTCCCCTTGGCTCTTGATGCCAACCGTGGGCTACCTAACAGCGATTTCCTTGGCCGCTTTAGTTATTGGTAAGAGCTGGGGGGAGCGCGTTAGATTGCCGATAGTTTTGATAACTATGCATTTTTGCTGGGGATTTGGTTTCATTTCCTCACCTCGCAATCTAATTAAGCATTAAATTAAAGTTGCTGCGGTACCCTAAGAAATATGGGTAAAAGATGGCACTTCCTCACTTCTTTTACAGTGTTAATCACTGTACTTCTATCTTCATTTACCCCTGCCCGGGCGATGATTCAAATCCCTACCGAATTCAGATTCTTTGGATCTGGATACGGGCACGGAGTCGGAATGAGTCAGATTGGTGCACGTGGACAAGCTCTTGAAGGTAAGACCGCAGTAGAAATTCTCAATTACTACTATCCCGGTACCGCGGTAACTCCGTATCCAGATAATCAATTGATAAGGGTCAACATTGCTAATCTCGCAAACTCTATTTCGCTAAACATGGTGGGCGGTAAAGGGGAGATAAGAGTTTATCGCGGAGACATACCTCCAACTGAAAGCCCTGAACCATTTGGCGTTTACTCTGGTGATACAACCGCTTTGTTCACAAACTTTGCTGGCAACGTTGTTCCAGTTATGTCCTCGCCAACGGCAAAGTATGCTGCAATAAATCCCGATAAAGCTTGGACTATTAGGTGGGAAACTAGCACCACTACGATTGCAATAACGAATGGCACTACAACAAATCAATATAAATACGGCCAAATTGTTTTCAAAAGCGTACAAAATTTACTAACTTCATATTTAGCCGTGACAAACACTTTGCGTTTGCATGATGAATATCTCTGGGGATTGGGAGAGGTTCCATCCTCTTGGCCAGCAGCGGCTTTAGAGGCACAAGCAATTGCAGCGCGCACCTATGCACTAGGTAAATTGTCCCGATTAAGACCGGAGTGCGACTGCAACATTTACAGCACAACCGTTGATCAAAACTTTGTGGGTTACGCAAAAGAAATAGAACCTATTTATGGCATTAAGTGGAAAGAGGCGGTAAGCCGAACATTTGTTGACGCTGACAATGCCTTGACCATAACTTTGAATGAGAGGCCAATAAGCGCCTTTTATTTTTCTTCCAGTGGCGGTGTAACCCAAAATGTTAAGGATGTCTGGGGTAACGCAATCGCATACCTACAAGGGGTTCCTGATCCGTGGAGTTTGGACCCGCAAATAAATCGCCGATACGCCTTATGGTCAAGGTTTGTATCCCAGCAAACCATGGCGCAAGCTTTTGGACTTCCAAACGTGGTTACTTACACGATTAATTCGCGCACACCTACCGGCAGCATTTCATCAATCACTGCGCTTTCCTTAAATGGCTCTAGCGTGACGCTAACCGGCGAGGTCTTTCGCTCTCGAGTAAAACTACCTTCAACATGGATTCACAATACAAAACCAATTATCAGAGTTCAGTTTAAAGCTACGGACTGTATGGAGATGCTAGTGGAAAGAGCTCCGCTTTGCCTTAAGTGAGTCTTAGTTAATTTGAGTGAAGAATTGAATTCAACCCGCCCCACGAACCTGATTTAGGTAGGGCTTCAAGTGATCCGGTTTGGGAATTTCTCCTAAATAACATTCCATTTGCACCGGAAAGTTCACGTGCTTTTACAGTCGTGCCATCAGGCAACTTAATCTTTGAACCAGCGGTTATATAAACACCGGCTTCTACGACGCAGTCATCACCTAATGAAATACCAAGTCCAGAGTTTGCTCCCAATAAGGTTTTGGAGCCAATAGAAATAACCTCTTTACCACCACCACTTAAAGTGCCCATGATTGATGCACCGCCGCCAATATCCGATCCATCTCCGACAATTACTCCAGCAGATATTCGCCCCTCAACCATCGATGCGCCAAGTGTTCCGGCATTGAAATTAACAAATCCTTCATGCATCACAGTTGTACCACTTGCAAGATGAGCGCCGAGGCGAACACGATCAGCATCGGCAATGCGGACTCCATCTGGAATTACGTAATCAACCATGCGTGGGAATTTATCCACTCCGTAGACGGCTACGAAGCCATGCTTCTTTTGTAATTGCAAACGAACCTCAGAAAACCCGACAACTGCACAAGGACCGAAAGATGTCCAAACCACGTTATTAAGAATCCCAAAAATCCCATCGAGTGATAAACCGTGTGGTTTTACTAGTCGATGTGAAAGAAGATGTAGCCGAAGGTAAGCATCTGAGACATTTGCTGGCGGAACATCCAGATCAATTTCAATTTCGACAATCTCACGCTTAATTTTTCGAGTGTCATCAGCGCCAACCAGTCCATTCAGCTCGGGAGCTGCTGACTTATCTAATTTGCCTAAACCGAGAGCGTGGAAATAGGTATCAAGAACCAAGCCAGAATCAGCGATAGTCGCGACTCCAAATCCAAAGGCGGTTCTGCTGTTGGTCTGAGCATCAGTCATGAGCGAACGCTACCAACATAATTTCTGAACTCGTTGGTGCTGCTAGATGCCCATAGAGTGCGCCCATGAGAATTTCCGTTTACTGCGCATCTTCGACCGCGGTATCGCCAGAGAATTTAACCCTTGGGTTTCAACTTGGAGCGGAAATCGCACAGCAAGGTCATGAGTTAGTTTGGGGTGGCGGAGCAATTTCAGTTATGGGAGAGGTCGCAAAAGGTGCACGTGAGTTTGGCGGCAAGACCATTGGAGTAATTCCCGAACGTTTGATGAATGTTGAGTTCATCGACCATGATTCCACGGAGCTTCATGTTGTTGCTGACATGCGGGAGCGAAAAGGTTTGATTGAAAAACTTGCCGATGGCTTTATCGCACTGCCAGGCGGTATTGGAACTCTTGAGGAGTTTTTCGAGATATGGGTTGGCCGGTATTTAGGTTTTCACAATAAGCCGATTGCGGTCCTTGATCCAGATAATGTCTATAAAACGTTACGTGTTGCACTTGATGACCTAACCGCTAAGAATTTCATGAAACCAGGTCAACATGAATTGGTGAATTGGTGCACAGAGATCGAAGCTGCACTCAATCACGTTACAAAACAATTGTAGGGGCGAGCAAAGATGTTAAAGGAGTTTAGAGTTAGCGTAACGATTGATGCCGAAGTAAATGAAGTTTGGCAAAAGCTAGTTGATTGGAAGTCGCAAGGCGAATGGATGGCTCTGACAAAAGTATGGTCCAGCATTGACGACGGCGGCGCATCTGGAATCGGAACTGAAATTTCGGCATTTACCGGAATTGGAAAAATCGGCGTACTAGACAAGATGAGAGTTACAGCTTGGGAACCGCCAAAATTTTGCGCCGTTTATCATTACGGAAAAATTATTAAGGGCATCGGAGAATTTCGCTTGACCGCGATTGAAGAAAGAAAAGTTCGCTTTGATTGGTATGAAGAGATCGAGGCACCAAAGGTCATGCTTGCGTTAATTAAGCCGGGAATTTTGCTCGCGGTCACTTACTCACTTCGCAAGTTCGCCCGCACCTTCAAAGGCTCGTTCAACGCCTGATACGAAGGCAGCCAGTAACCTTTATGTCGTGGGACAAACGCTGAGTGAGTTGATTGCCACGCTCCCGGAGGAGGAGCGGGTGATTCTTACCCTGCATTTTTTGCGTCAGCTCACGGTGGCGGAGATTTCTGGGACGCTCGGGGTTCCCGAGCGTGCAGTAAATGCTGTTTTGGCCTCTGGTCGAGCACGGCTGCGCGCCGCCCTAAACCTCCATTCTCAATTTCCCCTCGGGTAGGCCCATAAGAGATAATTCGCGCTCGGTATTTTCGAAAAGGATTTTCTATAGAAAGGGCACCCCATGGCAGCCATGAAACCCCGCACTGGCGATGGACCAATGGAAGTTACCAAAGAGGCCCGCAGTCTTGTAATGCGAATACCGCTAGAAGGTGGCGGCCGCCTGGTTGTTGAGCTCAATCAAGAGGAAGCTCGCAATTTGGCAGATGTTCTTAACGCATCTATCGCACTACTAAAGAAGTGAACCGTCCGATCCCAAAACTCGGATCGGTAGAAAGTCCGAGTGAAATCTCGGAAAAGCTTTTAAGAAAATTCACCCACATTGCATTGCCTCTCGTTTCTCAAGAGGGCAAATTAGAGATTGATCTCAGTAAAAAAGAGATTAAGCAAATCGCTGCGATTTACAATTTAGATTTTGATGCAGAGATAAAGAAATTTGGTAACGGCATCATTGGCAAAGCTGGAGAAGTAATTGATATTCCAGTTCTGAATGAAAAATCAAATAATGAAGTGATGAGAGTTTTGCTGGTCGGTGTCGGAGCCAAAACTCAAAGTGATGTAAGAAAAGCCGGAGCTGCGGTCGGCAGAAAAGTAAAAGCTTCAAAAGCAAAAGTTTTATCGTTAATTGCTAAGAACGCGCAATCAGCCCAGATTCACTTTATTGCTTCAGCGCTGGCAACTTACTCTTGGAGTCAGAAGACCGCTGCGCAGCCGGACACACCTGAGTTTCATTTGCTTGGCGATTTTTCTGAAACTGCTGACTACGCAGCTGTTTTGCTTAAAGCAACTTGGCAGGCAAGAGATTTGATCCACACACCTTCAAACATCAAATCCCCAGCTTGGATGGCGGAGCAAGCAAAGAAGTTGGCAAAGACAACTTCAGTAAGCATCAAAGTAAAATCTGGGAAAGAGCTCGCTGAATTTGGCGGTCTTCGTGCTGTCGGTAACTCCAGTCAGAAAAATCCGCCACGTTTTGTAGAGGTTTCATATCGCCCAAAAACCACAAAGAAGATTCCACATGTGGTTTTAGTGGGTAAAGGAATCACCTTTGATACTGGAGGAGTTTCCCTAAAACGTCCATACGACACGATGACCGCTATGAAGAGTGATATGTCTGGCGCGGCGGCGGTTTTGATGGTTGCTGTTGCTGCGGCTGAGCTCAAGCTTCCAGTCAGAGTGACCGCATTATTAATGCTGGCGGAAAATGCTTTGTCCGGAACTTCGCAGCGACCCTCAGATGTCATTACACATTACGGCGGAACCACGGTCGAGGTTATTAATACAGATGCAGAGGGGCGATTAGTTCTAGCAGACGGCTTGGCATATGCCGATAAGAATCTAGATCCAGATTATTTAATCGATGTCGCAACTTTAACCGGCGCCGCAACTTTGGGACTAAGCAGATTTTATGGCGCCATGTACACAAGAGATAAAAAACTGGCTAATCAATTATCGGATTTGAGTGATTTAACAGGTGATCGTATTTGGCATATGCCTTTAGTTGATGATTATTCGATTGCCTTAGATAGCGATGTTGCGGATTTCAATCACACCGCCGATAAATACAAATTCCAAGCGGGATCTGTTACTGCAGCATTGTTTTTAGAAAAGTTTGTGGGTAAGCGCAAATGGGCACATCTCGACATTGCCGGTCCAGCTCGTTCTGAAATTGATGCCGGCGAAAATGTTAAGGGTGGAACTGGTTACGGAGTTCGATTGCTGATCGAATGGATTTCCAAACTGTGATTCCAGAGATCGGAGATAAAGGATTTGCTGATAGAACTTTGGCAAATCGTGGAGACATGCGTCCTTTCTCCAACTCTTTTGTTCCTGAAACTGAGGTAATTCAGCGCGCCAGGTCACGAGGTGTTGAGATCGGCGCCTATGACACAACTTCAGCAGTTGGATCACTTTTGCGCTACTTAACCCACTTGATTGGTGCAAACTCAATCGTGGAAGTTGGAACTGGGGCAGGCGTAAGTGGACTTTGGATTTTTCAGACTCTGTCTCAGAAAGGTCTTCTAACTTCAATTGATGATGAAGTTGAGAATGCAAAGTTGGCAAAACAAGCCTTTGATGAAGCAGGGATCAGTGCTTCACGTTACCGACTGATTACGGGCAATAGTCGAGAGGTAGTGGGCAAGCTTGCCGATAGCCTGTATGACATTTTTGTTTTGCGCAGCAACACAGATTTACTCGAAAATGTAGAGAATGCATACAGATCTCTGCGCCCAGGTGGCATCCTGGTAATTGACCGGGCCCTTTTAGCTGGAAAAGTAGCAGATCCAACACAGCGCGATCCGGAAACTATTGCTTACAAAGAGGTAATCAAGATGATTAAAGAATCATCAGATCATTGGCTACCAATGCTTTTGCCGGTAGGCGACGGGGTTTTAGTCGCTACAAAAGTTAATTGATTAGGATAGGCAAATGTTTGGAATCGGCATGGGAGAGTTTCTGGGGCTAGTTGTCCTTGGTTTATTCCTGGTCGGCCCTGACAAGCTACCTAATGCCGCTCGAGAATTTGCTCGCTTTCTACATAAGGTCCGCAATTTCACCTCTTATGCTTCACGCGAGTTGAAAGAAAATTTGGGACCTGGATTTGAAGATTTGGATGTAACAGATTTAACCCCAAAGAATTTGGCGAAAAAAGTTATTGGCACCGCAATGGATGACATAAAGGGCGAAGTTAAACCTGTGGCGAGTGAGATAAAGCGCCAAACTAAAGACATCAAAGATGTCGCCAAGATTGATCCGGATTTATTGTGAGTTCCGACGTAATTGCATTAATAAATGCCGCGCTAGCTACCGTTTCTGATCCAGAGCTTCACAGACCACTGCCTGATCTCGGGATGGTTGAGCGGGTCGAGTTTTCCAACGGTGTTGCCGATCTAAAGATTTTGCTTACTATCTCTGGTTGTCCAATGCGAGATAGATTGCAAAAAGATGTAACTGAAGCGGTTTCAAAAGTTCCAGGTGTAAATCAAGTCTCTCTTGAGTTTGGCGTAATGAATGAGCAGCAACGAGACAATGTAAAGAAATTGCTTCGTGGTGGAAGAGAAAAGTTTATTCCTTTTGCACAACCTGATTCCCTAACGCGAGTTTGGGGAATCTCCTCTGGAAAAGGTGGTGTTGGAAAATCTTCGGTAACTGTGAATTTAGCAGCGGCGTTAGCAAGTCGTGGTTTCAAAGTAGGGGTTTTGGATGCGGATGTGTACGGACACTCAATCCCACGTTTGTTAGGAATTGAAGGTCAAAGACCCACAGCTATCGATCAAACCTTTATTCCAGTTGAGATTAACGGAATCAAAGTAGTTTCAATTGAAATGTTTAAACCTGATCGTGCCGATCCAGTTGCGTATCGAGGACCATTGCTTCATCGAGTTCTCGAGCAATTATTGAGCGATGCTTACTGGGGTGACTTAGATTTCCTCTTACTTGATTTACCTCCAGGAACTGGAGATATTGCGATTTCTCTGGGTCAATTAATTCCCGCATCTGAAATCATCGTCGTCACAACACCACAGCTAGCAGCAGCAGAGGTTGCAGAGCGGGCTGGGCGAATTGCTCACCAATTAAAACAACACATCATCGGCGTTATTGAAAACATGTCTGCTTTTAACGATCCAACAACCGGTACTCGAGTGGCGTTATTTGGTGAGGGCGGGGGAGCTGAGACCGCAAAACGTTTAAGCACCTTAATTGGAGCTGAGGTTCCGCTAGTTGGTGAAGTTCCATTTGAAATTGAGCTACGCGCTGGCGGCGACAATGGCCAGCCCATAGTTTGGCAAAATCCAGATTCGGCTGCCGCCCAACAATTCTTTAAAGTAGTTGATGCGCTAGCACCACGTAAGAAATCCTTACTTGGTGTCAGGCTTGGCGTCAGTACTTGATTTCTGATCAATCAATTCTTTGATTTCAGCAACCAATTCTTTTCGCATAGCTGCAATCTCGCGGACCATAAACTCAGTAACCGCCAAGTTTCTTTCATCGCGAGCTCTATCTTCTTGAGAAGTGACTCGGTCTCTATCGGCCTGTCTATTTTGTGCCAGAAGAATTAATGGCGCTGCATAAGATGCTTGCAATGAAAGTAGAAGTGTTAAAAAGATAAATGGATATTCATCAAAACGTAGGTGTGTCGGACCAAATGCGTTCCAAAGAATCCAAACTGCGACAAAAACGGTCATGTAGACCAGAAACTTTGCGGTTCCAATAAAACGGGCAAATTTCTCCGATAGCTGACCAAATGCTTCGGGGTCGTAGCTTGGCCTTAAGGCGCGTCTGGACTCGCGAGGTGTTTCTAATCTTGATACCCGTGCCATATCTACCCCTCTCTTTCAGAGCTACGCCAGTTAGCCGGCAATAAGTGATCGAGAACATCATCAACAGTTACCGCGCCAAGTAATCTTTCATTTTCATCAACAACAGGAGCAGCAATTAAGTTGTAATTTGCCAAGTGTTTAACAACATCATTTAACGAAGTATCTGGGCTGATGGCATTTGTTTCCCGCTCCGCCACAATTCCAAGACTCAACGCAGGTGGTTCTCGTAGCAAACGCTGCATGTGAACTACTCCAACAAGCCTTCCAGTAGGGGTTTCAAGTGGTGCGCGACAGACAAAAACTTGAGCTGCAGAGGCCGGAGCCAAATCTTTCTTTCGAACCGCCGCTAGTGCATCAGCCACAGTTGAATCGGTACTCAGAATTACTGGATCGGTTGTCATCATTCCGCCGGCGGAAAAATCTTCATACTCCATCAATCTTCGAACATCTTGAGCTTCATGCTCTTCCATAAGGTTAAGGAGGGATTCTGCTTTTTCAGTTCCAACTTCACGAAGCACATCCGCTGCATCATCTGGCGCCATTTCGCTAAGAACATCAGCAACTAATTCACCTTCGAGTTGAGAGACGAGCGCGACGCGATCTGCATCATCCATTTCTTCCAGCACATCAGCTAATTTTTCATCATTCATAGTGCGGGCAATTTCAGTTTGCTTTTCAACATCAAGTTCATGCAACGCAGCTGCGACCTCTTGGGCTGGCAGCAGATTGATGTCCTCTTCAACAACTGAGATGTTTATGGTGTGCTTGGCAGATTCAATTTCAATTTCTGACCATTTGACTGTGGCACCGATTCCCCGTCGGAAAGCACCGGCTTTTTTAAGAATATGAATATAGCTGGCATACCAGTCGCTGCTGCTATTTCTCTCAATTCCGATGTCTTCAATAGTTACAAGCTCGCCAGTTTCGAGCAATCTGGTGCTGTGATCAAGAAGAGTCTCCAGCAATAACAGCTCACTATGCCGTCTTTGATAGCGACGAATATTTAGAGAGCCAGTTATGAATACGCCGCCATCCTCAATTGAGGTAACCCTAGTTATAGGAATGAAAATTTTGCGTCGTTGCGGAACCTCGACAATAAAACCAAGAATGCGGGGAGCTAAATTATCTTGACGAATGGATGCAACAGCATCTCGAATCTTTCCAACGCGATCTGCGTTTGGATCAAATACCGGGGTACCGGCCAGCTTGGCCAGAAATATTCTTGTTAACTCTGCTTGGCGCATCAGGTACCTCCATGGGATAAGGCTAGCCGATAGTAGGTTTGCCATGTGCGCGACCAAAACCACACTCAAATGCCAACTGGGCGAGATATTCCTTTGTTGCTTATTGGAATCATCGGCATTGGAACCTCAGGTCCGGTAATTGCCCTAAGCACAATGCCCATATTGGCGTTGATTTTTTGGCGCAATCTCGGGGGAGCGCTATTGATGCTTCCTTTTGCAATACGACATGAATTTCGCTTGGTCAAAATGAATCAATCTCAATTGCGTAATCCTGCATATCGCAAAGCTCTTCTCTGGTCTGCACTTGCTGGTGTAACACTGGCATTTCATTTTGTGGGTTTCTTTATTGCCATGCGGTACACAACGGTGGCTGCCGGTACTGCATTAACAGCACTACAACCAATTTTTGCCGCATATTTTGTAAAACGACTCGGCGGACATATTCCAAGAAAAGCCTGGATTGGAATGGTTATTAGTTTTCTTGGCGTCTTGGTAATAACCGGTGTGGATTTTCAAATTTCGCAACGTGCTTTTTTGGGCGATTTGGCGGCAATCGCCTGCGCTGCGCTTGCTGCGCTTTATGTGATGCTTGGTTCGCAAGCTCAAAAAAATCTTGCCACATCGACATACACATCGATTTGTTATTTAGTTTGTGCACTCACGGCACTTCCAATTGCCTTAATTTCCGGAGTTCAGATTTGGGGTTTCAATGCCCGCGAATGGTGGTTGCTCATCGCACTAATTGCAGGTGCACAGCTACTTGGTCATACCATGTTTAATTTTGCCCTTAAAAGAGTATCGCCAGCTATCGTCTCATTAATAGTATTTTTTGAAGTACCGGTAAGTGCGATTTTGGCGTATTGGTGGTTGGATCAATTACCGCCCGCAGGAACCATCCCAGGACTCGTTCTTTTATTGCTGGGTTGTGGGATTTTCGTGATGCGGAGTAAAACTTCCGACAAGCTGTAACCTTGCACATATGTTGATTGATTTACACACCCATTCCAATGCCAGCGATGGTACGGATACGCCTGGTGAGCTGATTGATAAGGCAATCAACAAACACCTCGATGTATTGGCTCTCACCGATCACGACACCACTCGAGGCTGGGATGAGGCGACTAAAGCGCTGCTCAATCATCCTTCAAACTCGTCTTTGCAACTTGTTTTAGGCTCGGAAATCTCGTGTCAGGATGAAAATGGCATCAGTATTCACATGTTGGGACTCTTGTTTGATCCAACCTACGAGCCATTGATTAATGAACTGGAAAAAACTCGAGAAAATCGTCTTTCGCGCATGGAGAAAATTGTCGCGCGATTAAATGAAGCAGGAATCGAAATCACGATTGAAGAGGTCTATGCCCAGAAGCAAGGAGATGCAACTCTGGGGCGACCACATTTAGCTGATGCCTTGGTTGCGCGTGGACATGTTGCTTCAAGAGAAGAAGCATTTGCCGCCTTATTGCATAACGGCTCTAAGTACTACATAAATCACTACTCCCCATCACCGATGGATGCAATTAGATTGATTAAGGAAGCCGGAGGTGTTGCGATAATTGCTCACCCATTGGCTTCACAGCGCGGTCGAGTTATCAGTATGGAGTTGTTTGGGGAGTTGATTACAGCGGGTCTAGATGGAATTGAAGTTGACCACCGTGATCATTCAGATCTGGAGAAGTCAGAGTTGCTTCGATTAGCCATAGAACACGATTTAATTGTTACCGGATCAAGTGACTATCACGGAACGGGAAAACTTAATCAATTAGCAGAGTTCACCACCCATCCGGCACAATGGGAGGCGTTGGAGTCTCGCGCCCGTGATCGGAGAGTTGTAAGTAGATGAATGATTTAACCGCTTTAACTTTTGGCTTGCAGGCCTTTGTTACTTTGCTAGTAATTCTCGATCCGCCAGGAGCGACACCAATCTTTTTAGGCGTTTTGGGAAATCGCAGCCGCTCTGAACAAACTCGTTTGGCTTGGCAGGCTGCTGCTACCTCGCTATTTGTAATTACTCTTTTTGCTTTGTTTGGACAGTTCATAGTTGGTTACTTGGATATTTCAATGCCAGCGTTGCAAGGAGCTGGTGGTTTATTGTTACTTCTAGTTTCTTTAGATCTTTTAAAAGGCAATGATCATAAAGATGATGAAAACTCCAAAAAGAATCTAGCTTTGGTTCCTCTCGGTACCCCGTTATTGGCGGGACCTGGCGCAATTGTCACAATCATGTTGTTTGCCCAAGATGTCGACTCATCCGCTATGACTTTAGCGCTGGCGCTTGCTGTCATCGGAGCCCATCTAGTAATCGGAATTACGCTGATGTTTTCCACCCATGTAGTTGCGTTAATTAAGGAATCAGGTGTGATGTTGCTTGCCAAAGTGGCTGGTTTGCTCACCGCAGCTATTGCTTTCGAGATGCTAATGACTGGAATTAAGGAATTATTCTCCGTGTGAGTAACGGATACTTTTCCCCGAATTCGGTAACTTGGCGGGTACATGCCGATCCATCGATGTTTGTGGGTGGAATTCGTGCCTTGTTGGAACAAGCTTTGCATCCAGAGGCTATGGCTGGAGTAGCTGCACATTCTAATTTTCGCGAAGATGCTTGGGGTCGTTTACAACGCACGGGAGATTACGTAAGCACATTAACTTTTGGAACAAAAGAGGATGCTGATGCTTTGGCATCTAGAGTCCGCAAAGTTCATGCAAAACTTAACTTAGACCAACAAGAGTTATTGCTTTGGGTGCATATGGCTATGGTTGATGCATTTATTGACACCGCAATTCGCTCTGGGATGAATTTAACGGCGGCAGAATGTGATGATTATGTAAATGAAATGGTGACCTTTGCGTTGTTGGTAGGGATTGAAGAGAGTTCGGTACCTCGATCAATGGGCCAGCTAGAGAATTATTTTTCTGAGGTCATGCCCAAGCTTTCTGCCAGTGATGATGCAAAAAGGGCAGCGATTTTTATCGCGCTACCACCTCTACCTCCGTTACTAAGATTTGGAACGCCAATTGCTCCGCTGTGGGGCGGAATTACTTCGCTGGCAGCCGCAGCTTTGCCAAGATGGGCTAGAAAACTTTATGGCTGGCCAAACCTTCCGGGACAAACTCAAGCCACTGATTTGGCGTTGAAAACAACTCGTAGCGCTCTTGCACTAATGCCAGAATCATTCCGACAACCCCCGCAATTGAAATCTGCAATGCAGAGATTCGCGGGTGCGAAATGAAGTTAGTTGTAATTGCGAACGCTGCTGGAGGGGTAGGAAAGACATCAATCGCTCTTGCCTGCTCAGTGGCTGCAACAGAGTATGGAAAGAAAACTCTTTTGATCGATGCTGATCCAAAAGCTGGCGTAACTTTCTCATGTGGAGTAGAAAATCCAAGGGTTACAATCAAAGAATTCTTAAGTGATGAATTTTCATTAGATGCTTCCATGGTCAAAACCAGCGAGAGATTTTCACTTTTGCCCGCTTCAAGCAGGTTGGCAAATTTAGAGTTTGAAAAACTACTTGCAAGTGGAAAAGCTAAAGATAAGTTGCAAGATTTCGATCTGGTTGTGGTGGATACCCAATCAGCTTTTTCGGGCTTAACCAATTATTTTACGGCTCTTGCAGACCTGCTATTAATCCCAAGCACATCGGATATTCTCTCAATCAGGGGAGCGGTTCATACAAAGGAGTTTGCCGCCCAATCTGGTTTTGAAGGCATTCCGCTTTTGATTTTCAACAAATCTAGTGTTGAAGTTGATGCGGAGATAAAGCGTCAATTACAGGGCGATTTCGAGATACTGGAACCAGCAATTCGATTCGATGCACTCGTTCCTCAATCACAAATGACTGGAAAGTCTTTTTTGACTACTGCGAATCAAAGCGAGGTTTCCGCAGATGTCCGAGAAATTACTTATTCAATGCTTGAGAAAGTCGGACTGATTTAAGCGCCGGCAAAACCGACGCGACGCTCTGAAATATCGCCAATCTCAACCGAACCAATTTTGCTTGCCGGAACAACATATTGACGTCCACGGGTATCGGTAAGGATTAACGGCTGGGAGCTATCCAGCGCCTTAGTAATCAAAGCGACCACCTCATCACGATCAGCTGCTGTCTCAATGGAAAGTTCTCGTACCTGATCGGCAACAGAGATTCTTACCTCAGATTTAGCGGTTTCAGATTTTCCGGTGGCGGTCTTCTTTGAAGTCATGGCCCAATCCTAAAGATTTTGCAAGATTTACGCGATTCGATTTCTAATGGGAGCTAGTTTTGTAGCGGAAAGCCAGATATTCCGCGCCACATAAGGTTTGTGACCATGGCCGATGCCTTCTCGCGTTCTATTTTTCCATCCTTTTCCAGCCAGTGTCGCGCTGTGATCTGAGCACAGCCAATCAAGCCAATTGCAAGCATCATGGATTCTTCTTTAGGAAATCCTGTGTCTAATGAGATAACTGCGCTAACCGCAGCCGCACAATCGTAAGTCATGCGATTAAGTCGCTCTCGAACTTGAGGTTCAACATTCATATCACTTTCAAAAAGTAATCTAAATGCACCACCTTCGGAATCAATGAAACCGAAGTAAGCATCAACTGTTGCCTTTACGCGGTTTTTATTTTCTTTGGTAGATGCAATTGCTTTTTGCAGAGCAAAAACTAGAGAATCGATATGTAGATCGAGAACCGCTAAATACAGGTCCAATTTTGATGGAAAGTGCTGGTACAGAACCGGTTTGCTTACATTTGCTCGATCAGCAATGTCATCCATTGATGCAGCATGGAATCCGGAGACAGTAAATACCTCAAGCGCTGCCGATAACAACATAGCGCGGCGTTCATCGCGTGGCAGACGAGCGCGATTGTCTAATCTGTCATTTGTACTCATCGGCATCATCGTACGAGATGAATCGAGAATTAACGAATAGAAACTAGTATTCTGGTCTCACTTATGAGCAATCCACGCCTATTACTAGTTCACGCCCATCCTGATGATGAGACCATAAATAATGGTGCAACCATGGCGCAGTATGTAAAAAAAGGAGCTCAAGTCACATTAGTAACCTGCACTCGAGGCGAAGAAGGTGAGGTGCTGGTTCCTGAGCTCGCACATTTAGCGAGTAATCAGCAGGATCAACTTGGCTCACATCGCGAGGGAGAGCTGGCAGCGGCGATGTCGGTATTGGGAGTTAAAGATTTTCGTTTTCTAGGTGCGCCGACAAAGATTTATCGAGACAGCGGAATGATGGATACCGAACCTAATAAGCGAGCTGACAATTTCTGGAATGCTGATCTTGAAGAAGCGGCGGAGTATTTAGTTTCCATTATCCTCGAAGTAAAACCTCATGTGCTGGTCACATACGATGAAATTGGGGGATATGGCCACCCCGATCATATTCAGGCGCATCGAGTTGCGATGAAAGCTGCAGAGATTGCCAGACATCGAGGTTGGGAGATTCAAAAAATTTATTGGAACACAATTCCAATGTCTGTTATAGAACAAGGTATTGAGGCGCTCAAGGGAACTGGAAATCAATTTTTTGGGGTCGATAAAGCCGAGGATTTCCCTTTTGCACAACCCGACGAGTTAGTTACTACAGTTGTAAATGCGGAGGAATTCGTAGCGCAAAAGATGGATGCCATGAGAGCTCATCCAACTCAGATTTCAGTTGATGGTCCTTTCTTTGCTTTATCCGACAACTTGGGGTTCAAGGTTTGGGGACAGGAGTTTTATCGTCTGGTTTACGGCCAAAAGGGTCCAGATCGGAATTCCGATGGTCGAGAGATTGATTTGTTTTCCGGGGTAAAGTTTTGAAAATAATTGTTAGTTTAGTTTTCGGAGCTCTAGTGGGGGTTTCTGGCACATTTTTACATAATGCTTATCAGCCAGCAGGTTTAGTGGTTTCCTTACTGGCATTGATTATTGGCCTGCGACTTAACTTGAATATGTATAAAGCTAAATTAATGCAGTTTGCATTTGTTCTGGGCTGGCTTTTTGTGATTGTAAGAGCATCGACTCTAGGCAATGGCGGCGAGGTTTTGATTGAGGCAAATCTTTATGGAAACCTATTTGTTTTTGGTGGGCTAGGCGTTGCTTTCGTATCTTTATTGCGACGAATTAAATTTTAAGCCACTTCCAAATCTGGCCATCAGCGCTGTCGCGAACCTCAACTCCAGCAGCCAATAGTTCATCTCGAATTTCATCGCTGCGTTTGAAATCTTTGTATGCCCGCGCAGTAACTCGTTGATTTAGTAGATCCGCCAACTCTGGACTCAGATCCTTCTCTATTGTGCTTAACAGTTTTAATCCAAACAGTTTTTCAACCGCTTCGAAAACAAAGGCTTTTTCTGGGTCGGAAAATGAATCATCTTTTTCCAAAGCTCTCAATTTCAACATAGCGCGGGGGGTATCTAAATCGTTGCAGAAATCGGAGTACATCTCATCAATTAAGGAAAGGGCTATCGCACTTTGGTCTGAGCCAGAAAGTCGCCATTGTTGATACTTCTCCCGCCAGCGCTGCAGCGTTGAAAAAGCTGCATTAATCGAAGCCCAGGAGAGATCCATTTGTCCGCGATATCGGTTTTCTAGAAAACAGAAACGCAGCGCCAAAGGATCAAACCCTTTTTTGATGACATCACTGACCAATACGACATTCCCCGCGCTTTTTGACATTTTTCTACCCTCAAAAAGCAGATGTTCACCGTGTAGCCAAAGTGAAACCGCTTCACCTGAATGCTCTTTATTTGAAACTAGTGGATTTGATTGCGCGCGCTCATTCTCGTGATGCGGGAATCGCAGATCAATTCCACCAATATGAAGATCTACATGTTGGTTTAGGTAGTGCAATGACATCGCAGAACATTCGATATGCCAGCCCGGAAATCCCATTCCCCATGGTGTCTGCCAGACCATTTGAGTTCTATTGCCTGCTGCTTTCCAAAGTGCCCAATCGGCATGAAATCTTTTCGCGCCATCTTCACTGTATTCGTATCTATGTCCTGGCTTGAGTGCATCTAAGCGATTGCCGCTGAGCTCTCCGTAGCTTTCAAACTTTGCTGCGGAAAAATAAACCGATGAGTCCGCTCCGACATATGCATAGTCAAGATCTATCAGCGCTTGAATATGTTGAATCATCATTTCTATGCATTCGCTGGCCCGGGGATATTCATCTGCAGGTATTACATTCATAGCGTTCAAATCATGATGGAACTTAGATTCATAATCACGCGCGATAGAAAAAGGATCTCGATTTTCGAGTTTAGATTGCGAAAGCATTTTGTCTTCGGCAAAATCTTCGCTCATGTGACCAACATCGGTAATGTTTTGAATCAGAGTTACTTTTTGATTGGCAAACTCCAACGTCCTTCTGACCAAATCACTCAACATAAAGGTGCGAAGGTTTCCGACATGAGCGTCGCGATAGACGGTTGGCCCACAACAATAAATCCGGTAACTCTCGCCATTTGAGGCAATAACCGGCATGAGTCTTCGATTGAGGGTGTCATAGATTTGAAGCGTCTTAGGCTCCAGTTGCTCGCGCTTCATACCCTCCTATTCTGTAGGATAGGGAGCGCTGTAGTCATCACCAGTTGCCGGTTTGCCCCGGGTCTCTTAAAAGGAGTTAAACATGACCTATGTAATCGCCCTTCCTTGTGTTGATGTGAAGGACAAGTCATGTATTGAAGAGTGCCCAGTTGATTGTATTTACGAGGGTGAACGCATGATGTACATACAGCCAGATGAGTGCGTGGATTGTGGAGCTTGTGAGCCAGTTTGCCCAGTCGAAGCGATTTATTATGAAGATGATGTTCCAAATCAATGGAATGAGTACAAAGAGGTTAATGCCGAGTTCTTTGATGAACTTGGATCACCAGGTGGCGCCAGCAAAGTTGGTCCGGTAGCTAAGGATCATCCAAAGCTTCTTCAAATTCAAAAGAAGCCAACCGAATAAAGGATTTTTTATCAAGCTTCCGGATTTCCCTTGGGATGCTCTTGCTCCTTACGGACAACGAGCACGACTTCACCCGCAAGGAATTATTGATTTATCTCAAGGCACTCCGGTAGATCCAACACCAGAGTTCATCCAAAAAGCTTTACGGGAAAACGCTAATTCCCCGAGCTATCCAGTAACAACTGGCGCACCTGCTCTGCGTGAAAGTCTAAAAAAGTACTGCAGCACAGTTCTTCACGCCTCGGGTGATTTTGATGTTTTGCCAACGATCGGATCGAAAGAAATCGTTTCATTACTGCCATTTCTATTGCAAGCAAAAAAGGTATTGATCCCGGAGATCGCTTATCCCACTTACCGTGTTGGTGGAATTTTGGCAGGGGCCCAGGTAATTGAAGTAGCAGTTGAAGCAGACACATGGCCCCGAGAAAACATTGATTTAGCTTGGATTAACTCACCTTCAAACCCAACTGGTCGAGTCCATAGTGATTTGGAGCTGATGGCGGCGCTGGATTGGAGTCGGAATACTGGTTCGGTACTCGCCAGCGATGAGTGCTATTTATCTTTTCCCGATAGCAAGCAGGGTAAATCAATCTTGGAGTTAGCGGACGGTAACAACAAAGGAATTCTGGCCATCCATTCTCTTTCTAAGCGTTCCAATATGGCTGGATATCGTGGTTCATTCGTAGCGGGCGATCCTGCATTAATTGCTCAGCTTTTAGAAGTACGCAAGCACATGGGCATGATGGTTCCATTGCCCATTCAATTTGCAACGGCTGAGGCTCTTAAAGATGAGAATCACGTAGCAGATCAAGGTCAAAGATATGTAAATCGCAGAAAAGTTATTCGTGAAGCGATTGAAAAAATAGGTTTTACGGTGGAGTTCTCGGAGGCGGGGCTTTACATCTGGGCTACGCGAAATGAAGAGGATTGGCAGACCGTCTCTTGGTTTGCAGATCGTGGTGTCCTAGTTACGCCCGGCCGCTTTTATGGCGATAAAGGTGCAAAACATGTTCGCATCGCACTTACCGCTACTGATGAAAAAATTGCCGAAGTGGCCCAGAGAATTCTTAGCAATTAGGCGAATAACTTTCTAAGTGATGGAGAAAAAATTGGCAAGCGAGCCAGACCGCAACCAAATTACTAAAGCCATTCTCTTGGTCGGCGGCAAGGGCACGAGGCTTGCACCTCTCACCAACAACACACCCAAACCGATGTTGAAAGTTGCCGGCAAGCCTGTTACCGAACATCAAATTGTTAAAGCAAAAGATGCAGGCATAACTGAATTAGTGCTGGCAACCTCTTATCTAGCAGAGGTTTTCGAGCCTTATTTTGGCGATGGCTCGAAATTTGGCTTGAAAATTACCTATGCAGTTGAAAACGAGCCTCTCGGTACAGGCGGTGCAATTGCTAATGCTGCACTTGAATTAGATCTTGAGCCAAATGAATCGGTGATGATTTTTAACGGCGATGTATTGAGTGGCCATAGTTTGCAATCGCAAATAGCTTTGCATCAAAAAGCTAATGCCGATGTGACTCTTTATCTCACCAAAGTTTTAGATCCGCGAGCGTATGGATGCGTTCCATTGGATGAGGAGAATCGAGTTAAAGCTTTTCTTGAAAAAATGGAAAATCCAATTGCGGACACAATAAACGCCGGTTGTTACATTTTTCGAACGAGTGCGCTGCAACAGATTCCTGTCGGAGAGGTTGTAAGTGTTGAACGAGATGTATTCCCAGCTTTGTTATCTAAAGGCGCTGGTGTTTATGGATATCTAGACACTAATTACTGGATTGATATGGGAACTCCACAATCTTTTATCAAAGCATCTCGCGATCTATTAATGAATCCGCATCTTTCCAGCGCAACCAAAGGAGTTGTGGGAGAGGCTCTGATCGGCTCAAATGTTCAAATTCACCCGACGGCGCAGGTGGGTGGGGGTAGTGTGATTGGTGATGGTTGCGAAATATCAGAGGGAGTTTCCATCTTTGGCTCCATGATCGGCGAAAATGTCAGGATTGGCAGCGGATCTCAAATATCAAATTGCTACATAGCACCCAATCAAGAAGTTCCAGACCAGAGCGTTTTTTCAGACCAGATAATTGGCGAATAATCCTTTAATTTGTAAATAACTGGATAATTGAGAGATATCTCAAGTAAATCGGCCAAAAAACCTACTTTTTGGCCAGATTTTTGGTTTCAACGGCTTGACTCCTGGGAATAACAAGCGTGTAATTCTCCTCATTGGGCCCGCCATCCGGTGTGGGCCACTGTCTTAGGAGTATTGCTAATGACTGATGCTCGTCGCATAGAGCAGACTTTCATTCCCGGTCCAAGCATCCAATTGGGTAATGGCGAAATCGTTGAGCTTTCTTGGCAAGAGCGAGCGTTATGTGCCCAAACCGATCCAGAAGCATTCTTCCCTGAAAAAGGTGGTTCGACCCGTGAGGCAAAACGAGTCTGCCTCTCCTGCGAAGTTCGCCAGGAGTGTTTGGAGTACGCACTTGCTCATGATGAACGCTTTGGCATCTGGGGCGGACTTTCAGAACGCGAGCGTCGCCGCTTGAAGCGTCGCCCGGCGTAAGCTACGTTTTCAAAACTGTCCACAAACCAATCAATCTTTTAGTTCTCCTTAATTGATAAGGCGGTGAAATGCCGACTTCAAGACACTTTGTTACAGCCATCATCGTTTCGCATGATGGTGCACTTTGGCTGCCTGAAGTTGTTGCATCACTTGCCAAACAAAAACGTGCTATCGATCAAGTAATCGCAATAGATACTGAATCTAATGATGGATCGGTAAAGATCCTGAAGAGTGCAGGCATCACAACAATAAGCACCGATCGTGACAAAGGTTTTGGCAGCGCAGTAAATGAAGCGCTGCAAAGTTCAAAGTTAAAAGCCGCACCTCAAGAATCAGTTGAATGGATTTGGTTGATACATGATGACTGCGCGCCTGCTGCAAATGCACTAGCTGAACTATTAGCAGCGGTAGAGGAAAGACCAAGCGTTGCAGTTGTAGGACCAAAACTTCGCGGCTGGCATGATCGCAACCACTTGTTGGAAGTAGGCGTGAGTATTGCTGGAAATGGCGCCCGCTGGACCGGCCTAGAATTTCGCGAGCAGGATCAAGGTCAACATGACAATGTCAGTGAAGTTTTAGCGGTCAGCACTGCAGGCGCATTAATAAGAAGAGATGTTTTTGAAGAATTAAATGGTTTTGATCCCGAACTTTCTCTATTCCGCGATGACGTGGACTTCGGTTGGCGGGTTCACACGGCAGGACACTCAGTAATTGTTGCGCCTCAAGCAGTTGCATATCACGCAGAGGCCGCAGCAAATGAACGGCGTAGTGTCGATGTAAAGGGTGCATTTTTGCACCGGCCACTTTTACTAGATAGACGTCATGCCGCCTATGTTTTATTGGCTAATACCTCTTGGTGGTTTCTCCCGGTAATTGCATTGCAATTAATTGGAGCATCAGTTGCCCGCGCAATTGGCTTTTTATTGGCGAAACTTCCTGGATATGCATTGGATGAATTGGCCGCAGTCGGTCTATTAATTCTGCAGCCGCAAGACATTTTTAAAGCGCGTAGAAATCGTCGCAAGAATCGATTGGTTTCCTCACGGGTTATTGCCCGCTTTGTTCCACCTCGAGGATCACAGTTGCAACTAGCAATAGAACGAGCCCAGTCAGCTGTATCTCGCGCTTGGCGAAGAAGCTCTCTATATGATGACAAAACCTCATCTAGTAGCTCTGTTTTGGATTTAAATGATGAGGCACTTGAAAACGCTGATATTGAATTAGTGAAGGCACCTTCTCCATTTGCCTGGCTATTAAAGCGACCCATACTTTCCATTTCATTGGTGGTGGTATTGCTGGCCTTGATCGCCTCGAGAACCAGATTTGGCACCATTGTTGGAGGAGCACTGCCAGAAACTCCATCAAGCGCCGTAGATTTACTACGAATGTACGCCGATTCCTGGCACACCGTTGGTTTGGGATCTAGTGCAAATGTCCCACCGTGGGTAGCGCTTGTCGGCCTTTCCGCTATTTTTACCGCAGCAAATGCCTCGTTTTTTATGACCTTTATTTTTGTTTCAGCGGTTCCTCTTGCTCTCTGGGGCGCGTACTCCTTGGCCCGCAAATTCACACAACTTCATTTCTTGGCCTTGGCTGCAGCTCTGCTTTACGCCTTTTCACCAACAACTTTGACCGCAATTAATAGCGGAAGACTTGGCACCATTGTTCTTGTAGTCATTGGACCTTGGTTAGTTAGAGCCCTTTTCGGTATCGAGCAGATGGAAAATTTAAGCTGGCGAAAAACTTGGTGGCTAACTCTTTTACTCGCCATTGTTTGCGCTTTCTCACCGCTCGCTTTTATGTCCATAGTCTTATGGCAGTTCATCTTGGTGATTTTTGATGTAGCTGCTTTTTATTCAAAGACAAACCCCATGACAAAAGAGATTTTTGATCGTAAAAATCTGCGCCGAATCGCTTTGGTTGTAACCCCATTAGTGATTAACGCCCCTTGGTCTTTAGAGTTTATTTTGCACCCATCTAGAATTTTGTTAGATCCGGGGTTAAATCTCGCCGGAGGAGAAGTTCTTTCCTTGATTCTCGCTAATCCTGGCGGTGTAGGAGCACCTCCAATTTGGATGTTGTCACCAATATTGTTAGTTGCCTTGATTGCGGTTTTTGTCTCTAAAACCGCACGTCTGGGTGAAATCGCACTTTTCTTTATTGGTTATGCCGCCATCTTGGGCTCAAGACAAGTGTCCGGACATGGCGGATTTGAACCACAGAATCTTTGGGTCGGAAGTCTCTTAGTTATTCCAACTTTGACCGCACTCATTGCTGCAGTCCTGATGGTTGATTACTATGTTCCCCAACTCTCGGAATCTCATATTGATTATCGCCATGTATTGCTAGGAATAACCAGCGTGCTAGCAACTTTTTCTGTTCTAACTTCAACTGTCTGGTGGGTAACAAGTGGTTCAAATTCACCGCTGCAGACTAAAGAGAAATCGGCACTTCCCGCCTTCTTGAGCGCAAGTGCACAAACCGTTGATAGATACAAAACTTTGGTATTTAGAAATACTGATTCCGGAATTAGATATTTCATTGCACGTGACAGTGACTTGAAATTGGGAGAGCCCGATGTAATTACCGGCTTGTCTCCAGTGGTGAATAAAGCGATTGTTGATCTGGTGACTGGTTCTGGAGTAACTAGTAGCCAAGCCTTTGCTGAATTTGGTATCAGATATATTTTTATGGCAAAGCCTTTAAATGAAGAGTTAGTTAGAACGATTGATGGTGCCGGTGGATTTTCACGCGCCGCTTCAACAAATGAGGGAATTTCATGGAAAGTACCGGGCGCGCTTGGTCACATCTCATTCCTCTCCTCTGATGGCATGTACTCGGTTTTGCCAAGCGGGGATATCGGAGCCGAAGGAACTTTGAAAACCTCTGGAACCATCGTTATCACAGAAAAATACGATGATCGATGGAAGTTGATTCTGAACGGTAAGTATGTTCCCTCGACGATAACGGAAAGTGGAATTCCACGATTTACTGTTAGCGAGCCGGGAGATTTTGTAATTTTCCATGATGCGACATCTCGCCGAGGATGGATTTCATTACAAATAATTGCCTTTGTTACCTTGATTATTTTGGCACTACCTGCACGACGCAGAAGAAGTCAGATGCAAGAGGAGGAGCTGGCATGAAAGAGACCAGAGCTTCCTTCGCATTTCTCCTCTTCATAATCGCGGCGCATGTTGCATATTTACTGCCACAAACTAATTCAAGTAGCGAAATCACGCAGTACTATCCGGCAACAGTATGTCCAGGTCCAATAAGCGACGCCCGTGCAACAGCGTTATTGCCTAGCAAGGCTACTGCTTTGCGAGAAGTCGTGAAGCCAAATGCTTCCTTGCGCAAGAATGGCAAGGGTAGTTACTTATTAAATAATGGCGCGATATTTGTTGAAGGAAGTGCCTCAAATTCCATTCAAATTCAGTCCAAGGCAAATCGCTGGACCGTCGCAGTCACCTGCGATGTCAGCAACAACACCTCTTGGTTTGTGGGTGGAACCGCGAGTGTGACAAGCCAAACCAAGCTAATTTTGGTGAATAGTGGATTGAGTGACGCGATTGTTGATGTAACAAGCTATTCCGAAAATGGCTCAACAGCTTCCGTTCCTGTTACCGTTAAACCTTCCTCTGAAAAAGTTATGAGAGTAGATGCTTTTGATCCCGGCTCCTCTCGCTTAATTTTGAAGGTAGAGACTAGAAGTGGTCGAGTGGCCGCTTTCATGCTTGATGAAAGAGTTCGCGGACTTAATAATCTAGGCGCAGATTTTGTTTCTCCGATCTTTAAACCCCAAACAGAGTTGGTTATTGCTGGAATGCCAATTCGCTATGGAAATTCAGGTAAGGCCAAACATGTTTTGCGGCTTATGACAACCGGTTCCGTAGATGCGAGTGCGAGCATCGAAGTTGTTTCACCAGATGGAGTTTTTATCCCGGTTGGATATGGAAATGTTTCACTAGCTTCGCAAACAGTTAAAGACTTGAATCTTTCTGATTTAGATTTAGGAAGCAAGACATTTGGCATAAAAATTAACTCATCTGCTCCGATCGTTGCGAGTGTTTTTACTGAAGTTAAGACCTCTAACATCTCAGATTTTATGTGGAGTGCACCCTCAAGTAATTTTGGAAGCGTCTCTTACAATCTTTACGGCCTTGAGCCAACAATCTCATTTGTTGCCGAAAAGGTCTTGGTTAATGTGAACTGGAAAGACAATAGAGGAAAGCAATTCAGTAAAACATTAATCGGAGATGAGGTTTTGAACTGGAAGGTCCCTAAAAACGTCAGATCCATATCCTTCACCAACCAATCTGGGGCAAAAGCAGCGATGAATTGGCTATCACGAGATGGTGTGACCCATCTCGCCTTTAGGCAAAGCACAGATCTAGAGAGTTCGACTAAGCCGATTGCCGATATAGCCGTCATTCAACCGGGCAGCTAGGGATATTAAGGATAGGAAAAAGAGTGGGTTTTCGAAGCTACTCAAATCCGCTGCTTTGCTTAAAAACTCTACTAATCTCGCGTCATGACAACTGCGTCAAGTTCAAATTCAAGTCGTTCAAATGCTGAACGACCCAGCGTTGCTGGTAGACGCTGCACTCGTTCAAGTTGTCAAGCAAATGCCGTAGCCACTCTGACCTATATTTACTCTGACTCCACGGCGGTACTTGGACCTTTATCTACATATGTTGAGCCACACGCATACGATTTATGTGAATCTCATTCTGAAAAACTAACTGTGCCAAAAGGCTGGACCGTTATCCAAAAAAATAATAAAGGTAGCAAAATCGATTTAAGTGCTCCTACGCCAGATGATGTTCTGGCAATTGCTGAAGCAATTAGACAAACAGCCAAGATGGAGATTCAAGCAAAACCTGTAGCGCCAGAAGTTGGTAGACGAGGCCACCTGCGCTCAATACCTATTCAAGATTAAGCAGTTAAGTTATGAACAACGAAGTTCTAGATAAAATCATTAAAGCATACGATATTCGTGGTCTAGTTGATGAGCAGCTGACCACTGATTTCACTTTTGCACTTGGTATAGCTTTTGCGAAGTTCATTGAGTTAGAACGTGAACCGGCAACAGTAATAGTCGGTGAAGACATGCGTCCTTCATCTCCAGATTTGGCAGACGCATTTTCAGATGGAGTCACTTCACAAGGTTTAGATGTGATTCGAATCGGGCTTTCCTCAACAGATCAACTTTATTTTGCCTCCGGTCATTTAAATATGCCGGGAGCGATGTTTACCGCAAGCCATAATCCAGCTGCATATAATGGAATTAAGCTCTGCAAAAGTGGTGCCAAACCAATTGGTCAAGACTCAGGCTTGCGCTGGATTAAGCAGCAGATAATTGCAGGATCTCCTATTCCAAATCGAAATCTCGGCAAAGAGTCTCGGCAAGAATTGCTGCCCGAGTATGTGTCCTACCTGTTTTCACTATTTCCGAAGGGTATCTTTCAGAAGTCTTTTAAGGGCCGGCCGATCAGAATTGCAATTGATGCTGGCAATGGAATGGGCGGTCACACCGCTCCCGCGGTAATGGAGCGAATCAACGCGGTAGTTGATGGAATTTACTTTGAGTTAGATGGAACTTTTCCAAATCATGAAGCAAACCCAATTGATGCGAAAAATCTTGTTGACTTGCAAAGCCTAGTTAAGGAAAAGCAAGCCGATATTGGTTTGGCTTTTGATGGTGACGCGGATCGATGTTTCTTAGTTGATGAAATTGGCAATCTAGTTTCACCATCCGCGCTAACAGCGTTAATCGCCGAGCGAGAGCTAATAAAGAATCCGGGAGCCAGCGTTATCTACAACTTGATTTGTTCCCGAGCAGTTCCAGAGGTGATAAAAGAAAACGGAGGTGTTCCACTTCGTTCGAGAGTAGGTCATTCCTATATAAAGCAGATGATGGCGGAGCACGAAGCCATCTTTGGCGGGGAACATTCCGGACATTTTTATTTCAAAGATTTTTGGTGTGCTGATTCAGGGATGCTTGCCGCACTACATGCCATTGCAGCCCTATTAGATAGTCAGATTTCTCTCTCTGAACTAATGAGTCGTTTTAACCGGTATGAATTGAGCGGCGAAATTAATACAGAGGTTACAGATACCAAGTTAGCGATTTCTAAAGTACGTGAGTATTTCGAAAATCAGGATGAAGAGTTGAAGTTTGATGAACTTGATGGTCTAACAATCTCAGCTCAAGATTGGTCAGTTAATCTCAGACCCTCAAATACAGAGCCTTTGTTGAGGCTAAACGCAGAGGCGGCCACGGAGGGCGAAATGGCCCGCATAAGAGATCTGGTCTTGCAGATTATTCGAAACGGGTAAACTGGCCCAAATCTTTCAATCTCTTAAAGGGGACCTTTAAAAGTGAATCTTGCTACCAGCACCACTCCAAAACACGATATTGCTAACCCAGCCTTAGCTGCTGAAGGAAAAAAGCGCATTGAATGGGCAGAGCGCAATATGCCGGTGCTGGCTCAGATACGTGAAAGATTTGAAAAAGAGAAACCATTTACTGGGATTAGATTTTCAGCATGTATGCATGTAACAACAGAGACAGCAAACCTAATGCGCGCGCTAAAGGCTGGTGGAGCGGAAATTGCTCTCTGCGCTTCAAATCCTTTGTCGACCCAGGACGACACCGCTGCTGCATTGGTGCATGAATATGGAATAAGCGTTTTCGCACGTAATGCTGTTGATCGTGAAGGTTATTACGCGCACATCAACGCATCATTAGATATTGAACCGCATCAAGTTTTTGATGATGGGTGCGATCTAGTAAATACGCTTCACACTACACGTAAAGAGCTGTTGCCGAATATTGCTGGCGGTTGCGAAGAGACAACAACTGGCGTTATCCGACTTCAGCAAATGGCCGCAGATGGCGCCCTTACTTTCCCAATGATTGCCGTTAATGACACAGACACCAAACATATGTTTGATAATCGTTACGGCACTGGACAATCAACCGTTGACGCAATTTTCCGCGCCACAAATCAGTTGTTGGGTGGAAAAGTTTTCGTTGTAGGTGGCTTTGGATATTGCGGTAAAGGTGTAGCTGAAAGAGCTCGAGGAATGGGCGCTGATGTGGTTATCACCGAAATTGATCCAACTAAAGCACTTGATGCGTTAATGCAGGGATATCGAGTAATGCCAATGCTCGATGCGGCGAAAATTGGCGATGTTTTTGTAACAGTAACTGGCAACCGAACTGTTCTAACCGCCGAACATTTTGCAGTAATGAAAGATGGCGCAATATTGGCAAATGCTGGTCACTTCGATATCGAGATTGATGTTGCTTGGTTAGAGAAGAACACCAAGAAGAACTCAAAGATTCGTCACCAAACCGATGAATATGTACTCGCAAACGGCAATCGTCTGCTTCTAATTGCAGAGGGACGACTAGTGAATCTAGGTGCTGCCGAGGGTCATCCAGCGGTAGTAATGGATATGTCATTTGCTGATCAAGCTCTAACTGCAGAATGGTTAGTTAAGAACGCTAAGAATTTAACCCCTGGTGTTCACTATGTTCCTACTGAGATTGATAAAGAGGTTGCATCTCTCAAGCTAAAGAGCATGGGTGCCAAGATTGACACCTTAACTCCAATTCAGGTTGAGTACTTGAATTCCTGGAAGCACGGCAGCTAATGACTTCGGTAATGGTCGTTGATGATGATCAAGACCTTGCCGAAATGCTTGGAATCGTCCTCAACGGAGTAGGTATTGAAGTTGACCTTGTAAGTAGAGGCGATGAAGCGGTCGAGGTGTTTAGAAACAACCCTCCAGATTTAGTTTTGCTTGACATCATGTTGCCGGGCCTTGATGGAATTGAGGTTTGCAAACAGATTAGAAAACAATCGATGCGTGTTCCAATTGTCATGTTGACCGCAAAAAGCGATACCCATGACATCGTAAAAGGTTTAGAGGCCGGCGCTGATGATTACATGGTTAAGCCATTTAAGCCTTCAGAGTTGGTTGCCCGCATTCGCACTCGTCTGCGTCGCTCAGGTGGAGAAATCTCAAGCAATTTAACGATCGGGGATTTAGCAATTGATATTGTCGAACACACCGTTACCCGTGGCGGCAAAGAAATTCCGCTAACTCGCTTAGAGTTTGATTTATTGGTCGCTTTAGCCAAAGAACCAGGCAGAGTTTTCACAAGAGAGGCCTTACTAGGCGAGGTTTGGGGCTATCGTCATTCAACTGACACTCGACTTGTGAATGTCCATGTTCAACGATTGCGCGCCAAGATTGAGCATGATCCTGAGAATCCCACGATTATCAATACGGTACGTGGAATTGGATATAAGGCGGGCACTACAGGTCATCGAAGTTAGAAATAAACTTAAGTGTTAAAAATCTTTCGAAAATCACTATTTCTAAAGGTCTTCTCACTTTCGGGACTGGTTTCTATCGTTTTAATCTATTTCTTGGGCTCAAATCTTTACAGTCGAATTTCTGACGGAATCATTGATGAAAAGATTGCCGCCTCAATCTCGGAAGGCGAATCTGCTATTCAATATGCCGAATACAGATTTATTGTGTCCGGCATTAGCGCCAAAACCGACTACAAGGAACTTGTCGGCGAAGTTGTAAATTCAGGAAATCTCAGCGCGCGGGATTCCGGTCGTGAAGTTGTTTTAATGCAGGTTGCAGATAAAGAATTGAAGGGAATACCACCGGTAACAGCTTCAAATTTTCTACTGCCAGAGTCAATTCCGAGCTCGCTGCGGAAAGAATTACAAGGAAATGAAGAGCTTCACTGGCAAGAAGGAACCCTTAAGTATGTAAATGGAGAGTTCTTAGATGGCGTAATAATCGGCAAGAATCTCACGATTCCAAATGTCGGAAAATATGAAATGTATGTCCTTTTTGGTTTTGATGCTCAGCAAAGAACAATTGCTTTGATTGGAAGAGCTATTTGGGGTGCGGGCTTACTTCTTATCTGTCTCATCATGCTGGTCGCATCTGTCGTTTTGCGGCAAGTAATTAACCCGGTCAAATCAGCCGCGGAGGTAGCTGAGCAGTTGACCTCTGGTGATTTGCTAAAGCGCATGGAGGTTAAAGGCGAAGATGAGATTGCCCGCCTGGGTCAGGCCTTCAATGAAATGGCGGACACTCTTGAGCAACAAATTTCCCGCTTAGAAAACCTATCTAGACTTCAGCAACGATTTGTTTCCGATGTCTCTCATGAATTGCGCACTCCGCTAACCACTATTCGAATGGCATCTGATGTAATTTACTCTGCTCGCAATAGTTTTGATCCGATAATTTCCCGCAGTGCTGAATTATTAGTTTCACAGATTGAAAGATTTGAGCACCTACTTGCTGATTTATTGGAGGTAAGTAGATTTGATGCTCAGGTTGCTGCCTTGTCTTTGGACAAAGTTGACGTTAATTCATTGGTCCGACGCTGTGCCGATGATTTGCTGTTGTCATCGAATGATAAAGAAACTCAGCTGATGATTAGCGCCCCTGATGAACCGGTAGTAATCGATGGAGATCCAAGACGTTTGGAGCGCATTATGCGCAACTTGCTGGCCAATGCCATTGATCATGCAGAAGGAAAGCCAATTCACGTTACTGTCGCGGAGAACCCCACTGAAGTAGCGGTTGGAGTTCGCGACTACGGAGTTGGTCTAACCGAGCAACAAATCGAACGGGTTTTTGATCGTTTTTGGCGTGCTGATCCCTCCCGTTCCAGAGAGCGCGGCGGTACCGGACTTGGTTTAGCCATCGCTAAGGAAGATGCACAGTTGCATGGCGGCGAGATTCGGGTTTGGGGCAAGCTGGGCGAAGGATCTAACTTTGTTCTTACCCTGCCTAAAGTAAACGGCCAACGAATCGCGGAATTTCCAATAGAGGCTGCGCCAATTCACTAAGATTTAAATCTGCTCCACAACCTAGCCAAGCACACAGCTAAAAAACTTTTTAAACTCAGTGCTTCTGTGTAGCTGAAGATTAAGCATGAGAATTAATATTCAAGATTTTTACCAAGGAGTCACTTCATTGGTGTTTCCCGAGATTTGTTTAATCTGTAATCAAGTGTTTGAAAAGGTATGTAGCAGCTGCGAATATCGCTGGCTACAAAATGCAAGCAGTTTTCAGCTTGATGATTTAACAGTTAGCGCAGTGGTTACTTACGATAGTGATAGCTCTGGAGTGGTTCTGAAGGCAAAGGAAGATCGCAACAAGGTTGCACGCTCGCTAATGGCAAATGCTTTAGCCAACTCGATAATGAGTTGGAAAGTAAGAACAGATAATGCAAATCTCTTGTTGGTTCCTATACCTTCCTCCAAGATGGCAATAAGGAGGAGAGGAGAATCCTTCCTACAGCCAATTTTGAAATCCGCCTTACAGATTTGTAGAACTAGAGGCGTGAAAGATCTTGCTTGGCAAAGTATTCTGGTTCATCAGAAAAGAGTTAAAGATCAATCAGAGTTGTCTTTTAGTGAACGACATAAAAATCTGGAAAATGCCTTCAAGATAAATGGGAATTCGGGGCTGGAAAACTCCCTTGCCACAGCGAAAATCATCCTGATTGATGATGTCGTTACTACGGGAGCTACTCTTTTGAGCGCTGCCAGGGCTCTCAGAGAGAGAAATATGACAGTTTTGGGCGCTGCCACTGTGTGTGCATCTGCCCACCGACTCCTAATACGATAGCCCTCTAACACTCCATGGAAGGCTGATACGTGGTCGCAATTCTCGACAAAATTCTTCGCGCTGGTGAAGGTCGCGCTCTTAAACAGTTAGAGCGTCTTGCGGCAGAGGTGAACTCGCACGAATCAACATTTGTTTCAATGTCTGATGATGAATTGCGTTCCATGACCGCAAAATTCAAAGATCGTTTAGCGGCAGGCGAGGATCTCGATGACCTGCTACCAGAAGCATTTGCGGTAGTTCGAGAAGCTTCGAAGAGAACTCTGGGACAAAGACATTACGATGTTCAGTTGATGGGTGGTGCCGCATTGCACCTCGGCAATATTGCCGAAATGCGTACCGGTGAAGGTAAGACATTGGTAGCAACTCTTCCTTCTTATCTCAATGCACTTACTGGCCGCGGAGTACATATCGTCACAACCAACGACTATTTGGCAGAACGCGATAGCGAATGGATGGGTCGTATCCATAGATTCCTGGGCTTGAAAGTTGGAGTCATTTTGGCATCGATGGCACCGGCTGAACGCAGAGAGCAGTACTTAGCCGACATAACTTATGGAACCAATAACGAATTTGGTTTTGATTATCTACGTGACAATATGGCCTGGAATTTGGCGGACTGCGTTCAAAGAGAACACAACTTCGCAATTGTTGATGAGGTTGACTCAATTCTTATTGATGAAGCGCGTACCCCTTTGATTATTAGCGGACCAGCGGATAAAGCCACAAAATGGTATGTGGAATTCGCAAACATCGCGTCACGTTTGGTGCGTGGCGAACATTATGAGGTTGATGAAAAGAAGCGTAATACTGGAATTCTTGACGCTGGTGTTACCAAAGTAGAAGAGCTGTTAGGCATAGAAAATCTCTACGAATCCGTTAACACCCCGATGATTGGCTACCTAAATAACGCTCTTAAGGCCAAGGAGCTCTTCAAGCGTGATCGTGATTACGTAATCATGGATGGCGAATTATTAATAGTTGATGAGCACACTGGTCGCGTTCTGTCTGGGCGACGTTACAGCGAAGGTCTACACCAAGCGCTGGAGGCAAAAGAGCGGGTAGAGATCAAGGACGAGAATCAAACTCTGGCAACAATCACCCTTCAGAATTACTTCCGTTTGTATGACAAATTGGCAGGTATGACCGGTACTGCAATGACTGAGGCCTCCGAATTCATGCAGATCTATAAGCTCGGCGTAATTCCAATTCCAACTAACAAAACCATGCAACGCATTGATCAAGCAGACTTGGTATATAAGACTGAGGCGGCCAAGTTTGAAGCGGTTGCAAACGATATTGTTGAAAGACATCGCAAGGGCCAGCCGGTATTGGTTGGAACGGTGAGTGTTGAAAAATCTGAGGTTCTATCTCAAGCATTGCGCCGTAAAGGAATTCCACATGAAGTTTTGAATGCTAAACAACATGAAAGAGAAGCGGCCATCATCGCTCGCGCCGGAACCGTTGGCGCTGTAACAGTTGCCACAAATATGGCCGGACGTGGAACTGACATCATGCTGGGCGGCAATCCTGAGTTTATGGCGGATTATGAATTGCAACGTCAGGGAATCTCTCCAGTCGATAACGCCGAGCAATATGAATCTCTCTGGCCAGCCGAAATTGCAAAACAAAAAGCAGCGGTAGCTAAAGGACACGAAGAGGTAGTAGCTCTTGGTGGTCTCTATGTTCTTGGTACAGAAAGACATGAGTCACGTCGTATTGATAACCAGCTACGCGGACGTTCTGGTCGTCAAGGTGACCCCGGTGAGTCCCGTTTCTACCTCTCGCTGCAAGATGAGTTGATGAGACGCTTCAATTCAAATCTGGTTGAACGTTTTCTCACCGCTGCGGGAATTCCTGAGGACACTCCAATTGAATCCAAGATGGTTTCAAATGCCATTAAATCCGCACAAACTCAGGTTGAGTCACAAAACTTCGAGATGCGTAAAAATGTTTTGAAATATGACGATGTTATGAACCGTCAACGTGAAGTTATTTATCGTGAACGTCGTGAAGTGCTTGAGGGCGCAGATATCAAGAATCAAGTCGCCAATTTCATAGAGGACACTATCCGTGGCTATGTGAACTCAGCAACCAGTGAAGGTTTTCCAGAGGAATGGGATCTTGACCAGCTCTGGACGGTATTAAAATCGACTTATCCAATCTCCTTCACCGTTGAGGAACTCGAGAAAGATGCTGGCGGACGTTCCGGATTGGACTCTGAATACCTTGCTCAACGTATCGTCGATGACATATTTGCAGCTTATGAAAAACGTGAATCGGAGTTGGGTGCCGAGGTAACACGAGATTTAGAGCGCAAGATTCTGTTATCAGTGTTAGATCGCAAGTGGCGTGAGCATTTATATGAAATGGATTACCTGCAGGAGGGAATCGGTCTTCGTGCTATGGCCCAACGTGATCCATTGGTTGAGTACCAGAAAGAGGGTTATGAACTCTTCTCGGCCATGATGGATGCAATTAAGGAAGAAATGGTTGGCTTCCTATTTAATGTTGAAGTTAAGATCGAGGATAAGAAAGTCGAAGCCAAAGGCGTTACTCCACCGACTCAAAATCAAGAGTTACGATATTCAGCCCCATCTGAAACCGGAGGAGTATCTACTTCAAAGAGCGATGGAACTTCCCGCAATGCGCCTTGTCCATGCGGCTCGGGTAAGAAGTACAAGCGCTGTCACGGAGCTTCATAAAAGTTCGAGCTCTGTACAAAGCCATTTCTTATCAACCCCTTCAAACCTTGCAATCAATGCTCGGACTCGGTTTTTAAAGACCAGGATTGCGGTTAGCTCCACAACGCCCTCGATAGGTTGATTACGAATTATCCGACGAATTTTGGGGACTTCATTAATGGAACCTATTTCCCGTAGCAGCGAGTTGTAGGTAAATCGGTGGGTTGATCTTGCAACTTGCTGAATCGGACGACGACCTGCCATTACCTCAATTACAGAGACCACATACATTAAGGTCCAACGTTCGATATTTGGCAGTTCTGTAAGAGGCGAAGGATTTGGCGCAAAATCTGGATCGTAGCTTTCCCCGTGAGTTGTAGGAACTAAATACAGCTTAGTTTTGCTGGAATCTCTTTTAACTTCAGATGTTGAATCAGCATTTAAGTAATCAAATAATTGGAGAGCTGGCTGAAAATGAAAGCTAGATTCTTGATCGAATAAATTGATACTTTGAAGTTCTACTATTGAATCATTTTGTGGTCTGGCATCTGGGATTAGGTTGAGCATTTGGTTTTTCATAGGCGCAGATTGGCTGAAGCTCTGCGTTAAAACCTCAGTCGAAAGTATGAGGTTTGGTTGGCAATCTACATTTTCTGTGGATAACCTCAATTAAATTGCAATTAGAGGGTATTCATCTCCCATGAAAAAGCACCACGATGAGATTGAACCTAATAAAAGAAAAGCCAATCTGACCTTTATGGGAAAGATTGGAGCGATGATCAACTTAAGAATGCTGTTTGGTGTCGCGCTAATTGCCCTTTCATTTATTTCCGCTTTTCTCATATCAAGTTCGGCAAATCGAATGGTGACTGTATGGAGCGCAAAAGTTGATTTAGCAGCCGGGAGCGTAATTGACCCGGAGGATGTTGAAACCACCCAGGTATTAATGCCCTCAAATATTGGGCTGTACTTAGATGGGAATACATCCATAGTTGGAAATCACATTGTTAGGGCCATTGGAGCTTCAGAAATTATTCCGGCCTACGCTTTATCTGAGGATGCACTCGCAAATCTGCGTAAGGTTCCCATTTCTGTTCCGGCATCAAAACTTCCTTATCGGCTTAAGACCGGAGAGTTAGTGGATGTTTATGGAATCCCAAAACAACAATTAAGTGCGATCGGAGACTCAAAACCCCTGAAACCTGGATTGATTCTCAATCAAGTCGCTATTGAAGGTATCGATTTGGAGGCAAGTAAGTTGGGTGGAGAGGTCGGAATCACTTTGCTGGTGCCGGAAGAGTTCGTTGCGCGATTGATTCAAGCTTTAGCGATCTCTGATTTTGTTCTGGTGAAATCCCCTTGAAAATCAGCTTTGTTACTGCGCTATCCGATTTTGCACTCGAGGATACGGTCATTGAGGTACTGACTAATCGCGAGTTTGAGTTACATGCTCGGGCGCATTCAGTAGGCCAGTTAAATCAATTCTTAAGCAATCTAGAAGATGAGCAGCGAATACTCGTAGTTATCGATGAGCAAATAACTGTTCGACATTTGGAGATAGGTAACTATAAGCGAGAACAGATTTGCTTGGTTCAAATAGCCAGCGATATCAGATTTTTATCTGATGAGTTTATGGATTTAGTCTTTGAAAGTTTGCGCCAATCCGAGGAAAGCATCAGTCGAGGCATCAATGAAGCAACTCGAGTGCTTAAGGCCCAATCTGACTTTATAGGTTTTACCGGAAGTAACTCAGCACCCGGAATCACAACATTGACCATAAACATTGCGGCCGAACTAGCATATTCGGAGACTACGACCATAGTTGATGCAGATCCAGATAGAAATGACATAGCAGTGAGATTGGGAGTCAAAGGTTACAAAAGCGTAATTTCGCTGCATGAACGGTTGCGACTTTTGGATTTATCACGAATGGATAATTCTTTGGCTGAACTAATTTCCTTAACTAAGCCAGATCAAAAAGACAGAACTGCTCTACATTGCATAGATCTGGGTCAGGCGCCAGATCTTTCTATTGCTCAACGGGACCGAAGATTAAGTGGTAGAAAATTTATTGACTATCTCCAATTTTGTCGTCAAATTGTTTTTGTTGCACAACCCGAGCACCATAGCTTGTCTGAAATGGAGAGTTTTGCTAGAGGGATTAGTGATTTCTATCCAGAGGCTCAGATAACCTATGTGCTAAACCAGTCCTCAAGTTCCTCCCGACATCTGGCATTTAAAAAGAGTTTTCGATTGAAGCTACAGGAGCTGGGTGCCGCAGAAAAACATTTTGTTATCCCTAGAGATTACGGCTTGATAGATAAGGCTTCGAGCCGGTTTGCAACTATCTCAGAAGTTGGACCCCGAAGCTCGATGCGTAAAGCCTTAACTGAGCTCTCGATTTATCTGGGGAATTCAAGATGAGTACGCTCTACCCATGCCATTTCGTCACCTCGTCGCGGGCGCGAACTCCCTAACTTCACAGGATGTCGCCCGTTTAGGTGAATTGGTAGCAGAGTGGCAGCTACTCGCAGATATTTCCTTTGCTGATTTGGTGCTATGGATTCCACTTCGCACCGATGAGAAAAGCTGGCCTGAAGGCCATCGTGCAATTGCACAGATTCGGCCAATGACGGCAGCAACGGTTTTTTCTCATGATGTTATTGGAGAAGAGATTTCATGGGGGAGTAGATCAAATATCGATCACTCCTTATCAACTGGAGAAATTGTTAGAGAGACCGAGCCACAGCAAATTGGTGATCTAAAGGTAAAAGAGGAAACAATTCCAGTTTTGTTTAACAACAAAGTTATCGCAGTCATCTCTCGACATAGAAATTTAGAAACAATGCGAACCCCTTCTCGACTTGAATTGAATTATCGAGAGATTGCAAATCATATTTATCGCATGATTGCCGAAGGTAATTTTCCGGTAAAAGATAGCGTCTACTTAGCCGAAGCTGCTCCCCGTGTTGGAGATGGTTTAGTGCGCTTATCGGTGGATGGCGAAATCACATTTGCGAGCCCAAACGCTAGATCCGCCTTTTCGCGAATCGGTTGGGAGCGAGATTTAGAAGGCCACAAACTCGGAGAAGTTTTAGATTCGTTGGCGTTAAAAAGCTACGGTCTGCAACCTCGAGAAGAAAACTGGCGAGTTTCTATGAGCGGAAAAACCCTTAGAAGAGCTGAGTTTGAAAACAGTGGCGGTGTCGTAGATTTACTTGCAATTCCGTTAACTGAAGGGGATAACCGAATAGGCGCAGTAGTTTTGGTTCACAATGTAACTGAACTACGACGAAAAGATCGAGCTTTGATAAGCAAAGATGCCACGATTAGAGAAATTCACCATCGAGTCAAAAACAACCTTCAGACCGTTTCTGCACTGTTAAGGCTTCAAGCGAGAAGAACTGATGAACCAAGTGCGGCTGCAGCAATAGAGGAAGCTGTTCGCCGGGTCGCCTCAATTGCCCTGGTCCATGAAACCCTCTCAAATAGCGCACAGGACACCGTGCAATTTGATGAGGTAATAAGCAAAATTATCCAGAGTGCGATTGAGTTAAGTACTCGACCAAATGAAATCACAATTAGTAAGCACGGCGAGTTTGGCTCAATACCTGCTTTGATTGCCACCCCTCTAGCTCTGGTTTTAACTGAACTAGTTCACAACGCCTTGGAACATGGTGTATCTGTTCAGGGTTCGAAGGTTGATTTGGCTGTGACCAAAACCGAGGAAATGATAAATGTTGAAGTATCTGATGATGGAGTTGGATTACCAGCAGAGTTCAGTCTTGAGAAAACCAACTTAGGACTTCAAATTGTAAAAACGCTTACCCAAAATGAATTAGCAGGCAAAATAGATTTCGATAAAAGCAAAGCTGGAACCGTATTCAGAATTACAATTCCGCTAAAGCAATAAATCTAAATTAGTCTTGAGTTTGATTTTCCATCAAGCGAGCCCGATTACGAGCGGCACGACGTTTCATGGCACGTCTTTCGTCTTCTGACAATCCGCCCCAAACACCAGAGTCTTGACCGCTTTCAAGCGCCCACTGCAAGCAAGCTTCACGAACTTCACATCTGACGCAAACTTTTTTCGCCTCTTCAATCTGCGCAATTGCGGGGCCAGTATTTCCTACTGGGAAAAACAACTCCGGATCTTCATCGCGACAGGCTGCGCGATGACGCCAATCCATTGTCATAAATCCTCTTTCATCCAAAAATCTAGAACTGCACAGCAAGCCACCGGACGAATCCTTTAAGGCTTGTTGCCCGAGTGGGCTTAATTACTGAGTAATTCTCCCGTGTGAAAGTTTTTAACTCAAGGGATTGCGACGGATATTTGAGAAATTTATGGGTGAAATGGGTCATTAAGGTAATTAGCGGACTCAAAACCAGTGCCCCCGACAGGATTCGAACCTGTGCACCCGCCTCCGGAGGGCGGTGCTCTATCCCCTGAGCTACGGGGGCGCTTTCGACAAGATTATCAGTGATTGTTCATGCCAAGATTCGCCGGTGACCAATCCTTCAGATTTTTCTCCCAACTCCAATCAAGAGGCTTATTTTGCAACTGGTTGTTTTTGGGGAGCAGAGCGACGTTTCTGGAATCTCCCTGGAGTAGTAGCGACTTCGGTTGGTTATATGGGTGGCAAACGTCCGGCTCCAAGTTATGAGCAGGTATGCACCGGTACGACTAATCATGCGGAGACAGTTCAAGTTGTTTACGATCCAAATAAAATTTCCTACCAGAGATTGCTAGAAGAGTTTTGGACTATGCATGATCCAACCTCGCTAAATAAACAAGGCGGCGATATTGGAACCCAATACCGAAGCGCAATCTTCACCACCTCTGAAGAGCAAATGATTGCCGCGATTAATACCCGGGAAATTTACAACGATGTACTTCGCAAAGAGGGTCATGGCGAAATTGTTACTGAAATTCAAGATGCCAAACCACATACTTACTGGTTGGCCGAGGAGTATCACCAAAGATATTTAGAAAAAAATCCAAATGGATACGATTGTCACTCTACTACGGGTGTGCCGTTTCCAAAGTTGAGTTAACTCTTAAATTAGAAAAAGAAAAGTAGAGGATAAAAATGCAGCCAGGATCAGACCTACCAAAGATCAATCCACTAACCGGCAAACCATTCCCAGTTCAACTTGATGATGAGAAGCTGGAGCAAGCTTTAGACCCTTTGTCTTTTGATGTTTTGCGTAAGGCAGGCACCGAGGTTGCATTCACCGGAAAGTATTATGAAACTGAAACAATTGGGGTTTATAAATGCAAAGCATGCAATGCGGAGCTATTCAGGAGTGAGGAAAAGTTCCACTCTGGCTGCGGTTGGCCCTCTTTTTACGCACCTACAAAAGATGATGCTGTAGTTCTTTTGGAAGATCGTTCATTAGCTCCACGAATTCGCACTGAAGTTCGTTGCGCGGCATGCGGCTCGCATTTAGGTCATGTATTTGAAGGTGAGGGATATGCCGTTCCAACAGATCAACGTTGGTGCATAAATTCCGTAGCTTTGGTCCTCGAACCGAAGTCCTAGTTTTAATAAGTCGGGCATTTGCAAAAACTACAAAACCTCCAAAGCCCTCCAGCAATACCACGCAACATGGCTGCGATAAGGCGCGTAGTCGTTTCCCAAAATCATAAGTTTTTTGGGGGTAATTTCCGTACGCATGCGATGTATTTTTTTCCAACCGCGACGCACGCCTAGATCGCCAACCGGCCAAACATCCTGTCTTTCCAACTGAAACATAAGAAACATTTCAACGGTCCATTGTCCGACACCGAAAAGCGGTAATAGGTGACTCATGATTTCACTGTCCTGCATTTTATGAAGGGAGTGCATAGGAATCTGTTTACTAACGTCAGCCAGAGCCATCTCCTTGATAGCGCGTGCTTTAGACCCGGAGCATCCTAGTTCTCTTAACTTTTCAGTTTTCATCGCGGCAAGCTTGCTCGAATTCAAATTACCACCACATTCTGCTTCAACTCTTTTGATAATTGTTGCAGCAGCTTTGGTAGAAAGTTGTTGAGAGAGAATTGACGAAGCCAGCGCAGAAAAGTTGCTCTTCTTCAACTTTTTATTTTCGAGATTTTTCCTCTGTTGGTTGATTCCAATTAAGCATAAACCGGCGCGCTCGATGACTGGCTCGAATCTCGGGTTTTTTTCGATGATGAATTGGGAAATTTGATTGGCTGTTTTAAGGGATAAGTCAGCGCTCGAAGAAATTGATTCACCGTTTCCCACACAGCGCAGGGTAACGGTGCAGAACGCTCAATGGAAAGGATGCTTCAGCTTTCGATTATTGAGTGGCATACTGGCGGTATGGCTGAATCCGTTAAAGCCCAGTCTCTAAGCGAACTGCGAACCAGAAAAAGCGTTAAGTGGCGTCAATTCCCGGCTGATGTTCTGCCTCTGCCGGTTGCTGAAATGGATTTTCCAATCGCGGAACCAATAAAAGATGCGCTAAGGGACATGATTGATAGATCAGATACTGGTTATCTTGGACCGTTCCCCGAGATGTTTGAAGCTTTTTCTAATTTTTCACACTCGCGCTGGAATTGGCAGGTCGATGTAGGCCAGATGAGAATCGCCACCGATGTTGGCGTCGGAACAGTAGAGGTAATCAGAACCCTGATTAACCCCGGCGAAAAAGTTATGTTGAACTCGCCGGTTTACGACAATATGTGGCGCTGGGTGGCTGAAGTTAAGGCAACTTTGATTGATGTACCGCTTTTGGAGAACAATTTAGAACATAAATTAGATTTAGCGGGGATCGAAAGAGAGTATCAATCCGGCGTAAAGGTCCATATTTTGTGTCACCCGCATAATCCAGTGGGTGCGATATTTGATCTTGAGTCTCTAAAAACTTTGGCTGAGCTGGCAAAGAAGTACCAAGTTCAGATAATTAGCGATGAGATTCACGGACCTTTGGTGTATCAAACTAAAGATTTCACGCCATTTCTTGCGGTCAGCGAAGCTGCCCGAGAGGTTGGAATCACAGTTACTAGTGCCAGTAAGGGATTTAATTTGGCGGGTTTGAAATGCGCATTAATAATTACTGATTCCCCGATGCTTAAAGAGAAAATCAACTCCATGCCGATATCAGTCGCTTTTCGAGCATCATTATTTGGCGCCGTAGCAGCAACAGCAGCTTTTAATCATGCTGGAGAGTGGCTAAACGGGGTCGTCGCAGCGCTCGATGAAAATCGCAATCTGATAAACAATCTTATTCAAAGCCAATTACCGGGCATTAGATATCGAATTCCTGATTTTGGTTATTTAGCTTGGCTGGATTTAAGCGGATTAGGACTGGGAGAGGACCCAACTAAAACCATATTAGAACGTGGCAAATTAGCCTTGAATAGCGGTTCTATGTACGGACCGAAACATAAGGGATTTGCCAGACTCAATTTTGGGACGAGCCCAGAGATTATTACTGAGGCTTTTAATCGTATTTCGAAATCTCTTTAACTGGTAGTTCTTGATGACTCAAAATTACGATGCAATTGTTATAGGCAGTGGTCACAATGGCCTGGTTGCTGCATGTTATTTAGCACTTAATGGCAAAAAAGTTTTGGTAATAGAGAAAAACCATTATTTTGGTGGAGCCACAACAAGTGTTGAGACCTTCAAAGGTGTAAAGGCTCGTTTATCTAGATACTCATACCTAGTTGCATTGTTGCCTGATCAAATAATCAAAGATTTATCACTTAACTTTAAGACAGTCAGTCGCTCAGTCTCTTCCTACACGCCATATTTTGATGATGAAGGCGACAAAGGGTTGTTAGTTAATAGAGTGTTTGATCAAGAAACGCTCGAATCCATGACGGCGCTATGTGGTGATTCAAGTGATGCAATAGCCTGGCAGAATTTCTATGATTCAGTGCAGGAGTTTGCTGGCGCAATAGCGCCTACTTTATTGCAACCGCTTCCGACCGCCTCAGAAATCCAAGAGCTAGTGGATCCCTTGACTTGGATTGAGTTAGTAGAAAACACATTAGCGCAGACCTTGCATGACAATTTCTTTGATGACTTAATCAAGGGCGTTGTACTTACAGATGGATTAATAGGCACATTTACCAGTGCTAACGATCACGCAGCAAACAAGTGTTTTATTTACCATCTAATCGGCAATGGCACGGGAGAGTGGAAAGTACCTGTCGGGGGAATGGGTGCGCTAGTTGATGAATTACTTCGCCGTTGCAACGAATTAGGGGTGGAGTTCTGGTCGAATTCTGAAGTTCTATCGGTAAGAGATCAGGATGATTATGTGGCGGTTAAGACTGCAGACCACAGGGAAGTAACTGCGCCAGTACTACTGGCTAACTGCGCCCCTAAAGTTTTGGAAAAAATCTCTGGAATAAAAGCACCGGATTTACTAGACGGATGTCAGCTAAAGATAAACATGGTTTTGCGTGAACTTCCTAAGTTAAAAAGTGGAATTGATCCAAAGGTAGCTTTTGCTGGAACCTTTCATATTAATGAGAGCTACCATCAATTAGAGCGCGCTTATCAGGAGGCACTCAAAGGAGAAATTCCAAGTGAGATTCCCGCAGAAATGTATTGCCATACATTGGCTGATTCCTCAATTCTTGATTCAGAGCTAGTAGCAAAAGGTTTTCACACCCTTACTTTGTTTGCGCTGCATCTACCGGCTTCATTGTTTGATAAGAACCATGATGAAGTTAAAGCAGAGGTAGTGAAAAGAACTTTAGCGGGATTAAATCAATACCTGGAGCGACCCATTGCAGATTACCTAGCTTTAGATTCTGATGGAAAACCCTGCATCGAAGCAAAAACCCCTCAAGAATTAGAGACAGCTTTAGGCCTGCCAAGGGGAAACATCTTTCATGGGAACTTGGAATTTCCTTGGAAAGATGACACAGATTCACGCAAATGGGGAGTAGAAACCCAATCACCGCGCATATTTTTGGCGGGCTCTGGCGCAGTTCGTGGCGGGGGAGTCTCGGGGATTGCAGGTCACAATGCGGCAATGGCCGCGTTGGAAACTTTAGATTAACTGGCGTACTCTTTCAGTTGTGATTAAAGCGATTCGACGCCTAGCAGCATTTGTAACCTTGTTGGTTGTGGCAATTAAGGGCGCACTTTCATTTCTGTCATGGGTCGAAAAACAAGATGAAGCACAATCTGTGTGGGCTGATGAAGAGGAATTAGAGGAAGCGTTTTAGTGAGCACCGCATACATTCCAGGAAGTTGCAATCTAGGAAAAGCGGAGGTTAGGCGTCGGCAGTTTGTTGCTCTTATTGGTTTGCTTTTATCGATCACAACTTTTGTTGGCTTAATCGGCAGTGATGCTCCTGCTTCGGCACGTTGGGCGATGTTTGCACCACTAATGGTTTTCTCGGTTGGATTTATTCAGTCCCGGAAAAAGTTTTGTTTAGCTTATGGATTTATGGGCACTTTTAACTTGGGCAAATTGGGTGACTTATCAAGGGTGCAGAACCCAGAAGATCGCAAAGCTGATCGCAAGACTGCGCTAGGAATTTTGATTCAAGCCGCTGCTCTAGCTTTTGTTTTAACCTTGATTGTCGTATTTTTGCCGTTTTAAATTAAATCTAAGCCCTAGCAATATTTTAATTAATTAACCTTTTTGTTTAGCACTTTGTGGGCAACCATTCCAATCACAATTCCCCAGATTAAATCTATGGCTATGACAGTGATGGCAGTAATCAAATAGATAAAAGCCTCTGATTTTGTAGTAGTTAACGCCTCTCTAATCGATTGAGGGCTGGCAATACGAAGTGAAGTGCCAAGCAGAACCCCAGCCAAGACAGCGGTCGGAATGTGCGCAACTAGCGGAGCTAAAAACAGCACCACCAGTAGTAAAAATCCGGCATGGATTATTGCTGCGAGTCGAGTGCGGGCCCCAGAACGAACATTCACGCCAGTTCTAGCAATTGCACCTGTGGCTGGTAGTCCTCCCGAAAGCGCCGATGCAATGGTGGCTAGTCCTTGGCCAAATAATTCCTTGTTTGGTTGATGTTTCATTTGATCATGGTCAATCTCTTTGCGAGCCATTCCATCCGCCACTCGGGCAGACAGCAGCGATTCAATAGCTCCGAGAAGTGCTACGGCAATAATCGCGTAAATCAATCCTGATATCGGAACCTCACTGAAATTAAAGTTGAATTTGAGCTCAAGGGTTCTTGGAAGTTCACCAATCCGATTCACAGTTAAATCAAACAACTCAGAAGCCAAGCTTAAAATTACTACAGCGACGATGCTCGCTGGGATGAAGGAGAGGTACTTGAATTTCATACGCAATTTGGGCCAAGTAAATTTCACCAACAGAGTCAATACAACTAAGGAAAGAGAAACCCAATTTACGCCGCCCGAAAGCGCTGCCTGTGTCGTTTTTAGCGCAACCTCTAAAGTGTGAGAACCAGCCGCTTTATCAACTTCAAATATGAGTGGAATTTGTTGTAATGCGATTATTACCGCAATACCAAGTGTAAATCCCTCCATCACCGAGATTGGAACCGAATCGATTAGATTGCCGGTCCTGAACAGTGACAAAACTATTATTAATAGGCCAGCCCCAACACCAATTATGGCCAGCGAATTCAAACCATAATTTGTAACGATTGGTACGAGCACGACAGTCATAGCTCCGGTGGGTCCAGTCACTTGGAAGTTAGAGCCGCCGAAAAGTGCCGCGATGAATCCGGCAATGATCGCGGTTACCAATCCGGCACTGGCGGGAGCACCAGTGGTAATAGCGAATCCGAGCGCAAGCGGGAGTGCAACTACACCTACAGAAACACCGGCTAACAAATCTTTCCGCCAGAAATCAAAAAGGTGTTTCCAGTCCGATAAATAATTGAATTCGCGGAGAAAAGTTGATCGAGTGCTTGGCTTGAAATCGGACATATATATAAAGGCTAAACCCAAACACTTAATTTTCAAAGGAAGCCCATGAAATTCTTTACTTTTTAGGTTGTAGCTTTTTTGTTCTAGTCGAATTTGGCTATTGCCCAACTAGCTTGGCTAGGAGTACCTTTTCAGGCAGCGGTTTCAACTTGGTAATCACCCAAGCTAGAGGAGTGACCATGAAAATCATCATTCACAATCACGGAGCAGTATTGGCCTCGGATTTCACGGAAATTTCTACTGAACGGCTAGAGCGACTTTCTCGTTTCAGTGTCCCAATTGAAAGAATTGACGTTGATGTGAGGCACGAATCCAATCCACATTTCGGTAAAAATTCTCATCGGGTTATTCTTACAACGCATGGCTCGGGACCATTGATTCGTGCTGAAGGTGAAGGTTTTAATGACCTGGCTGCGTTCGATGAAGCAGCCGAGGCCATGGAGCTTCAACTCCGTAAAAAACATGAGCGGAGCAAGGATGTAGATCGCACTACGCTCAGGAAGCTACGGATTTTTAGCAGATGATGATTAGCTAGAAGTCAACGAGAAAAACTAAACGTCTGCATCCTGTGCTGGAAGATCGTTCTTGGAGCCCTTTTCATTTTTGAGGAAATCCAAAGCACTTAAGTACTCTTCATAATAGGTGGTATTCCAGCTACCCATTTTTGGGTCAAAGTATGTGCCATCTATTGGAGTCGTTCCACTCAAGAAATTTATTGCGGTTTCAGTTTCTTGGATAAAACCTGGAATTTCATCACGCTTGCTTTGGAGCACGCACTTAGGAAACTTTTCTAATTCAGAATAAATAGTTAAATCATGTCCCAATACTTCTATTACGGAACCCGCCATTTTTTCTATAAGCGGGATCCGATCTGTGCTATCTGGATCCAGTTTCAAAAACTCATCGACCAATTTTCGATACTCTAACCAAGATAACTTTCCCGAACTTTCCTCGGTTACTATCAATTGGCGCAAAGCTGTGCATTCAGCAGCAGTCTGTGAAGGTTTACCTATCGGACCGAAATGAAAAGTACTCCAAATTGCAGCCGAGGTGAGAGCCAATAGAACAGGCACAAAAATCCAAAATATGGGCCGAGTGCTTCTCACCGCCGTAGACTAACTGAGTGGTTACGCCGTAGGCGGTTTCAATCGGAAGTTTTTAATTAGTGAATTCAACAAAGGAGGCAGGGATTGATAGTCGAGATCGATAAAGCTCTTTCTGTGGCCCTGCCGCTGTTGAATGAACCTCAAAATGTAAGGCGTATCGTCATTTCTGGCCGGCAACGAAATCAAAATCCGCCCTTCATTCGCATCGATATCAGGCCGGTGCTATTGAAAGCGGGACTGAATTGGCAAGAGGTGAGCCATGACGGCAAAAAAGACTTCACCAAGAACTTGCCGCTAAACAGTTTAGATTTGCGGAGATATCTGGATGATGGATTTGCCAACCTGATAATCGAAAATCATGAAACAGAACTAACTTTGCGGGTCACAAAATCAGGCCAGGCTCAGCTGAATCGGAAGAAAGTAAATACTAAAGCGACTCAATTTGTTGAGCTAGCGCATGATCGATCAAAACAAAGATTACTTTTAGAGAGTGATCCAATATTTACACATTTGGGAATATCAGATCTTGATGGGAAGCTGAAGCCGAGCAAGACCGATAAGTTCAAGCAAGTCCAGGAATTTCTAAAAAATATTGATTACGTTATTGAGCAGCAATATTCCAAGGTAGATGCTCACAAGTCAATCAAAGTCGTCGATTTGGGTTGTGGTCACGCTTATTTAACTTTTGCAGCCTTCAGGTACCTAGAGCAGAAAAATTTCAATGTTGAAGTTTTAGGAGTTGATGAACGGGTAGATAGTAGGAATAGAAACTCAGAAATCGCAAATGCGCTAGGAATTTCTGACAAAGTTAAGTTTGCGGCACAGAAAATTTCTGATTTGAGTTTGGATCAAGTAGATATTGCGATTGCTTTGCATGCGTGTGACACCGCTACCGATGATGCAATTGCCTGGGCGGTAAAAAGTGGTGCCAAAGCGATTTTGGTTGCTCCTTGTTGCCAACACGATATACAGAGACAGATTTCGCAGGCTCCTAAACCTTGGGCGATTGCGACACGTTATGGAATCCTCCAAGAACGAATTGGTGACATCATCACCGAAACCGTCAGAGCCCAAACTTTGAGATTCTTGGGTTATCGCACCGACATTATTGAGTTTATTGCCGGTGATCACACTCCAAAAAACTTGATGATTAGAGCGATTAAGCAAAAAGACCCGAAAATCAATGTAGTTCAAGATAGTTCCAAACCCGATGCGGGCATGGCGGAATTAGAGCTGCTCATAGAGCAGTGGCAGGTTAAGCCCAAATTGTTGAATTTATTGCATGAAGAGCTGCAGCAACTTCGATAGGTAAGCTCGTTTAGATAGGCTTACCGTATGTCAGCTGAAATTTCTGGGGGCAAGGTTCTGGCCTCTTTGCCAATTGGCGAAAAAGTTGGAATCGCATTTTCCGGAGGACTTGATACCTCAGTAGCGGTCGCTTGGATGAGAGACAAAGGCGCAAAACCTTGTACCTACACCGCAGATCTAGGTCAGTACGATGAAGGAAATATTGACGGCATTCCAGATCGAGCTAAAGAGTATGGTGCAGAAATCTCTCGCTTGGTGGATTGCAAGAGTTCATTAGTAGAAGAAGGCTTAGCGGCAATTGCCTGCGGCGCTTTTCATATCCGAACCGGCGGGCGAGCATATTTCAATACCACTCCGCTAGGTCGCGCGGTAACTGGAACTTTGTTGGTTCGTGCCATGCTTTCAGATGGCGTTCAAATTTGGGGCGATGGTTCTACCTACAAAGGCAACGACATCGAACGTTTTTATCGATACGGTTTATTAGCAAATCCAAACTTAAGAATTTATAAACCATGGCTTGATAAAGATTTCGTATCAGAACTCGGTGGCCGTAAGGAAATGTCCGAATGGTTAGTAAAACATAATCTTCCATATCGAGATAGTGCTGAAAAGGCGTATTCAACTGATGCAAACATTTTAGGAGCAACCCACGAGGCTAAACAATTGGAGGAGCTAAGTTCCTCAATTGAATTAGTTGAACCAATAATGGGAGTGAAGTTCTGGGATACAAATATCTCGATTGCCGCTGAGGATGTAAAAATAACCTTCAAGCAAGGAAGGCCAGTCGCAATTAATGGAACTGACTTCTCTGATTCGGTAGCGCTGATGAAGATGGCCAACGAAATTGGTGGACGTCATGGACTAGGAATGTCCGATCAAATTGAGAATCGAATTATCGAGGCCAAAAGTCGAGGAATTTACGAAGCTCCTGGAATGGCCTTGCTTTTTATTGCCTACGAGCGTTTAGTTTCGGCGATTCACAACGAAGACACAATTGCCAACTATCACGCAGAGGGACGCCGTCTTGGGCGGTTACTTTATGAGGGAAGATGGCTAGATCCACAGTCTTTGATGCTGCGTGAATCATTAACTCGCTGGGTTGCCTCTGCGGTAACCGGTGAGGTTACTTTGCGCCTTCGTCGCGGTGATGATTATTCAATCTTGAACACCAAAGGAGATGGTTTTAGCTATCACCCTGAGAAACTTTCTATGGAGCGCACCGAATCTGCTGCTTTTGGACCCACGGATCGAATCGGACAATTAACGATGCGAAATCTTGATATTGCAGATACTCGTGCCAAGCTCGAGATGTATCGCAATCAAGGTCAAATCGGAAAAGGAAATTTCGATCTTGTAGAGCTAGAAGATGGAAAGAATTAATCGATTCAATTTCACTAGCAATTTCTAAGAATGGAGATAGCAATGTCCAATACCCCAATATCTAAAATTCTAGATAACTTTATGGAAGAGGGCATAAAACTAACTCCAATTGGCGCAACGATGCTTGGAGTTCCAGGACTGGATGATCAGTTAGATGACTTTTCTATGGTTGGTCAGGAAAAACAGGCTGATTTAGCACGCCGTACTTTAAGCGCTATACAAGCCGAAACACCAGTTAATGAATTTGATCGAATTGCAAGAGATGTTGCGGTTGAACGACTTTCATCAGAATTAAAGTTAAGTGAAACCCTTGAGTCAAATATTCTCTTCAACTTAATCGCATCACCTGTGACTAGAGTCAGACAAGTTTTTGAGATGATGAATAAGGAGAATCCGGAGACTATCTCAAATGTAGTGAAGAGATTAAATGCAATTCAGGGAGCTTTTGCAGGCTGGAAATCCTCTTTGGAGTTCGCCGCTGAAAAAGGAAAAGTGAACTCCCGTAGACAGGTATTGGCAACAGTTGGGCAGTTAGAAACCTTTTCAAAAGGCGCATTTACAGCTGTGGCCTCCAAGTTTGATGGTACTGGAAAAAATGAAGAGCTGCTAAACGCAGCCAAAAACGCGGAAAAAGCCTGTGGTGAGTTAGCTATTTGGCTAAGAGATTCTTACGCTCCGAAAAGTGCACCTCGAGATGGCGTTGGAGAGGAACGCTACAAAATGTGGGCCAGACACTTCACTGGAGCGGATTTGGATTTACGCGATACCTACGAGTGGGGAATTGATCAACTAAACACCATCAATGAGCGCATGTGGGTCGCAGCCAAGAAGTTATATCCAGATGCAAAAACTCTTCGAGATGTTGCCGACCGACTAGATAACGATCCCCGCTATACCGTTGAGGGTGAAGAAGAATTATTGAAGCGACTTAGAGAGTTCATAGCTAAGGCCGTCGAGCGACTCGATGGAAAAGAGTTTGACATAGATCCACGTATTAAAAACTGTGAAGCTCGTTTGGCGCCAGAAGGTAGTGCATCTGCTGCTTATTACATGGGGCCAAGTGAAGATTTGTCTCGTCCTGGAACTACCTGGTTTCCGACAATGGGACGTAAAGTTTTTGGCTGGTGGAATATTGTTTCAACTTGGTATCACGAAGCCGTTCCAGGACATCATCTTCAAGTTGCGACTACAAAAATTAACACTGATCGACTAAACAGATTCCAGCGCAACAGAGTTTGGGTATCTGGTTACGGCGAAGGTTGGGCGCTTTATGCAGAGCGTCTAATGGATGAACTTGGAGCATTTGAAGATCCTGGATATGAAATGGGATATCTATCAGCTCAAGGTTTGCGTGCAGCACGCATCGTTGTAGATATTGGAATGCACTGTGGCTACAAAGATTTCAATGGAGAGGTTTGGAACGCTGAATCTGCATTCAAACTTTTGCATGAGCGTGCATTATTGGATGAAATTTCAGCTCGCAGCGAAGTAGATCGCTATCTAGGTTGGCCCGGACAAGCAATTTCCTACAAGGTGGGAGAGCGCTTCTGGATGGAATGTCGCGAATCAGCTAAACAACGCTTGGGAGCAAAATTCGAGCTCAAAAAGTTTCATTCCTTTGCCTTGAACTTGGGTCCGATGGGACTTGACCCTTTCAAGCGCGAAATGGCGCTTTGGGATGGCAATTAAGTAGAATTCCAAGGTCGTTTCCGGGGTCGGTGTAATTCCGAACCGGCAGTCAAAGTCTGCGACCCGTTGGCAGCCAGCTAACGGTGGACTTGGTGAAATTCCAAGACCGACGGTTAAAGTCCGGATGAGAGGAAGCGTCAAGCGCACTCTGCTGCGTCCATTTTGCGTCTCTTCATGCCCCGGAGTCCACATTTTTTCCGGAAGGCGTTTAACTTGATGAGCAACATTGCTGGAGGATCTTCGAGGGTCTCTACCTCGGATCTGGAGCGCCTAATGCTGCGTGCCAACAATCTTGCTAAAAAAGGTTTAGGTACAACTTCTCCCAATCCCATCGTGGGAGCAATCATTATTGATCAAAATGGAGCTGAGATCTCAAATGGCTTTCATGCCGGGGGAGATCACGCTGAAATTGTGGCGCTAAAAAATGCCAGAGCAAAAGGCGTGCAAGATTTCACAAATTGCGCATTGTTGGTAACTCTTGAACCATGCAATCATCATGGCAAAACCCCTCCGTGCAGCGAGGCCTTAATTCAAGCTGGGATTAAAAAAGTTGTTTTTGCCGTATCTGATCCACATGTGATCGCATCTGGAGGGGCCAATAGATTAAGAGATGCAGGAATAGAAGTTGTATCAGGTATTCAAAATGATTATGTCGCGTATACCAATCGGGCTTGGTTGCACAAGATTAAGTATCAAAGACCATGGATTGTTTCAAAAATCGCAGCAACGATAGATGGAAAAATCGCAGCTTTGGATGGAACTTCAAAATGGATTACCTCGCAAGAGGCTAGATTTGATGTTGCACATATTAGAAACCAATCTGATGCCATCGTAACCAGCACCGCAACAGTATTGGCTGACAACCCGCAATTAACTCCAAGATTTGCTGCAGAATCAAAAGTTTTACCGAGGTTAAGTAACCCGGTTCGAGTGGTTATGGGCAACTCTGCTATTCCTAATGAGTTTAAAATCCACGAAAACGAGGCTGAAACCGTGTTTCTTAACTCTCATGATTTTTCGGAATTAGTGGAGTTAGGACGTAGCCGTGAGTGGAATCAAATGATGGTTGAGGCCGGAAGTCGATTTAATACCGCCTTGCTCCAGGCTGATTTAGTCAATGAATTTGTCATTTATATGGCGCCATCAATTTTAGGCGCGGGCAAAAACTTCATTGCGGATTTAGGAATTAACTCCCTCGCGAACCGTAAAGAGCTCAATTTTGGCGAGGTTTCTAGAGTTGGCAATGATCTAAGAGTTAGCTTGTTTGTGAACCACCCGGAATTTTCTGAAATTTTCAACAAAACACTGAGTTGGGGAGGTGCCAAGTAAATGTTCACTGGGCTAGTTCAAGATGTTGGAGCAGTGCTAAAGATTGAAAAAGGACAAGACTCTTCTCGGGTTCAAATTCAGACCCAACTTGCAAATGAGTTAAACGTTGGTGATTCAATCTCGGTAAATGGGGTTTGTTTAACAGCAGTTACTGTAGCTGGGGATTCCTTTACTGCCGATGTAATGATTCAAACCTTGAAATTATCAAACCTTGGACACCTACAAGAAGGAAATAAGGTTAATGCCGAATTGGCTGCCAGATTAGATACTCGACTCGGAGGTCACATTGTTCAAGGACATGTTGATGGGGTTGGACATGTAGTTTCTAATGAGCCAGGTGAAAAATGGCATGAGTTTGTGATTTCTGTTCCAGAAAATTTGAAAAAGTACATAGTTAATCAAGGATCAATCTGTGTTGATGGTGTTTCACTTACTGTGGGCCAGATTAATGATGAAACGAATCAAATGACTCTTTGGCTGATTCCAGAAACTTTGGCTAAAACCACCTTGGGGGAGAAGCTTGCTGGGGATCAAATAAATCTTGAGGTTGATGTGCTGGCGAAATATGTAGAACGTTTGGTTTTGGCGCAACAGAGCCAGGACTCATCTCAGAAAGGTACAAATTAATGCCTACCGAGATTAAAAATGCACTTGATTTATTCAAACGCGGTGAATTTGTCATAGTTACTGATGATGAAGGTCGAGAGAATGAAGGCGATCTGTTTTTACTGGCCAGCGCTGCTACCGCTGAGAAGTTGGCCTTTATGATCCGTCATACCTCGGGTGTGATTTGCGTTCCGATGACTGAAGCGCGCTCCCGCCAGCTGCATCTCCCGCTAATGGTGAAGAACAATCAAGATAATAAGCGGACCGCTTTTACAGTCACCGTCGATGCCAAGCACGGCATTACAACCGGTATTAGCGCTGCCGAGCGCGCAATCACAATCAAGGCTTTAGGGGATTTATCAAAAACGGCAGAGGATTTCGTCAGACCTGGCCACATATTTCCCTTAATTTCAAATGAAAATGGATTGCGAGTAAGACAGGGTCATACTGAAGCTGCGGTTGAGATGTGTCGTTTGGTGGGCGAAGTTGAGGTTGGAGTAATCAGCGAGCTAGTAAATGAAGACGGCTCAATGATGAGAGGTGAGGAACTAGAAAATTTCTCAAAGGCACATAACATTCCAATCGTCACTATCGCTGAATTACTTAAAGTATTAGATGGAAATGTAGATGAAGAAAATTATGTTCCTAAAGTTTTACCTCAAACAAAATGGCACTGGGCGGATTTGCCCCGTTTCTCCAAAGTTCAGCAGAAGCCAATAACCTGGCAGATTGCAACATTTTCCGGCCGCGCCGGGGTTGATCACGCCATTATGAAGTTGGGAAATCCCGATGCAGACACTTCGGTTTTAGTTCGTATCCATTCAGAGTGTTTGACCGGTGATGTTCTTGGCTCATTGCGTTGTGATTGTGGCTCTCAATTGAGTGCTGCGATGGAGCAGATTGAGGCGGCAGGTGCGGGATTAGTGATTTATCTGCGTGATCAAGAAGGTCGTGGAATAGGGCTTTCGGAGAAGATTCGCGCTTACGAGTTGCAAGATCAAGGTATGGATACCATCGAGGCTAATTTGGCTCTTGGACATGAAGTAGATGTTCGAGAGTTCAATGATGCGGTTGAAGCTTTGCATTCACTTGAAATATCAATGGTCAAACTTTTGACAAACAATCCAGAAAAACTACAAACCTTGATTGATGCTGGAATTCAAGCTCAAGCTGAATCCTTGCCGGGTCAAATTAATGATTTCAACGCTAAGTACATCAAAACTAAGCAAGAAAGATTGGGGCATAAATAAATGGCTGGAGTTGCACCACAGATAAAAGTTAAAGATATGAGTAGCTGCAAAGTTGAAATCATTTCAGCAAGCTGGCACAAAGAGATTTGTGACAACTTGGTTGCAGGAGCGCAGCGCGCACTTAGTGAAGCTGGAGTTTCGCAAAATCAAGTTATCTACGTTCCAGGTTCATTTGAACTACCGCTAGCTGCTCAGTACGCATTAGATGCTGGCGCTGATGCGGCAGTGGTTTTAGGGGTTGTGGTGCGAGGTGAAACTCCACATTTTGATTATGTTTGCCAAGGCGTCACCAACGGAGTTATGCAGGTTAGTTTAAGTCGATCTAAACCAATCGGCTTTGGAGTCTTAACTGTTGATGATGTTGCCCAAGCTATCGCACGAAGCGGAGTTGCTGGCAGCAAGGAAGACAAGGGTTATGACTCAGCAATTGCAGCTTTAGAGCTACTAAGAGTTGCGGGTGAAAACTAACGGTTTTGCGGGAAACCGAGATTAATTCCACCATGGCTTGGGTCAAGCCAGCGACTGGTGACAACTTTTCCGCGGGTAAAGAAGTGAACACCTTCAGTGCCGTGGGCGTGAGTATCGCCAAACAGTGAGTTTTTCCAACCACCAAATGAGTAATAAGCGGTTGGGACTGGAATTGGAACATTTATTCCAATCATTCCAACCTGCACTTCATTTTGGAATCGACGGGCAGCGCCACCATCATTTGTGAAAATAGCGGTGCCATTTCCATATTGATGTTTGTTAATTAGAGCAAGACCTTCCTCGTAGCTTTTTACTCTAATCACCGATAAAACAGGGCCAAAAATTTCATCTTGGTAGATACTCATATCTGGTGTTACTTGATCAAATAAAGTTGGACCGAGCCAGAATCCATCCGCAGCACCAGAGACTTGAGGATTTCTTCCATCTACAACTAAACGAGCACCTTCGTTTACGCCAGCATCCACGTAAGAAGCAACTTTGTCGCGATGCACTGCGGTCACCAAAGGACCCATATCGCTTCCTTTTGTGCCATCACCGGTTTTTAGTTGAGTCATGCGTGCGCTGATTTTCGAAATCAATTCTTCAGCGACAGGTTCAACCACGACAAGTGCGGAGATTGCCATGCAGCGCTCGCCCGCAGAACCAAATCCCGCATTCACCGCAGCATCTGCAGCTAAATCCAAATCAGCATCAGGTAGAACCAACATGTGATTCTTTGCTCCGCCCAGAGCTTGTACCCGCTTGCCATTTTTCGTGCCATTTTCATAGATATAGCGCGCAATCGAAGTTGATCCAACAAAGGATATTGAGGCAATTCCAGGATGTTCTAGCAATCTATCAACTGCAACTTTGTCACCATGAACTACGTTGAAAACGCCATCTGGCAACCCAGCTTCTTTCCAGAATTCAGCGATCAGATTTATCGGCGAAGGATCCTTCTCGCTTGGCTTAATAATCACAGCGTTGCCTGCTGCAATAGCGATTGGGAAGAACCACATTGGAACCATCGCTGGGAAGTTGAAAGGCGAGATTATTGCGCTAACACCAACGGGTTGACGAATGGAGTAGACATCAATATCTGTTGATACACCTTCGGAGTACGAGCCTTTAAGAAGATGTGGAATGCCGCAGGCAAACTCGACTACCTCTAAGCCGCGAGTTACTTCTCCTAGAGCATCTGAGAGAACTTTGCCGTGCTCGGCGGTAATTAGAGCAGCAACCTCCTCTTTGCGCGCATTTAGAATTTCGCGGAAGGCAAAAAGTACTTGAGTGCGTTTTGCAAGAGAGGTATCGCGCCATTGTGCCTGCGCCTTAGTGGCAACCTCTATTGCATAATCAACTAATTCAACAGATGCGAAATCAACTTTGCCAGTGATTTTCCCTGTTGCAGGATTGAATACATCACCTTGTCTAGGTTGTTTAGTATCTTGGCCAGCAAGATTAGCGTTCTTTGCATCCCAAACTTTTCCACCAATGTGATGCGTTATTTGTTTAATGTCGCTCATGCCTTGCCACCTGTATAGTGATTTGAAATTGCGGTGAATGCTTTGTCTAGTATTTCTACTCCTTCAAGGAACTCAGATTCAGAGATGTTGCAAGGAGGCACCACATGCATTCGATTGAAATTTGTGAACGGCATCAAACCTAGTTTCTTGCACTCTGCAACAAGTTCATTCATTGCTGGACTTGTGCCAGCATAAGGAGCCAGCGGCTCTCGAGTTGCGCGGTCTTTGACCAGATCTAGCGCCCAGAAAACACCTAAACCGCGGACCTCTCCGATGACTGGATGCTTTTCTGCTAATGCGCGCAAAGCAGGTCCAATTACCTTTTCGCCCAGACTTGCTGCGTGTTCAACTATTTTCTCTTCCTTCATGACATCAATTGTTGCTACCGCAGCTGCGCAAGCCAGCGGATGACCCGAATAGGTTAATCCACCAGGAAATACTCGATTATTAAAGGTTTCTGAAACCGCTTTGGAAATCACCACGCCACCAAGTGGCACATAGCCCGAGTTAACGCCTTTCGCAAAAACAATTAAATCCGGTTCGACATCTGAATGCTGATAAGCAAACCATTTTCCAGTTCTGCCAAAACCTGACATGACTTCATCGGCAATCCACAAAATTCCATATTTATCGCAGAGAGCGCGAACACCTTCGAGATAGCCTTTCGGTGGAACCAAAACTCCGGCGGTGCCAACGACTGATTCAATCAAAATTGCAGCAATAGTTTGCGGGCCCTCAAAAGCAATAACGCTTTCTAAATGGGCAAGAGCTCTTTCGCACTCTTGAGCCTCATTCTCTGACCAAAAAGAACTGCGATACGCGTATGGGCCAAAGAAGTGCACGTGTCCATAAGCAAACTCATTTGGCCAACGTCTTGGATCTCCGGTTGCAGAGATAGCTGAGGTTGTATTTCCATGATACGAACGGTAGAAAGAGAGAATTTTGTGGCGTCCAGTATGAATACGCGCCATTCTGATGGCATTTTCAATACCGTCAGCTCCACCGTTGGTGAAAAAAACTTTTTCATGTCTTGGGCTGGCTAATTCAACAATTCGCTTAGCAGCTTCTCCACGGGCCTCATTTGCAACTTGCGGCGCGACGGTTGAAAGCACTTCGGCCTGCTTTTGAATGGCAGCAACAACTTTTGGATGCTGAAATCCGATATTGGTAAAAACTAGCTGGCAAGAAAAATCTAGATATTTTTTGCCGTCAAAGTCCCAAAAATAAGCGCCTTTTCCGGTCGCAACGGGCAGTGGTGAGATCTGTGCCTGTGCGGACCAAGAATGAAAAACATATTGACGATCTAGATCAAAAACCTCTTTACCGCGGGCGGGATTTGGCGTGAACTCTGACATTCCCCAATCTAATCAGCAGTGTGCCAAGGACTCAAGAAGGTCAGTTACAACAACGCAAGAGTATTTTTTCGCGGCATGCACGCCGGCCTTTGAGTGAAGCTTTACCGCTTCCGCCACCACTTTTTGGGCCGTAGATAAATCCTCGGGCTTCCAACTTGCAAGAAATGCTCCAATTAAACCTGCCAATACATCTCCCGACCCTGCGGTCGCCAGCTCTGCGCCACCTATTTCATCAACTATTGATTTTAAATTCGGCGCTGCAATGATGGTCTTAGACCCCTTCAAAACAATCACGACATTTAATTCATCTGCAACTTTTTGTGCCACAAGTGCTCGCTCTTTGTAGTTCTTCGGCATGACATAACCAATCAGATTCAGCTCGCCTTCATGGGGAGTCAGAACGATGATTTGATTTGTGCGTTTACTCGGAATTACCTGCACCGCCAATTTCATAGCAGCGCCATCAAGTATCACTAGCGGAATTGCTGGAAGTTTTCGCAGGCTTACACCTCCAGGGCCAACAACTAGTGAATCAATTTTTTGATTTAGGAGCTCCCTTATTGGAACCACATCAGGAAATTGATTAATAACCTGTTGAATTAGAGGCGCAGATTTAGAAACAAACTTCACATAACCTGCTCCACCTCGGCGCGCACCGCCAACGGCCAGCGTTGCAGCTCCTGGAAATCTCTCCGATCCTGCGGCAACTGCGACAACTCCGCGTTTGTATTTGTGATCCTCTTTTTCCAGCGGCCTTCGACCACCTTTTGCGGTGTTTTTTTGGATAGAAATCTGCTCTTTGGCCCGAGAATTTTGGGCTTGAGCCTTCTTAGCCCGAGACTTTTGGGCTTGAGAGCTGCGGCCTCTAGGGCTTTGGGAATTAGGCATTTAGATAATTAACCGATGAAAGATTAAGCGTTCATTTGTTGCTTGGCATCTTCATGAGTGCATTGAAGATTTTTGGAGTCGGCAACACAAGCATCACACAATAGATATTGCTTATGACAGAAATCATTTGCGCAGTTGTAGAAAGATTTCGTAGCAGAGGTGCAGACGTCACATCTACCAATAATCTTGGTGTTTTCAGAGAAATCGACGGTTTTGCGACCATCAAATGTATAAAGCGATCCTTCCCATAGACCTTGGTCTCCAAATTTTTCGCCGTATCGCACGATTCCGCCCTCAATTTGATAGACCTCGTTAAAACCTTTTTGTTTCATTACCGCTGTGAGAATTTCACATCGAATTCCACCAGTACAGTAGGTAACAACAGTTTTATTTTTTAGGTGGTCATATTTGCCGCTATCTAATTCAGCGATGAAATCTTTCGTATTTTTTACATCAGGAACTACAGCATTTTTAAACTTCCCAATTTTGGCTTCGTACGCATTTCTACCATCAAAGAAAACTAAATCATTGCCAAGTTCTGCGGCTAATTTGTTCACTTCTTTAGGTTTCAAATGCTTTCCGCCGCCAACAATTCCAGCTGAATCAACTTGCAAACTATCAGGAACCCCAAAAGTTACTAGTTCTTTTCGAGCCTTCACACTCAGTCTGGGGAAATCATTTCCTGTTCCCTCAGACCATTTGAAATCTATCTTCTTAAATCCAGGATATTGTTTAGTGGCCTTTACATATTTCTTTAGATCGGCGAGGCTGCCACCCAAAGTTCCATTGATGCCATGGTTTGAAATCAAAATTCGTCCTTTGAGGTTCAAAGATTCACAGAGCGTGTGCTGCCATAGGCGCACCGCCTCTGGATCTGCCACCGGGGCAAATCCGTAGTAGAGAATGATCTTCGAAACCGCCATTTCACAATAATAATAAATGTAATAAAGGGGAGACAAATAGCGGAAATACCGAATTCTGAGCGCAAGTTGTGAGGTCAACTCGAGGGAAAAACTTCGCGGGAGGTGATAATTGAGACATGAATGATGAGCAGCGAGCCAGCTCGCAAAAGGTTCTTTCGGTAATTGTCATTCTGACTATCGCGTTAGCTGCCGTAGCGGCTTTTTTTAGCGCTTCAAAAGAATCTAAGGATTACGCGATTTCAACACCGGAAGGTGTAGTTCAGCGCTATCTAGAAGCGGTGTTGGCGGGTCGCAATGAAACTGCAGCGAGTTATTTCGCGACTGATTCACAGTGCGATGCAACGGATATCGACCGCACCTGGGTATCTGAAACAGTTCGAGTGAATTTAGCAAATGTTGATTTAGAGGGAGACAAAGCTTTTGTCGAGGTCGTGATTGATCTTTCATCAGGCGGCCCATTTGATGATTACTACACCGAGAAACACAATTTCCGAATGAACCGTGAATCTGGGGGTTGGAAGATTATGGGAATTCCATGGCCGATGTATTCATGTGAGGAGCCCGGAAAATGATATTTGGAATCCTGATCCCGCTTCTTTTCCTTGCGGTGCTAGTTGTTGTAGCGCGTAAATTATTTTCCCGAGATAGCCATGGCGCACCGAGCACATTTTCAGTTCGCAGACTTTTCCAGTATGCATTGCTGTTTGGCTTGTTAGTTATTTCTGCATCCGGCGTCTCCGGTTTGATTGGCCGACTTTTTGATTCCGGGCAGGTAATTGCTGCCAGCAGGACAGATTTAGCCCGCGATATAACTTTTGCGATTATTGGAATTCCACTTTATTTTGCAATGAGTCGCTGGACGAGACGAACCTTGAATGAAGATCCGAGCGAGAGGCATTCAGTTGCTTGGAATGCGTACCTTTCTATAGTTTCAATTTCAGCCTTGATAACCGCAATGACAGCAGCCTTCCGGGTTCTGAATTGGGCTCTGGGAGAAGAGCCATTTCGAGGCGCAGATTTATCCCAGTTTTTGATTTGGGGGTTGGTATGGGTTGCGCACTGGCAGTTGATAGAAACCGGCAGTAGGGAAGAGGAAGCCAGAGCTCATTACATATCAGGATCATTAGTTGGTCTAGGCACTTTAGCGTTTGGAATCGGCGGCCTGATTGCAAGCACTGCACGCACGCTTATTGAAAGTGATGAAAAATCTCTTTTAGTTGATAGCGGAAACCGCACAATTCAAGCGATTTCACTAATCATTATTTCCTTGCCAGTTTGGTATCAATATTGGTTGAAAAAATCTTTAAGTATGAAACGGGAACTGTTTTGGTATTCCTACACGTTGTTAATTGGAGTAGCAGGCGGATTTTTAACCTTAGTCATTTCTGGCAGTGTCATGATTTACGATTTATTGGTTTGGTATGTGGGTGATCCACAAGAAACCCTGGCAGCTCGGCATTTTGATAGCAGTGCAGGTGCTTTAGGTTCTGCGATAGTTGGTTTAGCTACTTGGTGGTATCACGCAAATGTGGTTAATTCGCCGATCAATGCAGTAGCTATTTCACAAGCAAGTGTGCAATCAAGTGCACAAGCAAGTACGCAAGCTGCTGAAACGAGCGCTGCAACTAAGTCTAGAGATGAAGTGAGAAGAGTTTACGAGTACATAATTTCCGGAATTAGCCTAATCGCGGCCGCTGCGGGCTTGATGATGATTTTTGTGGCAATTATCGAATCCGTTACTCCAGGTGAAATTGTATCTACGACTAGCTCTACAAATACTTTAATGGTTGCAATAACTTTATTGATTGTTGGCGCACCAATTTGGTACTTCTTTTGGAGCAGAATCGAAAGTCACCTAGTAGCTGATGGTGAGGAAATTAGTTCGCCAACTAGAAGAATCTTCTTATTAATGTTGTTTGGCGTTGCATCCGTTGCTGCTGTCATCAGTGTGCTGACCGCGGTATTTCTTTTCTTAGATGATCTTTTGAATAATGAATTGGGCCAAGAAACTTTGCGGCAAATGCGTTTTGCGATCGCAATTTTGGTATCTAATGCGGCAATTGGCTGGTACCACTGGAATATTTATCGAGATGAACGAAAAGTGAATGTTCGCAAGGCCCGGAAAGATAAGTTCGTGGTTTTGGTAGGCCCGCGTGATGAGAGTCTCGCCCGCGCAATTCAGCTGCAATTCGGGGGACATGTCCAGATGTGGCAATCAGAGGACCAGGAGCAACCTGGAACCGTACAAAAGTCATCTGAACAGGCGAAATCAATTCAAAATGGGATTTCTGGATGGGATCGACAGAAAGTGATTGATTTGATTGAGTCGACTCAGAGCGATGAGGTCATGGTTATCAAGGAAAAAAGAGGAATAAAAGCCATACCGTTTTCGCGCGGCCGTTAACTGGCAGCTACCCAATTTCAAGCTGCTTTAAATCTTGCCGGTTGATAGGTTCTGGGCATTGGCCCGCGTAAAAATACCGTCAATTAAAACGTGAACGAAAACGTGAACGAAAACGTGAACGAAACTAGATCAGAAATAGATGAGGGAGTAAATGAGCAATCAAGGTTCGGATCAATTGGTTAATCAAAACGGAAACTCTGCAGCTAAATGCCCAGTTCCTCATGGTTCGTTGACCTCGATGGGGGCCGCGCAAGAGAAGTGGTGGCCAAACTCGCTTAATCTAGAGATCTTGCATCAACATGACACCAAGATAAATCCTTTGGGTGAGAGCTTTGATTACAAGGAAGAGTTAAAGAAACTTGATGTAGAGGCTTTAAAGAAAGATCTTCATGATTTGATGACAGATAGCCAATCTTGGTGGCCAGCGGATTGGGGTCATTACGGTGGATTATTCATCCGCATGGCATGGCACTCTGCTGGTTCTTATCGAACCGCGGATGGTCGTGGTGGAGGCGGAACTGGAAATCAGCGCTTTGCACCTCTTAACTCTTGGCCAGATAATTCAAACTTAGATAAGGCAAGACGTTTGCTTTGGCCGATTAAAAAGAAATACGGCAACAAAGTTAGCTGGGCTGACTTAATGATTTTGGCGGGAAATATCGCTTATGAATCAATGGGTTTGAAAACTTTTGGATTTGGTTTTGGTCGCGAAGATATTTGGGCGCCAGAGATTGATACTTACTGGGGATCCGAAAAAGAGTGGCTTGCACCGAGTGATAGTAGATATGGAGATCTTTCAGATCCGAGCACAATGGAGAACCCATTGGCGGCGGTTCAAATGGGAC
>JACCDG010462191.1_pt1 | contig 64941 bp, 49 predicted proteins | sample 7442471 | NCBI WGS metagenome assembly JACCDG01 (sample SAMN15323444, study PRJNA562643) | freshwater metagenome | isolation source: river surface water | place: USA:Blue River Watershed | collected 2017-08-17 | reverse complement strand
GAAACTCCAAAAGTAGAAACTCCAAAAGTAGAAACTCCAAAAGTAGAAACTCCAAAAGTAGAAACTCCAAAAGTAGAAACTCCAAAAGTAGAAACTCCAAAAGTAGAAACTCCAAAAGATGAACCAGAACCCAAGAAAAAAGCGACTGCAAAACCTAAGAAAGTAGCTGCGGAAAAAGCATCTAAAGATGAGGTTACCATAAAAGAAACCACTGTTAAATCAAAAAAAGCTCCAGTTAAAAAAATCAAAGAACAGGCCGTGGCAGTCACTGAAACTACCCCACAAGAGACAGTAGGCATTTCAGATTTAGATAAATTTTTATTTCATGAAGGTAAACACCACAATGCCTATCGTTTCATGGGTGCTCATGCAAGCAATGAAAATGGAGTTGATGGAGTACGATTTACGACTTGGGCACCAAATGCTGAACAAATTTGTGTTTTAGGCGATTTTAGTCATTGGTATCAACATGATGAAAACGCTATGCAAAAAGTTAGTGATGCTGGTCTATGGACTGTGTTTATACCCAACGTAGTTGCAGGCGGTAAATATAAGTTCGCAGTAACAAATAAATATTCACATCACATGGTTTACAAAAGCGATCCATATGCCATTAATACCGAATTACGCCCACAAACTGCATCTGTAATTCAAGCTCATACTGATTACAAATGGAATGATAGTTCTTGGTTAGAAAAACGCGCCAAAACAAATTTCTTCGAATCTGCAATCAATACGTATGAAGTACACTTAGCTTCATGGAAAACCAAAGATGGTCGTTTCATGACCTATACTGAATTAAGCGAAGAATTGCCAGCATATTTAACTGACATGGGTTATACCCACGTCGAATTTATGCCGTTACACGAGCATCCTTTAGATAAATCTTGGGGTTACCAAGCTACGGGGTTTTATTCAGCAACTAGCCGTCATGGTGATTTAGTTGGCCTGAAAAAATTAATTGATACGTTACATCAACATAATATTGGTGTAATTTTAGATTGGGTTCCAGGGCACTTCTGTAAAGATGAACAAGGTTTAATTAACTTCGATGGCGGAGCAACTTATGAATATCAAGATTACCGCAAAGCCAATAATCAAGGCTGGGGAACGCATAACTTTGACTTAGGTCGTAATGAAGTGCGCTCATTTTTAATTTCCAATGCTTTATATTGGATTGAAGAATTCCATATTGATGGCCTACGGGTTGATGCGGTATCAAATATTGTGTATCTTGATTATGATCGTAAACATGGCGAATGGGAACAAAATGTTCACGGTGGTAATGAAAATCTTGAAGCAATTGGTTTCTTGCGTGAATTTAACTGGACCGTTCATCATTATCATCAAGGTGTTATGACTATTGCTGAAGAATCATCTGCTTTTCCTAAAATGACTGGTTCTGTGCACGATGGTGGTTTAGGTTTTGATTTCAAATGGAATATGGGATGGATGAACGATACTTTACGCTACATTGCCCTAGACCCAATTTATCGTAAACATCATCATCATTTAATTAATTTCTCAATGCACTACCATTATTCAGAAAAATTCGTTCTACCAATTTCGCATGATGAAGTTGTACATGGCAAAAAATCATTGGTAAATAAAATGTGGGGCGATTTATGGAGTAAATATGCTGGTCAACGCTTGTACGCGGCATTTACCATCGGACATCCAGGGAAAAAACTATTATTTATGGGTAATGAATTCTCTCAATTTATTGAATGGCGTGAATTTGAGCCATTACAATGGGAAATTATTGAAAAATTCCCAGCACACCATGACATGTTGCTATTCTATAAAAAATTAAATCATTTCTATACTGCAAATCCTGCTTTATGGGAATCTGATTACGATCAAGAAGGATTTAAATGGATTGATTCAAATAATGGTGAACAAAGTATTTTATCCTTTGTACGTTACAGTAAGGATAAAACTCAAAGCTTAATTTTTATTTCAAACTTTACCCCAATGATGTATTTAGATTACAAACTTGGCGTTCCTGAAGCTGGATCATATCAAGAGGTATTTAATTCTGATAGTAAAGAATTTGGTGGTTCTGGTCAAATTATTACCGAAAAACTGCTATCTAATCCTGAAGCTTTAAATGGTTTTGAGCAACACATCACACTCAAAATTCCACCAATGGCAACATTAGTTTTAAAACGCATTGATTAATCTTAAACTTAAAAATAGACGCTAAGAATTTAGGGGAAGTAACGAAAATATGGCATGGCAAGAAAAATTTGGTAACTATAAAATAATTACCGGTTACCAGATGTTAAAACGCAACATTGATACCAATAATATTCGCTTTAAAGTTAAAGTTGATGGTTACTTATTTGCTTACGTAATCGGTGATTTTAATCATTGGAAAAAATCCGAACATTATAAAATTCAATGGGTTGCTGACTCAAATGATGCAACTCTTGCCATGATGAAAGATATTCAATTTGATGATGGCCTGGAAGCAGGTTTTCATCAATACAGTTATCTTTTGGTTGACCCAGATGGAAATGAAGTTTTATTATCCGCACAAAATGATGGCTTTAAAGCCTTTAACTTTGAGTGGGAAATTAACACACATAATTTAGAGATTAAGGCCTCTGAGAATACGATTGTAATTGATTCTCCACTTGAGCTAATTGCAATTAAAAATGTTGGCAATAATCGTCGCGAAGTCGTGCATGTTGAATGGAGTATTAGCCCACAACATGCTGGCATTAGTATCCATAATGGTAAATTATTAGTTAATCATACTGCAAATGAAATTAACGAAATTACTATTACCGCAACTAACACCATAAAGAACTTAAAGGCAGAACGTAAGTTTAATATCAGCAAAGAAATACGTACTGAAAAATTGATTCATTTTTATAAGCGAGATAATCTTTATTCAGGAAACAATTTCTCATGGAATCTCTGGACTTTTGATTCTACAGGTAAAGATAATGCTTCGGTTACCCTATCAAATGAAAGTGATTTTGGCGTAACAGGTTTGACCTCTAGACAAAATGTGATTGCCAGAAAAAAAAGCTGGGATACAGGCTGGAGTAATGATTGGTCTGAACAAACACCATCTTTTGAACTAAATGAAAAAGACACTAATTATTATATTATCCAAGGTGATAATCGCATTTATACTAATTTAAGTGACGTAGTCAACCGAATGAATCCACGAATTGAATTAGCAATCATGGATAGCAAAAGTAAAATTACTGCTTACTTATCTGATACACCACCAATTGGAACTAGATTTGATCTTTATATTAACTCAATTAAACAAGAAGATCTAACCATTTTAGTCAAAGAAGAACTCAAACAAGTAATTTTCTTAGACCTGGTTACCACACCGCGTTCAAATGATTTTATAGTAATAAAAGCTAATGGTAATGCTTTTCTTGCCTGTAAAGTTACTATGCGAAATTACTTGGATAAATTTTATTATTCAGGTAATCAAATGGGAGTTATTTTTCATGATGATAAAATTAAATTACGTATTTGGGCTCCGACTGCTAAACAGGTTGAATTATTAATATATGATGATGTTTTAACTATACCAAGTCATCCAAATTTTAGTTTTATTACACAACATGAAGTAGTAAATGGAACGCATTATATTGAAATAGAAGCAGCCGAATTTCAAAATAAATATTATTTATACCGCCTACATTTTGATGATCTGGATAATCACGGTCGACACACCATTAAAACTACCTACGCGGTAGATCCATATGCAAATGGAATTGGATTAAATGGCGACAAGGGGTTTCTACTCGATATGAATTCAGAGCAAGTCACCCCAAATGATTGGTCAAATGATCAGAAACCACATTTTATTAATCCACAGGATGCTATTTTATATGAAATGCATATTCGTGATTTCACGATTCAGGCAAATAGCGGTATTACCCCGGAATTGCGTGGAAAATTTATTGGTACAGTTGAAACTGGTAGTAAATATCATGATCCAGTCAGTAATAATCAAGTTAGCACTGGTTTAGATCATTTAGTTGATTTAGGCATTACTCACGTTCACCTGCTTCCAATTTTTGATTTTTCATCAGTTGATGAGACCAGATTAGATGAAGAAGATAACCGTAACTGGGGCTACGATCCCAAAAACTATAATGCCCCAGATGGCAGCTATTCCTTAAATCCATACGATCCTATGTTACGCATTCTTGAAACACGTAAAATGATCCAGAAATTTCATCAAAATGGAATTCGCGTTATAATGGACATGGTGTATAACCATATGACTAATACCAATAATATGGATAATATTGTCCCTGGATACTATTTCCGTACTGACAATAAAGGTAAATTTACCAATGGATCAGGTTGTGGAAATGAAGTTGCTACTGAACGACCGATGGTAAGAAAATTTATTGTGGATTCAATTTTACATTGGATTAATGATTACAAAATTGATGGAATGCGATTTGACTTAATGGAACTGATGGATTTCGAAAGCATGAAGAAAATTGTTGCAAGCACACATGCAATCGATCCAAGTTTATTGATCTATGGCGAGCCATGGAAAGGCGGCGATTCAGTTTTAACCAACGGAACTTACCGCGGTAAGCAAAAAAATCATAATTTTTCAGTATTTAACGATCTTTTTAGAGATGCAGTACGTGGTTCAAATTCACCAAGCAGTGGGTTCGTCAATGGTAATCCGCATAATCCGCTAAATTTATGGCATGTAATTGATGGTTTGAAAGGTTCTATCAATGGATTAACTGCACTAGCAAGTGAATCAATTAATTATATTGACGCACATGATAATTATACACTCTGGGACCATATTGAAAAAAGTCAAAATCAAAGTTTAAAATCTGGTGAATACCGCAAAAACTTACCCGTAGATTTATTTAGCAGTACGTTAGTTCGCCAATATTTACTTGGCTTAGGAATTATTCTAACCGCACAAGGAATACCATTTTTCCAAGGTGGTGCAGAAATTTTACGTACCAAAAATGGGGATCACAATAGCTATAAAAGCAATGACATGATTAACGCATTTCATTGGGAAGACAAACTGACTTACTTACCTGTCTTTAATTATGTCAAAGGATTAATTGAACTAAGAAAACAACATCCAGCTTTCCGGATGTCTCAAGCGAGCATGATTAACGAACATCTTAAAATTTATCCAGCATACCATACCGATAGCTCAGGTGTAATTATTGCACATTATACTAATCATGCTAATGGCGATAGCTGGGAGGAAATTGTTGTTGTATATAATGCGAGCAATATTAATGATTACGATGTTAATGAAATTTTACCTAAACCAAAGAAAAAAGGTCATTGGAAAGTAGTTGTTAATCATGAGAAAGCTGGTGTTGAACCCATCTCTGGATTAATTGAGGGTAAAATACCATTATTAAAATCACACTCTTTATTAGTTGTTCATGATTAGAATAAAGTAATTTCAAGATAACTAGATAAAATTTTATCTAGTTATGAAACCACGGCTATTTAAATAATTTAAACAGGATTGCATGTCTTGTCAATAAAAGCAATCGTATTAAATATTAATAACGTCACTGTCCAACAATTTAAAAAATGAGATAAAAAATGAGTGTCCTAATTGTATTATTTGCACTAGCCTTTCTTATGTTTGTTGCTTACAGTGGTTATAGCGTTATTTTATTTGCGCCGATTGCTGCGCTACTCGCTGTATTTTTAACTGATCCGCATTTAGTCGCACCAATGTTTTCCAATGTATTTATGGTTAAAATGGTAGACTTTATCAAATTATACTTTCCTGTATTTATGCTCGGTGCAATCTTTGGTAAAGTTATTGAGCTTTCAGGTTTTTCCAAATCAATTGTTGCATCAGTCATTAAATTAATCGGCAAAGAACGAGCAATTTTAGCCATTGTGCTAGTTTGTGCGGTGTTAACTTATGGTGGAGTTTCATTATTTGTTGTTGTATTTGCAGTGTACCCCTTTGCTGCTGAATTATTTAGAACCGGTGATATTCCAAAGCGTCTAATTCCAGGCACAATTGCGCTAGGTGCATTTACATTTACGATGGACTCTTTACCTGGAACCCCGCAAATTCAAAACATTATTCCAAGCACTTTTTTTCAAACCAATACTTGGTCTGCACCAATTTTAGGATTAGTTGGGAGTGCATTTATCCTAATTATAGGTATATTGTATTTAGAACTTTGCCGCAAACAAGCTAAATTGTCAGGAGAAGGATACGGAGCTAATTTAATTAATGAACCAGCTAATATTACTCATAATAAACTTGCTAATCCCGTAATTGCGATTTTGCCATTATTTGTTGTCGGAATATCTAACTTTATTTTCACACGCCTAATTCCAGTCACCTACGGTAAAGAATTTACATTACAGGTTTCAGGCAAATCTATTATTGTTGAGGTTAGTAAATTAACTGCAATCTGGTCTGTAGAGGCAGCCTTAATTTTAGGAATTCTAACTGTAGTATTATTTGCATTTAAACCAGTGATAAAGCATTTTGCTGAAGGCAGTAAAGCTGCAATCAATGGTGCGCTATTAGCATCGCTAAATACTGCGTCAGAATATGGATTTGGTGGCGTAATTGCCGCAATGCCAGGGTTTTTAGTAGTTGCGTCTGGTTTACAAAATATACCAAATCCATTAATTAATGAAGCCATTTCAATTACAACACTCGCAGGAATTACTGGCTCTGCTTCTGGTGGGCTAAGCATTGCACTTGCAGCAATGTCAAATCACTTTATAGAAGTTGCACAATCAATGCACATTCCTTTAGATGTGTTTCATCGCATTGCAGCTATGGCATCGGGTGGTATGGATACATTACCACATAATGGTGCAGTAATTACAGTATTAGCTGTAACTGGCTTAAGCCACAAACAAGCCTATAAAAATATTTTTGTAATTACTTGCATCAAAACCTTGGCAGTATTTTTTGTAATTGGCTTTTATTATATAACTGGTTGGTACTAAATAATAATATTGTTAATAAATCTAATACAGCGCGTTATACAGTATACTGTATCGTATAATTGCTCCTCAATAAAAGTGCTAATCATTAGAGACAAAAATGCTAACTATTTCCTTACTCTGCTGCTTAATAATAACTGGCTTAGCCTCTGAAAACTCTAAATTAACTTTTTGAGCAACGGTTCCAATTCTAGTTTGATACCTCAACCAGTGACCATTTGAAACATAAGTTTGACTTTGCACTGTATCAGTTCCTTGTTTTAAATTTGATTGCTGCTTACTCGTCACAATGTCATCAGTTTTTACCGAAATTTGAATATCCGTAATAACAGAGTATGTTACGTTTTTAATCGCACTATCTGCAATCCATGAAACCGCCGCCACACCTACTCCTGCACCAATTCCACCAATTACACTGCCCGTACCATAGCCAACTGCAAGCCCAGCTAATCCACCTAAGATAGTATCACCATAACCTGATTGTACCGCGCTCCATGCAGATTTAGTATTTTCTGCTCTACCAGCTTGCAATACGTTAACTTGTACTAAATTATAAGCAGCAGATTCATCATGAACAACCTTCCAACCAGCTTGAGTAAAATTATTAGTTAAATCTTTGGTAATACCGTTTAAATCTTCAGGAGTTGTGTTTTTAACCTGGATAAATACTGTTTGATGAGAAATTGGTTGTGGATCTAAAAAGATCGTATTACTCATTTTCGAACTTACTTCTAAGCTACTATGATTAATTAACGCAGAAGTTGCACTACAGCCTGCCAAACTAATACCACCACTCAGTACTAATAATTGATAAATCGTCTTAACTTTCATAAAATTGCTCCTAAATTCAAATTGATACAATTATTCAACCCTCAGATCAAAGATTATCATTATTAATTATACAATTAAATAACAGATCCTCAATTCCAGATACATAAATTTCAGATGAATTACAAAAAATTAATTATATAGTTAACACTAAGGCAAATCACCTATTAAATAGCATAAATATAAATTTATATCAATATATTATTGTATTAGAAATATGCGGTTTAAAATTGCGTTAACTATATTACACCAAATATATCCATCAAATATATCCATCAAATAACAAAAGGATACCATTGTGGTATCCTGATGTTATCTATAAGATTAGAAAATTAAGCGTTTGGTGCAGAATCTACAGCAACTTCTGCTGGTGCTGATTCATCAACAACTGGTGCAGGAAGAGCAGCTTTAACTGACAAGCGCATTCTACCACGATCATCAAACTCAACTACACGTACCTTAACATCTTGACCTTCTTTGAGATAGTCACCGACATTATTTACACGCTCATTAGCAATTTGTGAAATATGTACAAATCCTTCACGCCCACCCATAATCGCAACCATAGCACCCATATTACGATCTAATAAACGTGTTACTTTACCATCATATACTTCACCCAAGATAGCCTCGGCTACAATTCCTTCAATAATAGAGCGAGCTTTATCAGCGCTATCACGTAAACTTGAAGCAATTGTAACTACCCCTTCATCACTGATATCAATTGAAGCACCTGTATCAGCTATAATTGCTTTAATTACAGATCCACCTTTACCAATTACATCTTTAATTTTTTCAGGATTAATTTTCATTGTGTACATACGAGGAACTAAATCAGATAATAATTTAGGGTAAGGCAATGCTTCTTTCATCAATCCAAGAATATGCATACGACCTTCGCGAGCTTGCTGTAATGCTACTTGCATAATTGGTTTAGAGATACCTTCGATTTTAATATCCATTTGCAAAGCAGTAATACCATTTTCAGTACCAGCTACTTTAAAGTCCATGTCACCCAAATGATCTTCATCACCCAAAATATCAGTCAGAATCGCAAACTTGTTACCATCTAAAATTAAACCCATTGCAACACCAGCAACGTGATCTTTAATTGGAACACCAGCATCCATCAATGCTAAGCATCCAGCACAAATTGTTGCCATTGAAGAAGAACCATTTGATTCTAAAACTTCAGAAACAATACGTAAACTATATGGAAATGCTTCATGTGATGGCAAAATTGCTTTTAGTGCACGTTTAGCTAAATTACCATGACCAATTTCACGACGTTTTGGTGCGCCTAAACGACCACATTCACCAGTAGAGAATGGTGGAAAATTGTACTGTAACATAAATTTATCACTATAGCTACCAGAAATAGCATCAATTAATTGCTCATCCATTTTAGTGCTACCAAGTGTAGCAACACCCAAAGCTTGAGTTTCACCACGTGTAAATAGAGTAGAACCATGAGTGCGTGGTAATAAGCCAACATTGATGTTAATTGGACGAACTGTACGAGTATCACGACCATCAATACGTGGCTCACCATTTAAGATTTTGTCACGAACAATTTTTGATTCAATATCAAACAAATGATTATTAACTGTATTAACTAATCCAGCATTATCGGCATTGATAATTTTTTCTAAAACATTAGCCTTAACTTCACTTAATTTTGTTGAGCGAGCTTGTTTTTGACGAATATCATAAGCACTAACTAAATCAGCATAAGCTAATTCTTTAATTTGTCCAATTAAAGCCTCATCTTTAGCCTGCTCTACATAATCCCAAACTACAGGATTAACTTCACGTACAAATTCATTGATAGCATTAATTACAACTTGCAAGCTTTCATGACCGAACATCACACCAGCCAACATCACATCTTCAGTTAATTCTTTAGCTTCAGATTCAACCATCAATACTGCTTGTTTTGTACCAGCAACAACTAAATCTAAGTCTGAAACTTCTTGTTCAGTTTTAGTTGGATTTAAAATAAATTCACCATTAATATAACCAACACGAGCGGCACCAATTGGACCTTTGAATGGAACACCAGATAGACACATTGCAGCTGAAGCACCAATTAACGCAGCAATATCAGAGCGAACTTCAGGATTAAGTGACAAAACAGTTGCCACGACCTGGATTTCATTGTAGAACCCTTCTGGGAATAATGGGCGAATTGGGCGATCAATTAATCGCGCAATTAAAGTTTCATGATCAGCAGGGCGACCATCACGTTTTAAAAACCCACCGGGAACTTTACCAACCGCATACGAGCGTTCAAAATAATCTACAGTTAAAGGAAGAAAATCTTGCCCTGCCTTAACATCTTTTTTTGCCACAACTGTAACTAAAACTACCGTCTCATCAATCGTTACTAACACACTAGAGCTAGCCTGACGAGCCATTACACCAGTTTCTAAACTTACGGTATGCTTACCGTATTGAAAGCTTTTAACTACTTTATTAAACACTTATAAATCCTTGAAATTTAGATACAATTATTCTTAAAGAAGCTATTCAATCAACTCAATAACTTAAACTGACAAAATAGCTTCCTAAACCTAATTTAAGAATAATAAATTACCCATGTTAAATTTTAAAAAAATTGCCAATACAAAAATACCAGCACTACGGGCTAAAAACTAAGCGCTACTTAAAGACAACCCATAGAATGCAATTATAACATAAGTAATCAATGCTTGCACTTATTGAAATTATTAACAAACTCGACACGCATTCATGTATGAGCAGTACATTATAATAATCAAATAAACTTATCACAATTGAAGATAGTAAATGTTTTCAGAATAGAGAATAGACAATCAAAGCATATTCAAAAGGTATACTATTGTATTGTCACGAAAGTATATAAATAAATGCAACCGCCCACTATTGATTTATTAAATGTTGGAATGATAATTCCGCTAGCCTTAATTGTAGCTTTTTATTCAAAGTTGAGACTGTAATACCAATATATTATGACATCCTAAAATCATTATTATGAAACTAATGAACTTACATCATAGGTAAAAATCTTTACTAATAATGACGTTTAGTTTAAAATACCATGCTTACAACGTCACCAATACTTTAAAAATAAATAAGTTTTATAATTAAAGTAATCCAGATTCTAAAATGATCAACATATCTAATCTACTTTTTAAAGGTATATTCACATGGAAACTGCTCACAAAAAATTTAAATCTAGTTTATTATTCAGCATAATATGTAGTGGTTGCATAAATGCATATGCAATAAATAGCCAACCTGTAGCCCCAGAATTAGCAACGGCCAAACAAGAAAAGCCCCTAGTCACCGCTAAAAACTCAATGATCGTGACAAATAACCCATGGGCTAGCCAAGCCGCAGAGCAAATCCTAAAAGAAGGCGGAAACGCAACTGATGCAGCAATTGCAGCCGCATTTATGCTAGGGTTAACTGAGCCGCAGTCTTCAGGTATTGGCGGTGGTGGTTATGCGTTAAGCTATCAAAACCATAACAAACAATTAATAGCTTTTGACGGTCGAGAAACTGCCCCATCTAGCGCAACACCAGAATGGTTCTTGGATGAACAAAATAATCCGTTAAGCTTTGAATCGGCTATGCTAAGCCCAAGATCAGTTGGTGTACCAAGCGAAGTAGCGATGCTCTATGCTATGCATAAAAAAGATGGTAAATTAGCTTGGAGTAAGTTGCTTGATCCAGCAATTAAACTAGCTAATCATGGGTTCCCAATGAGTCCACGCCTATTTAATTTATTAATTGGTGATCAAGAAATTCTTAAAAAAGATGCTCAAATACGCGAGGTTTATTTCAATAATGATGGAACAGTCAAGTCTATTGGTACAACCGTAAAAAATCATGCTTATGCAAAAACATTAGCATTAATTGCCAAATCACCCAAAAACTTTTATTCTGGAAAAATTGCTGAAGATATAGTTAATACAATAAATCAGGCAGCAAATAAAAAACTTTATTCATTAGCTGATTTAAGTGATTACAAAGTTATTACTCATCCTAGTGTATGTAGTACATATCGTGATAAATATACTATTTGCTCAGTTCCTCCGTCATCCAGCGGCGGTGTGACAGTACAAGAGTTAATGAATATTTATGCACAAAATTATAATACCGCGGAATCACAAGATGCAAAATGGGCATATAACTTCCTTGAAGCCAGTAAATTAGCTTTTGCTGATCGAAATCAATATTTAGCTGATCCAGAATTTGTAAAACAACCAGTGACAGGATTATTGGATAAAAAATATATTGCAACACGTGCTGCTCTAGTAAATGAATCACAGGCTTTAATCACACCTGTTGCAGCTGGAGTACCAGAAGGAATTGACCCAAGATACGCACAAGATACAAGTCCAAAACCACATGGAACAACCTCGATTTCTATTGTGGATAAAGATGGTAATGCGGTGTCAATGACAGTGACTGTAGAACATCAATTTGGTAGCCATCTCTTTACCAATGGATTTTTCCTTAATAATGAATTAACAGATTTCTCATTAACCCCTAAAGCAATAAATGGACAAAACGTTGCGAACCGAGTTGAAGCAAATAAACGCCCACGCTCATCGATAGCTCCAACGATGGTCTTTGATCAAGATGGTAAATTACAAGTTATAACTGGATCACCTGGTGGCAGCCAAATTATTTGCTACGTGGCTAAAAACTTAGTGCAAATCTTAGACTTAAAACAAAATGCGCAACAAGCGGTTAGTTCAGGAAATTTATGTGCAGCTAATAACATACCACAAATTGAGAATAATTCAAGTGTGATAAATTTTTTACCACAACTAAAACTAGTTGGCGAATCATATGTTTTAACTGATATGGTGAGTGGCGAAACGAATATTGTCCGCACTCATGATGGCTGGAGTGGTGCCGCAGATCCTAGACGAGAAGGAGTTGCTATCGGCAATTAATTCAAAATAATAAAAGCAGCTAAGTTTAGATTGATCTGCTCCCCACTTAGTAGACAGATTATAAAAAGGCCATTCTTTCATAATGACGTCGATATTCAGTCGGCGTCATTTTGTTTAATCCAAGTTGAATTCTCTCATTATTGTAATAATCAATATAATCTTTAATCGTTATTTTAAGTTCATCATAATTCTTGGGTGTATTTAAATAAATACTTTTACTCTTCAAATGCCCAAAGAAGCCCTCTATACAAGCATTATCTAAACAATTTCCTCGTCTTGACATACTTTTCGTTAGCCCTAGATTAATAAGTTTAGTTGTGTATGCATGTGATGTATATTGATGACCTTGGTCACTATGCAGAATAGCTGTATTCCTTAATATTAAATTACTGTTTGATGAGCTAGTTAAAACAAGATTTATGTCATTGTGTTGACTAACCTCATATCCTCTAACCTCATTATTAAACAAATCAAATACGACAGATAAATAATATTTACTTCCATTTACTTTTAGATACGTTACATCTGTATTTAGTTTGTGCAGTGGCTTTTATTGTCTGGTGAATCTGGGTTACAGGATGCTTGGGGTAAACATGGCAATCATAATTCTCCCGGTATACCGAGAAAGAACTTTGAGTCAGAACTAGAACAACTTCGCTATGAGAATATAAAGTTAAAGGGAGAGCTCTTTATTCTAAAAAAGTTCGAGGAACTCAAGAAAAAGCTCAAAGGTTAACGACTCTTAAATATGACATGATAGATCAATATGCCAATAAAACTAATCTTAGTATATCTGAAATATGTCATATATTACGTACTTCACGAAGTGGTTACTACAAATACAAACGAAGAGTTGTTTTGTCTGATGACACAGAATTAATCAACTTAATTCGAAAAATTTATAACCGTCATAAAGGTCGTTATGGATATCGTAGAATACATGCGGAATTAATTAAGTCTTGTGGACTACAGCTCAACCATAAGAGAGTATTACGTTTAATGCGTAAAATTGGCTTAAAATCAAAGATCAGACGTAAGAAACAATACTTTGGAATAAGTGATAAGTGAATCACATAAATCGCCAAATATAATGAATCGTGATTTTATTACAGACAAGCTTCTTAATCCATCTCATAAGTACGGATGTTGTTAGATTAAACTCATTACAAATAGCGTTGCATATGTTTGTTTTGTGTCTAGTACATAAAAAACTCCCTATATGTAGTTAGTATAAATGCTTTCTTTATACTTGTCTACTTTATAGGGAGCAGATCATTTTGGCAACCTTTTATTGTTTTTGCGCCAAGCAATCTTCAAGATTTGCTATATTAAATAAGATAAATTAAAAAGCTATCTATTAGATCTTCAAGTGTGTATAAATTACACCACAAAATAAAGTCTTTTCTTTATCTTACAAGTGTCATTCTAATTTTCAGAAAACCCCCACGCCGGACCCTGACCAAGTGGAGTAATAGCCCCTGTACTTTCTGCACCTTTGAATCCTAAATAAATGCTCTTCCCAAAAAAGGCAGGGAGACCATATAATGTATTTGCCACACTAGGAATTGATACAATACTTTGCCCTATATAGGGCATAACAGTAGCAAAACCTCCAAAAGATGTATAATTAAAAATTGTAGAAACAAATGGAGTTGACGAGCCACCATTCACACCGCTTAACATTGAAATAACATTATAATCACCGCTTGCTGGACAATAAAAATTTTCATATGGTGAAGGACATAACGCAATCGGAGCATCCATTGCATACGTTGGAGTCCCGCTATCAAACATCGCAACTGTATTCTGGCTGCCTACGTTTGCAATAAAAAATCCAACCGGCCAAATATCTGTATTTGGAGAACCCAATAATTTACTCACACTATTTGAAACTTGATTGTTGTCTTGTGTATTTAGACCAAAAGTTAAAGTTCCAAATTGACTTTCCATTGTGGCAACAGATTCTACCTTAGGTAAACTAAAGATAACACCATTATTATCGTTTACAAATGCGGCAATCGGGTTAATGTTTAATATTTGCGGTATACTATTTGGACTAGATACTTCAGTACAGGTATCACCATCACAAGTATAAACTCCACCAGGAGTATAATCATTATCTGGATTACTAATTGGATTAATACCAATAATACCATTAGCTCCAAACCCTATTGCTAGATTTGCAGGTGGCATACCATAACTGCAAGAATTAGGAACCATCTCTGAATTATTATACTCAAAAATTTGTACAGGTATATTAAATGCAGATTCTTCAGCAATTCTCAAATCAAGGTTAACCACAGGACCAAATGCGTATCCAGCCGCGTATTGCATACATTGATAGACAGGAAAACCGTTATAATTAAGCGGCGTTATTCCATTTAAAGCTATAGCTGACTGATTGATTCTCAAGCCAGTAGAACCACTATCAACAACAATATGATCAATAGTTTGACAATTACTTGTACCAACTTGACAAATGGTTAAAGTGATATATGATCGATTATACGCTATTCCATTAATACCACTATCTACTACCAAATTTACGCTATTATTAACAGTCGGCTTTATTGTAAATGAATTATTAGTACCGCTATTACACGAAACAATACTAGTGCAGATTAGTACTAGAGAACCAACTAATGATAAATTTTGTTTCATTAAAATCGCCTATTTCAAGTCAGAAGTGTTTGTATTTAAAGGCAATAGAGATGGAATATATGCAATCCCAGATATAAAATTAGCTGATCCAGACATTTGCATTACAAAATCATTACCTACCAAGTTAAAATTATTCATGTCATTATTCGTTTGTTTGAATTTACGATCTAATTGATTAAAGTATGATCCAAATATTTGTTGGAAATTAGGATACGACCTACCAGTCCATGTTACCGCAAAGACCTTATTATGTGCGGAAAATTCTTTAATAGTTCCAGTTTTAGTCTTGATTATTGAAGTGATAAAATTGGGATTATTGGAATTATTTTGAGTTGTTACTTGTGAAACAAGTGGTGCTAACACTCTGTTATCTTGTTGAATAGATATTACAGCTTCGCCTAAGGTGGCATAACTGATTGACGGAAAAAACACACCACAAATGCAGGTTATGATTAATGATTTACTCATTACAATTACCTTAAAATATATTATATAAGTATTCTACTATGTGAAATTTCTTAAGTCAAGTAATAAAATCAGAATCAATTGCAAGACTTAACATTGTAGAAATCCACTTAACGTCGGATGAGTTAATCAACACTATATTTTTAATAAAAACTATATTCTAGCGCTCCTAAAAAGCATACAATAACGTAAATTTATTTATAAGCATCAACATGAACTATCTTGAGCAATATATATCAGCATTAAATTTGGTAATTCTACCAGAACAAAAAACAATAATTGTCGATAAAGAATCGCAATTTAAATACCTATCCCCTGCAATTCGCGAAGATTATGGCTTTATTGATACTAATTTTGCACACATTAGCTATGTTGATTTGCCGCCAATTAAGCAAATTGCACCAAGTTGTACCGAAGAAGATCAAATTTGCTTAAAAACCCTAAAAACCCAACAATATATAACCTCGCAAAATCACCATGGCGAAATTCAGCTTTTTTTGAAACAAAAAACTCCATTAATTGATCCAATTATAAAAAACGGGATTGGTGTTAGAGTAGATTTTTTTCAAATTTATTCTCTGGGACACTTTAAACCATATATCAATAATCATATTGCCAAATTTGATAACAGAATTAATGCAATCGAAGATCGACAGAAAATCCAGTTAACCGAAATGGAAGAATTGATTATTTTCCTCTTGATTTTATATGTCAAACCTAAAGTAGTTACAATGCATTTGAATGTGATTTTGAATAAAGATATTGCAATTAGCACTGTACGCAACATGATACATCAGCAATTATTACGTAAATTTGACGTAGTAAATACCGAAGAGTTAATTGATAAGGCGATTTTCTTAGGATATGATACGATATTACCTCGAATTATGGTCGAACAATTTAGCATTCAAATCATTAATAAAAATTAGCGCACTCTTTCGACCGAGGCGCTAACTTTATGTAATTTAATTTTATAATAAAATATTTTAACTAATTGGCTTAGAGCTTAATAACTTAAGCAACACATTATATAAATTATCATTACGAAAATTAAAACGAAACTCGCACTCTTTCAAATGTAGGTAAAACTTATGTTTCGCCACCCCTTGAAACTTAGCAGTCCTATCTTTGGTAAACGACCAAAATTTATCTAAGTTATCTACATAACTTGGCTTGTCTGCAAATTCTTGATTATTGTCATAACCTACTGCAATCAACCCATCTGATTCGTTTACATCAACCGAATGTACCGTTACCTGCTTTAGTTTTCTCTCACCATGCAGTAACTGTTGCAATTTACCAGATGTGCAGTTTGCCAACATTTCTGCATAAACTTTGCCACGACGCTTTAAAATTCCAAGATTAGTGGTAATTTTTTCTTTAATCGTTAATGCCTCACCAAGAACTTTGGGAATCGGCTCCACTTCATTTTCTAAGATTAAAGATTTTTCACCGTGAGGTTCATCATTAAATGGAGCATATTGCTCACAAAACTCTACCATTCGCGAACGAATTTCATTTAAATATCGATTAACTGTATTTCTATTAATTGCAGTCTCTAATGCAATCTGTGTTGCTGACATATCTTCAGCAAAATATTTAACCATTTTACGAAATTTATACTCAGAAATTTTCGCTCGGCGTACATATTTATTTTTAGCAAAATCCATAACCTAATCCTGAAATTTATACCCTATTCTAGTCTAGCTAAACTAGGCTAGTTAGCCTATTTTATTACCATCTATGTTATGATGGAGCTATAAGATGTTAATCCTTATGTTTATTGTGTATTACAACCTGAATTGTATATATATTATAACATAAAATATAGTAAGAGATACGAATGAATAAAGTAGACAATTTTCGCTTGAAATTTAATAACGACGATAGAGAATACGTGCCAATTATGGTCGGTGGAATGGGTGTGGATATATCAAGTAGTGAGCTTGCTTTAGAAGCTGCTCGATTAGGTGGTATTGGGCATATTTCAGATGCACTGGTCACCGACGTCTCTGATCGTAAATACGACACTCAATTTGTTGCTGACAAGCGCAAAGAATACAAAGAAAGTATTAACAGCATAGATAAAAGCCGCATTCATTTTGACGCTGTAGATATTCGTGCCGCAATGCAATTGCATGTTGGTAAAACCATGGAAGCAAAGCGTGGTAATGGTCTAGTTTTTGTAAATATCATGGAAAAATTAACCATGAATAACTCCAAAGACACTCTAAAGGTGCGCTTAAATGCAGCACTAGACGCAGGAATTGATGGAATTACCCTTAGTGCTGGATTACACCTTAATAGTATCGCAATGATGCAAGAGCATAAACGGTTTCATGATGCGAAAGTAGGGATTATTGTTTCTTCAGTTCGTGCCTTACGTCCATTTTTACAACGTGCAAAACGCTCTAATCGGATGCCTGATTATATCGTAGTTGAAGGACCATTAGCTGGTGGACACCTTGGATTTGCTTTTGATAATTGGAAAGAATTTAATTTAGCTGTAATTTTCAGTGAAATTAAACAATTTTTAGAAGAAAGTAATCTAGATATTCCGTTAATTCCAGCAGGTGGAATTTTCACTGGTAGCGATGGTGCAGCATTCTTATCTGATGGAGCAGCAGCAATTCAAGTTGCTACTCGCTTTACAGTTACCGAAGAGTGTGGATTACCTGCCAAAGCTAAACAGGAATACTTCCGTGCAACAGAAGCCGACGTTGAAGTAAATAACTCTTCACCAACTGGATATCCAATGAGAATGTTGAGCTATTCGCCATCAATTGGTGCAAAATTAAAACCAAATTGTGAATCATTAGGTTATTTATTAGAAAATGGCACTTGTTCATATATTGATGCATATGAAAAAGCTAAGGCTGAAGCTGCCAGTCGCGGTAGTAAATCCTTTGGTGTTTATGAAAAAACTTGCCTATGCACACACATGCAGCTTTTCCAATGCTACACTTGTGGTCATTATGTTTATCGTTTAAAAGACACCAGTATTAAACAAGCGGATGGAACGTATCAACTGTTAACAGCAGAACAAGTTTTTCAAGATTATCAATTCAGTACAGATGGAAAAATTGCATTACCTAAAAGCAATCTAATCTGATAAAAATGAATATAAAATACAAAAACAAGTACGATGAAAATGATTTTTTTGATGATTATCTAAAATTTAGAAAGGATAAACCAGAAAATAACAAATTTGAACTTGAATGTATTTTAACATTTATAGCAGATGTTAGCCACTTAGATGTATTAGACATCGGTTGTGGTTATGGAGATATTTGCCGTAAAGTGCTCGACATGGGGGCCTGCTCTGTAACAGGAGTAGATATGTCGAGCAACATGATAAATCTTGCGATAAATAAATCTAAAAACTACTCAAACCTTCAATATATTTGCTCAGATTTCATGCAATATGACAGTAATAAAAAATTTGATTTGGTACTCAGCTCATATTGCATACATTATGTAAATGATATAGACACACTTTTCGCCAAAATTTCAGCACAACTAAAAATTAATGGAACCTTCATTTTTTCGCAGCAACATCCATTATTTACATCAAGAAGTAAATCTCAACAGCAAAATAACAATTTCTGGACAATTGAAAGCTATTTATTAGAAAATGCTCGAATTAATCCTTGGATTGGGCATAATGATACGATTAGTTATCATCGAACATTTTCAACTATCATCAACTCAACTATTAAAAATGACCTTCAAATTGTATCTATTTTAGAGCCGTCTAATCCATCGTCAAATCAAGACACGTTGCCACCATTCCTTATGATAAAATGTATTAAAATTAAATAAGTTAAAGTATAAATTTTAATCATAAAGCAAAATCTAATTACTTACTATCTTGGTAACTTGGATTCATTGAAATTACATCATCACTTGGATCAACTCTCACGACTGTGATACGTATATGCTCCAAATCAACATCTAAATATTTTGCCTCCGCTGCATCAGCTTGTTTCAAATCATTCAGTTCTTCGAAAATAATATTAAAAACATCTTCTGCAGACATCTCTTGATCTTCATCTCTATATTCACAATCAAGGATAAACGATGACTCTGTTACTCTATCACCACCAATAGCTCGCTCCAAATCAAGCTGTAACCCTAAGAGATTATTTCCTGCAGAAAGAGTTATATTTTCGTACTTTGATAAATCATATGCTACCATAAAAAAAGCCATCGCAATACTTCCTATTAAAACCACCAATTAATTAAGATCGAGAGTTTATCATAAACTAACTATTAATAAATATATCATTCAATTACTAGAGTTGATAATTCTTTATTTTTAAATTTAATAATCATAAATGAATTCGGTTTAATGACATAATACTATAAAAATTGTTAAAATGTATATTATTTAAAAATACAAACATTAATCAAGATGAAAAATAAACTCAAATCACAAATAAGATTAAAGGCACATATTTTATACAATAAAAGCAATACCAAAGCATTGCTGCAAAAAATAAATACGGTATCTTATTTGTGGTGCTTGAAACCAAAAGTGGTAATCAGAGCAACTTGGTTAGGAGTTGCAATGGTGTTTATTCCTATAGGATTTAAAAGCTTAATAACCGCAATCTTAAGTAAAATATTTCATGCCAATTACTTTGTAGTATTCAGTATTAACCCATTAACAATAATACCTATTTTATACTTTGAACACTACATTGGTTCTCAAGTAATCAATTCTAGATTAGCATTTAACATCAGCAAACTAAATGTAGACTTATTACTAATCAACTGAAAATCAATCGTGATACCGTTAATAATTGGCTCTGCGATAGTAACGACCATAGCGACAATTACAATAGGATCACCTGTTTGGATTACATATCACGTAATAAACAAGTTTCTTAAAAAAAAATAATCTATATAATTAATAGCAACTAAATACAACCATATTTTTATGTTCTGCTAAAAATTCAAAGAAATCTAACTTAACCCACCTTGTGTTAAATACAACAAATTTTGGTGATGACACGTCTTGCAACATTTAACCCATGTTAAAATTCTCGCTTAAATAATTAGTCCAGAAAGTAATAAAATGCAACAAAATATTTCCCAGCAAGACAAGCTAATTTGCTTAAGCGATCACATCCAACCATTTTATGCTGTAAATCCACCAATTTGTCAGACTTCAATTTTTAGCTTCCCAAATATTGAAGAATATATTGCCTATAAAGACAAGCAAAATACAAATTACTGTTACACACGTGGGAATAATCCAACATGCCAAGTTCTCGAACAAAAATTAGCGGCACTTGACCAAGGTGAGCAGTGTCGCGTATTTTCTTCAGGCATGGGAGCAATTTCTGCGAGTTTATTTTCTTTATTAAAGTCTGGCGATCACGTGGTAGTGCTTAATACAGTATATGGACCAACATTAGACTATTTACAATTCATGGCAAGATACGGTATTACATTTGAAGTTATCCAAATTCAAAACAGCACAGAATTAGATGCAAAGATCTCTAAAACTACAACTTTAATCTATACCGAGTCACCTGCCACAATGACCTTTGAAATGCTGGATCTACAAGCTTTAGCAAAATTTGCTAAAACCAAAAATATTCTAACAATGATTGATAATACTTGTTTAAGCCCACTCTTGCAAAAACCGCTAACTTTAGGAATTGATATAGCAGTTTACTCTCTGTCAAAATACACTGGTGGGCATAGCGATGTAATTGCGGGAGCTGTCGTTGCTTCAAAGAAAATCATGAGCCAAATTGATAAATATGGTTATAAGTTATCTGGTTCTGTCCTAAGCCCACATGATGCGTTTTTATTATTGCGTGGACTACGCACACTACCAACAAGACTGGAAGCGTTGGCGACTACCACAACCCTAGTAATTAATTATTTAAAAGATCATCCGCAAATTAAAGCCATTTATCATCCATTAACTTACACGATAGAACAACAATCACAATATTTAAAGCAAGCTAGTGGTTTTGGCGGACTATTTTCTATCAAATTACAAACCAATAACACGACTCAGATTCGGCAATTTATCAATACACTTGAAACATTTCATATTGCTGTTAGTTGGGGTGGCTTTGAAAGCTTAGTCATGGTACAAAGTATTGATGAATTACGTGGTGCCAATAGCGATAATACAATAATTCGTCTGTCACTTGGGCTACTTGATGCTAATACAATTATTCAAGATCTAGAACAAGCTTTAAATCAAATAGGAGAACATGATGCGTAAGTTTATTTCAATGGATTTTTTCCAAAATCTTGGCAAGGCATTTATGCTGCCAGTCGCATTACTCTCTGCGCTTGGAATGCTACTCGGAATTGGCTCTGCGTTAACTACTCCACAACTCTTGGAACTACTACCTTGGTTAAAAAACCCACTGATTGTTTTTATTGCACGCTATATAACAACTATTGGTGCCTTCGGCTTTCAAAATCTACCGACGCTATTTGCTATCGCAATTCCAATTGCTCTAGTCAAAAATGAAAAAGGAGTGGCAGGATTTGCTGGGTTTGTGGGCTTCTACATTATGCATAGTGCAGCTAATTTTATGTTAGTCGATCTCAATTTACTAGCTGCCAGTAATGATCTCGTAAATCATGGACAGACCATAATTTTTGGTTTGCAAAGTATCGATATGGGAGTTTTAGGTGGAATTATTTCAGGAATCATAGTTGCCAAACTTCATCAACGCTTCTATAACATTCAATTACCAGATGCTCTCTCATTTTTCTCTGGTGCTCGCTTTGTGCCAATCATCACAACCATAGTCATGAGCTTGGTTGGTTTAATTTTACCTTTAGCTTGGCCACCAATTGCTAATTTAATTAATCATGCTGGGCAATCGTTAACTTCAACTGGCATATTTGCACCATTTTTCTTTGGCATGGGCGAAAGACTACTCTTACCATTTGGTTTACATCATATCTTAGTCGCGCTAATCCGCTTTACTCCTGCTGGTGGTGAAATGTTAATTAATGGGCATATGATCTATGGCGCTCTGAATATATTTTATGCACAATTAGCTGATCCATTAACCCAAAATTTCAATGGACAAGCAACACAATTTTTATCACAAGGAAAAATGCCAACCTTCTTATTTGGATTACCAGGTGCTGCACTGGCAATTTATCACTCTGCAAAACCAGAAAATCGCCCGCAAATAAAAGGAGTGCTAATTAGCGGTGTAATTGCGTGCGTGATTGCTGGCATTACTGAACCTTTAGAGTTTCTATTTTTATTTACCGCACCCTATCTATATCTAATCCATGCTATTTACACTGGATTGGGCTTTATGTTGGTTTCTATGTTACATGTGACGATCGGTAATACTGACGGTAATTTAATTGATTTGGTGGTATTTGGAATACTACAAGGTAATAAAACTAAATGGTATCTAATTTTACCTGTTGGACTGGCATGGTTTGCACTCTATTATTTTACATTCAAACTAGTGATTCGTAAGTTTAATTTACAAACACCTGGTCGTCAAGAAAGTGATAACAATCAAGCAGCTAATCAAGAAATCAAGAGTAAAATTATTCTGAGTAAAAATGAACGAGCACAAGAAATTTTAGCGGCATTGGGCGGGAAAAATAATCTTGCATCGCTTGATAACTGTATTACACGTTTAAGAATCGTTGTCAAAGACATGAGTAAAATTGATGAGGTCAAGATAAAAACAACTGGGTCACTTGGAATTATTAAGCTCGATGCAACTAATTTACAGATTGTTTATGGCGTACAGGTACATTTGATTAAAGCAGAATTAGAAAAATTACTCTAAAAGCTATTCTACGCCATAAAATACTTATGCATAGCAACTATGGTTAGTAATTAACATCATATATATATTAGGCGCATAAAAGCCAAGTTTTGCTTTATCATCAAATAATCCACAACTTTTATGATACGTAATATGCCAAGTGGTGAAATGAATACCATTAACTATTTAATGGCAAAAAATATGTATTTCCAAAGGTTCCAACTTACGTATTATAAGAAAATCTTAGCAAATGAAATGAATTCTAGCCAATATATCGATTCATTTATGGAGTTAACAATGCAAACATTTTTGTTTTAGCAATATTTATTGTTATCTGTACTGTTCTTTGAAAATCATATTTAAGATAAAAATATTGATTGCTTCTAATAAATTCAGTAAAACTTGGCATTTGTATATATAGAGCAATCATGAAAATATATGATAAAAATGTGGCGACATTATTTGAACTTGAAAATTTTAGTGCTGTTCCAAAAGATTTTTTTAGCTTAAAATTTTCTAGGTTAACGCTATACAATTCATCTAATATTAGATGACTTAAAAATCCTGATGATATAGATATAGCTAGCATCCATTGATTTACAGGATGAATAACAAATGTAACTCCAAAAGACCAACAAAACATTATTGGTATAGAATGGAATATCCCACGGTGCACTGTAAATCTATTGAATAAACTACTTAATACATAACGAATAAATAAATAGATTAAAAAACACTCAAGTACAGAGCGATAACTAGTTAAACAATTATGAATTATGTGTTCAAGAAATATGATGCTAAAAAATATTGCTAATGTAGTAAAAATAACTCGTTTAGAAATCGAATTTTTTGAATCTATGTCTGGCAAAAAACCACCAACTAAAGCAAATAATGTGTATATAAAAATATTCTTAAATGTTCTGGCATGCGGTTCCAAAAATATTAAATTTGAAATTAACCCAAATGATATAGAACCAATAACATGTGTCTTAAAATTTGCCATTGACGAAGTTTCAATAATGTTGTGCTGTAAACAGCCAAATATCTCCCAGAGAATTTATATATTTCTATGATTAATGGAGAAAATTAAAATCTACAATTCTTCCTAAGTTATTTTTATATTCAACTCTTCTAACTCCAAATGAATTTTTTTGATCAGAATTATATCACGTAGTGAAATGATATAAGTATTTTTAATAGAAACTTTTGATTGAACTCTTGGATATAAATTTATTAATTGCATTTTAAAGTCGATGATTTACCATTACTTCTAATATTAATACCACACATATTTAGTAGCAACAATTATGTTTCCATATTTTTTGTCCATTCGTGACTTATAAAATTTATAAAAAATCAAGTTAAACAATATCTTCATTTAAGAATACCTGGTCCAGAAATCTCTGCGCCAAGACCGTGTAATCATGTTCACGTATTACATATTTTTTACCATTAGTACCCAATTCAGCACGCACAGTATCAGGTAATAAACTAACTGCATTGATTGATTTTGCAATAGCATCAACATCCTCAGCGGCAATTGAAAAACCACAGTTTGCCTCAGCAACCAAATCGTTTCCAGCAGTTACCGAATGAATAATTGGTTTGGCAGAAAGCATATAATCAAATAACTTATTTGGACAAATACCAAATCGATAAATCGGCAAATTATTCCAGCCAATGTATAATACATCACAAGCGGACAAAAATGCAGGGATTTGCATTTTACCAATCGCAGGCATAAAATAAACATTGGCTAATTTTTCTTGCGCTACTCGCTCAATTAACCGAGGTTTATTTGGTCCATCACCAACTAACAGTAATGCCACCTGCTTATCAATTTTTTGACACGCATCTAGCAAATAATCCAACGCGTTCGCCTCACCCATGCCACCAGCATAAGCCAAAATAAATTTATTTTCCAGTCTTAACTGCGCGAATAAGTTTTGATGCTCAGTTGGCAATTCCTGCTGTGAATTTAACCAATCATCAACTGCAACTCCATTAGAAATATACACAAATTTATCCACCGACATACCATGCAATTGCATATAGTTTTGGGCTTTTGGCAGCAAGCTTACAACCTTATTGGCATGCTTATAACCAAAATTTTCAGCCCACTGCATAGCCATAATAAATGGATGCCACTTTGACATTCCTCCAACTTCAATCGGGGTCAATGGCCACAAGTCATGAACCTCATAGACAAATTTAGCTTTCGCTGCCTTAGCAATCGAGTTTGCAATTAATGTATCAAATGGATAAGTAGAAGAAGCAATTACTAAATCTGGTTTGAATTTATTCACAAACTCTGGTTTAAGTTGCTTCACTTTCTTTAAAAAAGAGAAAATATTAACCACGCGCTTCAAACCATTTTCACCATAAGGAGTGGTTTTACACCAAATATACTCAATTCCATCAATGTTTTCACGCAAAAAATCTTCATTTTCTTTTATAGTAATATTTTTATTACGAATATGTGACAAATTACTCGCAACAATTGTAACTTTATGCCCTGCACGAACCCACTCACGGGCAAGATAATACGGGCGGTACTCCATTCCATGATAGATAGAACCTGCATAGTGGTTAATATAGAGTATATTCATTTAAGATTTAACCTTTTGTTTTATTTCTTTATTATTTATTACAATTTAAAATTATATGACAGTAAATTGAGCGCAACTAATATTCATTACATTATGGTTTGATAATTATTATTGGTCAATTATTTTATCTATATAAGTATTGCTGAAACCCCACAAACATAGACCTGATATTTTTAACTTCCCCCAATATTCTTTGTGCTTCACTTAGTGAATTATATTTAAGTTCTAATAATACAGGTAATTTCTCTTGGCTTAGTTCTTCAACCCCAATTTCAATATACTTGTCTAATACAAAATTAATAAATTCTCTTTGCTTCTCATCAAAGATTGTAGCCAATTTTAACTTGGCTATTTCAACTCTATCGGCTCTGGTTATTGGTTGTGCGTCACTATTAAAGACATATTCCAATACATCAAATAAATCACTATTTTCAGCATTAATTAGTTTTTGGAGGCTGTAAAGTTCATCTCTACCATAACCAAGTTCAGTAAGTTGCTCCAAGAGGTTTTTGCGAGTAGCTGGATCGCTCCATAGAGCCCTTAATTCTTCTTCATCTTTAAAAAATTCTGGTAATGTGCCAAATAAGCCATTTAAAAATTCTTCTGCTGATATTGGTTTACCATCGGCACTCCAAAATGAAGTAGAAATCATATGTTGAATTTCTCTCTCTTTGCCATCCCTGAGTTTGATTTTTACTTTCTTTCTGCCACCAGTTTCAGTTTCTCCCTCATTACCATTCTCTTCATTTGGTTCTGAGTGGTTTTCAGGGCTATTAGTAGGCTTTGGTTCACTTGTGTCTTCTTCTGGTGCCAGTGGCTCACCATCCCATTCAGGGTCTGCAAAATGCTTATAAGCATCAACATAATCATAGATTGTAAAGTAATCCTTACCATCAAAGGTCCTTGTTCCCCTACCGACTATTTGTTTAAACTCAATCATTGAATTAACAGGCCTAAGTAAAACAATATTTCGCACATTTCTGGCATCAACTCCAGTTGATAGTTTTTGTGAAGTTGTTAGAATAGTTGGGATAGTTTTTTCATTATCTTGGAACTCTCTTAAATACTTTTCTCCTTGCTCACCATCATTGGCAGTAACTCTTACGCAGTAATCAGTATTTGGATTAATCTTTTTCTGATTAACTAAATCTCGAATTAATCCGGCATGTGGCTGGTTAGCACAGAAAATAATAGTTTTCTCATTGGGATTAGCATTATTTAAGAAGATTTGAACTCTTTCAGCCTCTCTGGCTTCAATCTCAATAGTTTTATTGAAATCTGATTCGGTGTAGTGTTTACCTTGCTCAACCTCTCCCTCTATAACCATGTCATCACTGGTATAAATATAATCATCAAGAGTAGTTTTAATTCTTTTAACTTTAAAAGGAGTTAAAAAACCATCATTAATACCCTCTTTTAGAGAATAAATATAAACAGGTTCTCCAAAATATCTGTACGTATCAACATTATCTTTTCTTTTCGGGGTGGCAGTCAAACCCAATTGAATTGCCGGAGCAAAATATTCTAAAATACCTCGCCAATTGCTTTCGTCATTAGCTCCACCTCTGTGGCACTCATCAATAACGATAAAATCAAAATAATCTCTTGGATATTCACCAAAATATGGTGCTGACTTACCATTTTCATCTTTGCCACTCATAAAAGTTTGAAATATAGTAAAGAAAATACTACCATTGGTAGGAACTTTGCCTGTTTTCTTAATTTCTTCTGGTTTTATTCGTTTAAGTGCTTCTTCTGGAAATGCTGAAAATGAATTATATGCTTGGTCTGCTAAAACATTTCTATCGGCTAAAAATAGTATTCTTGGCTGTCTTAAACCATCTCTTTTAATATTCCATCTGGTTTTAAATAACTTCCAAGCAATTTGAAAGGCTATTGCTGTTTTGCCTGTGCCAGTGGCTAAAGTCAATAAAATTCGCTCTTTATCATTGGCTATGGCTTCCATTGTTTTATTAACTGCCAATTCCTGATAGTATCTTAGTTGCCAACTACCACTTTTATCTTCAAATGGAATAGAAGCAAATTTTTCTCGTAACGAGTTTTGAACGGCAAAAACCATATTCCAAAGTTCATCAGGTGTTGGATAGGTGTTTATAAACTCTTCTTTTCCTGTCTTCATATTAATGGAATAAATTTTACTCCCATTAGTTGAGTAGGTAAAATCAAGGTTTAATATCTTGGCATATTCTTTTGCCTGTGCCACTCCATCACTTGTTGATAGTTTGCTTTTTTTGGCTTCAATAACTGCTAATTTAATGCCTTTATAAACCAAGACATAATCAGCAATAGTTTTTTTACCTCTTTTACCACCAGATTGAATTTTACCTGCTGTAATTTGGTATTCTCTTAAAACTCTTGAACCATCAACAACACCCCACCCATATTGTTTGAGTAGTGGATCAATTAACTCTGCTCTGGTTTCTGCTTCATTCATTTATGTTTGCCTTATTATGATTGGTTTCCATATTTTTTATAGTCATAAGCGCAAATAATTTTACGATATTCTGTTTTATTACACTCTGGTCGCAGTTGATATTTTCTTATATATTCTTCAACATAGTTCAAATCAACTTGATTCTTTAATATAGTCCAAATAATTGCTTTTATCTTATTTGAATTTGAGATTTCTTCATTTTCCTCTATCTTTGTAATATTAATCTCGCTAGTTTGATATCGATCTTCAATGTTTGATATATAATCTTGTAATTTTTTATCTTGCTGTGCTCTGTATTTATCAAAATCAGTAATAGGTGCTCCTATATAATTAAAACCGTAAACAGCGATCCATTGGGTTTGATTAATTTTTTGTTGATTTATTAAATCCAAAATTGCAATATTTTTTGTTTGAATAATTTCGAAATAATGTTCTAGAATTTCAGTTAAGGTATGAAATTTATAACTAATACTTTTTTCAGCACCAATAAATAATATTTTATCACTATTCGTTAAACCTTCAGTACCTTGCTGAATTTGGACTTTTATTGCTGACTCATCTGCTATTTTAATATTTCTAACAATTGACTCTACTCGCCTTATATCCATTGCAGAAATAGGCAAAGAAATGTTTGATATTGCCTCATAAATGGTTGTGAAGTCATCTGTTTTTATTTTATTTATTCTTACAATATTTTGTGGATTTAATGAAACATCATGTTCTACAACGTCTTGATTATTCGATTTTCTTTCAAATTCAACCAACAAAAAATTTTGCTTAATTTTATTTGCCAAATTTGAATTTGGCTTAATATACTTAAAAATTGTCTGTAATATCTTCCGAATATTTTCATCTCCAATACCATAGCCAATAAATATTATAGGATTATGGATAAACAAAGATAATAATTGAGCACGTATTAAATCATATTGTTCATCAAATTTATTATAATCTTCTTTAGTAATTACAATATTATTAATTTTTGATATGCAACCGTGAATTTTATAAACAGAACCATATGGATTACTAAGTAAAATATCATTGCCTATTAGTGGAGTAAATCCCGTAGTTTCTTCAATGAAATTATCATAATTGGTTGTAATTATTGAACCTATATTTTTAGATGCTTTTAATAGTTGTCTTATCTCATTTTCATAACATTCTTGATAAGTACTATTTTTGATCAATTCTGCCACATAAATTTTGAATCTACTAAGCTGGACACCATCTCGCATCTTTTCAAAAAATTCATCATTTATATACTTAAACTTACCATCTCGTTCCTTGGTTAAGGCTTCATTAAATTCTTTTTCTATTAAACTCGCCAATACATCGTATTTATATTCGCTATTTATAAAACATTGTGATTTTAATGTATAAAACTCTTCATCATTTCCAGTTAAATCAACCATTACTCTTTTTAGTAAGTTTTCCCATGTATAGGAATTAGTCAAATATCTTAGGCTTAGACCTGCTCCCACAAATAAAATAGGGTAGTTTTTATATCCATTAACAAACTCTCTTATATTCACGATAAATCCCCATTAAATGCTTTCTGTAGAATTGACTTTTTGAGGTCTTCTAATTCAATTATTTTTTGTTGATATATACTTTCAAGTTGTTTTGTTTTGGCTTGTAAGGCATCTAATTTCTGAACAATGATTTGTTGGGTTTTTAAATCTGGAACTGGAATAATAAATTCTCTCATCGTCTTCAATGAAACATTTTTTATTGTAGCACCTGTTGCTTCTTTGTGAGCATATTGCATAAAGTATGGGCTTTTAAAAACATATCTAACAAAATCCCTATTAATACTTTCTTTTAAATTAAAGTAACAAGCACTCTTTCCCAAAATAATCTTTTCACCATTATAAAATGCAACATTCCCTAATGTTCCGTTGATAGAAACTAAAACAGTTCTATCAGTTAAATTTTTCTTGTATTTATTGTATTCCTCTATGGAAACTCGTTTTGTATTTTCCTTTAACTCAATAACGCCATCGGCTAAATTGTTTCCGTTTATAAAATGATATTCACCGTCAATAGTATATTTTGGTGTTCCATGCAAACCATCACCCAATACAGTTGTAAGATCTTTTAATGTTTCTTTTTCCCAATCTTCACCTTTATTAGTAAAAATACCATTCAAATAACTATCAAAAAGTTCTTTGGCATTTTTTAGGTTTTTCTCAGCATTTTGTTTTGCTTGCTCTATTGCAGAAAATGCCTTATCCAAGATTTCTACTATTCTTTCTTGTTCTGTTAGTGATGGAACTGGTACTTCAATATTCCTTATATCAGATAAATTAACTCTTGGTCTTGTAGCTCCAGAAATATTTCCTGTTAGTTGTGAAACAGAAATATCAGTATTTAAAAAATACTCCAGATATCTGTAATTAACAATATCTTTATCTGGTCTTATTCTCACAATATCAGCCGTAATAATTCCTGATTTATATTGGGTTGGAATTAAACATGTTTTTCCAATTGGAATACCCAATTTGGCAAGAACAATGTCTTCTGTTATAAAAGAATGATATTTTAATTCTTCTGCTTTTTCAGGAGTGATATATTTAATACTTTTGTCAATGAAATATCCTTTACCTATATTTTGTAACCTCAAAATTGGAATACCAATGTCTTTATAGTCTGCAACCTTTAAATTAGAACCAAATGGACCAGAAACAATTGCATCTTTATTCTTACTTAATTGACATAATTTTTTTATTTCCCAACCCTGCTTCATTCTACCACCTCCAGCATTGCATTGATTTCATGGAGTTTAGCTTGTAATAGCTTTTTATCTGGTAATAACAAGGTGTACTGACTAATTAAGGTCGGCGATAAATGACGGCTCAATGCATATTCTACAACTTCATCATCTTTATCACTACACAATAAAACACCAATACTTGGCTTTTCGTGCGGTTTCTTAACGTCGCGATCCAATGCCTCAAGATAAAAGCTCAATTGTCCAAGATGTTCGGGTTTAAATTTGCCAACTTTTAATTCAAAAGCAACCAGCGCCGATAATTCTCGGTGAAAAAAGAGTAGATCAATAAAAAAATCACTATTTCCAACTTGAACACGATATTCTTCACCGATAAAAATAAAATCTTTGCCGAGTTCCAAGATGAAATGCTTCATATTTTGCATAAGAGATTTTTGTAGATTATTTTCAGTATGCTGAATAGGCAAGCCCAAAAACTCCAAAACATAATTGTCTTTGAAGTTATTTTCAATTTTGGGGTGCAATTCTCGCAATACAGCAGATAGCTTTTGATTTCCGATAGCCGTTCGTTCAAAAAGCGAAGAATCAATTTGCCGCTCAAGGTCTCGTTTAGCAAGCTTATCTTTTATCATCAACCGCAAATAAAACTCTCGCTCTTCTGCTGAATTACACCGTGAAAATATTATTGTGTTATGCGTCCATGGTATTTCTCTCACCAGTGGTGAGAGTTTTGGGTTGTCTTGATAAGTCTCATAAAATTGTTTCATTCGCCATAGATTTTTATCACTAAAACCTTTTATTTCTGGATCTTGTTGCACAATGAACTTAGCTAATTCACTAACAACCGATTTGCCCCATTTGATACTTGCAACATGCTGGCTAATTACTTGCCCAATATTCCAGTATAAATCAATTAATGATTGATTCGCAAATTGATAAACATTGCGTTTAGTCCGTTGAATTTGATTAACAATAGCATGAAAATCTGTTTCATAACTAGTTGCTTGATAATCGCTCATATCAACTCCATTATAGAGTTCAATATTTCAGCACTTTGTTTGTCCAACTCTTGGATTTCAGCATAAATTTCTTTTGGTTCTCGGAGTTTTGCTTCTTCTTTTTTATTTGGATTTTTAACACTTAAATCAAATGTAGTTTGGTCTATTTTTGCAATATCAACACTCCAAGAGTTTTCACTCTGAGCGTTGGTTTTTTGTAGTTCTACAAAATCAGCAAGGTCATTTTCATTAAGTGGATTAGTTTTTCCTAAATTTCTTGTAAGGTTTAATTGATAAAACCAAGTCTTTTTGGTTGCTTCGCCTTTATTAAAAAATAATACAACTGTTTTCACGCCTGCACCAGTGAATGTTCCGCCTGGCAAGTCTAAAATAGTATGTAGATTGCAACTCTCTAATAATTGCTTCCTTATTCCAATTGAGGCATTATCGGTATTACTCAGGAATGTATTTTTAATAACTACCCCTGCCTTACCTCCTGCTTTTAGTATCTTGATAAAGTGCTGTAAAAATAATGATGCTGTTTCACCTGTTTTTATAGGAAAGTTTTGTTGAACTTCTGCTCTTTCTTTGCCACCGAACGGAGGATTAGCCAAGATAACATCATATCTGTCTTTTTCTTGAATATCAGCTAAATTTTCTGCAAGTGTATTTGTATGAATGATATTAGGTGCTTCAATACCATGTAGGATCATATTCATAATCCCAATGATATAAGCCATTGATTTTTTTTCTTTACCATAGAAAGTATTTTTCTGTAAAACTTCAATGTCTTTTGAAGTTAGATTTTTACTTTCTTTCATATATTCAAAGGCTTCACATAAGAACCCAGCAGATCCAACTGCACCATCATAGACAGTTTCACCAATTTTAGGTGCTACAACTTTAATTATGGTTTTAATTAATGCTCTTGGTGTGTAATATTCACCACCATTTCTACCTGCATTACCCATATTTTTAATCTTGCTCTCATATAGATGGCTCATTTCGTGTTTGTCTGTATGAGTTCTAAATTTTAGGGTATCAATAAGTTCAATTACTTCTCTGAGGTTATAGCCACTTTGAATTTTGTTTTTAATCTCTGAGAAAATTTCACCAATTTTGTATTCAATAGTGTTGGGGCTTTGTGCTTCTGTTCTGAATTTTTTAAGATATGGAAATAGTTTAAGGTCTACAAAGTCTTTTAAATCTTCACCAGTTAATGCTGAATGATGGTCTATTTTACCATCTGCATTTTTGGGAGTAGCCCATATAGACCATTGATATTCTGGTGCAATAATGTTGTTATAATCATTACCTGAAAGTTCTGCTGCTACTTGTCTGTCTTTTTCAAAATCATCAAGATATTTTAAAAATAACACCCAAGAGGTTTGCTCCACATAATCTAATTCACTGCCACATCCAGCATCTTTGTGCAAAATATCATCTATATTTTTAAAAATTTGTTCAAACATCATTATCTTTTCTAAAAGCGTCGGAAATAACCCTTTATTTTAGCATATTATACCTTCGCTTCCTTACGTTATCCATGATAGAATAACTACAATAATTAAATAAGGAATCAATAACATGGCAAAAATAATTGGACTCGGTGGAATTTTTTTTAAAGCTAAATCAACACTTGAATTAGCTAGCTGGTATAAACAATATCTTGGATTAGATACACTTGAATGGGGTGGTGCAATTTTCCCATGGGATAATCTCATAGGTGTAAAATCAAATGCTTTTAATATTTGGGCTCCAATGGAGGAAACTACGGACTATTTTGCTCCAAGTCAGCAAAACTTCATGATAAATTTTGTAGTAGACAACCTAGAAGAGCTCGTAAGTAGCTTGCAAAAACAAAATCTAGCAATTAGTGACATCCAAGTTCAAGAACAAGGTAAATTTGCGTGGATTGTAGATCCTGAGGGCAATAAAGTTGAATTATGTGAACCCATACAGTAGTACTAAGCACTGATTTTACTTATCATAAGCTGGAATTACTCTCATAAATTAAATCAGCTTATTGCAAATATCACATAAAAAACTATGCTATACTTAAAAATTGATTTAAACCAGTATTTCGCTGTACATGATTACTCATCGCTGATAAAATCACATCCTGACTACTAAATATTGTTACACGCTGCTTTGCTCGAGTCACCCCAGTATAAACTAATTCACGACTAAGTAAATTATTGCCCTCATCCATAGACAAGATATCTGGCAAAATCAAATTAACTTGCCCGTACTCAGAACCTTGCGATTTGTGAATCGTTATAGCATAAGCTAAGCTATGCGCTGGCAACACTTCGGGAATAAATTGCCGTCCATTTTCAAACACAATTTGGACTTTATCACCATCAAGCAAACAGATTCCAATATCACCATTAAACAAATCCAAAGTATAATCATTTTGAAGTATGATGATCGGGCGACCGCTATACCAAGTATCAGCACAAGCCAAATGCTGCTTAATACGCCGCTCAATCTGCGAATTAAGATTGTCACATCCCAACACACCACGATTAGTTAAACATAAAACAGCCTGTTGATTTAACTGCCCAAACAATAATTTAATCGTGCTGGTGTTAATTTCTGAGGTTGCTTGTGCATAATCCAAGTAACTTAAAAGTGAATTAAATTCATAATTAAACAAATAATCTAAAATTACGCTTAACTTAGCTGGATAAAGTTTCACTTGATTTGAGTTATGCAAAATTTGTTTAACCTGATCAATATCCTGCGTTAACAAGGCGTGCGATAAAGCATAAATCTCACCTTGATTACGATTACTAATTTTCAATTCTGCAGCCAAATTTTCTTCACGCTGTGCAAATAAATCATAAACGTTCGAGTCGTAAATTATTTTACGTAAGTTAATCAATGAAGCAAAAACATATCCTTCCTCAACTGAAGATAATTGGTTTTTATCACCCAATAAAACAACATGTCGTAATTTATAGGTATCTAATGCCTCAAATAATTTGCTAAATAACGGCAATCCAACCATTGAAGATTCATCAATAATTAAAATTTCTACATCGAGCAAGTTTTGTGAATGATGACGAAAATAAATACTTTGTGGTATATAACCCAGCAATTTATGTAGTGTGCCAAAATTGCCTGGTTCTGCCAATAATTGGTTGAAACACTCAGTCGAAATATCTAAGTCTTCGGCACTCTGCAATCCAGCAATACTTTGCTCAATTGATTCACGAACCCGCACAGCCGCCTTGCCAGTTGGTGCACAGATTTTAACCTTAGCTTCAGCACCATAAAGTTGATAAAACAGCCACAAAAGAAGTGTTACTGTCGTGGTTTTCCCTGTTCCTGGTCCACCAGTAATAATGCTAAACTTCTGGCTAACGCTCTTCAAAATCGCCGCTAACTGCTCTGAATTAGGTTTGTTTTCACGCATTGCTAATTGCTCTAATTTAGCACAAGCCTGATCGCCACGTTCTTGCTCATAATTCGGTAAATGGTTGGTTAGCTTTATAACTCGCTGGGCAAGACTCAATTCATAAGCCAAATATTTACTTACGTACAATAGATCGCCAGAATCAATACAAACATAACTAACTGGCGTTGCCTGCAAATTGAAGAGCGGAATAGAATAAATTGTCGCCAAACCACTTTGCATAACTAGTTGTTTAATTTGAGTTATACTTAATTGTAATACTTCTACTAGTACGCTCACCAAACTACAACTATGTCCTGCCGCTAAATCTGCAAATAACTGTTTAAAAATTATATTTAATTGTTCACGCTGTAGGATATCCAAGTCTGGATTAGCAAGACTTAATAAATGCCGACTAATTGCGGATAAATCTTGACTAGCCATTTTGCGATCCTTTAAATAATTGATCTAACTCTGCAACTAAATTTTGACAATTACGATCAATATATACTCCATCGCCATCATGAAGATTATCTGTATAAATCCCACGTACATAGAAGTAAACTGCACCACCAATTAAATCAGTAGCATCATCAATATTTAATCGTTGCTCCAAATAACGTTTAATAGCAACTAAGTAAAGTAAATACTGTAAATAATAATGATGATCTGCCATCGAGTCAATTAAAGCATTATCTGTAGCGACAGAATTATTTGCTGCTGTGTAATTATTCAAACGATTGGTTTTATAATCCAGCACCCAATATTTACCATCATGCTCAAAAAATAAATCAATAAACCCAACCAAAAAACCTGACTCAATTGAATCCAATACATGACAAGCTTGAGTAAATGGATGCTCATTACCAAAATACTTAGCAATTAATTCCACAATTTGTTCACGAAAAGAAATAGCATTTTGGATCGTCAAATTAAAATCCAATTCATGTAACTTGGGATTAAAATCATTTAGACTCTTACCATCTAAAAGTGGATAACTAAATGCTTCATTGAGCATCATCGTCAGCTGCTCAGGATAATTATTATCATTTAACTCTAAATTCGATTGTAGCAAGATCTTAATTAATTGCGATTGATTAAACGGATGATTCTCGCATAACTCATGGAACAAAACCCCAAATACAGCGCCTTTTAATTTACCATCGTTCAAAATAGAATAACGATAGTTAATCGACGCAGCTTCGTTAACTTCGTTTTTAACAAAATGATCACTGCTGGCAATAAAGTCTTCATTACTATGCGCGGTTAAACCACTATAACTCTGTCGAATATAGCTAGGCTTAATTGCCAAAGATGGATTTACATAATTAAAATTAGTAGAGTTTTTCCGATTAAGTTCAGATTGATAACGTAATGCTTCTAAATCAGCTTGACTAATCGCATCACGCTGATAAACAATAACACTCGGAAATAAACTTGGATCTTTAATTGCCAGCATTGGGTCAGATGAAAAAAACTCTGGATAATTAAATAAACGATGACTGCGATCATCAGCTGATTTAGCATTATAACCAAATAACTCTACCAATTTATCAGGACGCTGCATACTATTATAACCACCAGTTCTAGTTTTAGTCGGCTCTTTCAAATAAATATACAAACGGCTTTTTGCACGCGTTAAGGCCACATAATTTAAACGTTGCGCTTCTTTATTATCATTGAGAACAACTTGTTGTCCAACTGTCGGATCAAGAATTAATTCAGAGTGAGTTTGTCCATTGCTGCGAAAATTACTAAAGAATGGACGATGATAGTTAAAATCATAAGTTCCATCTAATTGAATGCTGCTTTTAAAATATGGGCAAAACAATATTTCATATTCTAAGCCCTTAGATTTATGTTGTGTGGTAATAATAATCTGCTCGTCATCATTATCTAAGCGCACTAACTCTTCATTATTACCATCCAAATCCCCCCCTAATTGAGTTTCAGCCGTGTTAATTTTCTGCTTAAACCAATATAATAACTCGCTTTGATTATGTAATTTAGTTGCTTGCTTATTAAGCAACTCTGCCAATTGCCATAAATTGGCCAGCTCACGATTACTTAATATTGCTTTAGTCTCAGCGTGCATTCGTACCACGTCATTTAGCAAGGTATAAATCAATGAAAAAATGCCTTTATGCTCCCAAATTCCTTTATAAATAAAGAACTGCTTATACCAAAACTCCAATTGTGAATTATTTTCTTGATTGTCTAATGCCAGAAATGTTAACTCCAAATTAAAGATTTTACTACTCAACGCACGCATAAAATTACGTCGATTGGCTAAATCAATAATTGCATTTAAAATTAAATATAAATCAGCCGCACTACTGGTGGCAAAAATATTGCCAAGCTTTAACTCAGCTGCCTTAACCCCCAACTTACGTAAATAATTCACGATCTCAGTCGCTTCACGATTCTTAGTTACTAAAATTGCAATTTTACCCTTTAAACTACTATCGGCTTTTAATAATGCCAAGATTTCCAGACTCATTGCTGCCAATAATTTCTGACTCCGCTCACTCGCCGTTTTGCCAGTAATTGTAACTAAATGTACTGCCTGATCATAAAAGTTCTGAAGAATGCCTGCTTCATGCACCAGATTATTTAATTTTTCAGCTTTGGGTAAAATCAATTCACTTTTACCACAAGCATTTACTGCTGTATAATTAATTGAGTTACCCAAAAAGCTACTAGTCAAGTCTATAGCACCTAGATCAAGTACCGACCGCTGATTATTTAAATCAAATAATTGATTAATAAATCCCATAATTTCAGGACGCGAGCGATAATTATCACTTAACTCCAATTGATTATTGATTTGCGTACGAGCTTCTAAATAAGTATCAACATCAGCCCCACGAAAACGATAAATAGCTTGTTTAGGATCACCAACTACCACCACATTACCGCGTTTTTCTGTGTTCAGATGATAAATTAAACTAAAAATTTGCCATTGTAAGGCATCAGTATCCTGAAATTCATCGATAAATGCGAGTGGGAATTTTTGATAAATTTTATCAGCTAAAATCTGATTCACAACAACACTATCTGCAACCTTCTGAATTAATTCATCATAAGATAGAGCATTTATTTTATTGCAGGCAGTGGGATAATGTAGCATAAGATAATCAATCACGTAAGCAAGAAACTCTGCCTTGGTTTGCCGCTGTTCTTCGACACTTAATTCAACTTGAGTTAGAGCACTCAAATTTGGCTCAGCATTTAATTTGTATTTAACTTGATATTTAGCCTCTTGAAGACTAAACAAATCTTTAGGCAATTTAGCACTAATTCGCTCAGTCAAAGATAATTGATAATCATTACTGCGAAATAAATTCTCCAGATTCGTAAGAACTAATTCAAGCTGCGAACTAAACGCCGGATTATTAATAATCTCACGCCGCATGAAATCCAAAATTAATTCACTAATTATATGTGTTTTACTGGCTAATAACTCAAATTCAGCGGGAGTTTGACACTCAAACTGGTAATCTTGTAAAATACGATTGCAAAAACCATGAATGGTATAAATAGCCGCTTGATCGAAATTTTGCAACGCGCGCGTCAATAAAGTTAAATCTTGTAAAAATAGTTCTTTTCGTGATCCACGATCAGGATTGGCTTGTCGATTAAATAAATACTCAAGAAAAATATCATTCGATGTATCTAAAGAATTTGATTGTTCAAAACAATTGTTTAAATCAATAATTTGATTAATCGTGGTCTGAATTTGTTCGCTAATTCGTTGCTTAAGTTCATCCGTGGCATCATTAGTAAAGGTTACTACCAGAATATTTTCAATTGCCAACGGAATTAATGGATTATCTGGCTGGGTAGCTTCTAATAACGCTTTAATGAATAAACGCTCAATAGTCCAGGTCTTCCCAGTTCCAGCGCTAGCCTCAACTACATAAGCCTGATTGGAGTGTATAAAACTAATTTGCTGAAGAGGGTGTAATTGGTTCGTCATATTTCATCAATCATTTTCTAATAATATTTTTGCTTGGCTAGATCGGCATTCATGAAAAGTTTTATCAGCAATTAAATTGCCTGAATAGACATTAATTCATGACAAGGCTTTAAATTTCTTATTTTTTCCGGCAACACCCTTACCAATTGAAACATCTTTACCATCAGCAAGACCTTTTTGATACGCGGCATATTCTTTATTTGAAACCACTCTTGCATCTGCAATTGGGTTTACCCTAACTTTGCTCATAACTAAAGCGTTATTATAAAGCACACCTTGATAAGCTTTAATTTTGTTATCGTGTGCCTCACGCTCTTCATCAGAAATGTCGCGCCCAAGATTTTTAACTTCTTCTTGAACGCTATGAATCCAACCTAAAGAATAAATATCAGCACGGCGCGTTTTAGTTATTTTATTCATTCTGCCATCAGTATTCGTATTCAAAAATATTGTACGCTCACGGGTTAACAATTTACTCAAAACTTCCCATGCATATTCAGCAATTAAAATATCACTTTCGTAACCATGAAATTCAACCGTCGTTTTGACTTGTGATTCACTGACTCTAACAGCTTGAGTCACAGAACGAGTTTGAAAAATAAAATTAATCAAATTAAGTAACTGCGCCAAATATAAGGGTAAATTTAATTGATATCCGGCTGGTAATTGTCGCCCAGAAGTAATTTCACAGACATCTTCGAGCCGATGTTCTAAATTATGCTTTTTGGCCAACGCATATGCTTGCTTCAAAGCAATTGCAGCCTCATTTGGATTAGCTGATTTGGATAAAGCAAAACATTTTTTAATTTTACTTAGAATTTTCTGCGTTTCAAGGTTATTCATAAAAAATACTCTTCATTAATGCTTAGAAAAGTAATTTGTTAAATGATTAAAAGTTGGGGCCATTAATATTTCTGCCAGCCCTTTATTTTGTACTTGCGCACCGTTACATTTAGTGTTTACACAATATATTTTTGATAAGCTATTATCTTCTTTCTTAACAATCAATATATATTCATCTGCAATACCTTGCTTTAAAATATTAGAAGATTGAATACAGACTTGTTTATCTTCTGTAATTTGATGTTTATAAATTAAATCATATGTATATTTATCTATTTTACAATCTTGATTTTGAGGCATCAATAATTGATATTGCTGATAATTCAGTGGAACAGAGCTATTCACAACAATTTGATTTGTTATTTGTAAAAAATTAAATAAAAATATTTTATATGACACAGTTTGAAATATTAAAAATGGAATAATAAATAAAATACAAGTAATTCTAATAAGTTTATCAGCAAATGGGTTATCAAATTTAAAAACCTTTAAGAGAAAATTCTTTTTAACTCTTAGTGGTTCTTGATTGTAAAGTTTATTTACATTATTTCTTATTATTAATAACATTACAACCATAATTATTATAACAATAATAAATAAATCCACTAACACCCAATGGAAGTAATCATTAATTTCTATAGGATGCTTATGTAGGATATTCATCATAATAAAAACCGTAGTAATACCTGAAATAATTCGTAAAATATTACTAAATATTGACTTTAATAACATTGAAACTGAAAAACACATTATAGCGATCAATGGCAAGTAAAGTAAAAACATAAATATAAGCGTAACACAAATTACAATCGTAATTAATGTAAAAGAGGCAATCATATTACTTTGGCTAAAATATTCATGAAAGGAAAAATAATATCCAAATATAAATAAAAATAGAGCATATGGTACTAATATTAACTTATAAGATGACATTAAATTAAATGAAAGACGAAAATCATTTAATAGACTTTCCTTAACAAATCCATTAACTCCTTTTGATATTTTAAATATACTCAAAAAATAAATAAAATCTACCCAAATAATATTTAGCTTCTGTTCAATCTTTTTTAAATATAACATCAATAATAAATCTCTAATCAAATTATGCTTATCTTATGTATATGAATACATTTTTCTTCAGTGTCATTATTTATAATTAATAGCTAGTACTAATAACTAATGTAAATTATTTAAATTTAGCCGCGCAGCTGTGCCAAAATATTACCAAATTGTGCAATATCGTTTACGCCATTATTAGCGGCAATTACTTCAAAATAATCTACACCAAGTGGCGCAAAAATTGGATCGGCTTTAATTCGATCTAAATCATAATTTTGCCAGTCAGCTCGGTATACGGCTTCAGCTTTAGCCAAAGATTGTTGTGGCGTATTTTTCAATGCACCATTCTTAAAGCTATCCACAGATGACTTTGCATACTCATTAATTGCAGCTTTATGCACCAAGACTGGATTCGTTAAACTGCGCACATAGTATACTAAAATACGTCGTAATAGACTATCAGCAGCATCAACACTAACTTTAAACTCACGACGTTTATTGTGTACATTAACTTGCCTAATTACAACCTGATCAATCTCTAAACACTCTGAATTTAGATTATTTGCCGCAAGCAATGCACATAAAACTAAAGCGCGCATACGTAATGCATAGTTAATCTCAGTTAATTTATCAGCCAATTTAGCATGACTTAATTTCGCAAATTCATCCATAACAATTAATTGCTTATCTTCCAGCCAAACTTTATCAGCAAACTCAAGCCTTAATTCTGAGCCATCGCTGCGTTGTAAAGTATAATCAAACTTTAGCTCAACCTGCTTAGTACCACGCGCTTGTAAATATATTTGATAAAAATTCTGATAATAATCAAACTGCCATTGTCCAATATGTTGATACGCCAACACCCCTTTTAATTGCAAAAATTCTCGTAGAGTTTCAGAATTAGACTGTTGAGAATATTGCTCAAAATAACTCCATAATTGCTTAGCTAAACCAGCATCAGTTAATGCCAGATTTTCAACGTCCGTAAGTTCTATTTCATTATCAAATAAACTAATACCAAGTGTTTTATATAAATTTGCATTGGTATATAACAGCATGTCAGTCAAGTTTTTAAGATTTAAAACAAAATATTTTTGCTCTTGTTCTGGCGTTAGCTTAATTGTGGATAATTGTGCAAAATTCCAGCGTAAATCACAAAAGTTATCACTGCTTGACTTTAAGGCAATTTGCTGCCAAATCTGCGAATAACTAACTTGTGAGTTATTATAAAAGGGATGCAACGAATGATGGCTCACTAAATTCTTAAAATCAAATTTTTGCTGCGCAGAGCCATCATTCAGCCAAAAATTACTAAAACTCTGCCCTAACGTAGTAATTAACAAGCTGAGTGCAGGTGAAGGTTTAATTAAACTATTATCAGTTTCTTTACGCCCAACATAGCTCAAAATTAACTGCTGCCGTGCTGCTAAAATTGTATCCAAAAAGGCTTGCTTATCTTCACTGTTATAATTACGGTCAGCCAAATACCATTCATTCGCTAATAAACTCAGCTGATTTGGTCGATAACTACTTGGAAACTCACCAAAATTAAGCCCTAGAACATAAATATGTTTAAACGGTAAATTACGCATATACTGCATTGACGCACAACAGATACTGCCATTCAGATTTAATTTACTACTTAAACTATTCATATATTCAGTAAGTAACAAATTTATCATTGGCAAATTAAACTGTAAATCTGGGTCTTGTTGTAATAATGTTGCGCTAAACTTATTACTTGTTAATAAAGAATCGTCATCATTGATTAATTGTTCTTGCAAGTGAGTAAATAATACGTGAATTTCACTCAAGCTTAAATCGCGATAATTATCAACATCTTGATAGAGTTTCTTGCGCAAATTTTCCAATAGCTCAATTAAGCCGATCAATTTATTTGCCAAATTAATCTGTGCATTATCTAAGTTATCATAAGGAATATAATTAACATTATAACTTCGATACAGTGGCAATCCAGATTCTGTTGCCAACATTTGCGTATTTAAACAAGCTCCAAGCACCAAATTAGTTAAAAACTGCTTAAAGCTGTGCACGGTATAATTCTGATAACCATACATCGCATAATCGGCTGCAGAATAACCAAAATGAGTATGATTATCAGCCAACCAACGTTTTATCAATAAAATATCATCATTGGATAAAGCCAAATTAATCTGTAACTCAGATTGCATCAATATTTCTAATAAATAACTTACATTTAACTGATAAGGTGCATTTAAAATTAACTGTAATGTTTCCAAAATTTTGTAATTTTTATGCCGTCGATTGCCAGTTAAATTATACAATAACTTAAAAGTTTCACCATTTTCTTTAGTAACTGTCTCGTTATCAAATACAGCCGCTAAATAAGCAGCATAATCATCAATATCTGGTGCTGTAATTAAAATATCGCTCAATGTAGTCGTTGGGTTTTTATCCAGAATTGCAACTATTTCATTAAACATAACTTGTACTTCGCGCATTTTATTATGCACTACATTAACTCTCAAGCTTAACTGCTGCGCAGGTAAATCATATAATAACCCAGATTCTTCATTTATTAAACGAATAGGATCTGCATAATATTCACTCTCACTATGTACTCGATATTTAGGATGAACTCGGTATTTAATTTGTCGAATATCACCTTGTAAAATTTCAAGAATAGTTTTTGGTGAAGATACCGTGTGTGAATTAAAATCTGCAGGATTAAAATCGTAAACCTGAACATCATTCGCACGCAACAATTCAATTAATTCACGAGATTGCTGCCCCAAATTAGCGAGTAAAGGATTACCATCATTTAAATATAAATCATCCAAGCTCAAGTCAGGTTTTCGTAGCAATCGTTGTTCAATTTTTGCACGAGCTTTATTACTTAACAGATCACCATAATATTGGTGTGAGCACGGCTGATAATACCAATAAATGCTGACTTTACTCGATAGTTTCAGCATAATTTCCAATTGTGATGGATAAACCGAAGTCAAACCAAAAATAAACAGCTGACGCGGCAGCTTTAATTCATGCTGTTCCAAATTAATTTCAGCAAAATAACGATAAATATCCAAAAAGGTCTTTTTACCATCCAAAGCTAAAAGAAATTTACGCCAAATAATTTTTTGCCAACTTGTAAATTTAGATTGCTCCAAATTAATAAGCTCAGCAGTGCGCAAATACAAATACTCATGATAAATGCTCTGCAACTGACTAGCCAGCTGAAATGCTTTAAACCTATCAAAATCACCATCAACAGTATAAATGTAATTATTTAACTCTGTAGAATCACTACATTCAATTCGTTGTTCACATAAAATACGGTAAATTAGAAATTTAGCCTGATTAAAATCATAAAATTCTGCATCAAGATTATTATCTTGGTAAATATTTTGTAAAACAGGCCCCAATAACACCACAAAGTCCAAATTAGCACAAATTCCATCACGCATCGTTATTTGATCTTTTAGCCAAATTGCTTGTGCTTGGTTAGGTACAACAACCTGTAATTGTTCAAATAAATCTAGATCTGGAATACCATTTACGTGAGTTATCAACAAGTCTAATAAACCAACTTGATCTTTTACACCACCAATTGCACTACTTTGAAAAAAAATAATATTATTTTGCATAATTTAACTAATTTTAACTTTATAAAATCATAAGTATAATTCGCTGAAATTGCGGTTTTATAAGGGTTTTCAGTGACTTTTGAATACGACTTATCCACAAATTTAACTGTCAAGAAATATTTTAAATTATTTTTTTACTTGACAAACTAAATGTCATTGATTTAATTTAATATTTAATTTTATTCATCAATTATAAAAATCATCAAAAAGCCTGCATTTACAGGGTTTTGCATCTGTTTCAAGAGAGTTATTCACAGAGTTACCCACAGCTTTTGTGGATAAGCAAAAAATCTCTAAATATACGGAAACTTAGCCATAAAATTCATAAAGCCTAAAGATCAAAATTAAAAGCGTAGAACATAAAAAATATGTCAAAAAATATAAATCAATTAATTATATTAAAAAATATTGAATAATCCCAAGACTAAGTACTAAAATTATGGATAATTACGTAGAGAATGCATGAGATAGATTACCAAGCAATCACTCCATCCGCCAAATTAAAGAGATTACTGAAGTGATGTGCAAAAAGAATCTGACAGGCATACGCACTACGTACACCAGCTTTACAATAAACTACTACTTCCCGATCTTTATACTCATCAAGCTCACCAATGCGCTCTACAAGCTGATCTAATGGTATTAAAATTGATCCAGGCAAGCTAAATGCTTCATGTTCATAATCTTGCCTCACATCTAAAAGAACTAAATCAGGATTGGCAGCCAAACGCTGCTTAAGTTCTACTGCATAAATGGATTTAAACATTTAAACATCACCTCAAAAAATACTTTAAATTTAATTAGTTTATTGAACATAAACCCCAAGATCTTTGTTATCAATTAAAATCTCAATATTTGGCTCATTTTTTAAATCAGGATATATTTCTTGGACAAACCACTCCACTAAACTCTGATCTCGCAACACTGTAGTACCATTATCAATAAAAACATTTAGCGTTATTTCTTTGAAATTGGCTCGCGCAAGCTTAATATCGTTAACAATTTGCTCTTTTGTTTGCCCTTGTACACAAATTAATAGACAACAAGCATAGAAACTATTAGCTAAATCATCCAAATCAGCAGTTGAAAATGGCTTATTTAAAACCCGCGAACGGAACTCATCATCAAATGTTTCAATACCAATCCGATAACGAATCTCTTGGTTCGGGAAAAATTGACGAATCTCATTTAGCCGCTTACGATAACCATAATACACTTCAAAATATAAAACTTGCACTTGCTGCTGCTCAATCTTAAGCTTAATTGCATCAAGCACAGGTTGTGGTAATTCAAATACTGAACCAGAGTTAATAATCTCAACAACACCATATTCACCGGTAATTTGCTCAATAATTTCCGCATTTACACTTTGAATCTCTTCAAGACTAATTGAATTATCCAAAATATAATTGCAAAAACTACATTTCCCATACAAACATGGCAATGATTTCAATAATAATATTTCACGAGGAATTTTATCCTGAATCTTACTGTAACGCTGCATACTAAATCTCAACTACTTTCTTCTTGATCGCAACTGACCAATAAACAAATGGGGTATCTAATAATGAAATTATTGTCCGTAGGACACACGATGTAATAAATATTTGTAACATATATTTAACCGAAAATACACCACTAAATGCAATAATTGTAAAAAGCGCATTGTCAATCAATTGACTAACTAAGGTGCTCATGCCATTTCTAATCCAAATATTCGCAAATCCAGGAAATTTTCTACGCCAAAATTGATAAGCTAAAATATCATAGCTTTGTGAAACAGCAAATGCACAAATACTGGCTAAAACCAAACGCGGGAAAAATCCAAAGATGTTATTCAAAGCGCTTTGGGCTTGATCATAACTACTTGGAATCAATTGCAAAGATAAATACATAATCACCGTAGTAGCAAATACACTAAACATGCCAAGGAAAATAATTTTACGTGCCATTTCTTTGCCATAATTTTCAGAAAGAATATCTGAAATTAGATAGACGCCAATATAACTAATATCACCCATGGAGCCATCCATGCCAAAAAGCTGAACCTGCTTCAAGGCCTGAATATTAGCCAAAATTATCGACAAAATGGCAAAAACAAATAACCCCAATTTACCCCAAAACCTAAATGCAATCAACGTAAGGCTAAAATTGGCAATAATTAAACCTAACCATAAAATTTCATTGTAATAAATTTTTTACTCCAATATTTCAATATCTGTTAAAAATAAGTCCGCGAGTCTAACATGTTTTTAAATCAAAGTAGTTTATAAATTATGTAATTCTTCTGGTGGATTAACTGTGATCGCTCGTTTAAAATCATACCACATGACTAAAGCATCACCAACGCCATAAATTAAATCAGGAATGGTTGCAGATTTAATTACATGTTCTAAAAACACTTTTTTACGCTCGATTTTAACAATATAAGTTTCAATTAAAATAGTTTCAGGATAATTAATCTGGCGCTTAAAATTAAAACTCGTCTGTAGTAAAATTGGTGCACTCGCAGCCTTACCATCATAACTAAGATTGTAATGCCGCATCAACTCAAAACGAGCTTCCTGCAAATATAAAAAATACGCGGTATTATTCAAATGCCCATACGCATCCATATCTCCCCAACGTATAGCAAATTCATAACTATGAATTAATTTTTTAATTGACACCATTGCTCCTAATTAATCGAAAAATTGAGTAAATGTGGCAACATCTTCGCGCACAGTTCGATAACTATTAATTAACGCTCCACTATCTTCATAACCCAGAGCTAAACCACATAATACAATATTTTCATCACTATAGCCTAAATGCTCTCTAACTATATCAGGATATTCAGCAAGTGCCGCTTGCGCACAACTAGCCAACCCCATCTCAGCTGCCATAAGCATTACTGATTGTAAAAACATCCCACAATCCATAAAAGAGCCTTTGTCCACTAATCGACTAGTAAAAAAATAGAGTACAACTGGTGCATTAAAAGCAGAATAATTTTGTGCCCATTGATCCAGACGCTTATCTTGATCCTGCCGTGTAATCCCTAAAGTCTGGTACATTTGTAAACCACACGCCAAGCGGCGCTGTTTCATTTCAAGCGGCAAGCGCAATGGATAATAATTATAATCTAAATTTTTGGCAGTACCTGCGCGAAAGGCCTGCAATAAATCCGCATCTAATTTCTGCTTTGCTGCACCTGAGACCACCGCAACTTTCCATGGTTGAGTATTGGTACCAGAAGGTGTTTTACGGGCATACTCCAGAATTTTGTGCACATCTTCACGTGAAACTGGCTTATCTAAAAAAGCACGCACTGATTTTCTGGCTGTTAACGCCTGACTAACATACATATTTTTCTCCACAAAATAAACTCTTTGACTAATTAACGATCAAAGTATTTTTAACTCAACCTCATTATTACTCAAATTACTTTTAACTTCGGCTTTTCGTCGCTGACTATCAAGTTTAATGCGTAATTTAACGTCATTTAAACTATCTGCATTTTTTAAAGCTTCTTCGTAACTAATTTTACCAATCTCATATAAGTCAAATAGAGCCTGATCAAAAGTTTGCATACCTAAATCACCGGACTTCAACATCGCCTCACGAATTGATTCAAGCTGCTGTTTAAAAATATAATCAGCAATAGTTGAAGTATTTAATAAAATCTCTAATGCAGGTGCGCGACCACTGCCAGTTTCAAGCTTAATAAGGCGTTGACCAACAATTGCCTTCAAATTTAATGCCAAATTCATAAATACCTGATGATGTTTTTCACTTGGAAACAAATTAACAATCCGTTCGATTGCCTGAATTGAGTTAGTTGCATGAATGGTTGCAACACATAAATGCCCAGTTTCGGCAAATTGCAAAGCATAATCCATTGCTTCAGCATCACGAATCTCACCAATTAAAACTACATTTGGTGCTTGACGTAGTGCCGATTTAATTGCATTTTGCCAACAATCAGTATCAACTCCAACCTCACGCTGCGATACAATACAATTCTGATGTTTATGAACAAATTCAACTGGATCTTCAATTGATAAAATATGACCATACGAATTTTTATTGCGATGATCAAGCATTGCGGCCAAAGTCGTAGATTTACCAGAACCAGTCATCCCAACCACCAAAATTAACCCTTTGCGCTCCATCGCTAGTTCCGCCAACACCGCAGGCAATTTTAAATCTGCCAATGTTGGTACATTTAAATTAATTTTACGTAAAACCATCGCACAGTTACCTTGCTCATGATAAGCATTCACCCTAAAACGACCACCATCAGGATGACCAATGGCAAAATTAACTTCTTTTTCATTATCATAAATTTGACGCTGATGCTCATTCATAATGGCATACACCATTAGCTTACTTTGATCTGCATTTAGCTTGTCTGCAAATTGTGGCACCAATTTACCATCTAACTTAAACGATGGCGCAAAATTGGCAATAATAAATGTATCATCTGCACCAAGCAAAATCGCCTGCTTTAATAAATAACTCATAAAAACTCGTGCGCTCTCAATCTCACGAATCATATTCACCTGAATTGACATAATAGAATCCTATTTATAGATTTGTAAATAACTCTTTTTGAACCGCATATGTCAATGCAGTTTCTACGCTGACTTCACCTGATTTAACAGCTTTTAACAAGCTTTGATCCATAGTTTGCATTCCAAATTGTTGCCCAGTCTGTATCATTGAATTAATTTGCGAAACTTTATTTTCACGAATCAAATTTTTAATTGCTGCATTTACAATCATAATTTCATGACAAGCAACTCTACCGCTTCCATCTTTTTTCTTCAATAACACCTGTGAAATCACTGCCCGCAAACTTTCTGATAACATAACACGCACCATATCTTTTTCCGCAGCAGGAAATACATCAATAATCCGATCAATTGTTTTTGCAGCAGATGAAGTATGCAAAGTACCAAACACTAAATGTCCTGTTTCTGCAGCAGTTAACGCAAGACCAATTGTTTCTAAATCACGCATCTCACCCACCATCACACAATCTGGATCCTCACGCAAGGCTGATTTCAATGCATTGGCAAAGCTTTTGGTATGGGTATTTAATTCACGTTGATTGACCAAGCTGCGTTTACTAACATGTATAAACTCAACTGGATCTTCAACCGTTAAAATATGTTGATAATCAATTTCATTGATTGAATCTATCATTGCCGCTAATGTCGTGGATTTACCAGAACCTGTCGGTCCTGTTACCAAAACCATACCTTTATTGTAAGTTGTGATTTCACGAAAAATGGCTGGTGCATTCAGCTGGGTTAAAGACAATATTTTAGATGGAATCGAACGAAATACCGCACCAACCCCACGAGTTTGCATAAACACATTTGCCCTAAATCGCGAAACATTAGGAATTTCAAACGCAAAATCTACTTCCATATTTTGCTCAAAAACTTTTCGCAGATTATCATTCATGACATCATAAACCATAACCTTAACTGCATTTGCATCTAATGGTGGCAAATTAACTTTACGAATTTCACCATTAATACGCAACATAGGTGGTAGCCCGCTTGAAATATGTAAATCAGAAGCTTTATTTGCCACACCAAAGGTTAGTAATTCGGTTATGTCCATCGCAAGAATCTCCTTGACTTTATCAATTTTTAAATAAGGACAAATTATAGCACTAAAAAACTTAGTTTTAATTATGATTAACTTAATTCAATCCGTATTTTAAATCAAACATAGTAAAGATCAAAAACTATACAATCCAATTAAATAAGTCCAATTTAATTAATGAATACATTAACTATCTAGTGTCACAACTACACTACATCAATATTACGTAACATCTATCATGTCTTTAAACTAAATTTAGCGTGTAATTTAAACCCATGCTATAATTTTCCCACTCTTAATATACAACTTTAGCCTAATATAAACTCACACTTACCATGTTTTATAAAGCTCATAATATTTATGAAAAAATTAATTCACATCCTTACCGCTATCATAACAAGTGTAGCGTCTGTTAACGCTAATGAGCTAATACAACCTGCGGATGCTAATTTTGCAAGTTACTTACCGTTACTTAAAAATCAACGAGTAGCAATTTTTGCCAATAACGCATCGCAAATTAATGGACAAAATATCGTGGATGCACTACTCGAGCGTAAAGTAAATATTGTTAAAATATTCAGCCCAGAACATGGCTTTAGTGGACTTAGTGATGCTGGGTCTGAAGTCGCAAATTCACAAGAAAGTAATTTACAGATTATCTCTCTGTACGGAAAAAAAGACAAACCATCAGCTGAGGATTTAAATAATGTGGATACTATAGTTTTTGATATTCAAGACGTTGGGGTGCGTTATTATACATATATTTCTTCACTGCAAAAACTAATGGAAGCGGCTGCAGAAAATAATAAGCCACTAATTATCTTGGATCGTCCAAATCCCAATGCATATTATGTCGACGGACCAATTTTAGAAAAAAAATATAAATCTTTCGTTGGAATGCAACCAGTACCAATTGTATATGGTATGACGATCGGCGAATATGCCAATATGTTAGTCGGGGAAAAGTGGCTAGATCTAAAACCTAAAGTCAAAGCACAAACATTAAAATTAAAAATTATCCCAATTACAAACTATACTCATAATAGTAAATATCAAATCACTACTCGACCATCGCCAAATCTTCCCAACATGACAGCGATTTACTGGTACCCAAGCTTAGGCTGGTTTGAAGGTACTCAATTAAGTATTGGACGCGGAACAGCAATGCCATTTCAAGTACTAGGTTATCCAACATTTAATACTGAATTTAGTTTTACGCCACAACCAACAGCAGGAGCAATGAATCCACCATTAAATGGGCAGCTGTGCCATGGCTGGAATTTACAAATGTCTGAAAGCACAGCATATCAACAAACTTACGGTAAAATTAGACTAGACTATTTAATTAGCAGTTACCAAGAATTCCCTGAAAAAGATAAATTTTTCACATCATTTTTCGTAAAGTTAGCTGGAACTGATCTTCTACGACGACAAATTATAATGGGTAAATCCGAAAGTGAAATCAGAGCTTCATGGCAAAATGATTTACAACAATTTAAGTTAATTCGCGCGAAATACCTACTTTACCCTGAAAGTAATTAAATAATTGACTGATTCAAGATTTGTATAAGCTATATTATGGTAAAATCCTAACGTAATTTTTTAGGATAAATCATGCAGAAAATAGATCAATTAATCGATGCTGCACGCGCAAATCAATTATTAAAACTAATAAACTTAATTAATGCTGGGGTTGATATAAATCAGACCAACTCAAATGGTGTAACACCATTGATTCAGGCTGCAACCTCAGGTAATCTAGCTGCAGCAGAATTATTGATCCAAGCTGGAGCTAACTTGCAATTAAAAAACCAGCAAAATTTAACTGCATTAGACGTGGCTAAGCTTTTTGGACACAACAGTATAGTAACATTGCTTGATACATATTTATCACAACATAATAAACACTCTGATCAAAATAACTTAGATAATAAATTGTGCACTGCCATTGAAAACAATGATTTAGAGCTAATTGTGCAAAGCTTAAATCAAGGTGCAAATATTAATCATATCACGTCACAATATTCATCACCATTAAGCTTGGCCTGTTTTTCTTCTACTCCTGAAGTATTAAAATTGCTCCTGAACGCGGGAGCAAATCTCGAACAAAGTGATGAATATGGTTGGGTAGCGCTTAACTTTGCAATCTGGAATAATCAAATAGAATTGGTAAAAATACTTTTAGCGGCTGGAGCCAATTATAACCATCAAGATATTTACGGAATGACACCACTAATTTATGCTGCGCGAGACGGGAGATTAGAAATCGTCGAGTTGTTGCTAGATTTAGATAAAAATATTGAATATACTGACAAATTTGGTTGGAATGCATTACTATTCGCTATTTGGAAAGGTCATGCTAACATCGTTACATGTTTGCTTAAAGCTGGAGCTAATCTCAGTCACAAAGATAATAACGACTGGAATGGCTTAATGTATGCAGCACGTGATGGATGGAATGATGTATTACAGGTTCTTCTTGAGGAAGGCATAGATATTGGGATTCAAGATCAAAAAGGTTGGACCGCGCTATTTTTCGCCACATGGACGGGACAAACAGAATCCATAAAAACTCTAATCAAATACGGAGCTAATTTAGAAAAAACTGACCGATCAGGTCGCACGGCATTAATGTATGCAGCACGTGATGGATTTTTAGATACAATCAGTGTCCTGGTTGAAGCGGGAGCAAATCTTAATCGTGGCGACAAATTTGGTTGGACTCCGCTATTTTTTGCTGCAAATAAAGCTCAATTGGATGCAATTGATCTATTATTAAAATTAGGCGCTAATATTGATCATTGCGATCGACATAGCTGGTCAGCACTATTTTATGCAGTCCGTGATGGCCATGAGCAAGTTATTCAGCATTTACTTAATTCAGATGCTAATTTAGAACACGTTGATGAATACGGTTGGACGGCATTAACTGTTGCTGCACATTATAATCAAGCTGTATCCGCTGATCTACTATTAGCTTATGGAGCCAATGTTGAGCACTTTGATTTTCGCAAGTTGACGCCATTGGATTTGGCTGAAAGTGAGCACCGCCACGAGGTTGTGCTACGCTTAGTAAACGCTGGAGCTAGTATGAGCCGACATAATGGAGAATGTGGAAAAACCTTAATTTGGGCCACCACCCATGGAAACACGGAAGCAGTTGAGCTACTCTTAAATGCAGGTGCAAACCCTGATTCATACAACAGCTCGTATTGGAATGCATTAATGTATGCCGCACGTGACGGTAAAAAAGAAATTGCAAATTTATTAATTAGTTCAGGTGCAAATCTTGAAGCTGTAGATGGATATAATTGGTCGCCATTAATTTTTGCTGCATGGTATAACCAAATTGAATTGGTTGAACTTCTAATTAATAATGGCTCTAACCTTGAACATTTGGAACAACATAACAGAACCGCTTTACAAATTGCTGCAGAGCGTGGTAATACTGAAATAGTTGAAAAACTGCTAAATGCTGGCGCTAATTATAAGCAATGCGATGATGAAGGTAAAACAGCTCTTGAAATCGCTCAACAAAAAAATCACCAATCAATTATAAATTTATTACTCAATGCGCATACTATTGTAAAACCTAAAAAGATTATTCCATTAATCAATCGTAATCCAGAAAATAGTTTATTGCACCATGTAGTTTATGGAACGCTTAAACATGTCAAATCCGCATTACAGAATAATAATACTATTGATTTAGAGCAAACTGATAAAAACGGTGAAACCGCACTGAATTTAGCGGCTATGCATGGCAAATCAAATATTTTACGCTTTTTACTACTAAATAAAGCCAAACCTGATTGTCAGAATAAAGCTGGTGAAACTGCTCTAATGTTAGCTGCTGAGCATGGTAAATCAAATATAGTTCGTATTTTAATTACACACGGAGCAAACCTTGAACACGTCAATAATTTGAATCGTACCGTATTAAGCATGGCTGCATTAACTGGAAAAAATAATCTGGTGAAATTATTAATTAGTGCTAAAGCCAATCTTGAACATGTCGATTTAGATGAAAGAACCCCATTATTAATTGCTACCCGTCACGGTAAAAAAGCGGTAGTAAAAACTTTGTTAAGCGCTGGTGCCAACAAGAATCACCACGACATTGATGGTAATAGTGCATTAGATTTGGCAGAACGATACGAATATACAGAAATTATTGAGCTGCTTCGTAAAATATAATTAATAAAATACCATAAGTAAATAAAAACCAATGACTTAGTCATTGGTTTTTATTTACTTAACACTACAATACACAATGTAAAGTTTATTTGTAACTTAAAATTTATATAGTAACGAGATCAAATTTTATAAGTTATATTTCCGTCGATCTAATCATTTAGCTTACCAATATCTTGACGTAAATAACAGTTTTTAAACTGAATATTTTTAGCTGCAGCATAAGCTTTCTCACGTGCTTCAAGTGATGTACTACCTTTTCCAACAATATTCAAAACACGCCCACCAGCAGTAACAAACTGTCCTGCTTGTAATTTGACGCCAGCTGTAAATAATTGACAATCTTCTTGACCAAATTCTTCAATTCCAGAAATTGGTAAATTATTTTGATATTTTTCTGGATAGCCACCAGATGCTAAAACTACACAACAGGTAGCTCCAGTATGCCAATTTAATTGTATTTGACTCAAACGTTTTTCGATTGATGCCTCAAATACATTTAAAAGATCACTTTCTAATAGCGGTAAAACAGCTTGAGTTTCTGGATCACCAAGTCGCATATTATATTCTAACAAATAAATTCCATGATTAGTAATCATCACACCAAAGAAAATCACCCCAGCAAAATCCATCTTTTCAGCCTGAATCCCAGCCAACGTCGGAGCAAGAATTTCTTGCATAAATTGTTGATGAACAACATCTGTTACATATGGGTTTGGTGCAATAACACCCATACCACCCGTATTTAATCCTGTTTCACCCTCACCTATTTTTTTATGATCTTTCGCACTAATTAACGGTAGAATCACGTTACAATCAGTAAAAGATAAAATTGAGGCCTCAACGCCAACTAAAAACTCTTCGATGACAACTTCACAACCTGAAGCACCAAAAACTTGCTCTAATAACATTTCCGCTAAGGCAATTTCAGCATCATTACGACTTTCAGCTATCACAACACCTTTACCAGCCGCTAATCCACTAGCTTTAATAACAATTGGGTAATTGACTTGATCTAAATATTTTAATGAAGCTGCATAATCATTAAAACTTTGGTGTTTCGCAGTTTTAATACCGTATTTATTCATAAAGTCTTTAGCAAATACCTTGCTACCTTCAAGCTGCGCAGCATGCTTATCTGGACCAAAAATCTTCAAACCACTAGCTTTAAATTTATCAACAATTCCCTGCACCAACAATTCTTCACTACCAACAATAGTTAAATCAACTTGCTTCTGTTGTGCAAAATCATGTAGCTCATCAATTTTACTTAATGGAACATTTATAACTTTTGCCAATAACTCGCAACCCGAATTACCTTCGGCAATATAAATCTGTTCAACACGTTGGTTTTGGCTCAATTTCCAAGCAAGTGCGTGTTCACGACCGCCTTTGCCAATAATTAAAATCTTCATTAACAATATCTCTCTTTAGTTTAAATTTAGCCCGAATTTTACCATAGATATTTTGAGTCAATTATGCTGTTTTATAAATAATAAAACTATGCTACAATCTAAACTTTATACTACGTTTAATCTAATTTATAATCGCCTACCAATACTTATAATACGGGCATAAATAATACTATTTAATTGTAACAAACAAATAACTAAAATTAGGTCTACTATGAAAAAATATGTTTATACTTGTCTAATAATTCTTCATTCGTTAACTTGGGCACAAGATAGTTCTGCACCAATTATAAATCAATCAAATACTACATTACCAAGTGGCCTATATGCTTCAGAACAAAATAAACACTTTGTTAAGATTGCAACAGCTCCAGACGGACAGACTATTACCCTATTAACTATTTCAAGTAAAAATCAGTTTATCAGTGATGGTTATGGCATTGATGAAGTTGGCGGTAGTTTAACCCCGCCGGTAGTTTTTCAATTTGATAGCCCACAAAACTTTTTAAGTGCACAAGATTCATGTACAGCAACCTTAAAACAATTATCTGCAACTAGCTTTAAAATAAAACTTAGCTCTGCCAAAGATTGCTTTGCACAAAATGGGATGTTTAATTCGACCGGATCAATTGATAGTACGATGCTTGCCAATTTAAATTTTAAACTGGATACATCAGAAAGTGACCTAAAATATTTACATGGCTATTAATTGATATAAATAGTGTAATAAATTGCACCAATAAGACTAACTTTAATAATGATTAGATTTTGTCATATATGAATTACACACAATAATATTGATAAAACATGTGCATAATTTGATATAACACACATGTTTTTATCCAATAAAATAATAAGCAATAATTTATGTTAATATTAATTCTCTTACGGGCGATGGCGTTTAAAAATTTTACTCCCAGATTTCTGTCCTTGGCGTAACGCTTTCTGCTCTTCTTCGCTTAAATGAATAATTTTTTGACATTCATCACAGCAACAATTTTCAAACTTAACTTTGCAATTATCACATTGAATAAATAATAAATGACAAGCAGTATTAGCACAATTTACATGTGTATCGGCAAGGTCACCACATTGATGACAATGTGCAATCACTTCATTGCCAATTTTTTCTGAGAAACGTTGATCAAATACAAAATTTTTGCCCAAAAATTTGTTCTCTAATCCCTGCTCCTTAACGTCATTTGCATATTTTATAATGCCACCTTCAAGATGGTAAACGTTTTTAAAACCATTATGTAGCATCCAAGCGCTAGCTTTTTCACAGCGAATGCCACCAGTGCAATACATAACAATATTTTTATCTTGCTGACCTTGGAGCATATCAACTGCCATTGGTAATTGTTCACGAAAAGTTTCACTAGGAACTTCCAATGCTGATTCAAAATGCCCAACCTCATATTCATAATGATTGCGCATATCAACCACAATCGCTTCATTATTCGCAGTCATACGATTAAATTCTTCAGCATTTAAATATTTACCCAACTTATTCATGCTAAATGCTGGATCATCAATTCCATCTGCAACAATTTTTTCGCGAATTTTCACCTTCAAAATTGCAAAAGATTTGCTATCATTTTCTGCCGCAAAATTTAAGCGCACACCATTTAACTCAGGAATTGAATAAAGAAAACTACGAAATGCATCAACATTATGCTCAGGAACACTAATTTGTGCATTAATGCCCTCATGAGCTAAATACACTCGACCTAAAACGCCAAGCTCATTACACGCTAAAAAGAAATTATCGCGAAATTCTTGTGGATTTAGAATTTGAAAATATAGATAAAAAGAAATTGTGTTACGTTTAAAGGTTTCAGCCAATAGTTTTTGCTGCGCTTCCTCATTTGATAAATGATTATATAAACGTTTACGCTGACTATCCAAACTTAATTTAGGTATCTGTTGTAGGTTATTTTCAGTTTTTGTGCTCATGATGATCTTATATTAAAAATATTAAAGTACGCCATTATAACATTTATTGCGACAAGGGTTTAATATGTTATAAAAAAACACTACCAACACTACAACTAAACAACAATAAAGCGAATGCAAATCAAAGAGATACATACAAAACACTTGACAGACTCCATCATAACATGATAGAATCATGAGCTTAGTTATCACTTATAAAAATAAAGGATGAAATAGATGATTCAATTGTACTCAGATTCAAGATGCCCATTTTCACACCGCGTTCGTATAATTCTTAATGAAAAAGACATGGACTTTAAAGTTCTGGATGTAAATATCAACGCTCGTCAAGATTTAATGCAGTTAAACCCATATAACGAAACTCCAGTTCTGGTAGATGATATCGATAAAAATAACCGTAAGCGTGATTTAATTCTAATTGACACCAATATAATGTCAGAATATATTGACGAACGTTTTCCACATCCGCAACTAATGCCAATTGAACCAGCTGAAAAAGCACGCATGCGGATGAAAATTCATTGGCTTGATCGTCAACTATTTCAACATGTACGATTACTTGACACTAATTTAAACACTAAAGATGCAAAAATAAAAAAAGAGCTTGAAAAAGCCCGCAAAATAATTAGTAGCTCTTTAGATGAAATTGCAGGAGTTTTTGCGTCAAATAAAAAAATGGAGTATTTTGACAGCACACATTTAACACTATTGGATGTCTCTTTACTACCAGTATTATGGCGTTTGAGTTACTATGATATCGAAGTTAAAAAGACTTGGGCTGGATTAATGAAGTATGCTGAAACACAATTTAATCGTAAAAGCTTTTTGGATTCTTTAACCGCTGCTGAACGCAGTATGAAGCAATAAATTGGATTAAGAATGACTAGCCAAAAACCTTATTTAGTCCGTGCAATTTATGAATGGTGTACAGATAATGATTTTACGCCGCATTTGGTAACATTTGTGGATGCCAATACCATGGTTCCTCAGCAATTTGTACGAGATAACAAGATAGTCCTAAATATTGCATTTAGTGCTATCAAAAATCTGTTAATTGATAATGAATGGATAACCTTTCAGGCTGCTTTTTCTGGAACTACGCATGATATTGCAATTCCAGTTGCCAATGTTTTAGCTTTGTTTGCTAAAGAAAATAGCCAAGGGATGCAATTTGAATTAGAAAATTATACACCACCAAGTTCACCAACACCGACATCACCGTCTTCTGGTGGTCTAAAATTGGTTAAATAAAAATGCATCACTTAAATTTAATAGGGCTTAACTGCCCTATTCCGGTTTTAAAAACTAAAAAATTTTTGGCAACTATTGAATCTGGTGAAGATGTTGAAATTAGTACAGATGATCCAGCATCAGAATTAGACTTACAAGAATTTTGCCGCAAAACTGGTAATAAATTAATTATGCAAACTTTACACGATAATTTAATTCTGACGATTATTCAACGCCGCTAAAATAAATCCAAAATTACAAATTATTTTTTACACAACTACGTCAAAAATGACATATTATACGATAGGATCGATAATGACTGAAGTAGCCGCAACACACCAAGTTGATGAAAACCACTTAATTAGTGAACGCCGCCAAAAACTAACCAAGCTTCGTGAAAATGGTAATCCATACCCAAATGATTTCAAACCACAGCATTATTCCGCTACCCTGCACCAAGATTACGATAAATACAGCAAAGAAGAATTATTAGATATGAACATTAGTGTAATAGTTTCTGGCAGGATGATGTTAAAACGGGTTATGGGAAAAGCCTCTTTTGCTACTTTATCTGATGCCAAAGGTCGTATCCAAGCATATATAAGCAAAGAACATCTCGGTGAAGAAGCATATGATGCATTTAAACATGCTGATATTGGCGATATATTAGGTGTAACTGGCGTTATGATGAAAACTAAAACTAATGAACTAAGTATCAATGCAACTGAAGTTCGCTTAATTAGTAAAAATATTCGTCCACTCCCTGAAAAATTTCATGGTCTTCATGATATGGAAATACGCTACCGTCAGCGTTATTTAGATTTAATCATGAATGATGAATCACGTGCAGTATTTATTAAACGTTCTGGGATTATTCGTGTAATTCGCGAGGCCTTAGTTGCACAAGATTATCTTGAAGTTGAAACTCCAATGATGCACCCAATTCCAGGTGGCGCCACAGCAAAACCATTTGTGACCCAACACAATGCACTAGATATGTCATTATATTTACGTATAGCTCCAGAGCTATATTTGAAACGTCTAATTGTTGGCGGATTAAATCGTGTATTCGAAATCAACCGCAGTTTCAGAAATGAAGGACTCTCAGCACGTCATAATCCTGAGTTTACTATGATTGAACTTTACGAAAGTTATGCAGATTATCGCCGCATGATGCAAATTACCGAAGATTTAGTTCGTAAAACTGCAATCAATGCCGTTGGTAGTTTATCATTTGAGTATCAAGGAAAAATTGTTGATCTTGAACAACCATTCGATCAATTAACTATTGTTGAGGCAATTTTAAAATACAATCCACAAATCAGCCTTGAGCAATTAAATGACAAAGCATTTTTAAAAACTGAGATCAAAAAACTTACCCGCAAAGACGCAACGAGTGACAGTTTAGCAGTACTTCAATTAATACTCTTTGAAGAGAATACTGAACATCTACTTTGGAACCCAACATTTATTATGGATCATCCAATTGAAACATCACCACTTGCACGTCAATCTGATGCTAATCCAGCAATCACTGAGCGCTTTGAATTATTTGTAGTTGGGCGTGAATTAGCTAATGGTTATTCGGAGTTAAATGATCCAGAAGATCAAGCGAACCGTTTCCGTCAACAGGTTGAACAAAAAGACTCTGGCGATGAAGAAGCCATGCATTACGATGCAGATTATATTCGTGCATTAGAGTTAGGCATGCCACCGACAGGAGGATTAGGAATTGGAATTGATCGTTTAGTAATGCTCCTTACTAATTCAGCATCAATCCGTGATGTGATTTTCTTCCCACACATGCGTCCTGAATAAAATAATATTGTGGCATTTTGCCATATAAATTAATTAATTCAAAGAATCCTTACAAAAATTTGTAGGGATTTTTATTTATCTTAAATTAAATTTTCACTCTTTTATAGAAAAATATACGCAACTAAATCATAGTCATATTAAATTATGAGTTACTTAATTATATATTTCATAGTGCGGCGCAACTGGTTTAATTTAGAATATTCGTATACAATTGTTAGTTATTATTTTATTCACATGAATAATAACTAAGCTTATATTTCTAATTTTCTAAGGATGCTTAACATGGCTGGACATATGCATATCAATAATGCAAATAGCAGTGGTTCTACAAACGGAGAGTACAAGAAAATTGTGCTTTGGATTTGCACAATCGCAGCACTTGGTGGTTTATTATTTGGCTTAGACCAAGGATTTATCGCTAACTCACTGGAAACAATTGAGAAAGTTTATCACCTCGGAGTCGAAGGTGGCGAACAATACGCAGCAATTCTTGCAACTGGAGGTATTGTTGGCGCATTACTTTCTGGTCTATTTGCTCGTTTATTAGGTCGTAAACGCAGTCTAATTTTAGCTGGATTCTTATTTAGTTCATTATCAATAGTTTCAGCAATGTTACCAGCATTTCCAATTTTATCAGCTTGTCGTTTTGGTTTAGGTTTTGCGGTAGGAATTGCCTCATTTATCGTTCCATTATATCTTTCTGAAACTGCCCCAGCTGGAGTGCGTGGTTCAATGGGTGCATTGTTTCAATTAATGATTACTATTGGAATTTTCTTAATTGCCGTAACCAATGTATTTATTGCTAGAATTTTCCTTGATCCATTAGTGGCATTACCTATCATGTTCGTGGTAATTGCAGTATTTTCATTAGTAATGTTCTTTGGTAGCTTTGCTCTTCCTGAAAGCCCACGCTGGTTAATGCTTAAAGGCCGTCGTGCTGCTGCAGAAAAAGTTTTAACGACAGTCTTAAACACCAAAGAAGAAGTTCAACAAGAACTAAACGATATTGAAAACGCAATTAAAAGCGATAAAGGTGCTGGTATCGGCATTGTATTTAAAGGCTATTTCTTTAAAGTATTGCTAATGGGCGTAATCTTACAGATGTTCCAACAATTAGTTGGAATTAATATGATGATTTATTATGCTCCAACTATTTTTGGTTATGCTGGCATGAAAGGCTTAGTTGCTATGTTAACTGTACCAACAGTAAATATGCTCTTTACTTTCCCGGCAATTCGTCTAGTAGAAAAATGGGGTCGCAAAAAATTATTATACGTTGGTGCAACTGTAATGATGATTACTATGATCGCGGCTGGATTAGCTTTTGCAAGTATTGGCGGCATTACTGATCCAAGTCAAATTAGCGGTTTACCAAAAGCTGTTTTGTTAACGGCAGTAATTATTTATATTTTTGGTTTCGCCGTATCTTGGGGCCCTGTTGCTTGGATTGTATGTTCAGAAGTCTTCCCTTTAGAGGGCCGTGAAATTGGTATGACAATTACGACAATTGTTAACTGGACATTTGCTGGTTTGGTAATGGGAAATGCTTTATCATTTATGCATGCACATGGTAATTCATCAATATTTTATGTATTTGCGGCATTCTGTGTTCTATCAATGTTATTCTTAAAATTCTTTGTTCCTGAAACCAAAGGAATTAGTTTAGAACAACTTGAGTCAAATCTTAAGTCAGGTAAGCCACTGAGAAATTTAGGCGATCACTAACACGTTTAAATGGAGTCATCATTGACTCCATTTTTTTAACCAAATCATCAATTGCACAAATCCAATTAGCTAATTTAAAATAAGTAATATATTTTTATAATAGATGGAATATTTTTCAAACAAGAATAAAATAATCACCACTGGATGATAAGTTAAAATTATAATCATTTCTGGACTAAAATTTACGCAAAATATCTCTGATTTAAAAATTAAGGATTTTAAAATGAAAAAACCGAAAGGATTTAGCAAAACATTATTCTCCTATGCATGTGGCGCATTTGGTCATGATGTTTTTTATGCGGCACTCTCTTCTTATTTAATTATGTTTATTACATCACAATTATTTAATCCAGGACAAACTGGGATCAGTGAAGCTACCAGTGAAAAAATGATTGCAATTGTAACAACCATGTTATTTGTCTTACGTTTTGTTGAGCTAATTATTGATCCGATGATTGGTGGAGTAGTAGATAATACTCGTTCAAAATTTGGGAAATTCAAGCCGTGGATTCTTTTTGGCGGTACAATTGGTTCGGTATGTATTGTTTTGTTATTTACTGACTTAGGTGGCTTATCAACTTCTAACCCATTTCTTTATATTATCTTGTTTATCGTAATATTCGCCGTACTTGATATTGTATATTCATTCAAAGATATTGCATTTTGGGGTATGATACCAGCGCTCGCAACCAATAGTGCACAGCGTGAGTCGGTTGGGGTTTTTGCCCGAATTGCCTCAACTCTTGGACAGTCAATTGTTGCCTTTTCAATTGTTCCGATAGTTATCTATTTCTCAAAAAACCATACACAATCATCAAACGTAATTGGCGATAAACAAGGATGGCTGGTATTTGCAATATTAGTGGCTGTGGTTTCCCTAGTTGGTGGAATTATTACTGTTATCGGTGCTAAAGAGCAAAGCTCTGCACTACGCCAAACTACTGAAAAAACCAGTATTTTAAAAGTATTTAAAGCGATTGGACATAATGATCAATTATTATGGTTAGCTGTATCTTATGGCTTATTTGCCTTAGGCTATGTAATTTGTTCATCATTCTTACTTTATTATTTTACTTATATTTTTGGTGATGCTACTAGTTTCGCAATTATCGGAACACTAAATTTATCCTTAGGTTTTGTAGCTGTTGCACTATTCCCTGTTTTAAGTCGCCTATTCAAAGGAAGAAAAAATCTATTTTTCGTGGGTATCGTAGTAATGGTAATCGGTTTGATTATCTTTGGCTTAGCTGGCAAAAATTTACCAATCATCTTAACTGGCTATGTTTTATTTTTCTTCCCATACCCGATTTTATTTGTATGTGTTTTATTGATGTTAACTGACAGCGTAGAATATGGACAACTTAAAACTGGAACACGTTCTGAAGGTACGACTCTTTGCGTAAGACCTCTATTAGACAAATTAGCTGGTGCAATTTCCAATGGTGTAGTTGGTTTTACTGCCATCTGGGTTGCAATGACTAATAATGCTACGGCGCAGAGTGTTGCTGCTGCTCCGGGAAATGTTATGAAATTCAAAATAATCATGTTTGGTATTCCAATTATTTTGTTCATCCTCTCAGTTATTGTTTTTATGAAAAAAGTAAAACTTACTGAAAAATTCCATGATGAAGTACTTGATAAAT